>Ga0315284_10003621_pt1 | contig 21993 bp, 20 predicted proteins | sample YL17G09_16_MG_FD_203696 | JGI IMG/M metagenome (GOLD analysis project Ga0315284, IMG submission 203696) | Sediment microbial communities from Yellowstone Lake, YNP, Wyoming, USA - YL17G09_16 | ecosystem: Environmental > Aquatic > Freshwater > Lake > Sediment | place: USA: Wyoming | collected... | reverse complement strand
TAACTTTATTCATCTCGTTCTCAGGAAAGCCAGAGAAGAAGTTCCCCTCATGGGTTTCCCGAGAGCTTACCGATCGCATCGGTATCGAGAGGGTGATTCTGCTTCCGCCCCTTACAATGGATGAAGCCGTCCAGTTCCTATGTGACGTCCTCCATCATTTCCGAGCGCCAGAGGACAGAGTTACCCGAACTTTTCCCTTCGAGCAAGAAACCGTACACGAAATTCTGCGCCTCATACAAAAGAGCAAGTGCGAGTTGAAACCACGGATCCTTATGCAGGCCTTTAGCGCAGTTTTGGAGGAGGCGGACCCTTTGATTGAACGGGGTGCACTCCGCTCCATTAGCCCAGTATTCGCTCAAAAAGTACTGGAGGACCGGTTGTTTCCAGACAACAGACCATGACAGCGATCTTGTACCGCGAGATTTTGGCACAACTTGTCACTCAGAGGGTACCCGAGAAGTTCTTGAGGAGAGTGATCGACGGCGACGACACATATCGCTCGTTAATCCTTGTTTCCCCCTGGATCGACCCTTTATATGACCAGGAATATCGCCTTGAAGCGTTGGTTAAGAAGATCGAAAAGAGGAACATCCTCACCTACGTCATCACTAGAGAACCCGAGGAAAGGTGGCATAAAGAGGCTGTCGATTTGCTGTGCAGATGTGCCACTGTGGAGATGAACTTTAACCACCTACTGCACGCGAAGTTCTTCGTTTGTGAATCTATACCCCACGGCTTCGCACTTCTGGCGACCTCCAACCTGACGACCCCCGGTTTACTTGGCTACGAGGTCGGCCTGCTCGTCGAGGGCCGGGGCGGCGGTGAGCCCATTGTCAACAAGCTACGCGATTTGTGCTTGTTCACCTTGCGTGCATTCAAAGAGACTAGAAGGGTGAAGGAAATCCGCAGAATCGGAGGGAGTCGATCATGATGGAAGATATGAGGGAGCGTTTTTGCTTGAGAGAGCGGGAACACTTCTATATTGACCCAGAGCAGGATGCAGGTTTGTATTTTGGCCGGCACGAACTGGAATCTCAACTCAAAGATCAGATAGAGAACAGCTTCTACAAGGTCGGTGTCCCGAAGATATTCCTGACAGGCCCTTACGGAAGTGGTAAGACCCACACCCTATTCCACATAAAGCACTTCCTGGGCCAGCAAAAGCCTGACGTCGTTGACGTGGTTTACTTCGACATCGGGCCCCTGAAGGCTAAGACCCACTATTCGCACTTGCACAGAAGCTTCCTTGATCGCCTGTCGCGGGATAGAGTAAAGGCGCTCGTCGATTCCTTCGTCTCCAAGAACGTAGGCCCCGGTTTGGAAGCGGCTCTGCGAAACTTCTTTCCTACGGCGGACATTGCAAATGCCATGCGAGGGTTATCCTTCGGCAGCACACAGAGCCTCCCTGCGTGGAAGTGGCTTGTAGGTGAGAAGCTCTCTGACGACCAACACCAGATGCTAAATCTGACGAAGAATCTGACGGAGCCGGGTGAGCTTATTGAGGTCCTGCAAAGTATAGGAAAACTTGTGAAGGTTGTGGAAAGCAAGAAGATCATCTACCTCGTGGACGAGGCGGAAGAGCTGGACCACGTCACGAACCCTGACGCTGCAGCGTCATTCGAATGGGCTTTGAGGCAATTGGCAGATAATGACAGTAAGAACATCGGCTTCGTCTTCGCTGCCAGAGCACCTGGAGGGGGAGAGCTTCCGCAAATCTTGAGTATGGAGTCTATCAAGAGTCGCATCGGTGAAAATAATATAATAGACATCCCCCATTTAGGAGGTCTTGAGGACGTGAAAGGCTTCGTTGTAGATCTCTTGGCGAGCCTTGTTGACCGCGAGAAGGCTCGAGAAAGAATCGGGAAGGACGGGCTTCCAGCCGAACCGCAGTTCTTTCCCTTCACTGAGGCTTCGCTTGACTCATTCTGTGAATACATTCGAGAGAACCCTGAGCGGGCTCTCCCAAGGGCGATCATCGAAGGGATAAACGAATGTGCCGTAAGCGCATTTCGCGCGGGCGAGGCTATAATCGACGAGAGCAGGGCTGACTCGCTTCGCAAGTAGAGCCTATGAAGAAATATAAGGTGTCACCACCACTAGCGCAAACAGCCAATCAGTATGTTTTTGGCGATCCAAGGGGCCGACAGGACGAGACCATTTACCTCGGACGACTTGCTGAGCTTGGGCCGAGCAAGAAGGTGTACTTCGATGTGTCAGGAGAGCATGTAGTGGCAATTGTCGGAAAACGCGGCTCTGGGAAATCCTTTACACTGGGTTCGATTATTGAGAGCCTCTGCACCAGGAAACCAACGACTTCCATTTCTAAGATCTCCGGGAAGCGCGCGATTTTACTTTTCGATACGCTTAATATCTATTGGACGACCATCTTCAAACTATCGCCGGAGAGTCCTAGCGATGCGCTCCGGGACCAATCGCGAACCCTGAAGGGATGGGATATAAACCCTGAGGACTTAGAGGTCCAGGTTTGGGTGCCCGCTGGTCACCGCACCCCAGGGATGCCGAAGTCTTTTTCCGACTTTCGACTAAACACAGCAGACTTTACCGCGGCAGATTGGGGGGCACTCCTAAGCCTGGATATTTTGCAGGACAGAATGGGTCAACTCCTTAACGATGCTTATCAGAAAGTGAGAGAAGATGGGTGGGCTGGGGCATCTGGACGGCACGATCCCAAGACAATTTATTCCATATCGGACATGCTCGATTGCGTAAGAAACGACAACGAGATAAGTCAATCGTACGCGCCTGAAACAGTTCGGGCCGTTGTCCAGCAACTTACATATTGGAATAGGAACCAGGTATTCTCTGAGCTGGGAACCGGCCTTACAGATTTGCTCGCTCCTGGGAAATTATCGGTGTTACTAACTGGGTCCCTTTCCGAGGAGCTTCGTGCGGTCCTTGTTGCTGTGCTTGTGAGAAGAATCATGCGCGCTCGGAGCGAGGCATCGTTCGATAAGAAAAGGGCGAAAATTGACCCGACCCTTATTGCGGAAGAGCAGCGAGCAATAGAGGGCAGGCTCAAAGAATCCGTACCTCCCACATGGGTTGGAGTTGATGAAGCCCAAAACGTAGTCCCATCGGGTCGGGGAGCAACATGCCTTAGTGCCCTGATAAGGCTTGTGAAAGAAGGTCGAAACTTCGGATTATCGTTTATCTTCACCACACAACAACCGTCTGCCATAGAAAGTCAGATCATGTCGCAAGTTGATACGCTGATCGTACACAAACTAGCCGTGCAGGGCGACATTGAGCAAGTGCGCAGAAATCTTAAATCTAGTGAACCGAGCGAAGTGCGGCATGGAAGCACAGATTTGCCATTGTCGGGGCTACTCCGTTCTCTTGATATGGGACAGGCAATTGTTTCAAGCACTGATGTCGAACGCTACTTTATTATTGACGTCCGCCCGCGAGTAAGCGCGCACGGAGGTTTCGAGGCGTAAATGCCAGTAGCCAGATGGATTGAACTTACCGCTGAGGGCATGCAACGACTTGGCCATGTAAAGGCCCTAGTCTCGTTATGCGCACCGACTAGGCTCACCTCTTCCCAGGCTCTGAACATTGAACTTTCCCGGCTCCTCAGGAACATGGTCCCTGTGGGGGAGCCGAGCGAAGCTGTGCAAAGGTACTTCGGAACTCGCAAGAAATCGAGAGGAAAGGAAGGGAAGGTCGAACTTCAAGATGCGTTCCTTTCGGACGTGCGGATGCCATCGCAGACCGGTAGCCTCACGGACAAGGCTTTCGAAGACGGCCAAATAGTGAATCTCGCCGTGGCACTAGGCCTACTTCGCCCCAAGAACTTCTCGCTGACGCCGCTGGGGGAGATACTTCAACAAATAACGGACGAGAGAAAAGTAATGCCCTTCAAGGCTTACTCAGCAGAGTGTAACCCCTATCTACTAAAGCCAGGTGAAAGGGCGCTTTTCCTTTTCTGCCTCGTATCAGGTGACGGCGATGTCTTGAAGAGGCTCTATCCGAAGCTCCTCGACTTCGGCGCTGATTTTCACAGGGCGCAGGCCGGAGACAAATTAGCTGAGGTCTTCCGTGAGATGGCATCCGACTTCAAAACAAAGGCGCAGACCGTGGTGGAATTCTCCACGATTCGCAAGTTGCAGGAGTACGCGCGGACAATTGAGAATCAGCCAATTACTTCTCACTCCGGCGTGAGGGAGCAGCGCGTGACCTTGCGCCTGGAAGCTTTCGTCGATTTGGGATTGCTTGAAAAGGAGGACGTATCGAAATATTGCTATCACCTCACGGCAGGCGGAATGTGCTTCTCACGGAAGATGCAGATAGCGGAGGAAATCGGGCCATTTTTGGAGGAGTCTTTTTTCCAGACTGTAAATGAATGCTGGCATCTGGGAGCGCGCATGGTTGACGAGCCTCAGGAGATAATACGTTTGGTGGCCCCGCCATACTTGCGGTTGAAAAGTGACTTAGGATACGCACCAATACAAGAAATGCTCTTGTTGGCAAACCTGACAGCTATCCAAAACGCTCCGAAATCCCTGTTTGAGCTGCGCAACGGAGTCCAGGCTGTAAAGGTACTGCAAAAAGAGCACCCGGACGATATTCGGTTCAGCGTGGACAGACGTGGGCACATTCGGTATGTCAAATTCAGCCGGGACGTGGTAGAGCGGTGGACAAAGGATGGCGGCCAGGGCGCGGAAGCTAAGTAGCGGGTAGCGCGGACCTGTTGTCCAAGGTGCGCGCCCGAGGAAACCTATTCCACGCGGCCGGGCAGGGGCCAGTATTGGGTTCCACCGGCCTCAGACTAACCCCAGTGAAAAATGCGGACACGGAGCGGACACAAGAAATTCCGCCAGTGAGCCACGAGGCGACTATATACATTCAAGCCACATTTTTGCTGAGCAAGAATGGTGAGCCGTGGGGGAATCGAACCCTCAACCTACTGATTAAGAGTCAGGTATTCACAAAGGAGCAATGACTTACATAGAAAGATACAAAGAGAGATAACAGGCGACAAAGCGAGTATTCATGCGGGTGTGAGCGCAGTCCAGTCTCTTTTCGTCTCTCACGTTCGCGTCAAGTGGTGGTCATAGAGGGTGGTCATAGTGAAATCGTCCCGCGCTCGTCCTTGACGCGCTGCTTTTCCGGTTGCTCACACTTTGTTTTCAGCGGGCAGTTCTCTCCGATTGAGGGACTTCAAGAGTCGTGTCCTGCGCCTTGTCCCGAAGTTAGCTATTGCGCCCGGTTGTTATGCTCAATCTGTGAAGGGTGAATTTCGCGTCAGGATGCCCTAGAAACGTTCGGGGCGCGCACTTGATACCATGGGCAGGGTGTAGGCGTAAGCGTCGCTGGGCGGTGCAGGGCGTCACGAGCGCGGGGCATCGTACGACATGAGCGAGAGGGCTTTTCGCTCCCGCACTTTGCCGCGGGCGCTGGGCTCGGGAGCGTTATCACGGGCGCCACGGCGGCCGACCAGGGCTTGCGCATATTTCTCGGGCAAGCCGGCCGATTGGACCAAGCTCTCAATCCTGGTATCAGGAAGGCGAGTGACCAGCCGCTGCGCCTGGGATTTTAATTCGGCCCCGCGCAGGGACTCGTAGATGCGGCCCGCTTCTCGAGCCATGCTGGGATCGCGCATGCTTTCGACGTGGAACCGGTCCGCGATGTAATCAGGTTTGGTCAGTTGGACGAACGGGAGGAGGTGTCGACGCGACTTCTCCACTTGGATCTGGAGCGGGCTCGGCAGGTGTTGCTCCAGGGCTTGGGCTTCCTTTTTCCTGGCTGACGGGGGTGGCGGTGACGGAGGCGGGGAGGCGTTTTCCAGTGTGGGCGGACTCAATAATTCGCTCGAGTTGGTCAAGTTCTTCGTCGCTAAGTCGGGTGAGGTCGATTTGTTGGTCATCTGGAATTGGCTGTCCCGGAGTCTTAACTACGAGCTGATCAGCCATCCCAAGATACTTTTTTGCCAGGAAGATTAACAGGGTCGTATTTCCACCCAGGGCGGACTGCCAAATCTGCCGGCGCAGGGATATTGTCCCTCTCTGCCTCTTTTGTGCGAAAACGTCGACAAAATTCTCCTTGTAGTGCTTTGGGACCGCGCGCTCGATGGTCTTCTCAGAGCACCTCAAGACGGTGGCCATCTCTCGAAGCGTGGCTTGAATCGCGCACAACCCTTCAAATTCTTTATCCTTCCTTCTTGCAGAACTTGCAGTTAATGTAACAGGTGCTCATCATGCTCCCCTCTGGTCAACAACGCATGAGCCGTCATCGTTGTGCACCGCGAAAGATTGTCCGCACTTGGGGCATCCGGTTTCCGGCAGTTCAACGACCGCCGTAAGCTGGGCCCTTCGCAGGCCAACGAAAATCAAGCTCTGCCCCAGATAATCGGCCGTGACATCCACCAGCCGACTTTCAGGCTCGTGCGGGGGGTGAGAATGCCCGCAGAAGGTCTGGTTTCCGGGACCGCTGCAGGCTTCTTTATTGCAGGATGTATAAGGTAACGGCAAGTGTCGCCCTGCCGGAAAGGTTAAAAAATGGACGTCCAGGGTGTGAATCTTGGGTTTTCCCCGCGGATTCGGTATCTGACCGATCAGTGCGTCGCGCCGGTCGTCCCTAGCGCCTCGCCACAAAACTCTGCCCAGAAATTGGTCCTTGCGAAGCCACATAGCCAAGTTTCCCTGACAGCTCGGAGGAAGCTCGAAGGATGGCATCGGTGAAGAATCGTCTACGCTCCAGAGTCATTCGATACATGGGCACGGAAACCCCGAGAGCGGCAATGACTTTGCCTGAGAAGTCCCTCACCCCGGCACTCAGGCAGATAAGGTTCGCGTATAGTTCTTCGTTGTCATTCCCAATTCTATCGCGCCGCACGGCATTGAGTTCAGTAAGCAACTCGTCGACCGTCCCGATTGTATTCGGTGTGAACTTGCGAAACTTCCTTATGCCTCTATAGAGGGCCCGAACCTCAGCGTCGGTCTTGTCAGCCAGGAGAACCTTGCCCAAGGCCGAGCAGTATGCCGGCAGACGGTCTGCCACTTCGCCGCTCACGCGCAACGTTTGTTTACTCTCTTCCTGAGCTATACATAGGACTTCGCCTGCATCCAAAATCGCCAAGTAGGCGGTCTCGTGGGTCTCCTCGACCAAGCGCTTGAGGACGTCGACGCCCAACTTGACCAAGGCGGATTGGGTGGAGACCTCCTCCCCCAGCTTGGCAATCTTGCTGCCCAACGTGTAGCGCGAGGTAAGAGGATCGACTAAGACAAACCCTTCGTCCTTCAACGTGGCAAGAATGCGGTGGACGGTGCTCTTTCCGATCTTCAGACTCCTGCCGACCTCGGAGATGCTAGAGCCAGCCGGGCTTTCGCCTACACTCTCCAAAATCCGCAATGCCTTGATGAGCGATTTGACGGGGTACTTGTTTCTACGAAGTGCTTGCATTCGCACGGTCAGTTCCTCTCCGACGGGTGATCTTCAAAACTTAATGAGCGCTCACTCTAGCTCAGCCGCGCCCCATGCCCGAGCACGCCTGATCATGTTCCACGGAAGCCCACAGGGGATTACCTTTCCCCCGATGGCCCGAAAGGATTGCCCTTCGCCATAATATACAACGGTCTTCAGTATAGAATGTTCCGCCGCCGCAAATATCAACGCAAGCAAGACCTGGCGGCGCTGAAAGCCACCTGGCGGCTGGGCCAGCAGATCTCCGCCGACACCAAGGACCTCGACGACATCCCGCACTACTGGCCCCAGAGGCAGGCCCGGGGCTTGCCCCTCATCCAATACACCGCCCGCGAAGTGCGCAGCGGCTTGCAGTTCCTCGCTTTTGCGCAGCGACGCTCCGCGGGTGCCAGCGCCCTGTTCGCCTACCGCATCCAGTCGCACCTCGCGGCTTGTGGCCTGGATTTAGCCAACCTCGTCTGGCAAACCGATAACGGCGGCGAGTTCATCGGCGCCCTCGAACCGGACGGCTCCCGCTCCGGCTTCCCCCGCGCCGTCACCTTCTTCGGCTCCCAGCACGAGCGCATTCCCCCTGCGGCCCACACCTACCAGAGCGACGTCGAAACCGTCCATCGGCTCATCGAGGACGAGTTCTACAACTTGGAAACCTTTCGCAGCCGCCGCGAGTTCCTCGCCAAAGCCTGCGTCTACCAGTGTTACTTCAACCTCGTCCGTCCCAACTCCCACAAAGGAGACCTCAGCCCATGGCAGATCATTCAACAACTCGATCCCCACCTCTCCCTCAAACTCTGCTTGCTTCCACCCGTCTTCCTCGATTATCGTCTCGACTCCCAGGGGGGATACGATGTACCTAGATATCCCTCTTTCAAGCCACCCTCAGCCGCTCGCCCGACCAGACCCTGTACATTCCGTGACCGAACAACCCAGCAGTACGCCCGCAGATCCCGGTCCGTCCCGTGGCTCTCCCGGCCGAACACTCAGCTCAGAAGGACATCGGGCACAGGTCATTTGGACTTTGCCTTGGCTTTGAGGCTACGGAGCAGCTCGAAGGCTTCCTCGGGGGAAGCACTGTCGTGTACCACGGCACGCACGGCCTGGATCATCGCCGCGCCATCGGGAGACTGGAAGATGTTTCGCCCCATGTCTACCCCCACGGCGCCAGCATGGATGGCGTTGTAGGCCAATTTGAGCGCGGCGAGTTCTTCGATCTTCTTCCCACCGGCGATAACGACCGGGACCGGGCAATTCCGCACGACTTCCTCGAAACCTTCACAGTAATACGTCTTCACGCAGTGGGCACCAAGCTCGGCAGCGATGCGGCAAGCCAGGCCGAGATATCGGGCGTCCCGTGCCATGTCTTTCCCTACGGCGGTCACTGCGAACACGGGAATTCCGTATTTCTCACCCAAGTCGACTAACTGGGCCAGGGACATCAACGTCTGCTTCTCATACTCACCACCCACAAAAATCGACAGGGCAACCGCACTGACGTTCAAGCGGATCGCATCCAGCATCGAGACCGTGATACCTTCGTTGGAAAGTTCCTTCAGAACGCTGCTGCCTCCCGACACGCGGAGAACAATGGGAACGGGGTCCGTAGGCGGGACGCAATTCCGCAGCACGCCGCGTGTTAACATCAAGGCATCGGCATAGGCGAGAAGGGGGGCAACTGTCTTGCCCGGTTCTTCAAGTCCGGTTGTCGGTCCCAGAAAATAGCCGTGATCTACAGCCAGCATGACACTGCGCCCTGTCTGCGGCCTAATGATCCGAGCGAGACGGTTCTTCATTCCCCAATCCATATAGATCAACCTCCTATGGTTTCTGCTTGATTCAAGGTACAACACCCCGCTTCCGGAGCGTGTGGGCTCACACCGCCCCCTACTGATCCAAGTCGATCACCGAGAGCGTATAGGGAGCATCAAACTTGGTGTTGACACATCCCTCGAAAGGTTTGTCAAAATTGGAAACAACCATCTGGCGGCTCCGGATGATGACCTCGCAGGGTTGATCCAGCCCCCCATCACTCCCGTCTGTATCCCCATTTTGGGCCAAGGTCTTGACCGTGCCATCCGGCAAGATCATCTGGATGGCGTTCGCCACCGAGTCAGCGACGTAAATGTTATTGCGGGAATCCGCCCATAACCCGTCGCAACTCTTCATCCGGTCGCTCCTGGCAAAGATCCTGTTACCCGCGACTTTTCCTTGCGCATCAAACGTCAGTTTGTGAACGGTTCCATCGCCGAAATTGCCGGCATAAAGATTCCCCTGACGGTCAAAGGCCATGCCGTCCGCCCCGAAGTCGTCGGTCCACTGACTCAACCACAGCAGAGAACTCACCCCGAATTTCATAGCCTCACCTCGTCCGTGCCCCGGCTGAGTCTGGAGCACGATCCAACGTCACGCTTCTATCCCCGCCAAGCTCTGAGAGATCGTCGAAATGATCACCGCCATGGTGGTCGCGCCGGCATCTTGAAAACCAATACTCTTCTCCCTGAAGTATTTGGCCCGGCCGTGCTTACCGATCATGTTCTTGGTCTGTTCCGCTCCCTGCTGAGCCTCTTGAGCGGCGCGCCGGAAGGCCTCGACCAGCGATAACCCTCCCGCCAGCGATTGTTTCAGACTTTGCAAAGCAGGACATAGGGAGTCCAACATGGTCTTATCGCCGGGCTCCGCTTTCCCGCGTTGCTGCACGAGAGCCAACCCTGCCGCCAGCATCGCACAGAAATCAGTGAGCCTGAGTTCAGTCCGGTCCTTGGTTGCCATCGCCATGCCAAGCAAGAGCGACCCGAAGATCGTCCCGGAGACTCCGCCGACCTCCTTGATAAGCGCAATACCGATGGTTCTCAGATCCTCCTCGAAGGAACCCTTCGGCGCCAGGCTCACCTTCTCGAACCCGATCCGAAAGCCGTTGGCCATGCCGAAACCGTGGTCACCGTCGCCGATGTGCGAATCGAGTTGCGAGAGATACTGCTTCTCCTTCTCCAGGGCCGCATTAATATTCCCCAGGATCTGCCTGAACTGTCCCCTACCGATTTTCTCCAGTGACATTGCCCCAGTCCCTTCCCTATTGGCAGACTTTGAAGTAAGGCGTGTCTGCCGGAGCATCCCACCAGCGCTTGAGCTCCGCGTCCGCCTTACAGATCGACAGCGAGAATCCCGCCATCTCCTGAGTCGTCAGAATGTTTCCGATGAGGGGCCGATAATACGCCATGCCCCATTGGTCGAAGTTCGCTTGCAAACGACGGAACAAGACAAACATCTCCATCAAAGTGGTCGCCCCGCACCCGTTAATCAGGACCAGCAGTTCATCGCCCCGCTTGAACTCGCCGTCGTCAACTAGCTTCTTCAGCACAATATCCATAACCTCGTCCGCATTCATCATCTTGGCAGGGCCTTCGGGACCGGCCTCACCATGTACGCCCGGACCAATGATCAGCTCGTCCTCAGCCAGGTAAAACAACGGCTCACCGGAGGTGGGAATCGTGCAGGGACGCAGCGCCACGGCCAGGGTCCGTGTATTGTCATTCACCTTCTGCACCATCTGCATGATTTGCGCGCGGTTGGCGCCCACCTCGGCCATCGCGCCCGCCACCTTGAAGCAGAAGAAGGTTCCCGCCATGCCTCGCCGGTTCTTTTCTTCTCCCTTGGGTGCGCTGGCAATGTCGTCGTAAAGCAGGATCGGGGCAACGTTGATCCCTTCGTCGTGTGCCATTTCCACCGCGGCGGACCCGTTTATGACATCCCCTTCGTGATTGAGAATCAGCAGCAGAATTTCTCCACCGCCACTGATCCGATGGGCCTCTTGGATGCCTTCCAGAATTCGGTCAGGTCCGGCGCAGGCGAAAATCTGGCCGGACACTTCCACATCGTGCATCCCGTAGCCGACAAACCCCGCAAACCCGGGCTCGTGCCCGCTACCCTGTCCCAACACCAACTGCACCTTGCCCTTGGCCTTTGGCTGACGCCGCAGGATGATGTGATTGCCCACCATCTGCAACTTGTCGCAGTAGGCTGCTACCAGGCCTTCCTGCAATTCCCACGCTAACACCTCCGGCCGGTTAATCAGTTTCTTCATTCGCTCGGACATGCTGGCCTCCCTATACGTGATGTGTCAGCCTCCCCAGAAAGCATCTTTCCCTCTAAGCAGGCGATCCGGCTATGCTCACGGCGGTTTCGCCAAGGTCTCCACGGGTTCGCCTTAGATCAAAGCACAACCCGATGTTCTCCGTTCTGAACTGCATATATGTAGTCCGTAGTACAGAACGGCATATTGTGGCGCTCCTCCGCCTCATCCGTCAAGTCCTATTTCATGACCGCGCACAGTGGGCGGTCCGTCCAATGAAACACCCATTGACAAGTGCTTCGGTGAGATAACGGTGCAACGATGGACGAGGCAGGGTTCCCCGGGGAAGATAGGCGTTCCGATGGGGCCGCGCACGCCCGCTGGTTGCGAGCGAAGGGCCCACCTCCGTGGGCGATTGTGTTTCGGAACAAGCGGCAGGAGCCAGGGACCGTCGCCCAGAGGAAGCGTGCCAGAATGACCCGGCACCCACAAAATGCAACAAGCTGAGGTTGCGGATCTGTGTTAAGCAAGGAAGCAAAAGGAGATTCAACCCAGATTTCCAGATGTCCTGATACACGGTGTAAACTATGTCTTGACACAAAACACCGTAAGGGTGCTCCCCTACCAAAGAACCCACAACAAAAAGAGCTTGCCGGGGCTCCTTTCTTCACTCATTAGCCCAAATCCTATGTTCAACTCCACCCTATTACTTGGATGGCGGCACGGCCATCAAGCCCAGCGATTCCGGCGTGGGCAGGGGCCTCCTCTGGACGATATCAAAGAAAATCTGCGTAAAGACGGCGATCTTTTCCTGCCATAAGAGGCTCTGGAGGTCATAGAGTTGCAGCATGTTGGGGAGCCAACCGGGGAGATTCTCGCTCAGCCACAATTCCTGGTAGAGATCCCGCAGCTTGGTCGTATACTCGCGCAGGTCCTGCAGGTACCCGTTATCACAAGTGATATCACACAGTTCCATCAAGGCTGATCCCCTGTTCGTGTCGTTCTGGTGCGCCAGCACAGTGACATAGCGTTCGGCCATCGCCTGCATGTACTGACACCGCATGCCGAGCGCATCCAGCCGCAGAGCCGCAAACCGCAGGTTTGCCAGGGTGTCGGTATGCCGCTGCGCTTGACCGGCGCTCGCGCTGAAAGTCACGTAAGCCTCCTCCGCCATTCGCCTGAGCTGTCCAGCCACCGGCAAAGCCTTGCGTAGGTCCTCGCGACCCTGCGCGGAAAAAGGATCGAGCCAGAACAACTTATTCTGTGCCCCTCCAAACGGCTGGCCGTATATCCCGCCCAAACCGGTCGCGCGAAGCATTCCGTTGAGCCGGCTCAGCTTCTTGATGGCCGCCACGAACCGATGGTCGTTGTTGCGATAAAAAGCCCAATCGTATTTCTGATCGAATTCCCCCACGGTAGGCGTCTGCAGCTCCCAGGCGCAGGCCGCGCCATAAACGATACCCCACCAATTCGCTCCGTAGAGAGTTTCGCCATCATCATTCCACACCGTGTTATTCACGCCGACGGCGCCCCACTTTTTGCCGTCTTCGGTAAATTTGCCGATATTGGCAGAGGCCGCCTCAAAGTCCGGCATCATCTGGTTGGTATTCCCAAGCCAGGGGCAGACGATCACTTTCAATCCGGCTTCGACATAAGGCTTGATCCACTTTTCATAACTGGGATACGAGGAGTATTGCCAACTGGCAACGATGAGGTCCTTGGGCAGATCCTTGATGACTTCCGGATGGGCGAGGATGATATCCCCCCAGAAGATCACTTGCTTGTTATAGGGTTTAAGGATACTCGCCACTTGCTTCAGGTTCTCCAGGTAGACCTTGCCCACACCTTCCTGCTGAACCCGTGCGGCCGTCCTTCCCCGCCCCAACTCCCACGTTTCGTCGCAGCCGACATGGTAAAAGGTGGAGGGGAAGATCGAGGTCATTTGCCCGTAGAGTTCCTTAAGAAAGGCATAACTCGGCTCTTCCGGCGCCAGCACGTTCCCGTGGGGCCGCTCCCCTAGGCCGCTATATTGTTCAAATCGAAGGATCTTGTGCACATGCCCAAAAGAGTTCTGAGCAGGAATAATGTCCACATGATACCGTGTGGCATAGGCGACCAGTTCCTTCCAGTCGTCACGGGACAGGGTGTCACTCAGCACACCCATAAGTGGCTGCCCGTCCAGCCGAAAAGAATCCTCCATGTACATGTAAAGCTGGTTGAGCTTGAACTCAGAGATGGTGCGCGCGATGCGCTTGAGGTGAGTCAACGTGGGTACCGGACCTCGGGCCATGTCCACTTGCGTGCCGCGGTAGAACAGTGCAGGCCAATCCCGCACCCGTACCCCGAGGACTTCTGTGTTCTGCCCTTTCCCGAACACAAGCTGGCGAAGTGTTTGAACGCCATAGAAGAGCCCGGGCCCGTCCTCTCCCGCGATGAAGACCCGGTCGCCTCCGACATCGAGGACGTATCCCTGCGGCCCGATCCCGTCGGCGTTGATTCCCCGCGCCTCGAGCAAAGCCCGCATGGCGGGTTGGTCAAGGCGGCCAAGGAGGATCGCTGCCTTGCCGGGAGAGGCTGGCGACGAGATAATAGGAACCTTCTGCCCGGTCACGGTCTGAAGTTCATCCTGCAGGCTCTCGGCGGCGTAGCGGTCTTCATCGACGCGCGACAGCAAGATAATCTGGACGTCAGAGCTGACCTGGAACCTCTCGGCATTTACTCTGACCTCTCGCGGCTGTGGTATAAGTTGCGGCTGTTGGGCCGCCAGATAACCTACCTCGAAAAACACGGCCAAGGGCAAGGTGAGCAGGAAACTCCATCTGCGGGTAAATCCAAAATGACTGGCTGCCAATCTATTGAGTAATCTCATTATTGTCTCCTAACCCTTGTTTCGCAGTTTGTTGCAATAGTCAGATTTTCGGTGCTCGGCCCCCAAGGGATCACGGCGGTCCGCTCCCAAGATTGTTTGAACAATTCTGTGCGGTCGAGTGCGCGTTTTCGAGGACGGAGCAACCCCGCAGACAATTACCGCCCGAACGATCGCCCGCCGAGCCGGGCCAGCACCGCGTAGATTCTGTCCGTCTTTCTTTCCACTGTCTGTACTTTTTTGCTCATTGCACTGGTCAAGCCGGTGGACGATCAGGGCAAAAGGGTTCCTTCCCTGCAAAATAGGCCAAGCTGTCCGTTCGAAGTCAGCGCGAATTTCTGCCAAGGACGGCATTGGGACGATGTACGGGGCGGGACGCGTGAAGTCCCCCTTGGATATCGTCTGCCCGAAACCCCAGCCGCGATGACCCTGGTTGGTTTCGAGACAAACGGCCAAGATAGCTAGCGCCTCGCACCGGCACGTGCAGTCCCCAAACGGCCGCCCAGCAGGCAATTCGAGCTTGTGCAGTTCAGACGCCCTCACATTGACTTTCATGGTTGCTTTTACTAGATCCTCTAGTCAGTCTTGCGAGGCCCTACCCCGCTGAGATCGATTGGCCGGAAACCCATCTTCCATGCCGGTGACCCCGGCTGAAGCGAGAAGTCTCCGCGCTCTGGGTCGACAAATAGCGGGGAGGCGACAAGGGAGTGGACATCCTGGCCAGTCTCTTGCCATTCTTCAAACGACTTGTCCCCGAAGTTGATGGGGCCACCCTGTGCCCGGAAATACAGATTGTGATCAAACTTATAATTGCCGTCCTCCCATTTGCCATCAAGGAGCTTGCCGTCCCTCCAGTAGAAGATGTTATGTTCGAAAACAAAACTCGTGTGGTTTTCGTTGTGAGTCCGCCGGATTTGGGCCGTCTGCCCCAGCGCAAAGATATTGTTGCGAATGATATTCTCACGACCGTAATTCTGGTGGAACCCGCCATCCTCAGTGCGGTAAACGACGTTATTTTCGATCAAAATGTTGCCGCTGCCCTCGTCGGTGTAAATCCCCCAGCCCCCGTATCCATGCTGGTAGCGCGTGACATCGTGACAGAGGTTATTCCGCACGACCGTGCCTGGTTGCACGCCCACCGTGTAAATACAGCCGAGGTCACTGAGGAGGCCTCGGCTGATATTGTAGATGTGATTGAATTCAATGACGTTGCCCCGCGCCCAAGTCGGTCCATAGCCCCACGTCCAGCCAACGGAAATGCCCGTATAGAAGGTATCGTAAATTTCGTTGTGGGCAATCGTGTTTCCACTGCTCTCAGCCACCAAAATTCCAACGGCGGTTGGATAAACAATTCCGATGTCGTGGATGCTGTTGTCGGAGATGACATTTCCGCTCGTCGCTTGGGCATCGTAACTTGGGGCCTTCGTGTCGCCGATCTTGACACCACCCGCTCCCAGGTCGGTCATCAAGTTCTTGGTTATTTGATTTCCCTTCGAGCCTGCGTGGAAATGGACCGCGTAGCCCCCTAAGTGAGTAAAAACAGACTTTGTGATCGAGCACGAATGGGCGCCCACGCTTTCTACTGCGGCCGGAACATCGATGGCCGCCTGCTCGTCAATGTGGCCATCTTTCGGTGTTGACCAATCTATATAACTCTGGGTCCAGCCTGCTGAAGAAGTTGAGCAGTCTGTATAACTCAGGGTTAGGCCTTCCAAGGAGATGTCGTGAACAAGGCTGTCATAACGCTCATCCTCCGGATCGCCCTCAAAGCGAATCAGCTGTCGAAGAAAAGGTGCAATTGCTATCACCTGCGACATGTTTTCATCCGGCATGGCGTGGTAGTAGAGCACCCCATTGCGGCGATCGAGGTACCATTCACCCGGCGCGTCGAGGGCCTGCGGGATATTCTCGACCCAATACCGCGGGTTCTTGTCGGTGCCCCAGGGCTGGCGCCTCGTGGAGAGAGTTGCGGTATGTGCCGCGGGGTCCACCCCCCTGAGCAGCAAGCGAAAGCCCCCCCATTTAAGTAAAGCCACTACTTCCGCGTCGCCCCCGGTGACCCATGCAGGATCAATGTCACCCGGATTAAACCGGAACTGAGCAGGATTGTTGGGCGAGATTTGGCCATCCACGTTGAGAAAGCCTTGGTTGGGGGTCCGTGCGCGTTGCCTCCGCTGGCCGTTAACGAACAGCTCACGGAAATACCAGTTTCCCGCGCTGATTCCCGGGACCTCTGCCATCCAAAGATTTTCCTGAAGGGGCGGCGCGCCGACCCCCGCTTGCGGCAGGTCGTTCGCAGCGTCAACCCGCTTCCAGCCCCCGATTGTCCTGCCGCCGCTCAGGACCGGGATTTCGTTGGGATAAGCCTTGTAGATCGAGTGGCTTGCCTGAGTGCCGGAGTCCTCGGGGGTAAATACGACTGGCTTTGACAGCGTATAGGTGCCCCCACGGACGTAAACAATGACTGGCCCGGTCAACGAGCCGCGGCCCTTGAGCTTGCGGATAGCATCGCGAGCGCGCGCCAAAGTTGCGAACGGTCCATCCGTACCAGCCGGGCTTGGTTGACGCAGGGTCCCCGACCAGGCGTCGCTACCGTTTGTGGCGACGTAGAAAGCCTGCCCGCCTTCATTCGTTTCTTGCTGGGTCTGACCGGACAAGGCGGGAACGATTAAAGCTCCCGGAAATATCGCCTGGCTTACGGCATCAGAAAAGGGCGGCAGAAGCGAGATCAGCAGGGCTAATAGCCCAATCCGGATGCTTCCCTTTGCTGACATATCTCTCCTCGGGAAGGCCCTTTGTCGACTGGGGCTCTTCCAATATCCTGGCAATTGTCCGAATCAGTTTGTCGGAGACGCAGGCGGACCCTGGACAACGTCACAAGGTCCGCCGCACTTACCATATCTCTCAAAAGATCAGCTTCATCCCAAACTGGATCACACGAGGAGTGTTTGCCTGGCCGGATATTATTCCGAATGTGCTTGGGTTGTTGATGTTGGCCGAAGGGCCGCCGAACACAACGCGGTTGAAGCCGTTGAAGAACTCCGCCCGGAACTCCAGATACCGCGACTCGCTCTTCAGGTAGATTTTCTTGAAGACGGAGAAATCTTCGCTGTAGAAGGCTGGGGTGCGCACGTTAGGCAGGCGTGGGGGCGCATTGCCAAAGGTAAACGGATCCGGCTGACTGAACGCGTCGATGTTCAGATATCGGTCTGTAGCGGGGTCGAAGCTGCCCATGGATACGGAACTTCGAACGTTGGAGGAGTCCCAGTTGGGGCGGTTACCTCCGCCAAACAGCGGAATATTCCCACCACCACCGACGCTGATCGGGGTGCCCGATTGGTAACTCTGAATTGCATTGAACTGCCACCCGCCCACGAGCTGGTTGACTACCGGGTTCACGTTTGCCAGCAGTCGTTTGCCCCGGCCGAACGGCAGTTCGTAGGTCCACGACAAGACAAGAATGTGAGTACTGTCATTGGACACCAGGCTTTTCTCGCCCCGCCGGTCGTAGCTGTTCATGCTGGTTAAGCCGGCTGCACCAAACCAGCTTCCAAAGGTATTGCCCGCCACGGCACCGATATTCTTCGACAGTGTGTAGGCGCCCAGGAACGAGAGACCGTTCGAGTACCGTTTCTGTAAACGAAGCTGGAACGCGTGATAAACCCCGTAGCCCGTGGGCTGATAGAAATCATTGATAGTGGTGTATTGCGGAAACGGCCTCAGGGCCTGAGCAACCGAGCCGTCGAAGCCGGGAAACGGCGAGTGGACGCCCTTGGCGGCGGCGTTCGGGCAGGTTCCCGCCCCTATGCAACTAATATCAGAATTGAGCTCGCTGCCCAGGCTCAGCCAACTGGGGTTAACCTGATTGATGTTCTCGAGGCCCGCCGGGAGTCCGGTCGTGTGCGACCCGACGTAAGCAGCGTCCAGCAGGATTCGGAACGGCAGCTCCCGCTGGATATCTACTGTCCAGCTTTGCATGAACGCAGGCCTATTGGCACCCGAATTCACCCAGGTGACGGTGCCGCCATTATTCAGCGCGGGATCAAAGTTCGGCAGTGTAGTGTTCGACGGCGGGAATCCCTCGTCGAGAGCGAAAGCAGGAGTTATGCCGGAGCTCGTCGAAGCCACGGCAATGCTGCCGCCGAACCCCGGAGCAAAGGCCAGTGCATTCGGGTTGTTTAAATCGCCGTAGTTAAGATACATGCGGAAGATGCCGTACCCTAGACGAAACACCGTCTTCTCGTTCGCCTGGTAGGCAAGACTGATGCGTGGCATCAGCGAGTTGTGGTAGGTGCCAAAAATGTTGAAATTGCCAGTGCGTCCAGCCCCGTTGCCGAAAAAGGCCAGCGCGCCAGGCAATCCGCCCGCTCCCGGATTGGGCTGGGTAGGGCTAAACAGGGACATAATGCCATTGTCTTCTATAACGTAGATCGGCAGTTCATACCGCAACCCTAGACTCAACGTCAGCTTGTTGGTCATCTTGATCGAATCTTGGCCATAAAAAGAAACAAAGGTGTCATGGAAGTGCTGTTCCGGCGCTGGAATCGCGCGAAAGCCGCTGATGACCTGGCCCAACATGAGACTTGCGAAGGAATTTCCCCAGTTTTGGAAGTTCGGGTCGTTGGGCTGCGAGGTTGACAGGTTACTGAAACTGAGACTGCCGGCGACGAAACTTTGGTCAAGACATTTTATTGTCCGGCGGCGATATCCGAACCCGAATTGCACCTGGTGGCGCCCCTTCACCCAGCTCAAGTCGTCGTTCCACACCCAGTTCTTAAAGCGCTGCGGATCATACCCGGTTCCCGACGCATTGCCCAGGAACGGGTACTCCGCAAAGTGAAACTCGGTGAAGCCGTGAGAATCCATGGGAATGCCTGGGATCTGCAGCGTCTCATTGCCAAGCCGGGGGTCCTCCAAGAAAGTCGCCCAGGTGGGTGTCTGCTGCGTGAGGCCGAAGACGGCGTGATTCAGTAAGGTCGGGCTGATGGTCCACACGTGGTTGAGGCGCAAGCCCTCTGCGTTTGTCGGCGTGTGGCGGAGTCCCGGGTTCAACGGGCCGGCGACAGGCCCGTTGATCACCATATCGGCGTTGACTCGCCAGAAGGAGCCTGAGATATGTTGCTTGTCACCGATTTGATGGTCGATCTTCAAGCTCCAATCGTCGTCTGAGCTCGGCTGATATGAACGGTCGACATAGTTGAAGAACGGTGTATTCGGAATGTCAGGAGGAGGGAGCAACGCGATCAGGCGCTTGGCGACTCCGCTGATTTGATCCGGGGGGATAATATTGTTCGGGAACGGATCCCGGACAAAGCCACCACTCCCATCAGGACGAGTCGTTGCAGGATTGTAAACGGGGAAAGGATAGTCGGAGAAGTCGCCGTTCCGTTCTTGCATGGTGGGAAGGGTCACGAGGCCCGGAGTGGGCAGCCCGCCGCGCACCCGAAAGCCCGACCAAGCGAAGAAAAAGTGCGTCTTGTCCTTGCCGTTGTAATGGGGCAGGATCACCGGGCCGCCAATTGTGCCGCCAAATTCGTTTTGGCGAAAGGCGTTCTTCTCGCCTCCGAAGAAACCCCTTGCGTCGAGAACGTCGTTCCGGAGGAACTCGAACAGGTCTCCGTGGAATTTGTTGGTGCCCGATTTCATGGTGAAATTCAGGACCCCATACCCCAACCCATACTGCGCCGGGTAAAGTGTATTCTGTACTTTGAACTCGGTGACGGCTTCGTAAGGTGGAGCCGACTCGGCGATGAATCCCTGCGCACCGATGTTCTGCATGTCCCCGCCATCCATTAGGACATCGGCGCTCATGCCGGGAGAGCCGTTGATCGACACGCCCCACTGGTTTCCGGTTACACCCGGAGTGAGATAGATGAAGTTCTGAATCTGCCGCCGGCCCGAAGCGCCGATTGTGGCAGCCCCCCCCAGGGAGATGGGAAGGTCAAGCATCCCTTTGTCGGGCATGACCGTGCCAATTTCAGCCGAGGTCGTCTGGAGCTGAGCGGCACTGGCGGCGACCGTGATGGACTCGGTGACTGCACCGACCACCAGAGCGAAATCGAGCGTCGAGACAGTCGCGGTACTCACGATCACCGGCTCCTCGGTGATCGTCTTAAATCCAGACTTGGTGACGGTCACACGGTACCGGCCCGGAGCAAGGCTTGGGGCAAGGTAGGTGCCGTCCGTTGTTGTGGCGACCGAGCGTTCGGTGCCCGTGTCGAGATTTGTTGCCCTAACCGTGACCTCGGGAACGGCCGCGCCGCTCGGATCGGTGATGTGTCCCGTGAGGCCTCCGAGGCTCCCCTGGCACCAGCCCAATGTCGGGAACGACCAGACTAGAATCACGAGAAGCATAGGCCACAAGCCCAATCGACCTGTTGCGTGAGTAGCTTTCATGGATTTTCCCTCCCAAGTCGTCATTATTCAAGAACCGAAAACCATTCCAGCACGTGCAACCTAGGGGTTTCCCCCAACGCGATAGATTTGGAATTGGGTTTCACGATAGGGGAGACGTACATTTCTGTCTATAACGATTGTGCGAGACTTGTTGCAAATGTGCCCGTCCCTACAGGTGTGTGCCAGGAACCCACATGATCACTGGGCCAGAAAACGGGGGAGTTGTTCATGAGCATACTGCTCACAACGAAGGATGAAAATGCTCTCGGAGGTGCGTAGAGTGGGGGTGCCGGGCGGGCGATCGAGGTTGGTCTGACCTGGAGCGAGAGAGCCTATGGGGTTGTCCCCTAGGCTGTGACCTGTCCCCGTTTTCTGTACCAATCATAATGTGAGTTCCCGGGCGTAAGTCAAGTCCTCTTGGATCGAGGCGAGGGGCGTGGGGGGAGACGCCCCTCGCGCCGCCCGCGTGGCAAACTCCTCCGGGGTCTGATACCCCAGGGCGCTATGGGGCCGCACCTGATGGTAGTCCCTTCGCCAGACCTCGATCTTCTCTCGCGCCTCCGGCAAGCTGATAAACCAGTTTTCGTTCAAGCATTCGTCCCGAAACTTCCCGTTGAAGCTCTCGATGAAAGCGTTCTCCGTGGGCTTGCCCGGCGTAATGAAGTGCAGTCCCACGCCCCGTTCGAACGCCCATGGGTCCACCGCCCGGCTCGTGAACTCCGTGCCGTGGTCCACCACGATCTGCTGCGGCAACCCGCGCCTCTCCCGCCATCCCTCCAGCACCCGCACCACGCGTGCCCCCGGCAGCGACGTATCCACCTCAATCGCCAGCGCCTGGCGCGGGTAGCCGTCCGTCAAGTTCAGGGTGCGAAACTTTCGCCCGCTGGCCAGACCATCCTGCGTGAAGTCCATCGTCCACACCTGATGGGCGGCTGTCGGCAACTGGAGCGGCAACCGCGCCATGCCCGCCGCCCGCTTGCCTCTTCGCTTCGTCCGCCCCGCCAGTCCTTCCGCCCGATACAGCCAGCAAGGTAGCGCGGACCTGATTTGTAGGTCCGCGGTTCGTTCAAGAATCCCCACCGAAGAGCCGCAGACCTCCAGAACAGGTCTGATGGCATAAGGTGGTCGGCTCCTCGAGGCGGGGAGAGTAGACTGGTGGTGAAAGAAGACCAGGGACTCTCGACGAGAGGAGGAGCCGAGCGATGATTATTATAGGCTGTGATTT
>Ga0315284_10003620_pt1 | contig 21995 bp, 19 predicted proteins | sample YL17G09_16_MG_FD_203696 | JGI IMG/M metagenome (GOLD analysis project Ga0315284, IMG submission 203696) | Sediment microbial communities from Yellowstone Lake, YNP, Wyoming, USA - YL17G09_16 | ecosystem: Environmental > Aquatic > Freshwater > Lake > Sediment | place: USA: Wyoming | collected... | reverse complement strand
CACCGCCCTCTTGATTCACATCGAGGAAAACTCCATTTCCGTCTGAAGCAGGACAATTCCATATACAAAATTTTTAGGAAACTTTTTATTTATGACATAGTTTTATAGTTATAACTATTATTTTCCCAGTCCTCATGTTATTTTTAAAAAAAATAATTCTCATTTACATTGTGTAACCATAGCGGGTTACTATATATTTATATGTGACCTTTATTGAAAATATAATACTGTTAATCGTTACAGACACCATAACTGTTTCTGCATTTTTCTAACAAAGAGGAGTTCGATTATGGGCACATTAAAAGGCAGCAAGACCGAAAAAAATCTCTTAACCGCCTTCGCCGGGGAATCCCAGGCTCGCAACCGTTATACCTACTATGCCAGCCAGGCGAAAAAGGAAGAGTACGTCCAGATCTCTCAAATCTTCGATGAAACGGCAAACCAGGAAAAAGAACACGCCAAGCGTCTGTTCAAGTTACTTGAAGGCGGTGAAGTTGAGATCACCGGGGCTTTCCCTGCCGGGGTGATCGGCTCCACCTTCGAAAACCTCGGAGCCGCCGCAGCGGGCGAACACTATGAGTATAGTACGATGTATCCTGAATTCGCCAGCAAAGCCCGTGATGAAGGGTTCGATGAGATCGCCGGTGTTTTCACAGCCATCGCGGTTGCGGAAAAACAGCATGAGAAACGGTATAAGGCACTTGCGGCTAATATTGAGAACAGCACAGTCTTCAGAAAGGTCAACACGGTTTCGTGGCGCTGTATAAACTGTGGGTATATCCACGTATCAACCGACGCACCACCGGTTTGTCCGGCATGTGCCCATCCCCGTGCGAATTTCGAGGTACTCGGGGAAAACTGGTGATCGTGCATGGTGATCTCTTTTGATTGTGCTTGACATCGATAATGATTATCAATAGTATGATGAAAATAAAGTCAAGCACTCATCCGTGTTTATAAAAGCTTTTTTTACTGAAGTGTATTTAAAAATATATCTTGTTGTATAAAACCAAAGGAGGGGAAACATGGCCGAAAAAATGGGGATCTATAAATGCGGGATTTGCGGTAATATAGTCGAAGTCCTCAGTGGAGGAAAGGGCGAACTGGTCTGTTGTAATCAGCCGATGACACTTCTTGTCGAAAATACTGTTGACGCCGCACGTGAAAAACATGTGCCGGTCATCGAAAAAACAGCACAAGGGTATAAAGTGACCATAGGCAGTGTTCTCCATCCGATGGAGGAAAAACATTACATCATGTGGATCAGCCTGTGTGCGGGCAGTAAAACCTACCGTAAATTCCTTAAACCCGGCGATGCACCCGTGGCAGAATTCTGTATCGACGCCACAAAGGTCACCGCGCACGAACTGTGTAACCTTCACGGATTGTGGAAAGCATAGGACTTTCAATTCATTGTGGTACAGAAAGGATTTCATATGCTCGGTACAAAAATGGAAAAGGCGCTCAATGACCAGGTCAACGCCGAAATGTATTCTGCATATCTGTATCTTTCAATGGAAGCCTATTTCCTGTCGCTCAACCTCAGGGGATTCGCCAACTGGATGCGCTGCCAGGTCCAGGAGGAACTGTTTCACGCCATGAAAATGTACAGTTTTATCAATGGGCGGGGCGGTCGGAACAGACTGGCCGCTATCGAGGTGCCCCCGGCGGAATGGAAATCCCCGCACGACGTTTTCAAGGCGGTGCTTGCCCATGAGCGGAAAGTGACCGGCCTCATCAATGGCCTCGTGGACCTCGCCATCAAGGAAAAGGATCATGCATCGAATATCTTTCTCCAGTGGTTTGTCACCGAACAGGTCGAGGAGGAAGACAATGCGAACGACGTAATCCGGAAACTCACCATGACCGGCGAAGCTCCCGGCGGACTTTTTATGATAGACAAGGAACTTGCGGCTCGTGTTTTCACCATGCCGCCGGCGCAGGAATAGCCCGGCCATGGTTCGGAACCAGTGAAACCCGGGTGATGCGCCCATCGCCGCACGGGCTGGAATGGAACACCTTCCGGGTACTGATCACCTTTGTATACACTTTGGAGGAAATCGTGGAACGGAGAAAAGCACTTGTCAACGCCGCCGGGATTGCCGGGTTGTCGGCGCTGGCTACATCATCGCTCTATGCGCAGGGAATCGGGAAAACACGGCTCGGTAATGCTATCATACCCCCCGAAAAAGAACAGGGTAAAGAGAAACATGTGCCGTTTATCGACGCACCCCGTTCAGTCAAGGCAGGCGAACCGTTCTCTGTCACCGTGGAAGTCGGGAGAGTTGTACCTCATCCCAACACGGTCGAACACCATATTGCATGGATCCAGCTTTATGCCCTCGCGGAGGGGTCACCGGCTCTCGTCAATGTGGGGACGTTTGAATTCGCCCCGACTTACGGAGCTCCGAAGGTCACGTTTCCTGTGATGCTTCAGAAGACATCGACCCTGCTTGCGCTCGGATATTGTAATATACACGGTCTATGGGACAATTCGATCGAAGTGTCCGTTCAGGCATAGGGTAATTAGCACGACAAGGACAGATGCCGCGTTGTGCGATTTCAGTACGGGACGTCAGCCGCGACCTGCTACTGATACAAGGTGGAGGGGGGCGACCCGCAGTACCGTAACGAATGATATAACCCTGAGATTGTAACGTTTGCGCTTTTACGGGTACATCACGCCCGACTGTACCGGATACATACACGCGCCAGACCACACCGAACTACAAGGAGGGTTGCTGTGGGTATTACGCTGTATGCTGATGAGATCTTTGAAATCGCCGAGCAGATTGAACGTAACGGCGCTGCTTTTTACCGTAAGGCCGCCGAACGTTTCGACGACCTGTCTGCTCGTAACAGGCTCCTCGATCTTGCCACGATGGAAGACAACCATGAAAAGAAATTCGCCGAGATGCGAATGGAGTTCTCACCGGGAGAAACCCTTGCGACGAGTTCCGATCCCGATCAGGAAACCACTTTGTTCCTTCGTGCCGCTGCAGACGGCAAGGTCTTTGACATCGGGAAGGATCCACTCGATGTCCTTACCGGTGAGTTTTCAGTTCGGAGCATCCTGAAAAAGGCCATCGAACTCGAAAAGGACTCTATCGTGTTTTACACCGGAATCAGGGAGATGGTGCCCAAAGACATAGATAAAAAAAGGGTAACCGGAATCATCAATGAAGAAATCGGCCACATAGTCGATTTAAGCACGCAACTGTCATCGCTTTAACAATGGCCCGTATAATTACCGAAGGTATCTCAGCCCGTGGAGTCGAGGTCAAGATCATGTTGCTCAAGTCGTATCACCGGAGCGATATCGCCAGGGAAATGCCGGACTGTGGTGCGCTCATTGCCGGCAGGCTGAACAGTACCGATGTATCGTAATCAAACATAACTGTCTATGGTTATACACCGTATTTATGGGGGATTTCATGCAGAAATACGAATGCAATATATGCGGCTATATTTATGATCCGGCACAAGGAGACCCCGAGAACGGAATCGAGCCGGGAACTTCTTTCGAGGATTTGCCCGCTGACTGGGTCTGTCCGACATGCGGCGCCGGGAAAGAGGATTTCTCGCCCCTGTAATGCATAGTGCTGAGAAACTGACTTCCACAGGCTTCATACCTGGCAGGCTGCCAGATCAACACAATCCGGAGTCATACCAGAACCTGAGAAAGTGCTTTTCCGGGTACATAATAACCGTAACTCATAGAACATGAGGTTCCGGAGCTTTTAAATCTTGAACATGCTCTCATGTTCTTACAGGTAAAAGGAGATGTGATGGATAAATATAAATGCTCTATTTGCGGTTTTGTCTATAATCAGGCGAAAGGTTTCCCGGTGGACGGCGTTGAGCCCGGAACACCGTTCGACAGTCTCCCTTTTGACTGGGTATGCCCTGTGTGCGGCGCTCAAAAGAAGGATTTCCGGAAGCAAAAGTTAACATGATTCACGGCGTTCAGATACGTGAACTCGTTTCCCGGCGTTCGTCCCGGAAAAATGCGCATACGCGTACCGTTCCGGGCGGGCATGGCAGGGTTATCAGCTTTGTCTTAAGTCTCCTCGCAGCCTGCGGATGCTCACCAGGTTATACTCTCACGATATGACCATTCAAAATCACCCCATGTCGCAGAACCAAACCACCCTCCATCGTTTTCCATTTTTGACAAGCATTCCCGTAATTTCTTTGTTATATTATAGAAGCCTGATGAAAAACCTTTAACTTTTGTTCAAACACTGTCAAGGGTAGGCGCGAAGTGCCGATTTACAAACCCTTGACAGTAAGAAAGCAATAATTTTTGAGTATGGGCTTGTGAAAAGACTTTTTCACAGCCCACATAGAGATGTCATTCTGCATGAAACCGTCATGTTCCGTAGACGTTAATGTATTCGGGAACCGGACATGACAGTGCGGTGCGATGCCACGATAATTAAATGCTCCGGGGCAGTGCACGGAGCGGTCTCATATCAAACACCGGACGAAAATGAAAAACGGAAGAACGATAAAAAGGGAGAAAAAACAGTCCCTGACTGTCGACCTGATTCTCTATTTCGCGCTGTATTTCCTGCTTGGCGTGTTCGTGATTTTTTCGGCAATCTATCTGTCCATACTGCACCTCTCAAGCGATCTCCCGCCCCTTGAACAGCTCGAAAACATCTATGATGAGCAGAGCCAGAGCACTGTCATGTATTCCAGCGATGGTGAAGTTCTCCGAACCCTTGCCCATGAAAAACGGTTCTGGGTGACCTACGACCAGATTCCACAGTGCATGATAGATGCCCTGATTACCCTGGAAGACCAGCGTTTTTTCAAACACTGGGGGGTTTCGTTCCCCGATGTCGCGCGGGCAATGAAAGAAGACATCTTCACGATGAGCTTCAAAGAAGGGGCGTCCACAATAACCCAGCAACTTGCCAAAAACCTGTATTTCACAAAGAAAAAAACGATCAAGCGCAAGCTGCAGGAGATGCTCACGGCGATCCAGATCGAACGGACCTATTCCAAGCCGGAAATCATCGAGATGTATCTCAACAAGCTCGAATTCGGTAACAACGCTTATGGTATTCAGGCCGCGGCCCAGACGTATTTCGGGAAAAACGCTTCCGAACTCACCATGCCGGAAGCGGCGCTTCTCGCCGGCATCATCCAGAACATAAGCCAGCATAATCCCCGGTCATCAGTTGAAAGAATAAGGCAGAGTGCCCTCAGGCGCCGCAACCTCGTTCTGACCATCATGGCGGACATGGGTAAAATCCCACGGGCGACCGCCGAAGAAGCAAAAGCACAGCCGGTCATGCTCTCCGAATACCAGGGGCCGCCGCTCGGCAGGGCATTTTTGTTCACAGAATACGTCAGGAACAAACTCATCGCGATGTTCAACGAGCAATACGGCGAGGAGAATGGAGAACACTACATTAATACGGCGGGCCTCCAGGTTCATACGACACTCGATTACCGGCTCCAGAAGGTCGCCGAGGATTCCCTCAAAAATCACCTCGACTATATTCAGAAGAACTATGCCGATAAACGTATCGTTTACAGAAGACCGATGGGTCTTTCCGACGCCGAGGCGGTGAAAGATTCGCTCGCACAAACGATGGTTCAGGGCGCTCTTTTCGCTATCGATGTCAGAACGGGTAAAATACTCGCCATGGTCGGAGGGGAAAACCCTCACGACAATAATTTCTTCAACCGTGCCGTCCAGGCGTTCCGTCAGCCGGGTTCCGCGTTCAAACCCTTCGTGTACGCCGCTGCGCTCGACAACGGGTGGCGGATCTGTGATACGATTCTCGACTCGTATGTGTGCTATGAGAATGTGGACGGCAAAGGAACGGTTTATGAGCCGCAGAATTTCGAAAAGGAATACAAGGGGTTGATCTCCCTGCGGGACGCGCTGAAGGAGAGCGTCAACATCGTCGCCATAAAACTCATGAACGATACCCAGAACCGCGGAATCGGTCCCATGACGGTCATCAGGTACGCACGAAAACTCGGTATCACAAGCCTGCAGAGCACCGATGCCGTACACAGCCTCGCCATCGGCACCTGCCATGTAAACCTGATGGACATGGTTACGGCCTACACGGTGTTCGCCAATCTGGGTGAGAAAACAGAACTCTTCACCATCGACCATATCAATGACAAGAACAACAATTTTGTGTACGCACAGCCGAACGGTGAGGGGGCGAAAAGCGAAGTTCTCGATCCCAGCGTTGCTTCGCTCATGGTGACCCTGCTGAAAAGCGTCACAACCGAAGGAACCGCCAGCACCACCATCCGGCTCAGGGGCATGAGCGACCGTCCCTCGGCGGGAAAAACGGGAACAGGCAACGAATACAAGGATGCCTGGTTCATCGGTTTCACCCCTCACATCGCCTGCGGCGTCTGGGTGGGATTCGATTCCGAGCAATCCACGCTCGGCGGTAACCTCTTCGGCACAGGCGCCACCGCCGCACTGCCCATCTGGGTCGGATTCATGAAAGAGGCTTCGGAAATCCTGGGGTATCCCAGAGACGACTTCAAGCTCGCCGACACTATCACGACCCTCAGGATCTGTAAAGATTCATATCTCAAGGCCACACCGAACTGCCCGGCCGCCTCTACTTACACGGAATATTTCATCAAGGGAACCGAGATAACGGATTCGTGCCACATCCACCGGCCATGGAGAGTCAACACGGGCGACAACAGAATCAATGCCGGCCAGAGGAGCAAACGCGGCTTTTGAACCGTTATTCGTATATAACTGTCCGGGCGGAGGATTGACCAGTTGAAAAAGAAATCAGCGCGTCATGTTTACCGTGCGCTCATTCCCCTTGTATCCTGTATCATTTTTACCGGATGTTCAAAACCATCGGTGGAAAGCTATGACGAACTGGTGAAATCCGGTACGCTCGAAAAAATAGCCCGCTCACAGTATGAACCTTATTTCAAGGCGATCCGGCAGCTTGCGGACATCGCATCCGTCCCGGACGATACACCGCCGGACAGCACACTCATGGTGAAGACCGCCCGTGCGGCTGAATCGGTTACCAGAGACATCCAGGGATTTCCCACAACGGTTGCTTCACGGATTGCGCTCGATGCTTTTTCTTACGGCGCCGCCGACCTTTCCGGTTCCCCGGCCATGTCCCACCCCGATGTAAGCAGGTTCTGGGATGAACAGATTCTTCACAGGCTCACCGGCATCGCACATGTTTATATGAAATCGGGTAACATCAACGAATCGGCCCACTATCAGATTGTCCGTGCGCTCCGGCGTGCATCAGGTCCTTATGCAACCGAATCTTACATCAAGGACATGATAACGATCATCGGTCCGATACCATCGGAAAAGGTCATGGAACTGTGCGCATCGGACACCCTCGCGCTCAAGCGCATCCATGATCTCATCCTGTATTCGCGCAGTCTTCAGAAGGTCGATCCGCCGCTCTGGATGCTCTCGGGCGACTGGCTTCTGGTGATAGAATCGGCGGGCTGGCCGATCATTTTCATCGCGCTCAGGCCGGTGATGGTCGGGGATGTCCCCTATCTGACATTCAAGGATTACAATCTGGGTGACTTCTACGCCGCTGTGTTCGATGATCCGATTCCAGAGGATGAGGCCAAGTGGGATGCATGGCTCACAAGGGGCAATATGATCATGGGTTCACTCATGTTCGACGCTTCTTTCGCGGAGAGGGTCAGAAACAGCGGGCTTTCAACCTATGACACGCATACTTATTTTGATGATTACCTGATTCATACCGATGTGGACACGACCAGGAAAGAATTTTACCTCGGTTTTGTCCGCAACAAGCTCCAGGAGAGCACGTTTGAATTTACCGGTGCGGACAGTATCGTTGTTGTTTTCACTGCATCACAGGCATCAACCCCTGTGGATGATATCATGATCCTTGATTCGGCTCGCTTCACCGGCGGATCCATGATCAACGGTCAATATTACCCGGGCCGCACTGTGACCGCGCTCACCTATCTCATGCCCCTCGGAATTCACGAAAAACAGAAAGTCAACACGAAACCGGAATTCAGTGTCGAGGTCAAGGACGTTCCCGGGTAAAACCGCAGGATAGTGACACGGTCTCAGGTGACAGTCAGCTCAATCGGCGCACTTCCCCATTGTCAGCACGACATACCTGAGATCGATCATGACATACCTTTCATTGTCGCAATGACCACCGGAAGTGTCTCATTCTTCGGCGCGCGGCCGTTCTCCGGTTTTGTTAGTTTACCCATACAGGGTGCCGTAAATACCCATGAACAGCGGAATGGTGATAATGCTTGCCAGATGGGTGGCGAGGATTGCGCCCGCTATGGTTTTCTGGCTGACTCCCCTATCGGGCGCGACAAGGGCGGTCAGGAGTGCGGAAGGCATCGCCGACTGCATGATCATGAAAAGGGCGACATACTGGTTGGGTCTGAAGATATAGACGAGCAGCGTGGCGGCGAGCGGGACGATAAAGCACTTGAGTCCCATGACCTTGAACGGCTCCATCCAGTCACCGGCCCGGACCCTCGTGATATTCGTCACAATGATCCCCCCGACGAACATCATCGATAAGGGGCCTGTGAGCGAACCGATCATTCCCACCGGTTGCAGGACCCATCCGGGAACCAGATGCGACTGCCCGGTGACCACCATAAGAAAACTCGCGAGCGTCGCGACAATCGGCGGGCTGAAAAAATTCCTGATACCGAACCCGATTCCCGCAGTCGCGTTGATCATCCATACCGCCAGGATGAAAAAAGCCGGTATCGACAGGAGATTATAGAGAAAGAGCACGGTGAGAAATCCGGGCAGCTCATCCGGACCGAACAGTACCGGGGCAAACGCCAGGGGCAGAAATATCCCGTTCTGGAATGCGACGAGCGCCATGAATTCACCACGGTTGACCACAGACCGGTCGATGAGCACATATCCCCCGGCAAGCAGTGCGCCCGCGACGTTGACCGCGACAGCAAGCAGGGGGAAAATCCACCAGAATTCGACCGCACCGGGCGAAAAATTGGTCAACATGTTCGATACGACCAGACAGGGAAGGGAAACACGCACGACAATCCTGGTGAGATAATCGAGAAGCGAGGCATTCCGGGCAAATCCCGCTATGATGATATAACCGAGAATGCCGATGACGAACACCTGCATGATACCATGAAACGACACCAGCATCAGTTTGATGAACACGGGACCTCCTGCGGGATTTTCACGACCCGGGTTTCGTACATTCCCGCCGTCTCAGTGCGGGTACATGCCACATGATAATAAAAATACATCGCAATACAAAGGATTCTTGCAACGTACGGGAACATTCACCGTCCGGACCGAAAAAAAGCCTTATAGTCCTTCCCTTTTTTCATGACGTTTTAACGCTTGCACGAAACGTTTGTATGTCATATTTTTAATAAAATTATCGAGATTTTTCAGTTCAACCAGGGAGGTGCCAGCATGAGCCCCCCAAAAAAATAATCAATCATCCCGACTGGGAAATCTACTGGCCGAAACGGGTAGCCTGGGTCGGCTTCCTGATAGCGTGGGTGGTTGTCATCGCCCTTATACTTGTCACCATGCTGATTGCCCGTATCGGGGCATAAGCCGTTATCCTGCCCCAACGAAAGAAACTGTATGCTCCTCGGTTTTCATCCCCTGGATATTATCGTCATTATTGTATACCTGGTCATCAATTGAAACCGTATAATACCCTGTTTCGTTTAAGAGGAGGCGGATATATGAATTCGTGCCGTATTGATCGAAATATGACTGTCTGTAACTGTACATACGAGCCATGCAGCAGGAAAGGAATCTGCTGTGAATGCATCGCCTATCACCGTCGCAGCAGGGAACTTCCCGCGTGTTATTTCCCTGCTGACATTGAGCGGACATATAACAGGTCGATCGAAAAATTCGTTGAAATATATCAGAAACGCGGGGTATGATGAGAGCCCGTTTCCGTGCTCCGGAAAAACGAGATCATGAACAGGGACTCAGGCTTATCGCCGCTTGACTATTAAAAACAAATGAGTTATAATATTGCACTAATATTATATTTAACCACGGAGAAACTACAATGTACAACGGCATTTTGCCCCACACAGGCACAAGCAGCCGCCGAACCTTCCTGAAACACATTTCCGCAGGTATTGCGGGATTGACTGCCGTATCACTTTCACGGCCGCAGAGCGCGGGTGCTCTGTTCGGCTCAAACGAGGACAGCGCCGTCTCGTTCGTAACGAGTACAGACCAGCGTGAAGCCTCCTTCCAGGCGCTCAAACCCCTCGAAAAAGACATCAGGAACGTCATCAAGGACAAACAGGTCGTCATCAAAATCAACTCCGGCCAGGTCGCCAAGGATGTGTGGCTCAATGCGACCGATTCTAATTTCGTCCGGGGTATTCTCGATTTTCTCAAGCCCATCTATCCGCAAACGGTCATCGTGGCAGAATCCACCGCCGCGGGACCGACCAAAGAGGGGCTGTTGAGCACAAAGGATGGATTCAGCAATTACGGTTACCTCCCGCTCGAAAGGGAATTCAACGTCAAACTCGTCGATCTCAACGATGAGCCGACAACCACCAAATGGATTCTCGACGAAAACCACCATCCAAAGGCCATCAATATCATCAATACGTTCCTCGACCCGAACGTCTACATGATTTCCGCCACACGCCTGAAAGCGCACAACTGCGTTATCGCAACGCTGTCGTTGAAAAATGTCGCCATGGCAGCACCCATCAATCATTACAAACAGCAGTCACGTGAAGGCAGAAACGAAAAACCCTACATGCACAGCGGCGGCAACAGAGGCCTGAGCTACAACATATTTCTTCTCGCAGGCATGGGTGTCCGGCCCGACCTCGCTGTGCTCGACGGTGTCGTTGGAATGGAAGGGAACGGCCCGGTCAGGGGTACGGCGATCGAACAGGGTGTCTGTGTCGCAAGCACTGACTGGGTGGCAGCGGACCGCATTGGAGTCGAACTCATGGGCATAAACTACCGTGAGGTAAAATACCTCCAGTGGTGCGCAAACGCCGGCATGGGAAACGACGATCTGTCCAGAATCAAGGTCATCGGTCCTGACTATACGAAACATGTGGTCACATACAAAATGCACGACAATATCGAACAGCAGCGTCAATGGCTCATTGAAGATTTTGGTGACAAACTGTAAAGACCCGGATAAACCGACAAGGGGAATACGCTATTATGCTGGAACAAATTTTTAACGATTTCGCCCGGGACGAAACCGGCCGGCGGAGATTTTTGAAAAACCTGACCACCGGCGCATGTCTTTCGCTCGCTTCGCTCGGCATGTCGGGATGTTCATCCAGCCTGAAACAGGCGCCGCGGCTCAACAGGGCCACATCCGTCGAACCCGGCGAGAGCAGGGTTTCATTCGTCACCGGTAAAGACCGGCGTGAAATGGTTTACGAGTCCCTCAGGCCTTTCAGGGATCATATTCAGGATTCGATACAGAACAAGCAGGTCGTCATAAAAATCAACTGCGTCGTCGACAGCAATCCGCTCATCGCGACGCATCCCGACGCTGTCAGGGGGCTTCTCGACTTCCTTGGGCCGATCTACGACCGGAAAATTATCATCGGGGAATCGACCGCTTCGGACAAGGGGACATTCACGACATTCGAACAGTACGGATACGTTCCGCTGGAAAGTGAATACAATGTCCGGCTCGTCGAACTCAACAGCGAGCCGACGACCTATCACTGGATACTCGATCCGAACATGTTTACCCAGCAGATACGGATCATCAATACATTTCTTGACCCGAATAATTATATCTTTTCCATTACCCGCCTGAAAACCCACAATGTCGGCGTGGTGACCCTGACCCTGAAAAACGTCGTGATGGGATCACCCCTGAAAATCCCCAGCCAGAAGATAAATGACAAATCGAAAATGCACGCCAACTCCAAAGAAAACCTGTCCCCCAAGATGCTCAACGTCAACATGTTTCTGATGGCGCAGCGGGTGAAACCCGATTTCGGTATTCTCGATGGTGTCGAGGGTGTCGAGGGTGACGGTCCGACGCGCGGCGAGCCGGTGGATCACCATGTCGTCCTCGCGGGCCCCGATTACCTGTCTGTCGACCGCATCGGCACCGAACTCATGGGAGTGCCGTGGGAAAAAGTCGGGTATCTTAATTTCTGCGCCGAAGCCGGACTCGGGCAGGCCGACCTTTCGAAAATCACGATCATCGGACCCGATTACCGTGACCACATCAGAACCTACAAGCTGCACAGGAACATCGAATGGCAGTTTGAATGGATGGACAACCTGGCCATCCCAAGAAAACATGAAACATAGGCTTTTCCGGACAGAGGATTTCCGGATTCAAACCATACAATATCTGACTTACTTCGCCGGCCGACAATGTCACAGTTGACCGCAGAACCGGCAGGGTACGGCGTGAAGGTCTCTTCCGGGCAAGGGACCAATTCACATCCCGATAATCCCCTGTATCAAGGGTGCCTTACTATACACAGCACTTTTCCCGACTTCATGGTGGGTGACTGTGGAACATGCTTGACATTGTCCGTCAGCTTTCCTACCTTACCTGCACACAACATGCCTTCTTTAAATCACTTTCAGTATGGATATAACCCGGAGCGGTCATCATGGCGGAAAAAACCACAAAATCGAAGAAAGATCTCATAACCATCGCGGCGTACGCCCTTATCTGTATCGGGGTTATCCTGGTTGTCTACTTTCTGAACAATTTTGAGATGTTCAACAAGGCCGAATACACCACACAGGACCTCCGGTTCCGTATACGGGGGCCGATTAAGCCTCCGGACAATATCGTCATCGTCGGCGTTGACCCCCAGACGCTCGACCTGCTCGGACTCATAAACTTCCCGCCGCGCAATTATCATGTTCCGCTCATCGAGCATCTTTTCGATGCAGGCGCGAAGGCGGTGCTTTTCGACGTCCTGTTTCTGGTGAACACCGGCGAACAGGGTGATTTAGGGCCGATGCCCTCCGCAGAAGATTCCCTGCTCGCGGATGCGTTTTTCATGTATTCCGACACCATTATCGCCCGCAAGATTCCCAAATCCATCGAGGAAACCACCCAGCAGTCGGCACAGGAACCCCCGCTTCCGATTGCTCTGTTTCAGAATCCCCATCAGCTCGCGTTCGTCGACATGGTGCATGACAGCGACTCGTTTGTACGGCGTGCCCGCCTGTTCTCCGACGATCAGGGCCTCGACAAGGGCTGGCATTATTCATTTTCCCTGCGGGCAGCGATGTACGCGCTCGATGCCGACACCGCATGGGTGGATGAGGAAAAACGGCTCGCGTATGTCGGCAACCGCATCATACCGCTCGACGAACACAATCCTCCCACCATGATTGTGAATTTCTTCACGGACGAGACGACGTTCGCCAACAGCGGCGGTTACATTTCGTATGAACAGGTGCTCGACTCCGGCGAATTCGGCATCCAGGCACTCAAGAAGTCCGGCCGTTTCCAGGACAAGGTGGTTTTGATTGGAGCCACATATCCCGAATCGAAGGACTATGAGTTCACTCCCTTCTATCTGGGTACCAAAATATTCTCTCCTTCCGAGTTTCCCATGTACGGTGTCCACGTGCATAAAAACATCGCCGACACCATTATCAGCGGGAATTTCATTTCTCCGACATCGAGTTTTCAGTTGTTCCTGCTCATAGCATTCATGTCTATCGCCGCGACACTCATCAATTATAAATTCAGAGGGTTTCTGGGGATGGCTTTCAGCATTCTGGGTATCGCTGTGTACTCTGGAGCCGCCCTCGTCCTGTTTTTATTCGCTTCGAAGCTGATCCCGGTGATCGCACCGGCGTTCGCGGTCGTTCTGCTCAATTACATGAGTGTCAACACATATAATTTCCTCATGGAGCGCAAGCAGAAAGCCATGATCAAGGGGACGTTCTCCCATTACGTTCCCGGTTCGGTGGTCAACGAACTTCTGAAGAATCCGGAGATGCTCAAGCTCGGCGGCGAGGAACGGTTCATGACGGTCATCTTCAGCGATGTGGCGGGATTCACCTCGATCTCGGAAAAACTCTCCCCGACCGAGCTCGTGGAACTGCTCAACATCTACCTGTCGGCCATGACCGATATCGTACTCGGGTACAACGGAATCATCGACAAGTACGAGGGAGACGCCATCATGGCGGAATTCGGCGCGCCGCTTCCCGATGAAAACCACGCGATCAACGCCTGCATGACCGCCATAGACATGCAGGTCCGTCTCACAGAGCTCCGTGCAGAACTCCTCAGCAAGGGCGGTCCGGAACTTTATGCGCGTGTCGGCATTAATTCCGGGAACATGGTCATCGGCAACATGGGTTCCATGAAGATCTTCGATTACACGGTGATGGGTGATAATGTCAACCTCAGCTCCCGCCTCGAGGGTGCCAACAAAGAATACGGGACGTATATCATGTGCAGCGAAGCGACCCGTAAACTGGTGGAGCATGCGATCATCACCCGTGAGCTCGACCTCCTGAGAGTGAAGGGGAAAAAAGCGGGCGTACTGGTCCATGAGATCCTGGCCAAGAAAAACGACGGCCTCAGCGAAACGAAACAGAAAACGGTCGAAAAATACCTCGAAGGACTCGCCGCCTACAAAGAGCGGCGCTGGGACGACGGCATACAGCGGTTTACCGAAGCGCTGTCGATCGACGAGAGTGACAGCCCTTCGTCCGTATACCTTGAACGATGCCGCCAGTTCAAGGCAGAACCCCCTCCTGACGACTGGGACGGCATCTTCACCATGAGGACGAAATAGATTGCGCACATGCGGACTTATCTCCTTCACAACCGATTTCGGTTCCCGTGATCCCTATGCGGGGATCATGAAGGGGGCCATCCTGTCGATAAATCCCGATGCCAGGTTTGTCGACATCACTAACGACATTTCCCCGCAGAATATTTTCAGCGGGTGTTTTACGCTTGCATCCGCATACGATTACTTCCCGGACGGGACGATCCATATCGGCGTCATCGATCCCGGTGTCGGGAGTAAACGAAAAAATATTGCTATCAGGTCTCAGAATTATTTCTTTATCGGTCCTGACAACGGACTGTTTTCTTTCCTTCATTTCCGTGACCAGATACTCGAAATCCGTGAAATCAAGAACCCTCCCTTCATTTCCGACATCGTATCCGGCACATTTCATGGCCGTGACGTATACGCCCCGTGCGCGGGATATCTCTCGGCCGGTCGTGATTTTTCCAACATCGGCCCCGTGGTTTCCGGTATCATGCTCCTGAATCCCCCGAAGCCGAAATATGAAAACAACGCCCTCATCGGCGAAATCGTGTCCATTGATTCGTTCGGCAACCTGATATCGAATATCTCCCGGAAACAATTCGATTCATTCCTCGCCGGCAGTTCCTATGAAATCTATTTCTCATCGGAACGGTTTACTCAGGTGCACACTCATTACGCAAGCGTTGAATTCGGCAAACCGCTTGTGGTGTTCGGATCCTCCGGCTTCCTTGAAATATCGATGAACGGCGGCAATGCGTCGTTATATTTTATGACCTCCGTGGGAAACCTGATGACGTTGAGGAAAGTGTGATGGAATGGTTTCACCGGTGGTTCGGGGAGGAATACCTCCTGGTCTATGAGCACAGGGATAACAGGGAAGCCGAATGTGAAGTGGAAGGCATCACCGGACTGCTCGACCTGAAACGGGGCGATCTCATTCTCGACCTGTGCTGCGGCCCGGGCAGGCATGACACTTTCCTTGTGCATAAAGGGGGATACAAGGTTTACGGTCTCGATTTTTCCATGATCATGCTCAAAATCGCAGCGGACGCTGTTCCATCCGGCTATGAATACCCCCGCTATATCCGGGCCGATGCACGGAAGCTCCCTTTTGCTGACGAGGTATTCGACTGCGTTCTCAACCTTTTCACCTCGTTCGGGTACTTCGAGGACGCTGAAAACATGGGGCTTGTCGCCGCGATGGCGAGGGTACTGAAACCCGGCGGTCAGTTTTTGATCGATTATCTCAACCCCCCGAAAATCCGGTCAGAACTTGTCGGTAAAACGACCCGTGAAAAAGAGGGGATGACCATAACCGAGGAACGCGAGATCAATGAATCCGAACGTCGTGTCGAAAAAACAATCACGCTGACATGGGACAATACTTCACAGACCTTCCATGAATCGGTACGGCTCTATGAGGTTGATGACATGCTCGGCATGCTCGAAAGCGCCGGTTTCAAGGTAAAGGATGTCATAGGTTCCATGGACGGCACCCCGTATGGGCCTGACGCTGAGCGGATGATCCTCTACGGTTCAAAACGGTAATGGTGTCATATGCTGTACGCCCACCGGGCAGAAACATTTTTCAGCGGGCACAGTCCCTCCGGCATTCCCCGGGATACAGACACTGCCGGCCTTAATGTTCTTGTTGAACGCTCACGCACACTCGATCCCTCTTCCTTCCCGCTCGATACCATCAAAACGATTCTTGCACGTGAGAACCGTCGCATCGGCGCTGGTCAGACCGCACTCGACTCCCTCGAAAGCATCGGCCCTGGCACCGTGTTTGTCATATGCGGCCAGCAGGCGGGATTGTTCGGCGGCCCGTTATACACCCTGTACAAGGCCATGCATACGGTCAGACTTTCACGTATTCTCACCGAACAGAGCGGAAGGACTGTCATCCCGTTGTTCTGGGTAGCCTCCGACGACCACGATTTTCAGGAAGTCAGGACGCTCGGCCTGAAAACCGATGACGGCCATAAGGCCGAACTGTCATACACCCCGCGGGAGTACGTCGAAGGAGCTCCCGTGGGGAATATCGTGCTCGATGAGAGTGTCACGGACGTGCTCAACACCCTGACATCACAGGGAAGCACCGGCCCGGTGTTTGATGCCTATTTCGAGCTTCTCCGCCACTCATGGCAGCCGGGAACCCGCTGGCCGGATGCGTTCGCCCGTCAGCTTGCCGGCCAGTTTGCACCCTACGGGCTCGTTATATTTGATCCACGGTGGGCCGGGGTCAAGGAACTGTTCACCGGCATATTCGCCGCCGAATTGAGCGAACCCCGGGCGTCTGCAGCCATCATCAATGCTGAAGCAGTGGCGCACATGAACTCCATGGGCAGGAAAAAAGCGCTTTACAGGCCTCCTGATGCCACCAATCTTTTTTACGAGGACGGCGGTGTCCGACAGCTCATCTCCTGGGCTGGAAACGAATTCCGGACAGGCGATGCGGTCTTTTCAAAAAACGATATGCTCGACCTCGTCCGTTCCGAACCGGAGAGGTTCAGCCCTGCCGCCGCGCTCAGGCCGGTCTGCCAGGACGCCGTTTTCCCCGCCGCAGCGCTCATCGCCGGACCGGGGGAACGTGTGTACCTTCGCCAGATCGATCCGGTATACAGTTTGTTCGGTGTGAGCAGGTCGATTCCCTGGCCGAGGGCGTCCTTTACGATTATCGATCGACGGACGGTCCGGACGGCGGAAAAGGAGCGCATTCCGCTCGATGGGCTCTTCACAGATATCGACCGCATCCGGGCCGAATATGCGCGAAGGACGTTTCCAGAGCCGGTCGAACAGGAGTTTACATCTTTTGAATCCATTCTCGATGAAGGATTTGAGCGCCTCGCCGGCTCAATCGGCTCGATCGATCCGACTCTGATCGATTCGGTGAGAAAAGAAAAGGGGAAAGTGATTCACACGGTCGGTGCGCTCCGTGATCGGGCTCTCCGCGCTCATAAGGCACGGCTCGATCTCTCGCTCGGACGTCTTGCCTCGGCTTCCAACTTTCTGCTTCCTGAGGGCAGGGCACAGGAACGCTGGTTCGGCACCGATGCCGTACTGTCCGCCCTGGCAGGTGATGGATTCGACGAACTCATGTCCCTGACCAGCCCCGGCGAGGAAAACCACCGTATCATCATCCACGGCGCACAATATGAAAAGGGAGACCGTTGAGATCTCCCTGAAAAAATCCTCGTTGTCGATTGTCAAACCACAGCGGACCGCAAGAATCGTCCCGTGCTTCTCCCCTCTTACAACCCGGTCAAAATCTCATAGCGGTGATCGGCGATCCTGGCGTTGTCCCTGAGATTCTTGATGAAACGGGCCATCATGTCGTTTTTACGTTCCTGTTCGAGCCTGCTTCTGACCTCATTCTTTTCAGCAGCATATTGTGCTTCATCGGCGGGGATAAGACCGGTAAGCACCGCGATTCCCGCACCGGAATCAGTGATGACCGGGCCGGTGTTTTCGCCGACATTTTCCAACCCGAAACACCTCGCGATGAGAGGATTGAACCTGCCGAGGTCACTAATGCTATAGTCGCGGGTGACTGTTCCGCTTTCCACCTGGACTTTGATCAACGTATCCTGTACCGCATCGACCGCATAGCGCAAATCCATTCCGCCTGCCAGGGTATCGGCGACTTTCCTGATATAACCGGCGGCGTAATCGGTGCGCATCTGACGTTTGAGATCCTCGCTGACCCGTCCCATAGCTTCGTCGATTGACCCGATGCCGGCGGGACGGATTTCGGCGACTCTGAACACATAATTTCCATCATCATCGGGATAAACCGGGAGGATTTCGCCTTTTTTGGCTGCAAAAATACGTCCCAGGAGAAGCTGTATATTGACACCCACACCGGGAATATACTGCGTCGTCTTCTGGAACGGCGGAGTCCGGGATACCTGCAGGCTGTCCATCTGCGCCAGGACACTCATGTCCATGCCGCCTGTGACAGACTCGTAAAACGCCCGCACCCTGTTTTCAACTGAATCCTTCGTCTGTACGGAAGGTTCGATTTTAAGGAGAATATGGCGGGCTTTGACCTGGTCGATTTCCTTGTTGTCATTATATTTCAACGAATCGACCCTGACGATATGGATACCAAACTGGGAGAGGAACGGATCGGATATCTGCCCCTGCTGAAGATTGAAAGCGACATCCTCGAAAACTTTCGTCATCCTGCCACGCCCGAAGAAGCCGAGGTCACCGCCGCTCTGCTCCCCCGAAGGACTCGTGTTCCCGGGATCCTCCGAGTACTCGTTCGCCAACGAAGCAAAATCCTCACCGCTTCGCGCCCGTTCGGTAAGAAGGTTCGCCCGTTCCATGACATCGACCGAATCCGTCGATGTCGGCGCCATCGGGAAAAAGACAACATCGAGCGACCGGAGTTCTTCACGCCGGTAATCTTCCCTGTGCTCGTTATAATACGCCAGGAGTGCATCGGTATCAACATCCCCCGGATAGCTTCCGAGGCGGGACGCCGGAATATAGAGCCAGTCCATTTTACGCTGTTCTTTTTCACGGAGCCACCGGTCATGAACCTCGGATTCCCGTACGAACAGGCCGTTTTCAAGACTCTGCTGGAGCTTCAGCCTCGGCAGCATCCGTTTCGATTCCATTTCGATGTAATTCAAAAACTGCCTGCCCTGCGGATCTTTGAAGTTGGCGGGATCCTGAATAAAATTCTGGTATTTCGTCAGGCTGAAACTGCCGTTATCACTAAACGCAGGTATCTGGTATACCATCTGCGGTGGGTTGGACAGCATGAAGCTGACCAGTTCCTTGTCCGTATAGGTGATCCCCCGCTTTTCTATCTCCTGTTCGATGAGAACATTGTTGACGATATAATCCCATACGTCTTCATGAAGCTGGCGGGTATCCTGATAGGTCATCGGCTGATTGGAACCGAGCGTATCCCGCTGATTCCGCACAAGGGCATCATAGTTGTCGTATCGTATCTTCACTCCGTTGACTTCACCGATTATACCGGCCTGAATCCCACGTCTCCGACCGGAGATGTCCATGCCCCAGTCGAACACTATCATCCCTATAAAAAAGACAACAACAATAAGCATGATGATTTTCGTATTCATCCTGAGCTGTTTTAACATTAATTCTCCCCTCATTCTGCGGATTTTCACACTTCTGCCATTTTATTTTAACTATGTAATTTAATATTAAATTGGTTTGAAATCAATTGATTTTTCCAGTAAAGAACACACTATCACCGACGAAATATCGATCTCTCACCCGCCGCCCTGTGCCCCGAGGGGCACAGGGTTCCTTACCCTTGTACTAAAAACTCTTCGTATGATAATATAAAGATCAATTACTCACTCCTCAACATACAAGGGGGAAAACAATGGTACTGACGACGCGATTCCCCTCTCTACAGGGTAGAGAGAGGACACAGGGGTGAGTACGGGAAGGGCGATAGGGGAAAAATTATCACCCCGGAGTAAAACTCCGAGGAATTCTTTTGTTCAAAAGAAGGACTTTCTGATCTTGTGGGAAAGGCGGTTGTGTGATGCTCGTCGATAAAGTAGTCACAAACCGTTTTCCGGGCAAAAAAAGAAGAATTCACGATTTCTCGTAAATCCTTCAATAACAAATCCTTTTCTTGGTGGAGCAAATTGAACGATTTGCGAACTATTACTTTACATATTGACCAATAAAGTTATTATTGATAATTATGACCTGCACCACTCTTTGTACAACTACCAGAATTAGTTCTAAATCCATATATTAATAATAACATCTGGATCAACTTTCGGGGGTAAGGTCATGGGTAAGGTGGAATAGGTGGAAAATCGGTGGCTGGAAAGTGGCTATGAGGAATGGGTGTTGCGTACATTGTTACCGATTAATGGGAGCAGATCAATGATAACTAACACTATAAGTGTACAAAGAGTTAGAAAAGTCGGTTATGAGTTAATAAGGAGGTCTGAAAAAACACTTGCATCTCACTAAAATCACCTTAAGTTTAACTAAATGTGTCTAGAATGTTCTGACGATATACATTCAATCCCACATGTTAATGCGCTAGCGAATATTTTTTCACGGCTTTATATAATGTAATTACATTGTCAGTTGGGGTTTCGGGTAATACCTCATGAGAGGGTGCAACTATGATACCACCATCATTACCCCAAAGAGATACTATCTTTTTAACTTCTTCATCTATATCTTTGGGTTTCCCACAGGTTAATAATTTTTGTACATCAATAGCACCATCAAAACAAATATTTTTCCCATATCTTTTATATACCTTTTCAAGCTCCATATCCTTTGCAGATGTTTGAACAACATTGAATACATCAAGTCCTGCATCAATCAATGAAGGTAAAATATCATGTACGCTGCCACAACAATGAAAGCTTGTTATTAGGTTATATTTTTTTGCGTTTTCTATTAGTTTATAATATATTGGGTAAAAATATTTATGAAATAACTTAGGGTCAAACAGTAATCCATTCTGGCCAGCAACATCATCCCAAATACCGTACCATTCTGCTTTATCACCAAAATTTTCTAGTTCTCTTCTGTTAAATTCAATACAAAATTCTGCTACTTCATTTATTAATTTTTCTGCAAGCTTTTTGTTTATTGCCAGATCCATTAAAAATGATTCCATTCCTCTTAAATAGCAGCACAATATAAATGGTTCATTTAATAATCCTATTGTGATAAATTCTTCATCACTATCTTTTATCTTTTCAAATGATATCAAATCAAAGTCAATATTTTCGGTTTTCAAATGACTTTTCTGTGACTCTTTTGTTTCGAATAAACGCATATTAAAATAATTTGTGAAATCAAAGGAATCTAATTTTGATGTTAAATAACCTTCTTTTAAATCATTTTCTGATTCAATATTTGCTAAAGGTGGATTTACCCAATTGGGATAGGTATAATTATATTCTTCTAATGTTTTTACAGTTGCATGTAACCCTAATGTATAGAAATACACACTGTCTTTTATATAGGGTTGCTCTGGAGCTATACAATTACACGTTGGCATAAAAAATGAAAAATTACTTGGTGTCCATCCATTACCCCAAAAATCTGCTCCTAATTTTTTTAAAAACTCTCTATAATGACCTTCATAATTTTTATAATCTTTAAATTCAAAATATTTCATTAATTTATCTGAAAAGCATTCTAACCCCCTATATGCAGTAGGGATTCTATCAACACCTTTA
>Ga0315284_10003619_pt1 | contig 22004 bp, 21 predicted proteins | sample YL17G09_16_MG_FD_203696 | JGI IMG/M metagenome (GOLD analysis project Ga0315284, IMG submission 203696) | Sediment microbial communities from Yellowstone Lake, YNP, Wyoming, USA - YL17G09_16 | ecosystem: Environmental > Aquatic > Freshwater > Lake > Sediment | place: USA: Wyoming | collected... | reverse complement strand
ATCAAAAGCAAATTGATATCAATAGGTACGGCTTCAAAAAAAGCTGGTATTTCCCGGCAATCTTTGCAATATTACCTTATGGTCGGCTTGCTTGAGCCGACGGAGATTACGCCGACAGGCAGAAGGATGTTTGACGAAAAGGCCGTTGAACGGGTCCGGCTGATAAAGAAACTGAACGGCAGCGGCTATCCACTGCGTGCCATAAGGGAACTATTTATGGAAGGCCGGACTGATTTGAAAGGAAGCAAACAGTGAGTGATTACGAAACCCTGCAAAAGAAACGAAATATCGCCGTAGGAATCTTTGTGATTGGCGCTTTGGTTGCAATTGTATGGCTCTTGTTCAAATTCGGCGATCTGCCCGTTAGAATCAGCAGGTGGAGTTCATATACGGTCTATGTTCAGTTTCCAATAGCACAGGGGGTGGCCAAGAGCACGCCTGTGCGGTTCTGCGGCTACCAGGTAGGTATGGTAACAGACATAAAACCACCCAAGAGACTTCAAAACCTCAGAACCGGACAATTTTATCATCAGGCAGTAGTAGTACTCAGTATTGACCAAAAATATAATGACATTCCTTCGAACGTGGATGTGAAGTTGATGACACGAGGTTTGGGCAGCAGTTATATCGAACTTATGGTTAATCCAGATGCCCCGCCTGCAAAATCGCAGGATGCCAATCAACCGCCAAAAGATTATCTGGCTGAGGGTATGTGGCTGCAGGGATCGTCCGGCACGACAAGCGAATTTTTCCCCGCTGAGAGCCAGAAGAAACTGGATGAGCTGATTACGGGGCTCAACAGTCTTATTAAAAATGCCAACGATATCATCGGCGACCCGAATAACAGGGAAAATATAAAGGTCACTTTAGCTAACCTGGCTGAAACGACCAGGCGAGCTACCACGGCAATGCAGGAATTTGAAAAATTTGCCAATGCCGGTGCCATAACCTTTAAGGACATCGATGAAAAGGTTGTTCCGGTGGTGGTCAGCATGAGCGAGGAGTTGAGCAAAACGACAGCGGAAATGCGACTGATACTGGAAAAGATAAATAGCGGACAGGGAACTGCCGGCAAGCTTGTAAACGACGGACGATTTTATGAAAGCCTGCTCGAAAATACTCAGCAGTTGGAATTACTGCTGAAGGAAATGAGAGACTTTATAGCTAAATCCCGCGAGAAGGGTTTGCCAATAAAGCTGAAGTAATTTACAGGTATTTTTGGGAGGTGAGCCAGTGGCTGGATATATACATTATCTTGGCGCGGGTTTTCTGGCAGTAAATTTTATACTTTGCGGTTTGGCCGTTTTTTGGGGCCTTTCGGCCTTGAAAAAAGAATCTGAAGCAGCAAAAAAGATCTTCCTGTTGGGCGGCAGGCGAGCGATTTTTTCGGCGATGATGCTATCCATAGCGAGTTTTGTTCTGCTCACAGCCGCCTTTCTCGGGGATGATTTTTCGGTTGCTGCGGTGTCTCGGTACAGCTCCACAAAATTGCCGTTTTTCTACAAGCTAAGCGCCGCCTGGTCCGGTTCGGCTGGTTCGCTTCTATTATGGTCGGTGTGCACATTTATATGTTTTACAATGTGGCTTATATCGCCCGGAACGTGTAAAAATATCAGATTCAACAATATCGCTTTGTCGGTCGGCTCGGCTGTGTGCATGGGATTTTCGGCCCTTTTGCTATTTTCGGTGAGACCTTTTGCGAGCAGTTCTGCGGCGGTAAATAACGGAGCAGGGCTTAATCCACTGCTTCAAAATTTATGGAACGTCGTTCATCCGCCTATATTATTCATAGGTTACTCCGCTCTTCTGATTCCTTTTGTAATTATCATCGCGGCGGTCTTCGCAGATGTGATAAACGAAGCTGCTATTTACAAACAATTGCGGCGATGGCTGCTTTTCGGGATTTGTTTTCTGGCACTTGGCATAGCGACAGGGGCACGGTGGTCATACGTAGAACTGGGCTGGGGCGGATACTGGGTATGGGACCCTGTGGAAAATATGTCGCTTCTGCCATGGCTTGCAGCGGTAGCGGCACTGCATTGCCTTACAGGTGTCAGCATAACAGACAGGTTCAGATTTTGGGCTATTGTTCTGATGCCTGTACCGTTTATCTTATGCCTTGTTGCAACTTTCGTCATTCGAAGCGGAATTTTACAGTCCCTGCATAGCTTCGGTCCGTCTAAATCTTTCCCTGTATTATTGGTATTTATCGGCTGCTGTCTTTTAGCGTGGCTGATTTGTGTTATCCGTGCGGCGAAGATTATTACTGTCAAGCCATCAGAGCCAAACACACTTATTTTAAAGAAACGCCACATGCTGTTTTGGGCGATTGTTATCCTTGTTTTCACCGCTGCTGTTATAGGAGTTGCCACTTTCTGGCCGATTATTTCACCGGCCTTTGCAGGTTCAAATTCCAAAACCGTGCTGACACGGGATTTTTACGACAGAGTGGTTTCTGTAGCAGGAATTCTTGCAGCTTTTTTAGTCGGGCTTGCTGCTGTGGCAGATTTTCAGAGGCGAAGCGGCTTCATACTCAAATCAGCAAGCTGCTGCGGCATTGGTCTTGTGTGTGCTTATATTGTTTATAAAAACGGTAATAACTCCCCCCTGCTAAGTCTGGCCTGTGGGATATGCACCTTTAGTTTTTTTGCGATCTTGATAGCGCCGTGGGACAGCTCAAACGGTATTGGTAAAATCGGCTCAAACATATCACATCTGGGTCTGTTGTTACTGGTGGTTGCAGCAGGGTTTTCATCAAAAGAACTCACCGCTCAGTCGCAGTTGGACAAAGGTAAAATACTGATGCTCGGGGGCAAATATGAATTTGTTTACGATTCGTTTAAGCAACAGTCTGCTGACGGTATAAACCAGGCCGGGCCCAAAATAATAGTAAGAAAAGATGGCCTGTCGAAGAAGTTGTGGCCGCACAACAATGTATATCCAAACGGCAGGAACACATCTGAAGCGGCTGTTTATACAAACCTGTTTGAAGATGTTTATATTGTATTTGACGAGATTACAGAGCAGGGCTGCGTTATAATAAATGTAAAACTAAAACCCATGATGCTGTGGCTGTGGATTTCACTGCTACTGATTGCGGCGGGGACAGCCATGGCAATATTCGGGGGCAGGAAAAAAAGTGTCTGCAATGAAGTTGTTTTTGAATAACATAACGTATCATAACTGCCCGGTGGATGTTCGCGAAAAGGTTTATTTTGGCGATGTACATCGGCACTTGATGCTAAGAAAAATGCACACCGAGGCAGCGATCAGCGAAGCGGTAATCCTTGAGACCTGCAACCGTGTCGAATTCTACGTTTATTCCAAAAAAACTTTCAATTGCAGCCGATTCCTGACAGAACTTATCAGGGAGGTAAAACCACAGGCCGTTGATGCATGGGGTAAATACAGCCGAAAAAGCGAGGGCATCGACGTTGTGAGGCATCTTTTTGAGGTTGCAGCAGGTCTTGACTCTCAGATGATTGGCGAAAATCAGATTTTGTCCCAGGTCAAATCAGCCTATGCCGAATCGGTTGACTGCAAAATGAGCAAATTTCTATTTCATCGGCTTTTTCACAGTGCCTTTCGTGCAGGTAAAGCAGTGCGAACGGATACGAATATTAACTGCGGTGCAGTTTCAATCGCCCTGGCTGCTGTGGAATTAGCTAAAGACAAAATGGATTTATCGGTTGCGACGGCGATGGTGATAGGCGCCGGTGAAAATGCAGAACTTGTCGCAAGGTATTTAATTAAAGCAGGTCTGTCTGATTTGATGATAGCAAACCGAAGTATCGCCAAGGCAAAGGCAGTGACAGTTCGGCTTAACAAGGGTAAGGCAACAGGGTTAAATAGCCTGTGCGAAAAATTAACAGAAGTTGATTTGGTTATCAGCTCGACATCTGCGGCTAAGCCATTGATAACACATAAAGCTGCTGAAAATGTTCTAAAGAACAGAAAGAAGCCGCTTTTGATAATAGATATTGCAGTGCCGAGAGACATAGACCCGGATATTGCCAGATGCGAGCGTATTCAGTTGTACAATATCGACGACCTGAAGCAACAAATAAGTATCTGCATAGAAAAACGAAACAGGGAGATTCCAAAGGCCAGGGCGATTGTCGATGAATTCACGAATAAATTTGCAGACTGGTTAAATGCGTTAAATGTTGTGCCTAAGCAAGGGATTTAATCTTTATATTATTTTCATTCATCTTTTTGGAACAAAAAACATGGGGAAAGCAAGCGGTCTTAAGCCAAATCACTGGACACAACCAGAAATCCGCCAGTTAAAGCGGCTATACCCGATGAGCCACAATAAAGACCTGGCTAAGATTTTCGGCAGGACCATAATGAGCATATTGAGCAAAGCAAAGGACTTGGGCATAAAAAAAGACTGGGAAAGTGGCTATCGTGTGCCTCCACCTCCGCAAAATGAGAACTTATGGACAAAAGAGGATGTGGCAGAGTTACGGAATATGTATCTTAATTCAAGCGATAGTGCAATTGCGGCAAAACTCAAACGTACCCGGCAGGCAGTACAAGCCAAGGCAAGAAAACTTAAACTATTTAAAGAGCTCAGCGAAAAGGGACTTCATCGCAAAACCAATGGTAGAAATCGATGGACTGATAAGGAAATCGCTCTTCTTAAAGAGCTTTATCCTGTAAAGAGAAGGGCTGAAATAGCCCAGCAACTGGGCCGGAGCCGAAGAGGAATTGACAAGATGGTAACAACATTAAAACTTCCGCATTTAATGAGTCCGCCATCGCCATCCAGAAAAAATTCGTGGTCTGCCGCAGACGACGCATTTCTGGCAGAATATATCACCAAATGGCCGATAGAGAAAATTGCAGAAAAATTAGGCAGGACTCCCACCATCGTCCAACGCAGAGCATGGAAAAAGCATTTTTTAAGGAATCCGGAACAGCCGCGGACCAAACAACGCCCGTGGACAAGGCAGGAAATCCTGCAGCTCCAGCATCTGTTGCCGACCTGTTCCAATAAGGAGATTGCGGAAATGCTGGGAAGACCCCTCGAATCGATTCTGGGCAAAAAGAAACGTATGAAGATCAAAAGGCCGCCGCCCTGGACAGAAAAGAATATAGCCATCTTAAAAAAATATTTTCCTTTTGAAACCAATGCTAAGGTGGGCGAAAGGCTTGGCAAAGATCCAGGTTTGGTTCGGCTCAAAGCCATTGCTCTTGGCTTGAGAAAAAGCATTTATGCTAAATATAAACGGAAGTAATAGCCTTGCAAGTGGCTTCCTGGGGTTTGATATGGTCTGGGCGGAAATTGAGGAGCAGATTGAAGAATTTGCCGCAATTATTAAAAACATCCCTGGCGTAGTCTGCCATAAAACTGGCTATTCAAATTATTATACCCTGCCAACGGGGCATATAGTCCGCCTTGCAAATCATCCAAGCTTTGACCTGACTGGCCAATCATCTGATATTTATATCAATCCCAGAGGCGATGGCAGAAATTGCATTATTGCACAGTTTGTGCTGCGAACTTTCATTGGGTATGCTTGCCAGAAAAGAAAAAATGTCTATTTCAAGCGAAAGGTGAATTCCTCAAATTTGCTAATGACATTGGCAAATGCCTGCACGCTTCGAAAGCCAAGAGCATACAACTCACACTTTAGCAAGCGATAAAAGCTTATTACTGATACTGCCGAGAAGTATCCGTAACAAGAAAGATTATGCAATCAGATGTTGACAGAGCGGTAGAATTATTAAATAATCGAGCGCAAAAGTTCAGTAAAATGTTTCTTATACAGGATAAAAACGATTGACGATGAAAGTTCTTACTGCTGCAACTCGCGGGGGCAAACTTGCCATTGCTCAAACTGAAATTGTCATCTCGGCCTTGAAAAAGATTTATCCTGATATAAAAATAAAAATAAAAGAAATAACCACCAAAGGCGACCGAGACAGAAAAACGGCATTGTGGGACCTCAAAGACAGCGGTTTTTTTACTACGCAGGTGGAAGATGCCCTTCTGGCGGGTCAGGCAGATTTTGCGGTACACAGCTTAAAGGATTTGCCTGTTAAAGAGCGAAGGGGTCTGACTATTGCGGCGGTTTGCGAGAGGCGATTTTGCGAGGATTGCCTGGTGTGCAAATCAAAAGTCGATTCAATAACTGACCTGCCGTCATCTGCAACGATAGGTACATCGAGTTTGAGGCGGGCGGTTCAGATAAAACATTTGAGGAAAGATTTGGAAGTTCTGCCGATTCGAGGCAATGTCACCACACGGATAAAACAGGTGGCAGAAGGCAAATTTGATGCATGCTTACTGGCAAGAGCCGGCCTGGAACGGCTGGGACTGGCGGAAAAAATCTCGATATGTTTTGACCCTGCTCAATTTATTCCGGCTCCTGCGCAGGGGGCTTTGGCTGTTCAGACAAGGTGCGATGATGGCGATGTGAACAAACTGATTGCCGCGATAGATGACAAGGCAACCCGCATTATTACTTATGCCGAGAGGCAGATTCTCGAAACAACGCAATGCGGATGTCATGCACCTGTCGGGGCATTTGCAAACATTGCCGGAAATGATATTATGATTAGGGCATTTATATCTGATTTGCAGGGCCGGAATTTTATCAGGCGAGAAATTGCCGGAAAAATTGAAGAGGCCGGCGAACTGGCCAAAAAAATCGCCTGCGAAATGCTCGATGCGGGCGGCAGAGAAATTTTGGAAAACTTGAAAAAATGACCATAAGTAAAATAAAAGGTAAAGTATATCTGGTCGGGGCAGGACCAGGCGAACCGGGGTTGATTACCGTTCGCGGGGCGGAATTGCTAAAACTGGCTGACTGTGTAATCTGCGACAAGCTGGCTAACCCCCTCCTGCTGAATTACGTCAGGCCGACAGCAGAGATTATTAATGCACCCAAGCGGACAGGCAAAAGTTCAGTTACGCAGGAAGAAATAAATAAGTTACTGATTGAAAAGGCGTCGAAGGGACAAATTGTTGTTCGGCTAAAAGGCGGCGATCCGTGCATATTCGGCAGAGGCGGCGAAGAGGCCGCTATTCTCGCCCGGGCGGGTATAGATTTCGAAATAGTGCCGGGCATCACCGCCGGTATAGCGGCGGCAGAATACACAGGCATTATGCTTACCGACAGAAATTACAGTTCTGAGGTGATTTTCGTTACCGGCCACGAAGCTGACGGAAAAAAGAAATGCGGCATCGACTGGCAATTGCTTGCAAAGTTCAACGGAACGATAGTTTTTTATATGGCTATGGGAAGTTTGGAATTTATCGTCGGCGAACTTATAAAAAACGGAATGGCGGAAGATATGCCGGCTGCGGTGATTGCAGACGCCACTTTGCCAAGTCAAAAGATTTTGCAGACTTCGCTTAAAAAAATATGCAAAGGATGTATAAAAAATGAAATCGAACCGCCGGCAATAATTATTATCGGCCAAGCCGCAAAAGGTAATTCAAAGCTGAACTGGTTTACGAAAAAGCCGTTATTCGGCAAAAATATAGTTGTTACCCGCGATGAAAAAGGTAATGCCGAGTTTGCAGCAAAGATTATTCAGCGAGGCGGCAATGCGATTGAACTTGCGACAATAAAAATCAAACCATTAACGCAGACAAACCAGTTTTTGAAAATACTTGCGGAGTTGGCAAAATTCGACTGGGTAATTTTTACAAGTTCCAACGGCGTATCGATTTTTTTTGACGCCTTGCGGGAGATGGGTAAGGACGGCAGGGTTTTTGGCTCTGCAAAGATTGCGGTCATAGGCAGCGAAACAGCAGCAAAATTAAGTGAGTTTGGAATAAGAGCAGATTTTGTCCCGAGCGTATTCACCAGTGAAGACCTCGGCAAAGAATTAAAAGAATATACTAATTTAAGGGGAAAAAAAATACTGCTCCTTCGCTCTGAGTTTGCGTCAGATGAACTTAATAAATTGCTGACACAGACAGGTGCAGAGGTTCAAAGTGCAGCCCTTTATGAAATTGTAACGCAAAAAAACAAATGTGAACGGCTTAAAGAGCGAATCAGCAAAGGAATGATTGACTGGCTGACATTCGCAAGCCCGTCTTCAGTAAAGGGATTTTTTGAGCAGATTCCGAGAGATATTAAAAAGGCGAGTAATGTTAGAATAGCATCTATCGGGCCGATAACTTCGCAAGAGCTGAAAAAAATCGGGATAAAAGTTGACGTTGAAGCCGACGAGCATACGATTGACGGATTACTTGCGGCAATAGAAGGCGAGTACAAATGATAAATATTTCAAAACTATATTGCGGCGTGCCTGGGCAATCCGATTATCTAAGGTACGGCAGGAATAATACCTTCGGGCCGGTTGTGGTCTATAACTGTACGAGGAAGTGCAATCTCAAATGCCTGCATTGCTATAGTTCCTCGAAAAATATCGCGAGCGATAACGAAATGACCACGGTTGAGGCGAAACGATTGTTGTCGGACATTGCGGAAATTAAATGCCCTGTGGTTTTATTCAGCGGCGGTGAGCCATTATTGCGAGAGGATTTATTTGAATTATTAGCCGAGGCCAAACGCATTGGGCTGCGAACAGTTATTTCCACCAACGGGACATTGATAGATTCGCAAATAGCTCAAAGGATGGCACAGGCCGGTGTAAGCTATGCAGGTGTTTCAATCGATGGTGATGAAAAATTCCATGATGAATTTCGAGATGCAAAAGGCAGTTTCAAGGCAGCGATGGAAGGTATTGAAAATTGCAGAAAGGCCGGTCTGAAAACAGGGCTGCGTTTTACAATTACAAAGGCAAACGCCGACCATATCCCGTTTGTTTTTGACATTGCTGTTTCAGCCGGTGTGCGGAGGATTTGCTTTTATCATTTGATTCGTACGGGCAGGGCAAAAGAGCTTACTTCGCCTATGACGCAGGAACAGACACGCAGGGCAATAGACACAATAATAGAAAAAACGGATGGATATGTAAAAAAAGGACTGCTTGACGAGGTGCTCACTGTCGGCAACCACGCAGATGCGCCTTATCTTCTTGTAAAAATGGCTCGGGAACACAGCCGGCATTACGAATCCGCAAAAGAATTGCTGCTGCTAAACGGCGGCAATAAAACGGGCGAGAAAATCGCCGGCATCGGCTGGGACGGAAACGTGTACGCAGACCAGTTCTGGCGCAATTATTCGCTCGGCAATATTAAAGAAAATAGTTTCCGGCAAATCTGGGAAAATCCGAATGAGCCGGTATTGAAGAAGCTGCGGAATAAATCCAGGTTCACCGATAAAAGATGTTTAACGTGCAAATGGTTCGAATTGTGCAAAGGAAATTTTAGATTTTTGGACGATAAACCCGACGACGAATACTGGCTTAATGAACCGGCCTGTTATCTGACAGATGAAGAGATAACCAGGGCAAAGACCGTACCGATAGAGAGTGCAAGGAGCTTTTAATGAGTTTCCCAAAAATCAGGATGCGAAGATTGCGAAGCAACGAGTCTATGCGGCGGCTTGTGCGACAGACTATTTTGAGTGTGGATAATTTTGTGTATCCATTGTTTGTAAAAGACGGCAAAGGCCTGAAAGAACCCATTGAGTCAATGACGGACTGTTTTCATTTTTCGCCCGACACAGCGGCACACGAGGCCAGACAGATTGCTGCTTTGGGGATACCTGCGGTGCTTATATTCGGACTGCCAAAGAAAAAAGACGAAATCGGCTCCCATGCATGGGCGGAGGACGGCGTTGTGCAACAGGCGGTTCAGGAAATTAAAAAAGCCGTGCCGCAGCTTCTTGTAATTACAGATGTTTGTCTTTGCGCATATACCAGAAGCGGCCACTGCGGCGTGTTGAAGGATGATAAAATAGATAACGACTCGGCCTGCGAATTATTGGCAAAGATTGCGTTGTCGCATGCCCAGGCAGGTGCCGATATAGTTGCCCCATCCGACATGATGGATGGACGAGTTGGGTACATTCGCCAGTGTCTCGAAAAGAACGGCTTTCACGACACGGCAATTATGGCTTATTCGGCAAAGTATGCATCAGCCTTTTATGGTCCGTTCAGGGACGCTGCTGATTCTGCACCGGCGTTTGGGGACCGTAAAAGTTATCAAATGGACACTGCCAATTCCGACCAGGCAATGCAGGAAATCGCACTCGATATAGAAGAAGGTGCCGATATTGTTATGATTAAGCCGGCACTTTGTTTTTTGGATGTTATAAACAGGGCCAAACAGCGTTTTGATTGTCCCATAGCAGCGTATAATGTCAGCGGCGAATATATGATGCTAAATGCGGCGGCGAAGGCGGGGCTTTTAGATAAAAAACAAGCAATGCTTGAAATGCTCTATTCCATTAAGCGGGCAGGAGCCGATATTATTATTACATACTTTGCCAGAGAGGCAGCAAAATTATTAAAAAGCTAAAATCTAAAATTTCGAAGGGTCGTTCAGGCAGAGCAAGTCGCAAATTAGTCAGGCCTGATATTATCGCTTTTGAGGTTACCCGCCTTTGTCAATGCAACTGCCGGCACTGCCGAGCAAGTGCCGACAGCGGAAAAAAGGCGAAAGAACTGACAACAGAACAGTGCAAAAAAATCCTCAAAGCCGTAGCCGGATTCAATAAGTGTATGATAATTCTGACCGGCGGTGAGCCGATGGAACGCAGTGATATTTACGACCTTATTCAGTACGGCAAAGGTCTTGGATTGCGGATGGTTATGGCAACCTGCGGATACGGAATTAACGATGAGTCCATCGTCAAATTGAAAAAGGCCGGCATTGCGGCATTATCTATCTCGCTGGACGGTGCAACTGCGGAAACGCATGATGCATTCAGACAAACCGACGGTTCTTTTGATGTGGCTGTCAACGCCGCGAAAACCGTTCGAAATGCTCATGTGAGATTTCAAATTAATACGACCTTTTGTAAATTGAACATTGACGAATTTCACGGCATAGTGCAACTGGCTAAAAAATTGGGGGCATCCTGCTTTAATCCGTTTATACTCGTTCCGACCGGCAGAGGAAAACAAATAGCCGACGAAATTCTCGACCCCGTAGAGTACGAAACTTTGCTGCATGAGATGCTGAGGATTAAACTCGAATCGGAAATTGAGGTAAGGATTACCTGTGGGCCTCAGTTTGCAAGAATATGCAGACAGGAAAAATTGGAAAAATTAAATAAACACGTCAAAGGCTGTATAGGCGGCAGGCAATTTGGCTTTATAAGTTATCGCGGTGATGTTCAGATTTGCGGGTTCTATAATGTATCGGCAGGCAACCTGATTAAAAATAATTTTAATTTCGGCAGAATCTGGCGGGAATCGGAACTGCTGAAAAAAATTCGCAGCCTTGCGGAATATAAAGGGGCATGCGGGACTTGTGAGTACATAGCCATCTGCGGGGGCTGCCGGGCAAGGGCATACGCAATGACAGGCGACCATCTGGCCGCAGACCCGGTTTGTAATTATCAGCCGAAAGGCCAAAGGTGAGCGCCCATTTGACAAAACTGCAGGGGCGATTGTGTAATCTGCTTCAAAAAGGTTTGCCGATTTGTTCGAATCCATTTGCACAAATAGCCAAAGAGATGGGCTGCGATGAGGATACAGTTCTAAAACAAACAAGTGAACTGAAAAAGACAGGTGTTATTCGGCGTATAACTGCCATAATAAATCATCGTACGCTTGGTATGGCGGGCACGTTAGTTGCGGCGCATATACCCCAGGATAATCTGCTGGAGGTTGCTAAAGCAGTTAATGCCATCGAGGATGTCTCTCATAATTATTTGAGGAGACATTATTATAATCTGTGGTTTACTTTGCAGGCCAAATCAGATAAACGAATCGAGGAAACGTTATCGAATTTATCAGCCCGTTTCAATCTCAATTTCTACAGCTTACCTGTCGAGCGTATTTTCAAGCTCGATGTGCGATTCGATGCGGAGAATGTGGCACAGATTTTCAGCGATGTTGAAGAAATGCCAAAATATGAAACGGTAATACTGGACGAAAATGAAAAACTAATCCTGTCAAAACTGCAAGTTGATTTGCAGGTAGTCAAAAATCCGTTTGATTTTTTGTGCAGCGAGAAATTAAATCGGGAAGATATTTTTAAGATTATAAAAGGGCTGATTGCCAAAGGTGCCATCCGGCGTATTGCTGCTGTTGTCGACCATCGAAAACTTGGATTTGTCGCCAATGTTTTGTTCGTCTGTAAAGTTCCAGAAGAGAAAATTGTACAGGCCGGCAGGAAGCTTTCTCAGTTTGGGCTTGTGAGCCACTGTTACCAGAGAAAGACATTTGACGGCTGGCATTACAATCTATTTGCTATGATACACGGCAAAAATATGGGGGAAATTCAGCAGACAATCGACAGCTTTGTTGAATCGGAAAAAATAGATACATTTGAGTTATTGCCGACCGCGGCAGAATTAAAAAAACAGCCGGTTAAATTCCAGTTTTTCTAATTACCCCCACCTGTCACACAAAATTGGTTTTATTTTTTATAGACTTTATCGGGGTCGTAGGCTTTTGGGGCGATAATTTCGAGTTGCTGGCCCGTACCCTTTTTCAATGCCCTGTAAAAGCAGGATTGATGGCCGGTATGACATTGGCCTGCATCTACAGTTACTTTTAGCACCAGGCAATCCTGGTCACAATCGACAAGTATCTGCTCAACCTTCTGCAAATGGCTGCTCTCCTCGCCTTTTTTCCATAGTTTCTGACGGCTTCTGCTGAAATAAGTGGCATAGCCGGTCTGGATTGTCAAATCAAGTGACTTTTTATTCATGTAGGCAACCATCAGAATCTGGCCTGTTTTGGCATCCTGAGCTATTGCCGCTATCAGCCCATCATTGTCAAATTTTGGAATAAAATCCAAACCTTCTTCAACCTGTTTACTATTTTGGGTCATCTGTCAATTCTCCTAAATTATTGCCATTAACACTTGTCAAGGTAAGTTTTACCCGCTATAATTATAAAAAACAAGCTTTTTCAGGAAGATTAGGTTGCCCGAAAGCAAAAAATCAAATACAAGGCGGTATATTCTATCTGTTTTACGAGTCGCTGTCGCTGCGTTGGCGATGTATCTTGCAGGGCGGGACGTAAATTGGGTCATGACATGGGAAATAGTCAAAGGCCTGAATCTTGGTATTTTAGCGATTGCACTGCTGCTTCTCTTTATAAATCAAACAATTGTAGCGATGCGATGGCATCTGCTGCTGCGGCTGCAATCCATTGATATCGGGCTGATTCCGGCAATCAAGCTTACTTTTTTAGGTTTCTCCTATAATAATTTTCTACCAAGTTCGGTTGGGGGCGATGTCCTGCGGGCGTGGTATGTGACAAAACACACGCCCAAGCGGCTTGAGGCCGCTCTCAGCGTCTTTATTGACCGTTTAATTGGGCTTAGCGGCTTATTCCTAAGTGCGATTATTGCCTGCCTGTTCTTTCCCAAAACAAGTGGTGCAGAAAAGCTCACTTTTGCCTCGAAGACAAATTTGTCGGACCTATTGTCAAGGTATTGGTGGATTATGATCGCATCAGCGGCTGCGATAGCCTTGATTCTCATAGTTGCATGGCTGCTCCCTAAGAGTCGGCGGCTACTCAAGTTGGGTTACATTTATGTGATGACAACAGGGAAGCATATTTTTATCAAATTCAGCAAGGCGGTGTTTTTGTACTGCTGTCGGCCGATGTGGATGCTCGGTTTTTTGGCGATGACGTTTTTTTGCCAAACGTTATTCATTTTCGGTCTTTGGCTCGTCGGGCGGGAACTGGGTATTACTGTTGGATTTGTCTATTATCTGGTGTTTATACCGATTTCGTGGGTAATAGGCATGTTGCCGATAAGTATCGGCGGGCTTGGTGTTGTGGAAGGGGTATTAATAGTCCTTTTCGGTCTGGCCGGTGTCAATGAAAACAATGCGGCTGCTCTGGCGATATGTCAGCGATTTGTTTTTTGGGCAGTGGCGTTGCCGGGGTTGTTTATACACATGGTCGGCGCCCACGTTCCAGAGGAGTTTTCTGTTGACTAAAAGAAGCCCATCAATTAACTTGAAGTATCCGGACTGTAAACGGCTTTATGCCCGGCTTTTGATAAAATTGCCAAATAATAGATAACAACAAAGATTGTTGTTAAAATATGCGTATTACTGGACATCTGAAAAACTACTTTTTTCGCGGTCTGGCAGTGCTTGTGCCGACTATTCTGACGATATGGATATTCATCTGGGGCTATGGATTCATCCAGAACAATATCAGTGTTCACATAAATCGCGGGATCGTCGGACTGATAATGTTCCTTGAAAACGATAACCAGGATATTACAAGAGAATCACTGAATAAAATCTGGGTGGATGGTTACGGCTCTATAGCCGGCTTTATCATAGCACTATTCTTAGTCTTTGTTGTCGGGGTTATTCTTGCCAGCGTGGTCGGCAGGGCATTATGGCAAATAGTTGAAAAATTCATAATGAATACGCCGTTTTTGAAACAGGTCTACCCTTATGTGAAACAGATTACCGATTTTTTACTCACACAGGAAAAGCAGGAGAAACTGGTTTCGAGAGTCGTGGCACTCGAATATCCGCGAAAGGGTATATGGGCAATCGGTATGGTTACCGGCCCGGGACTTAAAAAAGTGGCCAGGCACGCTGAGAAAGAATTTATTACCGTTTTTGTTCCTACTTCGCCAACACCGTTTACGGGTTTTGTAACCGTGGTTCCAAAAGAGGAAGTAATTGACCTCGATATGACCATCGAAGAGGCAGTGAGATTTATAATCAGTGCCGGCGTTGTACAGCCGCAGGGTGAAAAATGTGCCGGTTTTTTGCCAAATGCCGGGCATGAGAAAAAACAGGAATAAAATTTATTAGCATAAGAAAGGAGGCAGATTTTGCTTTTCACAATCACAGGAAAACATATCATCATAACGGAAAGTATAAAAAGCTATGCCGAAGAGAAGACTTCCAAACTTCCAAAATTCTATGACAGCGTCAATCGGGTTGAGGTGGTTATAGATGGTCTGGGAGCCGGAAAGGCAAGCGTTCAAATAATCGCCAGAGCCGAACACAGCAATGTATTTGTCGTCACCGAGGCAGGCCAGGATGTCTACAAGTGCATCGACGCCGCTGTTCATAAACTTGAGAGCCAGCTCAGGAAGAAAAAAACCAAAGAGCGCGACAATAAGCACCCGGGCGGTACTGAACGAAGCTCGAAGGGATAAGGATGAAAAGCACTTTGCGCCCGTATAGTATATGAATCTGACGTCTTGATTTATCTGGTTAAACCGGGCAAATGATGATTTTTTGGAGATTAAAATGAAATTTGCTGATTTTGTATGTTTCGAGGCAATAATTCCGAAACTAAAGTCAACCAGCAGGGATGGCGCCATAACGGAGCTTGTCTCGGCAATTGACAAGGCAGGGAAACTCGGAAAAGGCAATCGCGAAGAAATCATCAAAGCAGCGATAAAAAGAGAAAAGGAAGCAAGTACAGGGATAGGCAAGGGTGTAGCCATACCTCATGTAAAACATCCGTCGGTTAAGAATGTGGTTGCAGCTATCGGGCAAAGCAGCAGCGGCATAGATTTCTCCTCGCTCGATAAACAGCCCGTTTACTCAGTGATACTCCTGATAAGCCCTGTGGATAATCCAGATAGACACCTGCAGGCAATGGAGAATATATTCAAACACCTGCAGCAGGAAAAATTCCGCAAGTTCCTGCGGCAATCCGAAACAGCCTCGCAGATCGAAGACCTTCTCAGGGAAGCCGACGAAAACCCATTCATGTAATATAAATATGAATTTGCCGATATAGTCTTAATGGACAGGCGACGAAAATGCGGGCAGGAGAAAATACATTGGAAACAACGGTTTGCGAGCTGGAAGTCAGCATAAAAAATGCGGATGGACTTCATATGCGTCCGGCGATGCAGTTTGTCGATATTGCAAATCAGTACCAGTGTGATATTGTTGTAAGCAACGATGAAACCAGGGTGGACGGAAAGAGTATTATGCAGATGAGTATGCTTGCAGCCACCTATGGTACAAAACTAAAAATAAGAGCTAAAGGTATGGATGCCCAAAAAGCGGTCCAAGCCCTTCGGGAGCTTGTTGAAGAAAAACACTTCGATGAGCCAACGCCGGAAGAACGCAAAAAAACCCAGTATTAAGAAGAGCCGAGCGATGGAAATAAAAAAAGGAATAGCAGTTTCGCCTGGTATTTCAATTGCCAAATCGCTGATAATCGATTCAGAAGATTATCGAATCCCTCGGCGATCAATAAAACCCTCTCAGCGAATGATAGAAATTCAGCGAGTTCGAAACGCCTTCAAGACCGCAATCGACGAATTGACCGAAGTTCAGGCCGGGCCCGAAAACCTCGAACAGGGAAAAATCAGAGATATATTTGCCGTGCATCTTCGTTTCCTGAGAGACAGGAGTCTGCGAAAAAAAATAACCGACCTTATTCATTCCGAGTCTGTAACGGCTGAGTACGCTGTTTCGGCAACACTTCGTGAAATTGCTCAGCATTTCAGCAAAGTAAAGGATACCTATATAAGTGAGCGGGCGACAGATATTTACGATATCGAGAGACGCTTATTAAAAAAACTTCTCGGCCATAAACGCGAGGACCTGGAACACATCAACCATGAAGTCGTTGTTGTTGCAAGAGAACTGAGCCCGACACAAACCGCGGGTTTCAATAAAAATTTCGTAAAAGGGATTGCGACTGATGCAGGCGGACGTACAAGCCATACCGCTATTGTCGCAAGGTCTTTAGGCATCCCGGCAGTAGTAGCACTGGAGGATTTCACTGAAAGCATCAGCGCAGGCGATACTGTTATCATCGACGGAAATCGCGGCATTGCCATTGCAAATCCTGACGCTGAAACAATAAAACAATACCAGGCATATTCCCAGGAGTTTACTCAGCTTGAGCACAAACTTGTCGCGATAAAGGAAAAACCGGCTGTAACACGTGACGGTGTGAAAATCACCATGCTGGGCAATATCGAATTCCCAGGCGAAGCTGAATTGGTTTTGGAAAAAGGCGGAGAGGGCATAGGGCTGTACAGAACGGAGTTTTTATACCTCAACAGACCAAACGAGCCTACCGAAGAAGAACATTATCAGGCGTATGCCCAGACTATCCGCGTTTTTAAACATCGGCCTGTGATAATAAGAACTCTCGACCTCGGTGCGGATAAATATACGCAAAGCAAGCGTTTTGCACCGGAGCCAAACCCGTTTCTCGGACTTCGCTCTATCAGATTCTGCCTGCAGAATCTTGTAATGTTCAAAACACAACTGCATGCAATTATAAGAGCGTCGGTTCTCGGCGAAATCAAGATAATGTTTCCATTAATCACGAATCTCCAGGAGCTTATGCAGGCAAAGATGATTCTGCGAGATGTAATGGAAGACCTCGATGAGGAATTAGTCAAATATAACAGAAACATCAAAATAGGTATTATGATTGAGACGCCGTCGGCTGCATTGACGGCTTCGACCCTTGCCAGAGGTGTTGATTTTTTCAGCATCGGAACCAACGATCTTACTCAGTATACTCTTGCTGTCGACAGAGGAAATGAACTGGTTTCCACACTATATTCCTGTGCAGACCCTGCTGTACTGCGGCTTATCAGAATGGTCATTCAGGATGCGTATAAGGCCCAGATAGACCTCAGCGTTTGCGGCGAAATGGCGTCTGAACCGCAATATATTATGCTTCTATTGGGGATGGGAGTCAGGACGATTTCGCTCGCCACACCGATGATACCGGAGGTAAAACAAATCGTCCGCTCGGTAACGATAGAAGATTGCAACAACATAGCAAGAAAGATACTCACAATGAACTCCGAAAGACAGATCTCCTCCTTCCTGAACGATGCTACCAGGAAAATTCTGCCGGAAGCTTTCTGAAAATATTTTTCGACAGGTTATCCGAGAGGCAGACACTCCCATATTTTATATTTCGGTGCAGCCCTGACTAAGTTTTCATCGAATCCAGCTCAAGAAATGCAATCGGCAGAAAAATAAATATGGGCAGCCACGCCCACAATTCAGGCATCACCCTGCTGAAGATAACCTCTTCGGTGGCGAGCATCTTACAAACAAAATTAAATATAAGGCATGCCCCTGTGGTAGCAAAGCTAATCATCACCGCTGACTTCATCGACTTGGGGTCGCGGCAAACCAGAATCGGCAGACTTACCAGCAGCATAATCAGATTGATAACAGGTTCCGTAATACGGAAGTGCTTTTGGCTGTATAACTCGGCCAGGTCTTTTACCTTTGTCTTCTGCGCCGCCAATGCAGACAACTGCCGGGAGCTTAATAAAGTTTTATCTTCAGATTTACGCCTGACAGGAATATCTTTGGGGGTAATGTCACTGGCATAGGAAGAAACCGACCTGGCTGTGCTTTTGGAATCTTTTTCCGTAAATCGTCCGCCTGTTAAATCCCATTTGCCGGTCTTTTGATTATAAGCTGCCCTTTCGGCATCTATTCGCCCAGTAACATCCCAGACAATAGATTTGTCTTTCAGCCGCCTTGTAATGATAGTGGGGTTGTGCAGAGTCGCTGTTTTTACGTCAAATTGCTTGGCACAAATCAAAGAACCGTTTTTATCACTGATAAACCAGACATCATATTTTTCCTGGCCGGGAAGAGAGTCCTGGCTTCGCACGAGCCGGTCGCTGAGCGGAGGTATTAAAAGTTCCTGGTCGATTATCAAAAAGCCGGTCAGTATTACCGAAAGGACCAGTATCGGGGCAATCACCCGCTTCAGACTCACTCCCGAAGCCATTACAGCCACAAGCTCATTGTTCCGAACAAGCTTGCAGAGCGAAAATGCGGCCGCAACAACAATTATCATCCCGGCAAAATCGCGAAAGTAAAGTGTGGTATTCAGCGTATAATAGAGTAATATGTTTTTAATAACCGCCATCGTACCTATATCTGCGTGCTCCGTAAATTCATCAAGATTCACGAACAGATCAATGATTATTCGCAACCCTATAAGCACACAAAAGGCAATTGCATAACCTACCAGAAAATTCTTTGCAATATATTTATCTAAAATCTTCATATTGGTCGTTTTTAACTTTTCAACAACTTTCGATATATTATTAAAGTCAGAAGCAATAAAAACATTACCCCTGCCCACATCAATAATATACCTGAGCCGGCATGTGACTGGGGATTTTTGATAATGTTTCTGCCCATCATAATGCAGACTACAAGTACTGCAGCAGGGACACAACTTGCGCCAAAAGCCGTCAGCAGATGCCCTCCCTTTTTAATAATACCCAGACCGATGCCAATCAACACCATCGGCAAACATCCAATGCCAAAGACAAGCCGGGAATTAATCTCACCTCCAATTTCAACCTGTGTCCTGTGTATTCTATACCAGAGTTTTTGCTGGAGAGCTTTCAGTTGGAGGCTCGGTTCCTGGCCCAGTGCAGCAAAAATAGCGTTTGGTTTTACGGTTTTTAAAATATCAGTAGTTTTCAATTTATCCATTATGGCCTTGGGCAGAATTAATCCGCGAATTATAATCCGTCCCGCCAGATTTTCCGAGCCGTCAGGCTGCCAAATAGCGGCCCCGCGGAATTCCATTGTCAGTGTCGGTGAAAACTCATCCCCGTCTATAAGCAGCATCGCCTTTTTACAGCGTATGGTACGCAACGCCTCATGGCTGTCCGAATCGTATTCAATTGCCTCGACATCTCCAGACAATCCGACTTTTTTTTCGCCTTCCGTGCTGCACTGGGCGGCAGTAAACTTCACAATCCTTTGTCCGCTGTACAATTTATAAAATTTGTCGCTATCCTCGGAGTCTGTCGGCGGCGACAAACTGCGATTCTGCCCATTTTCCATCGTAACCGAAATATCCTTGGCCAGCAATTCAGCGGTAAATTGCACATAAGTTTCACGAGCAAGTTTCTCAATCGGAGAAAAACTTATGGGATTGGCCATAATCTCCTTCATTTTATCTATTTTTTTGAATTTTATACTGTCACCCATAAGAGGCGGGAACTCCGCCGTAATCGGAAGCCACTCAAAAAAGAACCATCCCTCATCCGCTGAGCCCATCTGATAAGTATTGTGTGCTAATATCTGTACCTCATTAAACTTCCTGTGCGAATCGAATTCCACTTTGGCATTTTCGGTGGTAATAATCTTCTGTATCTTCTCATTCTTAATTTCAACGATGACCACACCTGAAATCGTGCTATTCTGCAAATCAGCATTGTCCGCATAAATAATATACTTTCCGTCAGGCACTTTGTAATATCCTTTTCGCTGAATATTTCGGAATATTATCTGCTTGGCGTCTGCCTTGACGGCCTTTTCCGCTCGCTGGATAAAGGCAGGTACTACATAAAAACTAAAAATAAGATTTGCAATCGCCACTATAATCGCAAGTGCAAACCCAGGATAAACCAACACCACCAGGCTTATACCGCTGGCCCGGCAGGCATCAAGCTCATTGTCACCGGCAAATCGTCCATAAACAAGAGCCGCTGCAAACAACGCTGCCATCGGAAGTACGAACGTCAGCGTAATAGGCAGAAAATATCCAATCAAATCGATAACCTGCCCGGGCCCTACGCCAAACTCCTGAACCGGACGAAGAATGCTGCCAAGACTCATCATTACCGTCAGGGCAACTGCCGAAAGGAGAAAAATCTTCATCAGCTCGCGAAATATATATCTATGCAGGGTAAAAATCATAGGTTTTACTTTATACGCAATACGACGCCGCTGCAACAAAATTCTGTCTGTTGTACGGTATAAGGTAAATCACTTCTTGCATAAAAGTCGCCGGGATAATATGATTTAGGGAAACCTGATTAGTCAGCAGAAATTACGGAGCGAATAATGGCACATAAATTCATAAACGAAATAATTGCAGGCGAAACAATCAACGATATTTATCTGGTCAAAGAGCCTATACTGCGAAGCACGACCAAAGGCGATTTATATATAGCAATGTACATCTGCGACCGCAGCGGTCAGTTGAACTGCAGAATGTGGCAGGCAACAGAGTCTGCTTACAATCAGCTCCCAAAGCCCGGCTTTGTTCACATTCAGGGCAGAAGCGAACTTTATCAGAACAATCTGCAAATAGTCATAAATCATTTCACCCTTGTCGATACCGACAAGGTCTGCCTCGATGATTTTCTGGCCCGTACCGACAAAGACACCGGCAAAATGTTTGAAGAAATAAAAAAAATTCTTGCAGGAATAAAAAACCAGCAGTTAAAGACGCTTATCGGGGAATTTCTCGCTGACAATGACCTCATGGAAAAATTCCGCAATGCCCCCGCCGCTATAAAATTGCATCATAACTATCTTGGCGGCCTGCTCGAACATACCAACAATATGCTCAAGGTTGCAGCTGCAATACTGCCCCTGTACCCGAAGGTGCAGGCGGATCTCGTTCTGGCTGGGATTTTCCTGCACGATATCGGCAAAACCGAAGAGCTTTCGTACGATATTGCTTTTGCATATACCGATTCGGGACAGTTGATTGGGCATATCGCAAAAAGTTTTCTCATGATAAATCAAAAAGCTGAATCCCTGACTGCAAAAGGGACACCTATCGACAAAATGGTTTTAGATGCACTCGGCCATATTATTTTGTCGCATCACGGCCAATATGAATTCGGCTCACCGAAACTGCCCGCAACAGCCGAGGCCTTTATGGTTAATTACATCGACGACCTCGATGCAAAGATTGGGCAGGTAACCATAGCAACTGAAAATGAAACCAGCGACTCCGACTGGACAGCATGGCAAAACGCCCTTCAGACCAGGCTTTATAGAAAACGAATTGAATAGCTTATAAGCAGCCGGTGTGCCTTTGCCTGCCCTGAAAATGCGAAATAATAAACTAAAGACATATACGGTCACGCAGATTAATCGGCTGGTCAAGGCGGCTATAGAAGAGATTCTGCCGCCAAAGATAATCGTCAGCGGAGAAGTCAGCGGCTGGAAACGCCATTCAAGCGGACACTGTTATTT
>Ga0315284_10003618_pt1 | contig 22007 bp, 22 predicted proteins | sample YL17G09_16_MG_FD_203696 | JGI IMG/M metagenome (GOLD analysis project Ga0315284, IMG submission 203696) | Sediment microbial communities from Yellowstone Lake, YNP, Wyoming, USA - YL17G09_16 | ecosystem: Environmental > Aquatic > Freshwater > Lake > Sediment | place: USA: Wyoming | collected... | reverse complement strand
TACCCGAACCGTTCGACCAGCACCTCCTCCAGCGTCGGCCGGCCGATGACCTGCAGTTCGTACTGCACTCGATCCATCGGGTGGCGCACGTGCACCAGCCGTCGCAGGTCAATCGGCGTCGCCACCAGCACCAGGTCGCACTCGGCCCGGTTGATCGTCTCCTCCAGGTCGAGTACCTGCTCGTCCCCGTACCCCATGGCCGGCAGTAGCGCACCGGTGTGGGGGTATTTCTCGAACGTGGCGGCGATGGTCCGTACCGCGTAGGGGCGCGGGTCCACCAACTCCGCCGCGCCGAACCGCCGGGCGGCCACCACGCCGGCCCCGTACGACATCTCCCCATGGGTCAACGTGGGGCCATCCTCGATCACCAGCACCCGCTTGCCGCGGATCGCCTGGGGGTTCTCGACGAAGATGGGGGAAGCCGCCTCCACCACGATCGCGCCAGGGTTGGTTGCATAGATGCTCTCCCGCACCTGGAAGACTCCCTCGGGGCCGGCCGTGTCTACCTTGTTGATGACGAGGACGTCGGCGGCGCGCAGGTTGGTCTCTCCGGGATGGTAGCGCAGTTCGTGGCCGGGCCGGTGGGGGTCTACGACCACGATGTGCAGGTCGGGCCGGTAGAAAGGCAGATCGTTGTTCCCTCCGTCCCACACCACCACGTCCGCCTCCGCCTCCGCCTGGCGCAGGATGCGTTCGTAATCCACCCCGGCGTAGACCACCACGCCGCGGTCGAGGTGCGGTTCGTACTCTTCCCGCTCCTCGATGGTGCACTTGTGGTGGTCCAGGTCCTCGTAGGTGGCGAAGCGTTGCACCGCCTGAGCGGCCAGGTCCCCATAGGGCATCGGATGGCGGACCACGACGCCCCGCTTGCCCAGGCCCTGCAGGATGCCACACACGTGGCGGGTGGTCTGGCTCTTGCCGGAGCCGGTGCGCACGGCACAGATCGCCACCACCGGCTTCTGGCTCTTCAGTGTCGTCGCACCTGTCCCCATCAACTGAAAGTCAGCCCCGGCGGCCAACACCTGGGAAGCCTTGTGCATCACATATTCATGGGAGACGTCCGAGTACGCAAAGACCACCTGCTCTACCTGGTACTGCTGAATCAGGTGGCTCAGTTCCACCTCCGGGTAGATGGGGATGCCCTCCGGATACAGGCGACCGGCCAGTTCCGGCGGATACCGGCGCCCCTCGATGTTGGGGATCTGGGTGGCGGTGAAGGCGACGACCTGGTAGTCGGTGTTGTCGCGGAAATAGACGTTAAAGTTGTGAAAGTCGCGCCCGGCGGCGCCCATGATGAGGACGCGCCTGCGACTCATCCTGGGATGTCTTCTCCAGGGGTGATGTCTCCTCCAGGTGTGATTTCCCCTACGCTGCCGTTCTCCTTGCCGCGCACCAGGAAGACCCACAACAACAGCGGCACCACCAATACCAGGATGCTCAGGCAACAGGGGGCAATGCCCCAGGCGGCTTCAATCGGGCCAGTCTGCGAAGTGACATCACTGCTCCAGGGTATCAGCTCGGCGAAGATCGCGATTCCAAGGAGGCACAGCGGGATTGTGCAGCATAGGAAAGCGAGAACGCCCGCGACGATGGTGATAATCGTACCGGTTTGCTTTGTCATTCGAATCTCTCCTTGTCTTCTGTCGTAGGTTGATCACGCACGCGACCGTTGTGCCAGTCGCGCCAGCAGAATGCCAAACTCGTACAGTACCATAAACGGTATCATGACCAGGAACATGTTGACCGGGTCGGTGGTCGGGGTGATGAGGGCGGCCCCGACGGCCGCTCCGATGATGACGACGCGGCGGGCCCGCGCGAACCCCTGCGGGGAAACGACGCCCAACTTGGCCAGAAAAAACATCACCAGTGGCGTCTCGAAGATCAGGCCCGCCCCCAGCAGCACGTTGCTGACGAATGAAAAGTAGCGGTCAATCGAGTAGCGTTGCTCGACGATGCCTCTCAGAAAGCCCTGCAAGAACGGCAGTGCCGTGGGGAGCAGCACTTTGGCCGCAAAGGCCACTCCCGCTGCGAAACTGAGCGAGACGGCCGGTGTGCCGACGAGGATGTAGTTTCTTTCCTGGGGTTGCAGGCCAGGCCGCACGAACTGGAACACCTGATATACGATGACCGGCATGGCCAGCACGATGCCGATGAGCGCCGCCACCTTGAAAAAGACCGTTGGCGCTTCCGTGGGCGAGATCGCCAGCGGTACCTGGTCGCCGAGTGGGGAGACGAGTATTTTCATGACCGGAGTAGTGACGGCGGTGCCCACCACCACCCCGATGAGCAACGCGATGACCGCTTTGAAGAGGCGCTGGCGTAGTTCGTCCAGGTGCTCAAAGATGCCCATTTCATCGGCGTTGCGCTTCTCAGCCCAGCGTTTCATCCTGTGTTTCCTTTAACTTGGGTTCGTCCTCTGCAGGGCTCTCGAGTGCTCGGCGGGTCTCTTGGGCGGCCGCCTGGAGTTCGGTCTGGATGTCGCCCACGAGCCCCGACTGGCTCTTGACGATGTTCTCCAGTGACCGGCGCGCCTCGAGCGCGGTGGCCTGCAGTTCGGCCTGCAGGCCACTGATGGGGCTGATCACGTCCTTGACGACGTCCCCCAGGGTCTCGCCCGTCTTGCCTCCGGTTGCCTCCTGGAGGATCTCACCCGCCCCTTGCTCGGTGGACCGGACTTCGGACTGAATCATGGACGTGAACTCGCCGGACAAGCGGCTCAGTTTCCCGGCGAGGCGCCGGATGGTCTGCACCAGTTCGATCACCCGCTTGGGGCCAACCAGCAGGATGGCGAGGATCAGGATCGCTGTCAGTTCCCAGGGACCAATGTTCAGAAAATTCACTGCACTTCTCTATCTGCGTCCGTGACCGCTTGTGCGATGGCCTGCTTATGTTCCACCAGCGTGCCCAGCACGCCGTTGATGAAGCGAGGGGCGCTGTCGGAACCAAAGGCCTTGGCCAGTTCGACGGCTTCGTTGATGGCCACTTTGACCGGCGTCTGCCCGTCTATGGCGAACTCAAAGATTGCGATGCGCAGAATATTGCGGTCAATGTAGGCCATCTGTTCCATGGGCCACTCGGGGGCATAGCGGTGAATGAAGACGTCGAGCACACTCTGATGCCTGAGCACGCCATGCACCAGGTGGCCACTGAACGACGCAACGTCTTCCGGCAGCCGGTTGGCGGCAATGCGCTGCTCCAGCACGACAGCGGGAGCGTGATGGATGCAATCAATCTCGTACAGTGCCTGTAGTGCCACGATGCGAGCCTGATGGCGCGCCCTCACAGTTCTGTGCCTCCGATCGCGAGTGGGTCACGCTCTCTCAGAGGGGTAGGCGACGTCCTCGATGTACACATCTACAGATCGGACTCCCATCCCAACCATGTCCTGGATTGCCCGAGTAACCTCCGCCTGGATCTGACGGCCGGCGCTGAGCATATTGGCGTGCGGCTCGGTCACGACGTACAGCCTCACGCGCACGCTGTTTCCAATGACCTCGATTTCCACCCCATTGTGGTGCAGCAGGCGCCACAACCGTGCCGGTGCAGCCACGCGAGCCACGCCCGGCACGGCCAGCGTCGTGAGACGAGCGATCGTCTCCAGCACTTCTGGCGCGATGGTGGTCTTGCCGATCTTGGGTTGTGCTTCCATCTATTCCTTTTCGATCTCGATGACCTGCACACCGCGATAGGTCCCACAGGCCAGGCAGACCTGATGGGGTCGCACAGGTGCGCCGCACTGCGGGCAGGTCACCAACTGCGAAGGCTTGAGCCTCCACTGGCTGTGCCGGTGCCCCCGACGGCTGCTCGTTATTTTGTGTTTAGGCAGTGCCCCCATGGCTCGTTCGTGCTCCTTTCTGATGGATCTAGTGCATCCCGCAGGATTGCAAAGATCATATTATAGAGGCTAGCGGCGAACCTGTCAAGGCGACGCTTTCTGATCGCGTGGCTGTTCTGCCTCGGCGGGCACTTGGCCATCCCCTCTTTCCCGTTCGACCTGGATCGTGCGGATGCCGTTTTCGACCACCGTCAGGGTCCGTTTCAGTTCTTGCTCCAGCCTGCACAGAACCTCGAAGGCGTATTGGTCCGCTCCAGCCTGGACGCTCTCTGCTCCCCGCTCGGCCTGCTTGCGGATCGCCGCCGCCCGCTCCTCGGCCGCCTGGGCGATCGTGTGCTCGGCCGTGAGCCGGGCCGCCTCACTGCGTGCCAGCGCCACGATGCGGTCCGCCTCCTCGTGGGCCTGGGCCATCGTGCGGTCTTTCTCTCGCACGACCCGCTCGGCGTGCCGGATCTGGTCGGGGATTGAAATGCGCATCTGGTCCAGGAGCGGCCAGATGCGGTTCTCATCCACCAGCCGTCCCAGGCCGAACGGCAGCCTCCTGCTCCCCTTGACGATGTCTTCCAGACGATCTACCAGGTATAGAATGTCCATATTGGCCTCTGACGTTCAGTCCCGCAGCGAAACGAGCGGCGCCGGCTCGTGGTTCTTGTCCCGTTCGCGGCGCCTGGCTTCCAGGGCTGCCGCCACGTGGGGAGGGACCATGTGGCTGATGTCGCCTCCCAGTAACGCGATCTCCTTGACGATGCTGGAACTCAGGAAAGCGTGATTCTGGTGCGTCATCAGGCACACGAACTCGACCTCGCGTGCCAGTTGGTGGGTGGTGAGCGCCATCTGATACTCTAGTTCGAAGTCAGAGATGGCCCGCAGTCCGCGCACGATGGCGCGTGCTCCGGCCCGCCGCGCATACTCCACTGTCAGCCCGCCATAGGGAACCACGCACACGTTCGACAGGCCGGCCAGGGCCTGGCTTGCCAGGGCCACCCGCTCCTCGACAGTGAACAGCACGCTCTTGGCGGGCCGGTCGTAGACAGCCACGATCAATTCGTCAAAGATGCTGGCGGCGCGGGCGGCAATGTCCATGTGTCCGCAGTGGATGGGATCAAAGGTGCCGGGGTAGAGCGCGATGTGCTCGGTCAACTGACTTCTCCTTTCCCTTCCCAGAATTGGGCCACCCGGCGGGCCAGCAATCGGTTGTCGGGGTCGGCCAGTTCCGGGTCGGTCTCGAAAAAGCGGCGGGCAGCCTGACGAGCGACTTCGACCAGCCGCAGGTCGGTTACACTGGCCAGTTTGAGGTTCGGCAACCCTGACTGGCGGGTACCCAGGAACTCTCCCGGTCCGCGCAGTTCCAGGTCCTTCTGGGCCAGCACGAAGCCATCGCTGGTGTTCTCGACGATTTGCAGGCGTTCCTGGGCTTCGGGGGAGGCGCAGTCGGCGACCAGCAGACAGTAAGAGGCGTGCTCCCCCCGGCCTACACGCCCTCGAAACTGGTGCAGTTGAGACAGGCCGAAACGGTCGGCCCCCTCGATCAGCATCACCGTGGCGTTGGGGACGTCAATCCCGACCTCCACCACGGCGGTAGCGACCAGGATGTCCAGTTCCCCCTGCGCAAAGCGGGCCATGGTAGCCTCTTTTGTCTCACTTTTCATGCGACCGTGCAAGAGGCCCAGCCGCAGGTCGGGAAAGATGTCCGCCTGGAGCCGCTTGTACTCTTCGACGGCGGCTTTGCTCTCGACCTTCTCCGATTCCTCGACCAATGGGCAGATGACAAAGGCCTGGCGACCCTTTTCGATCTGGCTGCGCACGAAGGTGTAAGCCCGCTCCCGCTCGGCCGGCAGGATCAGGCGCGTGATGACCGGTTGGCGTCCGGGCGGCATCTCGTCAATCACCGAGACGTCCAGGTGGCCCCACATCGTCAGTTCAAGGGAGCGGGGAATCGGGGTGGCGGTCATCACCAGCAGGTGGGGGTTGTACCCTTTTTGCCGCAGTGCGGTTCGCTGTTGCACACCGAAGCGGTGTTGTTCGTCAATGACCGCCAGAGCCAGTTCCTCGAACTGCACCCCTTCCTGGATCAACGCGTGGGTGCCCACCACAATGTCCACGCTGCCGTCGGCCAATCCGGCGTAAATCTCCTCCCGCTCTCGCCCGGTCACGCTCCCGGTGAGCAGGCGGATGTGGAGCGGGCGGTCCGGCGAACTGGCGAAGAGCCGGCTCAGGGTGGCATGGTGTTGCTCGGCCAGGATCTCGGTGGGGGCCATCAGCGCTGCCTGAGCGCCGGTGGCCACCGTCAGGGCCATCGCCACGGCTGCCACGGCTGTCTTGCCCGACCCTACGTCTCCCTGCAGCAGCCGGTTCATGGGTTGGCTGGAGCACAGGTCGGCCACGATCTCCTGGAGTACCCGCTGCTGGGCGCCGGTCAGCTCAAACGGCAGGCCGCCGACGAAGCCGTGCAGCGTGGCATCGTCTACGGGCAGCGCCCTGCCCGGTACCGAGCGCCACTGCTGGCGCTGGCGCAGCAGGCCGATCTGCAACACGAATAACTCGTCGAAACACAGCCGGTAGCGGGCCCGCTCCAGCGATTCCTTGTGGTCTGGAAAGTGCTCCTGGACGATTGCTGTCTCCAGGTCCAGCAGGCCTTCCTCGCGGCGCACGGGCGCCGGCAGGTGGTCGGGCAGCCGCTTGGACCAATAGTCTACAGTGCGCTTCATCAGGCGGCGCAGCCACCTGGCGCCTACCCCTTCGGTCAGCGGATAGACCGGTACGAGGCGCGCGGTATGCAGCAACTCCTCCGCCAGCGGCTCCCACTCCGGGGAGTTGAAGCACAATCGCCCCAGGTATTCGTCAACCCGGCCGCTGATGACGATCTGTTCACCCTGCTTGATCTTGTTGGCCAGGTAGGGCTGGTTGAACCAGGTGGCCTCAATGAAGCCGGTGTCGTCAGAAAGGGTGGCCTTGAAGAGCGTCCCTCGGCCGCGCGTCTCGCGCGCGCCAGCGTCCCACACCTGGACGATGATGGTAGCCTCTTCGCCGTATGCGAGGCGGTTGATGGGCTTGAGTTGCGTGTAGTCGTCGTGCCGGCGCGGGAAAAAGTAGAGTATATCGCGAATGGTGTGGATGCCCAGTCTGGCCAGCCGTTTGGTCTGCCCGGGGCCTATGCCCTGCAAGGCCGTGATCGGGGAATCCAGACCGGTGCGTGGCGGGGCAACCGCTGGTGTCACAGGCGCGCTGCTCTCCTGGGCTGGAGCGGGGGTGACGGGAGCGGGCCTGGCCACGCTGGGGGCAGGCGGAGTGAGGGTGGCCGGTTCCTTCTCGCGTGGAGGAGCCTGAAGCATCTCCAACAGGGCGGCCACGGCCTCCTGGCGGGCCACAGAATCGGGCAGGCCGCGATATGCTCTCAACCGGTCGGCCACCTCCTGCACCCACCCGCTCGCCTCCGGCCCCAGGGCGGCTCTGGCTTCCTGGGCCCACGTATCGGCATAACGGGCCAGGCCGCCGAAGACGGCCCGGTCCTGATATTTCTCCGCCTCCAGTTGGAGAATCTTGGTCAGTTTCTTGATCGGCGTGGTCATCTTTTATCTAGTCACGGCGGCGATACCCAGCCCCTGCGGGCCCACGTGGGCACCGATGATGGTAGTCACGGTGCTGGTAAGGAATTGGTCGGCCGGGCACCGGCCAGCCAGACGCTGGCGGAACTCTTCTACCTCCGGGGCCTCCGTATGGAGGATGGCCAGTCGTTCCAACGGGCCGAGGGCGTGCGTGAGTTCGATCAACTTCTCGATGGCGCGGCGTCTGGTCCGTGCCTGTCCCACGTATTTGACGTTGCCCAGCGACACCTCCAAAATCGGCTTGATGCGCAGGACCTGGGCCGCCTTCGCGCGCGCCCAACTGACCCGCCCGCTGCGACGCAGGTACTCCAAAGTGTCGAGCATGGCGTAGATGTGCACCCGGCTCTTCATCTCTTCGACCAGCGCCAGGATTTCCCTGGCACTCTTGCCGCTGGCGGCTGCTTCGGCGGCTGCGATCGCCATCCATCCCAGTCCCATCGTGACCTGCCCTGAGTCTACGACGTGCACTTGCAGTTCCGGCACCTCCCGTGCGCCCAGGTGGGCGACGTTGTACATCCCGCTCAGGCTGGCCGAGAGGACGATGGCGATCACTTCGTCTGCTACGCCGATGAGGCTGCGATATGCCATGGTGAACTCGTGGGCCGGCGGCACCGCCGTGGTCGGCAAGACTGGCATGGCAGGCAACTGGCCGTAGAACTCTGCCCGGCTCAGTCCACTCGGCGAGGGCTCGTCACGGTAACTGGCATTGCCAACCTGGATGTAGGCCGGCAGGACAGTGATACGCAACCGTGCTGCTACCTCAGGGGGCACATCGGACGTACTGTCGGTGACGATACGCACGCGGCTCATCGCAACAGGATCTCCTTGCTGGTGCCCTCGTATACTACCAACCCCATCGCATCCGGCCCGATGTGAGAGGCCAATAGCGGGCCGTAGAGCATGATGGGAAATTGGCGGTCTGGAGTGATGAGCGCCAACCGCTCCAGCAGCATCTTGGTCTCCTCCGTCGGATAGAGGGTGCTCTGCAAGATGGCCATCTGTTCGATGTTGGAGAACTCACTGGCGAATTCGGCCAGTTTGTCTAGCGCTCGTTCGCGGCTGCGCACTTTCTCCATCGGGATGATCTTGCCCTCCTCGAGCGCCAGAAAGGGCTTGATGCCCAGCATCGTGCCCAGGATGGCCTGGGCCGGGCTGATCAGGTGGCTGTGCTCCAGATAGTCCAGCGTATCGGTGATCAGCACGATATAGATCCGCCGCATGAGCCCCCGGATTTGACGCAGGATCTCGTTCAGCGTGACCGACGCATTGGCCAGCCGCGTCGCTTCCCGGATCAGGATGTCCAGGCCCAGCGAGAGCGTTTCCGAATTCATCACGACGATGTCGCAACGGCCTCGGAATTCGTCGGCAGCCTTTTGCGCTTCCTGGCAGATGGGACTGAGGCTGGCCGAGGAATGGAGCGAAATGATCTGGTCAGTGCTGCGCGTCAGGCGCGTGTAGACGCGTCGGACATCGTCGGCCGTCGGGCCGACGATGTGGGGACGGATGCGGTCACGGGCCATACGGAGCAACAGCCCCTCGTGGTCCAAATCCGCGCCGTCCTGATAGTCTTGACCGTCAATGCGGACGATCAGGGGCAGAATCGTGACGTCGAGTTGCTTGGCGACGAGGGGCTCGATGGTCGTTGCACTGTCGGTGACAATGGTTACTTTGGACACGGGACCTCCCGGATTAGTGCATGGCGGCGGCTGACAGAAATCGCCTGGCGGTCACTCCACTGAAAGAATGTAGTGGTAGTGAGGCTGTCCACCGGCGACGACTTCGACCTCCTGCTCGGGCCAATCCCGTCGCAGGACGTCGGCGAGCCTGTCGGCATCCGGTTCATTGACCGTGTCGCCATAGTACAGCGTGATGATCTCGCGTGGGGTCTGGGTCATCTCCTTCAGCAGCGCTCGCACGACCTCTTCGACTGTCGTACCGGTCACTTTCAATTCCCCGTTATGCAGGCCGATGACCTGTCCGTCGGCGATCGCCAGGCCGTTGATTTTCACCGAACGGGTTGCGGTCGTGACTTCGCCCGTCTCGACCTCTTCCATCGCTTCGGCCATGGTAGCCGCATTGGCCTCGAAATCCGCCTGGTAGTTGATCGCCAGCAACGCTGCGATGCCTTGGGGGACGAAACGGGTAGGGATAACGATGACGGGTTTGCTGCTCAGTGCGCGGGCCTGTTCGGCGGTCAGGATGACGTTGCTGTTGTTGGGTAGCAGGATCACGCTCCTGGCCGGCAGGTTCTCGACGGCATCCAACAAGTCCTGGGTGCTGGGGTTCATCGTCTGGCCACCGTTTACAATCGCGCCCACGCCCAGGCTCTGAAAGACGCGAGTCAGGCCGTCGCCCATGACGACGGCGATGACACCGATTTCCTGGGGAACCTGGGGCGGGATAGCCCGCGCGGGTCCGCTATGGGCGATGAAATCTCTGTACTGGGCCTGCATGTCCTCCACCACAACGTCGCGTAGCGAGCCCAGGCTGGCTCCGTAACTGATCGGGACGCCTGGGTCGGCCACGTGGACGTGGATCTTGACCGTATCGGGAGTACCCACGACCAGCGCCGACTCGCCAATCTCTGCGATCCTCTGGCGGACGGTGTCTACGTCCAGCCCTTGTCCGACGATGAGGAACTGGACGTCATAACCGTAGCCGGCCTCGCCAGGCTCCAATGCCGTGGCGACGAGGTCTGCGGAGGTGGCCAGCGTCACCTCTTTGGCGATGTGTTCTCCTCGTATGTAGCGCAACATTCCCTCCAAAATAACCAAGAGTCCCTGGCCGCCCGCATCTACCACGCCGGCCTCTGCCAGCACCGGGAGCAGTGAAGGGGTGAGCCTGACCGCCTCGTGGGCGGCGAATACCATGTGCTCCAGCACCCGCACCAGGTCATCCGTCTTCTCCGTGGCCCCGGTCGCCGCGTCGGCCACGGCCTGGGCTACGGTGAGGATCGTGCCCTCCACGGGCTTGATCACCCCCTTGTAGGCAGTCGCCGCCGCTTCCCGGCAGGCCGCAGCCAGGTCCTGAGCACGATAAGTCTCCTTCTCGTCCAGGCTTCGTGCGAACCCACGCCAGATCTGTGAGAGAATAACGCCCGAGTTACCCCTGGCTCCCATCAGGGCTCCGTGGGCCATCTGGTGGGCAATGTGCCCCACGTTGCGCTCGGTAGAATCCTTGATCTCGGCCCACGCCGATTGCATCGTCAGCACCATGTTGGTGCCTGTGTCACCGTCAGGGACCGGGTACACGTTGAGAGCGTTGATGGCAGTCTGGTGGTGCTGCAACCAGGCCAGCGCCGCTTCAATCAGCCGCTTGAAACCCTGACCATCGGTAACCAGGGGTGGGGATGTCGAGATGATGCTTAATGTCTGCTCGTCCGCCAACCTTGTAGATTCCTCTCAGTCAATGTTACTCACACGCAGCCCCTCGACGTGGACGTTCACCTCGGCGATGGGGATGCCAAGCGCCCGTTCGACGTTGAACCTGACGACATTCATAACACTCAGGGCCACGGCGGCGATACGGGTGCCGTATTCGATGATCACGTACACGTCAATCGTGATCCGGCCATCCTCGACCCGCACGTCAATGCCCCGCTTGCTGTCGCGGGAGAGGACGTTGGCGATGCCGGCAGCCAGGTCCTTCGCTGCCGTCCCTACCACCCCGTAGCAGGTGAGTACGGCCTCGTTGGCGAGGCTGGCGATGGCCGTGGGTGAGACTACGATCCGACCGCGAGATTGACCTTCTGGCATCCTTCCTCCTCTAGTCCGCCAGTTGCGTGAAAAGCCACCCTGTGGTATGATATGCGTCCATTACAACCGATTCCGAGGTGATCTATGGCGAAATGTGATATCTGTGGCAAGGGCGTTCAGTTCGGAAATAACATCAGCCATTCCAAGCGAGCCACCCGCCGCCAGTTCAGGCCCAATATCCAGCGTGTGCGCGTCAAGGTCAACAACCAGACGCGCCGGATGCACGTCTGTACTCGCTGTCTGCGGACGTTGAACAAGACTCATTAGGCCCCTCTCCTGCTTCCTCCCCGTCTTCACCAAGACACTGAAGCCGGTAGAGAAAGTTTGTTCCCTGGTGGCTCCCTACGACGGGGAGCCTCTTTTTTGCCTGCCGGGGACTTGAGCCTCGACTTCGATCTGGCCGAGTTGTCCCCTCTGCGCTGCCTGGCGCATGGCCTGCATTGCTGCTGCCACTCCCTCCGGCGCACCGAAGATGGATGTCCCGGCCACCAGCACATTGGCTCCAGCCGCGACGACCTGTCCCACGGTCTGCAGTCCAATGCCGCCATCTACCTCCAGTTCCGCCTGACTGCCGGCGCCGTCTAACATCTGGCGGACCTGCGCGATCTTGTGCAGCGTTCGCTCGATAAAAGGCTGGCCGCCGAAGCCTGGATTGACGGTCATCACCAGCACCAGGTCCACCTCGTCGAGCACCTCGCCGATGGCGACCGCTGGCGTGGCCGGGTTCAGCGACACGCCGGGGTGTATCCCCAGGTCTCGAATCTGCTGCAGGACGCGGTGCAGGTGCGGCGTGGCCTCCACGTGGACCGTGAGCCCGTCGGCCCCAGCCTCCGCAAAGATGGGCACGTACCGTAGCGGGTCACTGATCATCAGGTGCACATCGAGCGGCACGTGTGTGACGCGCCGCAAGGCTTGCACGACGGGCGGACCGATCGTTATGTTCGGCACAAAGTGACCATCCATCACGTCCACGTGAATATAGTCCGCCCCGGCGCTCTCGGCGCTGCGAATCGCTTCGGCCAAACAGGCGAAGTCAGCGGCAAGTATGGAAGGAGCGATTTTGATCGGCCGAGTCATCAGGGGGATATGATACACTGAGTTGGGAGATTTGGCAACCTTCCCGAAAGTTACAGTGACGACACCCGGCAGCGATACGCTACTTTGGGGTGGCGTCCTTGGTATTCGCGGCAAACCTAAACTTTCGGGAAGGGTTGGCCGCGCTGGCGCAGTTGGCCGCAACCGGCCTGGATTTCGATGCCCCGGCGTACTCGCAGCGTATAAGGAATATGATGCTGCTCGAGCGTGGCGGTGAAGGCAGCCAGCGCCGTGTGGGAGGATGGCCGGCCCGCGTAGCCCGAGGTAGGGTTGAGGGGGATCAGGTTGACGTGGGCCAGGAGCCCCGCGAGCCGGGCCGCCAATGCCTGAGCCTGCTGGCGTGTATCGTTCACCCCCTCGATGAGCGCCCACTCGACGCTGATCCGCCGCCCGGTGCGCTGGACGTAGCGGTGGCAGGCCTCGAACAGGGCATCGAGGTCGTAGCGGCGGTTGATGGGGACGAGCTGGTTGCGCAATGAGTCGGTGGCCGCGTGCAGCGAGATGGCGAGCGTGATCTGCAAGCCCTCCCCCGCCAGCCTCTCGATGCCAGGCACCAGGCCCGCGGTGGAGAGGGTGACGTGGCGCTGGCCCAGGCCAAAGCCCTGGGGGTCGGTCAGGCGACGGATGGCTGCCAGCGTCGCCTCGTAGTTGAGGAGTGGTTCCCCCATGCCCATCAGCACCACGTTGGTCAAGGGCTGCCCCTCGGAGCGCAGCATGCGGGCAAAGTGGAGGGCCTGGGCCACGATCTCACCGCTGGTCAGGTTGCGATGAAAGCCCATCTGGCCCGTGGCACAGAAGACGCAGCCGATGGTGCAGCCGACCTGGGTGGAGATACAGGCGGTGCGCCGCTCCCGGTAGCGCATCAGCACCGTCTCCACCGTCTCGCCGTCCTCCAGGCGGAGCAGGTCCTTGCGCGTCTCCCCATCGGCCGACTGGATGGTATTTACCACCGGCGGCACCCCCATGGACGCCTCAGCCGCCAGCCTTTCGCGCAGTGGCCGGGGCAGGCTGGTCATCTGATCGAAGCCGGTGGCCAGGTGCACGTAGAGCCATTCCCAGAGTTGGCGGGCGCGGTAGTCCGGCTCCCCCCAACCGGCCAGGAGAGGCTGGAGGGCGGACAAGTCCAGATCGTAAAGTGGGATCGAAGGGCGTCTATCTTCGCTCACGTTCCCGTTCCTCGTGCCTCGACGCGAGCAACCGTTCAACCAATCCTTCTCCCGTAGCACAACCACGGAGGGCGTGCACTGGAGCCGGGGGCAAGGAAGGCGTTCCCATCGTGTGATACGGCCACATACGCGTCAAATCCCCAATGTCCGCGCACACCAGGTCCGGCTTGACCAACGAGGTAGCCAGGTCGGCCGCCGTGGCGATGCCCGACAGGACCAGGATGGTGGTGAGGCCGGCCCGCACGCCGCCGGTGACGTCGGTGTCCAACCGGTCGCCGACGACGGCCGTCGTTTCAGGGCGGGCTCCCAGCCGCTGCATGGCCTCCCGGTACAGCCAGGGTTCGGGCTTACCGACCACGATGGGCGCTACGCCGGTGGTGGTCGCCAGCGCCGCCAACTGCGCGCCGTTGCCCGGCACCGGCCCCTGCTCGGTCGGATAGTTCGTGTCCGGGTTGGTGCCGATGAAGCCGGCCCCGGCGTGGATGAGCAGGGCCGCCGTCGCCAGTTTGTCCCACGTCAGTTGCCGGTCCCAGCCGACGACCACGTAGGCAGCCTCCTCGTCGGTCAGCACAAACCCCCGTTCCTCCAGCGCGCGCCGCACCCCTTCCTCGCCGATGGCGTAGATGCGCGTCCCCGGCGCGGCCTGGCCGGCCAGGTAAGCGGCCGCGGCCTGAGCAGAGGTCAGGATACACTCGGGTAGCACCTGGACGCCAAAGCGCGCCAGTTTGGCCGTATACTGCTCCGGCAGCCGGCTGGAGTTGTTGGTGGCCAGGATGAAGCCGATGTGGCGCTCGTGCAACAAGGCAAAGAACTCCTGCAGGCCAGGCACCGGCTCGTCGCCCCACCACAGTACACCGTCCATGTCCACGATGAGGTGGGTGATGGATGGGAGGATGGAGGATGGAGCCTGGAAGTTGGAGATTGGAGATTGGGGATTGGAGGTTGGAGACTGAGGACTGTAGGCTTTCAGGCGCTCGTAGTCGGCGGGGGTGTCTACGTCGGCCAGTACATCCGGATCAGCGACTTTGACCGTGGCGACCTCGCTCGCGTAGCGAACGAGCAGGCTCCGCCCTCCCTCGTCGCCGCTGACGGTCGCCAGTTCGGGAAACAGGCGGCGGGCGAATAGGACCGGCGTGCCGGGCCGGCCGGCGTGCGTGGGACGGACGATGAGGGCGTCGCCCTCCTCGAAGCGGGCCACCAGCGCGCGCAAGAGGTCCGGCGTGATCAGCGGCTGGTCGCACTGCAAGAATATCGCCGCTTCCGTCGCGGGCGGGAGGGCGGCCAGCCCTGTCTGCACCGACGTGCTCAGCCCTTCCTCCCAGCGCCAGTTCATCGCCACCTGCACGGGCCGCGCACCGAGCGCGATGTGGATGGTCTCAGCCTGGCAGCCCAGCACGACGATCACCGGCTCTAGCCCCGCCGCCAGCGCCACGTCGGCCACGTGGGCCAGGAGCGACACTCCGCCCCAGTCGAGGAGTTGCTTGAACTGGCCGAAGCGACTAGACGCGCCTGCAGCCAATACGATGCCAGCAACTGATTTCATAATCATCACGATATTCCTGCGTGCAGTGTAGCATAGAATGGAGCACCCGTCAAACGTGCCTGGCTTGCCTCCCTTACAACCCTCGACTATAATGCAGCCATCGGTTGCGAGGAGGCCACGATGAAACTTTCGGTGATCATGCCGGTCTACAACGAAAGGGGGACCATCGCCGAGATCCTAAGACGTGTGCGGGCTGTGCGCTTGAGGGTGCCGGTGGGGTATGGGCCAGAGAATGGTACCATGGTGGAGTTCGAGCGAGAAATTGTGATCGTGGACGATGGCTCGACCGACGGCACGCGGGAGTTTCTCCGCACGTTGGAAGGGGAGCCGGACGTGGTGGTCGTCCTCCACGAGCGGAACCAGGGCAAGGGCGCGGCCGTGCGTACCGGGCTCCAGCGTGCCAGCGGCGACGTGATGGTCATCCAGGATGCCGATCTGGAGTACGATCCCCGCGACTATCCGGCGCTCCTCAAGCCCATCGTCGAGGGCTGCTCCCAGGTGGTCTATGGCTCCCGCTTCCGCGGCGGGCCGACCAAGACCATGTTCTTCTGGCACATGGTGGGCAATACCTTCCTCACCCTGGTGACCAATATGCTATATAACACCATCCTCAGCGACATGGAGACCGGCTACAAGGTCCTCACGCGACAAGTCGCTCTCCAACTCGACCTCCGGTCACAAGGTTGGGGCTTCGACCCTGAGATCACGGCCAAAATCCTCAAACGGGGCCACCGCATCTACGAGGTGCCCATCTCCTACACCGGGCGGGAGTTCGAGGAAGGGAAAAAGATCTCGTGGCGCGATGGCCTGACTGTGCTGTGGACGCTGCTCAAGTGTCGCCTGGCCCGCTGAGTCCCCTGCGCTGGGACTGGCAGCGCTGGGGGCTGGTAGGACTGCTGCTCCTGGCCTGGGCACTGCGGCTGCCGCCGGCGCTGGAGAACCGCTTCCACGCCGACGAGGCGCTGTACGGCTACTGGGGGCTCCTGATCGGGCGGGGGCGGGACCCATGGCTGGCGATGGTGCCGGTATTCAAGCCCCCCTTGCTTCCGTACCTGGTGGCCGGGGCAGAACTGCTCTTCGGCAACTCCGAGTTCGCCGTGCGGCTGCCAGGGCTGCTGGCGGGCCTGGCTACCATCCCGCTGGCCGCTGCACTATCCTATGCCTTGTATCGCGACCGCTGGGCGGCCCTGGGGGCAGCGGCTGGCGTAGCGCTTTCCCCTTTCGCCATCCTCTTCTCCGCCACCGCTTTTACCGATCCACTGATGGTAGCACTGGGGCTGGGAGCCAGCCTGGCGGCGGCCCGTGGCCGCCTGGCCTGGGCGGGCCTCCTGGCCGGGTCAGCCTTCGCCGCGAAACAAACCGGCCTGATATGGCTGCCACTGATCGTCGGCTTGCAGATTCTTAACACCAAGTCCCAAACCCCAAATCGCCAGATCAGCAAATCCCCAACCTCCAACCTCCAATCTCCAATCTCCAATCCCCAATCCCGCAAGGCGTTTCTCATTTCCCATTCCTCATTTCTCATTTCCTTCTTCTCGGTGGCCGTTCTCGTGTTCGTGTGGGACCGCATACGGGCGGCGCAGGGAGCGGCAAGTTTCTGGCGCCTGGGAGTCGTCGGATATGGAGGGCTACGTCTCATCTGGCCACAGGAGTTATGGACGCGCCTGGCAGGCTGGGTCGGGTTGGCGCGATACTTTTTCGCCTCCCCTGTCGTCAGCGCCGCCCTGCTGGTAGGCCTGTCCTTGCTCGTATGGCGTGCCATCGTGCGCCACCCCTACGCGCGCGAATCCCTCACCGACCTCCTCTTCATTTCCTCCTCCCTCGTCTACTTCCTCCTGCACTGGCTGTGGGCCTTCCCCGTCTGGGACCGCTACCTGCTGCCGCTAATACCCATCCTGTCCATCCTCCTCGGCCGCACCCTGACCCTCGCCGCTTCCTACCCCCAATCTCCAATCTCCATTCGCTCTCTGTCATTTATCATTTATCATTTATCATTTGTCATTCTCCTCCTTCTTCCCGCCTGGAACGCCGCCCACAGCCGTTACCCGGTCGGCGGCGACCACGGTGCCTACGATGGCATTGACAGGATCGTAGCGTTCCTGCGGGCGTTGCCCGAAGGCTCAGTTGTCTACCAGCACTGGCTGGGCTGGCATTACGCCGATTACCTGTTCGATGGGCCGGTCTACGTGGCCTACTGGCCGACGCCCGCCTGGCTGGCGCGGGACGTGCAGGCGTTCGGCACCCGTGAGCCGCGCTACATCGCGTTCCCATCCTGGGAATCGCCCGCGCGGGTGGAGCAGGCCCTGGCCGGCGTCGGCTACACGCTGGCCCCCGTGTTGACGACGACCCGCCGTGACGGCACGCGCTCGTTCACGCTCTATCACATTCAGCCGCAGGCGGCCCCATGACCCGACCGGCCCATTCCCAACTCGCTGGTTTCCTCCGCGACCTGCTGGCCATGGCCCTGCTGTGGGTGCTGGTGCTGGCTTTCTTCTGGCGCGTGGCTCTGGCCGGACGGGTGCTGGCCGGGGGCGACATCTTTACCTATTTCTACCCATACTGGGCGGAGGCGACGCGCGCGCTGCCGGCCGGCCGGCTGCCGCTCTGGAACTCCTACCTCTTTATGGGGGTGCCTTTCCTGGCCAACAGCCAGGTAGGGGTCTTCTATCCCCTCAACTGGCCGCTATGGCTTCTGCTGCCGGCCCATCAGTCGGTCCACCTGACCGTCGTGTTGCACCTGTGCCTGGCGGCGCTCAATGCGTACCTGTGGGGACGTGGCTCGTTGCGGCTGGGCAGGCTCGGGGCCTGGACAGTCGGCGCCACCTTCGCCCTGGGAGGCTATCTCGGCGCGCAGGTCGAGCACGTCAACCAGTTACAGGGCCTGGCCTGGCTCCCCCTGATCCTGGCGCTATACGACAAGAGCCTTCGCCCAAATCGCAAATCGCAAATCGCCAAATCGGCAAATCACCAAATCACAAATCCGCAGACCCGCAATCCGCAATCCGCAATCCGCAATCCGCAATCCGCAATCGCCCTCTCCATCGTCCTCGCCCTGGTCCTCCTGGCCGGCCACACCCAGACCGCCTTCATCTCGCTGGTCGGGCTGGCAGCCTATGGGCTGGGGCCGGCGCTGTGGTGTGCGGTGCGTGGCCGTGAGTGGGGACCTATGGCACAGCGAGCGGTGCACCTGGTGCTGGTGGCTGGCCTGGGAGTCCTGCTCGTGGCAGTACAACTGCTCCCTACCTGGGAACTCTCCCGCCTCTCGATCCGTGCCCGGGGGCTGCCGTTCAACGAGCGGGTCTCGTTCTCCCTTTCGCCGCTGTACCTGGCGCGCGCCGTTCTGCCCGGCTTTGCCGACCCTGTGCCCCCTGAACACATCGAGCACGTCGCCTACGTCGGCATCGCTGCTCTTTCCCTCGCCGCCCTCTCCATTACCCAATCTCCAATCTCCAATCTCCGTCCGCACTCCGCACTCCGCATTCCTCATTCCGCATTCCTCATTCTAATTCTGGGTCTCCTCCTCTCCCTCGGCCTCTACAACCCCCTCTATCTTCTGCTGGCCCGCTTCGTTCCTGGCTTTGCCCACTTTCGCGTGCCGGCCCGCTGGCTGGTGCTCACCGTGACCGGCCTGGCGGCGCTGGCGGGGTGGGGCGCGGAAGCCCTGTACCACCGTCACCGGCGAGTGACCTGGCGCACCTGTGCCCTTCTGGCGCTCGCGCTCGTCCTGCTGGGGGTGTGGGCGGTGGTAGGAGGATACGGGGCAGAAGGGGAGCGGGTAGCCAGGCTGACAGTGGTTGGCTGGGCGGCAGCCGGTACGCTGGCGGTGGGACTGCTCCTGGCGGCCGTGCGGTTGCCGCGGCTGGCGACGGTGGGCCTGCTGGCCCTGCTGGTCGTCGAACTGTGGGCGGCTGGCCTGGCGCTCCCGTACAGCCGGGCCACTGCCTCCCAGGCGTTCACCAGCCTCCGTCCGGCCATCGCCCATCTCCTGGCTGCGGAAGAAGAGGCCGGAGGCCCTGCTTCCCGTTTCATCAGCATGTCGGACATCACCTTCGACCCCGGCGACCTGGCCGAGATTGAGGTCATCTATGGGCCACAACTCTCCACTACCGCGCTCTACGACCTTATCGTGGCGGCCAAGCACAAGGAGGTGCTCAGCCCCAATCTGCCGTTGGCCTTCGGCGTCCCGGCGGTGGATGGGTACGATGGCGGAGTGCTGCCACTGGCCCGCTACGTCGCACTCCAGCGCTTGTTCTTGCCCGCGGACCAGGTCTCGATGGATGGGCGGCTGCGCGAGAACCTGGCTGCTATTCCCGACGGACGCTGGTTGAACCTGTTCGGCGTTCGGTACGTCATCACCGATAAACTGTACGATGCCTGGCTGGACGGCGTGTTTTACGATCTGCAGTGGGGGGCGGAACTGGGACCTGGGCAGGTGGCGGCGGTCGCGCACGTGCCGCGCTTTGAGGCGACGGCGCTGGGGGTTGTCTCCTACCTGCGCGGAGCGGCGGCCCTGCCCAATGGCGCTCCTGTTGGCGTGATCGAGGTGGGCCTGGGCGCAGGGATCACGCGCACGTTCGAGTTGCGCGCCGGAGAGCACACCGCTGAAGGACTATACAGCCCGCAGGTGACCCACGCCCAGGTTCCGGCCGGTGGCCACTTCTGGCCCGGGCAGCCGGAGGGCAACGATTACGTGGCCCGGCTGCGCTGGCCGGAGCCGGCTGCACCCGTTGCGGTCACGGTGCGGGTCACGTTGCCGCAGGGAGCACTGATCGTGCGCGGGGTGAGCCTGATAGACGAGCGGACCGGTGGCTTTCAAGCGCTGGTCCTTTCGGATCGAGGTCGCTTCCGGCTGGTTCACTCCGGCGACGTCAAGATCTATGAGAACCTGGATGTGCTGGGCCGGGCCTTTCTCGTCCATCAGGGGACGGTCGCTCCTAACGACGAAGCGGCATTGGCGCGTATGCAAGACCCGGCCTTCGATCCAGCGGCAGAAGTCGTCCTGAGCGAGGGGGAGGCCCTGGTACACGGTGCGGAGGCCGGGCCGGAGGAAGCCGAGTCCGTTCGTGTGGTAGAGTACGCGCCAGAGCGCGTCGAGGTCGAGGTGGTCGCCAGGGCGCCGGCCTACCTGGTCTTGAGCGATGCCTGGTACCCCGGCTGGAAGGTGACGGTAGACGGCGCGCCGGTGCCGCTGTATCGGGCCGACCTCCTCTTCCGGGCGGTCGCCGTACCCGCCGGTACTCATCACGTCCTGTTCACCTTCCGCCCGGTCAGCCTCTACATCGGCGCAGGCCTCAGCCTGGCGGGCCTGGTGGGCCTGGTGGTGGCCGCTGGCTTCGCGTTGCCCAAAGCACGGCGCAATGCTATAATGGGTATAGAGCACGTGGAACATTCAGAGGAGGGCAAACGATGAATGCTTTGAACCGTGTGGTGCTGGTGGTCCTGTTGTTGATCGCCATACCTGTGTGTACCGTCGCGTTGGTATTTCCGCTGCCGATCCTGCAGGCCGTCGGAGGGCAGGTGGCCGCGCTGGTGGATTTCCTGAACCGGCTGCAGGTCTACGTGCGCGTGCCCCTGGGCATCCTCTTTGCGCTGGCGCTGGACATCATCTTCATCCTGTTCCTCGTCCTGGAACTGCGCCGGCCGGCGGCCAAGGCCATCCGCGTCAGGAGGGTTGCCGGCGGTGATGTGCTGGTCGGCGTGGGCTCCATCGCCGACGGCATCAAGTACGAGGTGGATCAACTTGCTGGTATCCTGCGTACCAGGCCGAAAGTCTCGGGCAAGCGCGGTGGCGTCATCCTCGAACTGGACGTAGACATCGCGGCCGGCATGGAGGTGCCTCAGAAGGCAGAGCAGATTGTCGAAACAGTGCGCCAGGTGGTGGAAGAGCGCATGGGGCTCAAACTGGCCCGTCCTCCCAAGGTCAGCCTGCGCACGGTGTCCTATCCCAGTGTGCCCCGCGTTCCCGCCAGGCCGAAGGAGGGGCCGCCCGCCTTACCAAAGGCTGAGCCGCCGGCCGTAGAGCCTGGGCTCAAGCCCATGGAGTGATATACCCGATGCTCCTGCTCGGCTTGTCGTAACCACCAGCGCTGTGTAGCCAACGAAGGGGAACATGGATGCGCATCAAACAATCGCTCTGCTATCCGATCTACGACCTCAATGGGCTTAGCCTCGACGAGTTGTTCAAGATCGGTGCCGAGATCGGCTACGTAGCCGTCGAGATGTGGCAGCGAGGGGATGACCTGGAGGAGGTCGTGGGCCTGGCCAGGAAGCACAACCTGGCCGTCGCCAGCATGTGTGGCCACCAGTCGCTCGCTGACGGCCTGAACAAGCGCTCGAATCACGCCCGGATCGAGGATGAATTGAAGACGTCTATAGACATCGCCACCAGGCACGGCATCCCGGGCGTGATCTGCTTCAGCGGCAACCGGCAGCCGTACCAGGCGGAGGTGGAGGCCATCGAAGCCGTGGCCGACGGCCTGCGGCGCGTGGCTCCTTACGCCGAGCGCAAGAAGGTCAACCTGAATCTAGAGTTACTCAACTCCAAGGTGGACCATCCCGGGTACCAGTGCGATCACACTGCCTGGGGCGTGGCCGTCTGCGAACGGGTCAACAGCCCCCGTGCGAAACTGCTCTACGACATCTACCACATGCAGATCATGGAAGGGGACCTCATCCGCACGATCCGCGAGAACGTCCACTGGATCGGTCACTTCCATACCGCCGGCAACCCCGGGCGCAACGACATGGACGATACGCAGGAATTGAACTATGCCGGCATCTGCCGGGCGATTGCCGCCACGGGGTACGAGCTGTACGTGGGGCACGAGTTTGCCGCCAAAGGAGACCTGGTCGAGGCACTGAGGCGGACGTTTGCGCTCTGCGATCAGGGCTAGGGTGCTGCACAGTATAGCCAGATGGTGGTGACGTGGGAGAAGAGGGACACGCTTCCGGCGATGGCGTTCTAGGCCTGTCCGCGCAGGTGGAAAGCCTGCTCTTCGTGGCCGATGG
>Ga0315284_10003617_pt1 | contig 22008 bp, 15 predicted proteins | sample YL17G09_16_MG_FD_203696 | JGI IMG/M metagenome (GOLD analysis project Ga0315284, IMG submission 203696) | Sediment microbial communities from Yellowstone Lake, YNP, Wyoming, USA - YL17G09_16 | ecosystem: Environmental > Aquatic > Freshwater > Lake > Sediment | place: USA: Wyoming | collected... | reverse complement strand
TTCCTTGTGGAAACCACGCCGCTCCAGGAAGGCGTCATGGATTTCAAGCACTACCACAAGTACACGGAGATGGTGGAGTTCCTCAAGAAGTGGGAGAAGCAGTATCCAAATCTGGTCGACTTCTACGTCGTCGCGCAGAGCTTCGGGGGCGTCGATATCTGCCAATTGACGGTTACGAACAAAAAGACCGGCAAGGCCACGGACAAGCCTGCGATGTATATCGAGGGCAACCGGCATGCGGGCGAAGTAACCGCCGGCGAATCAGCTCTGTGGATGTTGAATTACATGCTTACCAATTACGGCAAGGACAAGGAAATCACCCGCCTTCTCGACAATTTTACCTATTATTTCAGGCCGGTGAACAACCCGGACGGCAACCTGCTCTATCTGGAAACGGCGCAGACCCTCCGCAGCACCATCCGTCCCAACGATGACGATAATGACGGCCTGCTGGACGAGGATCCGGCGGAGGATCTGGATGGTGACGGTTTCTGCCGCCAGATGCGCATCAAGGCGCCCTTGGGCCAGGGTGATTATGTCATCGATTCACGCGATCCCAAGGGCCGCCTTATGAGAAGAGTCAGGCCGGGTGAACAAGGCGACTACCGGGTCATGTCCGAGGGAATCGACAACGACAAGGACGGCAGAATCAACGAAGACGGCATCGGTGGACTCGATCTGCACCGCAATTATCCGGAAAACTGGCGGCCGGAAACCGAAGAGACCGGACGCGGCTTCACTCAGAACGGCGCCGGGGAATATCCGCTTTCGGAGGTCGAGACACGTGCCGTGGTGACTTTCCTCCTGTCCCATCCGAACGTCTCGGTGGTGAACACGATGGATACATCGGTGCCGATGCTTCTGCGCCCCCCTTCCACTTCGCCAAGTGATGAGCGCATGTACCCGGAGGATCTGGCACTCTACAAAACGTTCGATACCAAGGGCAAGGAAATCACAGGGTATGCGCGCGCCGGTGACGTATACATGGATTACAGCGGCGGCCGAGGCAGCCCGCTCTTCGGTCACAGCCCGGACTTCGGTTACTGGCAGTATGGTGCCATCTGGTACGGCGATGAGCTCTGGAATGGCGGCAATGTCGGCGATTACAACAAGGACGGCATCGTTAACGACGATCTGGACAAGATTCAGTACAATGACAAGGAACTCAAGGTGAGCCGCTTCCAGCCCTGGACCAAGGTCATCCATCCCGACTATGGCGAAGTGGAAGTGGGCGGTTGGAATCCAAAGTTCTGGAGCCAGAATCCTCCCCCGGAACTGCTCGAAATCTGGGCTGAGAAAGAAGCGCGCTTCAACCTCATGCTGGCCGCCAGCCTGCCTAAAGTCGTGATGGCGGAACCTAAGATAACTGCGCAGGGCGACGAGTACACGATTGAACTGAATGTGTCGAACCAGGGATTCATCCCGACAGCTCTGCGCCAGGCTCAATTGGTCAAAATCGTACGCCCGGATACAGTCTCCATGGTTTTCCCGGCCGGCATGACCTCAACTCAGGTCATCGGTGGACGCGGAGGCCGAGGCGACTTCGGCGATATGGGCGGGGGTGGCGGACGCGGCGGCCGCGGTGGCCGAGGCGGCGCGGATGCCCCAGCCCAGCCAGGTACAAGCCAGGACAAGGTAATCATCGTGGAGCCCCAGGGGCGAGCCATGATCACCATCGACAGGCTTGCAGGCAACGAGACCAAACCGGTAACCTTTAAGATCAGGCTCAACGGAATTAAGGGGACCGAGTGCACACTCCGTTACTCGTCCACTCGCGGCGGTGTTGTCGAGAGGAATATCTTTATCGGTCAAAAGTAAGCGCCGATAGAATATCCTGTGTATTGCCTGGGATGATTCCCTGTCATCGGGAATCGAAGAAATTGACATGCAGCACAGGGAATTCATCAGACTTGTTCAGCGGCTTCATATTTTGCAGGAGAAGCGCTCATCCAAGGATTTCACTCTCCGAATCCTGAATGAACTGGCCAAGTACGCCGAATATCACTTTGCCAGCGAAGAAAACCTGATGTTCGTAACCCGGTGCCCGCTGATGGAACAGCAGCAGTTCGAACACAAAAAACTGTTGCGCGCACTTAGTTACAGGATCAGTGCCTTAGAAGACGGCAGCGAGACGCTGGGGTCCCTGGTCAGTTTTCTGACTACATGGCTCTTATCCCACACCAAAGAAGAAGACACCAAAATAGGGAAGTACCTGAACTCCCTCACTGCGAACTCAAGCACCTAGGAGCCCGAAAAATCATTGCGCGCGGTTCATCGCGGCGGACATGCGGTCGAGGGCTTCGGCCAGCGTCTTGCGTGCGCAGGCGAAATTCAGCCGAACAAAACCCTCGCCGCCCTTGCCGAAATCCGGTCCATTGTTGAGGCCCACGCGCGCTTCACGCAAAAAAAACTCGGCAGGATTCCCCGGAATTTCTGCATCATTGCAGTCGAACCATGCCAGGTAGGTTGCTTCCATGCGGCACATCCGGATCGCAGGCAACTTCCGGCGGAGATATTCTGCCAGGAAATCCCTGTTGCCCTGTAGATACACGATGACCTGATCTAGCCACTCCTGGCCTTCCTTCAGGGCGGTGAGGGCGGCTACCTGCCCCATGATATTAACCCCTGGGACAATGGCGTATCTGGCATTTTGCCAGCTCCCGCGCAGATCCCGATTCTGGATGATGGCATATCCGCAGTCGAGGCCGGCTACATTAAAAGTCTTGCTTGGCGCCATCAAGGTCACAGTCCGGCCGGCTACCTCCGGACTGAGTGTCGCAATCGGAATATGCCGGTATCCCGGGTAGACCAGGTCGCAGTGAATCTCATCCGAACAGATGATCACCCGATGACGCAGGCAAATATCCGCGATTTTCTCCAGCTCAGCGCGGCTGAAGACCCGGCCGACGGGATTGTGGGGATTACACAGGATAAAAACCCGGGTTTGTTTTGTAATCGACTTCTCAAACTGCTCAAAATCGATTTCGTAGGAATCGCCGTTCCTGGACAAAGGCGGATCGATGAGCACTCTGCCATGATGGATCGGATCTCTGAGAAAGTGAAAATAGACGGGGGGCTGTGCCAGAATGGCTTCCCCGGCTGCGGCATAGGCCTGGATTGCGATATTCAAACCCGAGACCACGCCGGGAAGCGGGAGGATCTCTTCCTCCGCAACATGCCATCGGTATAGTCTCTCCATTCTCTCCCGGACCGCGAGCCTGAGCGCGGGTTCGGGCCGCGTGTAGCCGAAAACTCCGTGATCGACGCGTCGATGCAGAGCCTGAATAATGGGTTCAGCCGACTTGAAATCCATGTCTGCAACCCAGAGTGGAATCACATCCTCGGGGTAAAATCCCCATTTGATGCAGTCAGAGCCGCGCCGCTCTGCGACGTCGTCAAAATGATATTCCATCGATCACCAGCAAAAGCAGCCACGAATCGCCAGCATATCGAGGCATATTCCCGCGCTATTCGCGCAATTCGTGACCGGGTTTATCTTCAGTCTCCCGCACGGATACGCTAGCGCACCAGTGCATTGAACAACAGCTTATAGGCGCCGTGGGTTTGAGCCCGGTGTTGGGTCCTGAATCCAAGTTTCTCTGCGACCAATCATAAACAATGTGTCGAACTATTGTTTTTTCACAAACACACAGGAATTGTGATCTTGATAGACGAGCTTGAAGCGCCGGTCCTGCAGGAGGTACATGGTCAGAGGATAGCCTTTCTGCATCAGGACGGTGTTAGCCTGCCCCAGATCCTCATCTTTTGCGGGATCGGCATTCAACATCAGAACATTGTAAAACCGGTTCACCGTCTCATCGCCATACAGATTGGTCCTGCCGTCCATCGCAACCGGATACTCCGGCAAATGCCACATTAGGAAACCGCCGATATTCAGGCCATTATAGAGAGGACCGGGCGGCTTCTCCTTCTTGATAAACTCTACCGCGCGCACGGGAGTGATCGCTGCCAATGAATACTGCAGAGACCTTTCGTCGACCGTGGAATTGCCAAGGACTGCATAGAGCGCCAGTACCACGCCGAAGGCAACTCCGAGGGTTTTGAGCCAGTGTGCGCTCATCCTGGAGGATTCTTCATCGACAGATTCGCGCTCGAAAGCCGATGCGATGATTGCCAGCGCCGGAATGCATGCGAACCAGGAATCTCTCGACGCGCGATAGCCGACCAGGGCTGTCAGCAGCACCAAGGCAATCTTGAAAGGATCCTTGCTCTTGCGCCCCAAGGCAAAACAGGCAGCAGCAGTGATGAGCAACTGCACAAAATGGGCGCTGTCCCGAAAGTCCAGGGCTGCCAGCTCTGAGATCTGAGCATATACGTTCTTTGACTGGGCATAGCCTGCGATCTCCCCGAACAGTCTGATGCCGTAAGGATTAATCATGGTTGCCACGATGCAGCCGAGGCCGACGGCGGCTAAAGGCATCACTGGAAGATTCATTTCCTGGTCTACCTCAGGCCACGGCCATCCCAGGCGCTCGAAAAGGGCTTGCATCAATCGCGTGCCGACGAAAAGGCCGACCAGGAATAGTCCGTATACGAACTGGATGTGAATATTTGCCCAGAGGACAAAAAGCGGCAACAGCCAATACAGCGGACGCATCGACGCGCGCCGGCGGGCTGCAAAGATCAAGTGCAATACAACCGTGAAAAACAGCACCGAAAATACGACAGGACGAATGGGCAAGGTGTGGTAGATCGCCCATATCCCCGCTGCCGTGAGTCCCCAGGCGATCCAGAAGCTTCCGGAAATCCTGTGCAGCGTGTGGAAGATCGCCCAGGTGACAAGCACTTCCAAGACGATCAGAAACACCATGAGTCCCAGCAACCCGCCAGCTGAATGGAACCATGACACGAGCAATTCAAAAACCCAACTGTAGGCCGACCAAGGCTTGTCAGCAGATTGAGAAAACACGCCGGTGTAGGGCACGGCATGGTTCTTGATGATCCAGTTTCCAACGCTCAGGTGCGTCCAGATATCGTTGTCGGCAAGGATACTGGGGTGCTGTATTTCCTGATACCCCGAGCCACACAGCAGTGTGATCAAGGCCAAGGACTGGGTGATCCCGGCTTGGAAAACGGCGAGGATGTTTCGCGATGCCCTCATTTCAATAAGCTCCTAGCCCACAACAAGCCTGCCTGGTGGCAAGCAGAATAACATCCGTGGCGTCGGAAATCATCCGGATTCAGGGAGGGAAGCCGTGTGGGAAGCAGGCTGCATTCGTTGAGGAAGGCATGCCACGTCTGCTGCGGGCGATTGCAGTCTAAAACCGCCGGCCCGGTTCCCAGACGGAAAAAATGGCCGCGGGGCTTGCCCAAATGCATCCCGATCCGTAAACTTCTACCGTGGCTTAGGTGTTGGTTTTCTCTATCAATTCTTGAGGTTAAGAGATTATGAAAAAGGTCTTTTGTGCATTTCTAATGATTGCGTTGCTCGTGGCACTGCCTCTGCTGGCTGCTGAAAAGAAGCTCGGAAAGGGAGTCAGCATTAAAACTGCTACGCCCGTCAAGGCGCTCTTGACCGAACCCGAGAAGTTTCTCGGCAAAGAAGTGATGATCGATGGTGAGATGACAAAGGTCTGCCAGATGCAGGGCTGCTGGGTTATGGTCAAAGATGTCAGTTCCAGCGAACCCATCATGGTAAAAGTCCAGGACGGCGTCATCGTGTTTCCCAAAGACGGAGCTGGAAAGAAGATCGCGGTTCAGGGAACACTCGAAAAGGTAGACGATGAGGCCCAGAAGGAAGCGGGCTCAACTTCGCCCTACCGTATTGCCGGTTCTGGGGCAGTATTAAAGTAGATTTCAAAGCCGTTTAAGGTTCAAAGTTTAAGGTAAAACTTAAACTTTGAACCTGGGCGGAATCCTGCACGACCTCTTCCGGTTTCGGCCTGCTGCCGAGGATCTACAATCTCCGGTGGCGGCTCCAGCTTCTGATTCTCGCTGTCTGAGTTTTGTTCGAACCTGAAGGCTGAGCCGTGACTTCCGGTGTGCGTCCTGATCAGATTTCTTCGATGTTTGATACCTCCGGGCTCTGGTTCTGGATTGCGTCCGCATTCCTGTGAGGATGGATGACGAGAGCAGGTTTTGCGCCTGATGGATTCGGCAAGGGGAATACCCGGTTGACCTCCCCGTACTTTTTCTTCAGGTCTGCAAGGTCGCCGAAATCGAGTGCACGGTTGGGGCAAGCAGCGACGCATATAGGGGGGCGCCCGCGCGCCAGCTCATCCACGCAGAAGTTGCACTTGGAAACTGTAGTGAGAGGATCAATGCGAACCGCTCCGTAGGGGCAGACTGCCCTGCAGGAGAGGCAACGGGTGCAGCGGTCGACGTCAAAAAGAACAAGTCCGTCCTCCCGTTTCCACATAGCCAGAGGAGAGCAGACCTCCACGCAGGGCGGCTCCATGCAATGGTGGCAGGCAACAGACAGGTTATACGCGGCCACGGTGGAAGCCCAGGATTCTCCGTTTTTGTCCCAGCGTCCGGCCGTGATTTCATAGACCCGGCGCCAGTGGACTCCTGCCGGGAGGTCGTTGTAATCCTTGCATGCGACCTGGCAGGTTTTGCAGCCCGAGCAGGCATTGCTGTCGACAAAAAAAGCGTACTGCGTCACCACTGTTCGGCCCCCAAGCCTAACAACAAGTTACAAACCAAGCCCCGTCCGCCGGCCGGGGCCTACCTGTTTCCGGAGCAATCCCCTATGCGCGAGGGGGCGCACCCAAGCGCATGAAAATGAATAACTGGGGTGTGCCAATGTGCGGGCTAAAGCCCGCGGCCACTGCACATAAGATCATGCGGCAGTCCCTCGCAACCCATCATTCCTTATCCAGTGGCGGCGGGCTTCAGCCCGCCCTGCCAGGTCCTATTTTCGAAACAGTTTCCTGAAATCCTGACATCCGAATCTCCACACTTGCGTGGAGGTCGGAGGTCGGAAGTCGGAGATCGCCTGGTTCAGTCCGATCATTACGCCGTTACGATTCCGAGGGGTGGATTCGTCTTCCATTTGCCCCGGGTGAAGTCGGGGATCGAAATCGGTTTGCTCTTCCCAGCCACGGATTTGCAGCTGGCGCCGACGATGGCGCTCCAGGCTGCTGCATCATAAACATCCTGGTCGAGCGGCTCGCCTTTGTGCAGCGACCCTATCAACCGGTAATCCTCAATGTAGTCCATGCCGCCATGGCCGCGGCCTTCGCCTTTGGCGGCGATTGCCTTCCACAGGGGGTGCTCAAACTCGGCGGCAAACTTTTCGAAGTCATCCCACTCATGGGCTTTCGCAGCCTTGCCCTCGACATAGATCCGGTCGGGCCACTTGTGTGCAAGGCCCTTGGTTCCCTGGACCAGGTTGATCCGGTTGTAGGGCCGCGGCAGGTTGGTGTCGTGGATCAGGATGATGGTCTTGCCGAGCTTTGTGCGGATGAGGCTCGTGTTGACGTCGCCCAGCACGTAGCGCTCTTTGGCCTGGGGCGAGTCCGCGCCGAATTTCTCGATCGCATATTCACCCAGGCCGCGGGTCGGGCCGCTCATGGAAACAAGGAAGTCGAAGGCATCACCCCGGTTGATATTCATGCATTGGGCTACCGGACCCAGGCCATGGGTTGGGTACAGATTGCCATTCAGTTTCTGTGCCCAGGCCCGCCGCCACAATCCTTCGCCGTCTTTGGAGAATTTGACCTCGCGCAGATCGTGGAGGTACCCGGCTTCGGCATGCACGACTTCTCCGAGCAAGCCCTTCCGGACGAGGTTAAGCGTCATGAGTTCGATACGGTCATAGCAGCAGTTTTCCATCATCTGGCAGTGCTTTGCGTACTTCTCAGCGGTTTCGACGAGTTGCCAGCAATCCTCGACTCTCATCGCCGCCGGCACTTCGGTCACCGCATGCTTGCCGTTTTTCATGGCTGCGACACAGACGGGGACATGCCACTCCCATGGAGTTGCCGTCATGACCAGATCGAGTTCTTCGGTCTCGCACATTCGTACAAAATCGGTAGGGCCGTTCGAGTATCCGGTCGGCTTGGGTTGGCCCGCGGCAACCACCCATTTCTGGGCGCGTTCAACCTTCGCCGGGACAATGTCGCATATAGCCTTGACCTGTACCCCGTCGATGTTGAGGTAGTTCTGGACGTGAGTCGACCCCATGCCACCGACACCAACAAATCCCACCCGAACCGTCTCGATGGGCTTTACTTTGAACTGGGTCCGAGATTCACCCTTGGCTTGAGCCTTGGCCGCCCCAGGCAATCCCAGGCCGGCCAGCGCCGTTCCCACTCCGGCCACTGCTCCGGCTTTCAGGAAATCACGTCGGTCTTGATTCAGGCGTTCATGGTCGCGTTCCTCGTCCATCGGTCCCTCTCCTTAAGGCATTTGTGTGAATCGCAGTAGGCGCCCGCAGCCGGCCGGCGCTCCCAAAGACCATTCTAGCATCCCAGACCCAATTTTCCTGTCGATCTCCACCTTCAAAAACACAAAGCAAGAATCGGCGCACATCCATTCTTCCGCGGCTGCCTCACCGCATTGTGCGCGGCTTTGCCGGCGGTTCCGGCAGTTCCGCCGCATACAATACAGTCGCCGGCCTCACATGGTGTGGCTCGCGCACGGCGGTCATTGCCAGGATCCTGAGCCGATCCTCAATCGGCATCAGGATCTCGCGTGTTGCGGCAGGCAGATCGATCTCATAAACAAACAGGTAACTCGAAATGCAGACCTGGTTACCGTCCGCTGCATGCCGGTGGGTGCCGATCCAACCGATTTCATCACGCTTGACGAATCCCGGCCGGATCTGGTCAAGATTGCCGACTGCGAAGGTTCCGGGATCCCAGGGCACGATCATGTCTGCGCGGATTTCGCTCGCCGATGGCGTCTTTCCATTCGCTGGGATAAATGGTTCGCGCAGGGCTCGAAGTTCCCTGAGCGGACTGTCCCACTGGCCAATGGCCCCTTCCCATTCGCGGACCGTAATCGCTTGCATGCCCAGGCCCGCGCCCGCGCGCCCGATACCAATCGATGTTGTCACGTCGCCGCCGACTGCGGCGGCAAGCAGGTAAAGCCGGTTATACATGGCGGGCGGCAGCGTGATCCGCTGGCCTTTCGGTATGAGCACGTTTGGAGTGCCCGGTGCGCCGGATCCCAACTTGAACGGCACGCCGCCCAGATCGAGCTCCTGCGGCAGCAACTCAGCCGCAAGAGTATGTTTCTTGCCGTCAAAATCTCCGTCCGTGCGGTTGGCATCGGTCGAGATGCCGTCGAGGTTAAATGGCAGGCTTAGGGTTGCCGCGGCGCGCGCGGGGCTGGCCGCCGACCTGCGCTTCAAGCGCAGCGCGAACGAGCGCGGCTGGTAGGGTTTGAGTTCGACCACCATCTCGTTCTTCGTCGCAGGGAAATCGCCCAGGATTTCTTCGACGGCGTTGATTTCGCGTACCGCGGCAATCTCGCCCGGGAGCTTGATGCGAGTTCTGGCAGGGCGCCCGTACTGTTCTTGCAGGCGCAGCACGATCTCATCCTCATCCTCGGCTTTTTTCAAGGCTGCGACGGCGATCTGTCCGTTCGCATCGTCGAGCGTCAGCATCGAAAACACTGTTCCGAGGCCGGCATGAGGAGTGGTCTGGAATGCGACCATCGGCTGATTCAGCGCGGCAGCCCGCGCCGGGATGCGGCCCGAACGCCAGTCACCGTGATGCCCGGCGATCGCGTACACGAAATGATGGCGGCCCAAATCGTTGCTGCTCTGGTAGGGATACGCTTTCGGCAGTGGTGTATGCAGCAAGGTTAACCGCAATACATGATCGGCGGGCTTATCCCATCCATACTTGCTGTCGTTCAGGATTGCGGCACCGAAAGTGCCGCCGCTATCCGTCAGATCGGCCCACTTCTGGGCAGGCACTTCATATCTGTCCGCGGAGTTGTTGCCGCGCTCGATGGTTCCGAGACCAAGATCATAGGTCGCCCTTGGGTTGGATGCCGCCAACGGAAAAGATGCCTTCAGCAGCGTGTTTGGAGACTTCCAGTCGACCAGGTTTTCGACATCGACACGATCACCGCCGTCGGTCAGCATGACGCGCTGGACGAACGTCGAACCAGCTGCCTTGCGCGTGATTTCCAGAGCCGCGCGCACCGGACCCCGCTCCGCGATGCGCACCGCCGGTACAGCCGGGTACTCGCGCGGCGCCGATGTGATCGTTTCGTACAGAATGCGCCAGGCAGGTTTGTCCGGCGATGGATCGTTCCTCAATTCAAGGCGAACCGGCGCGCTCAGCAGCTCGTGGGCCGCCTCTTTGTCGTAGACGGAAGCCAGATCGCCATTGGCATCGAGTTTCACGGCATAGCGCGAGTTCTCCAGCGACGACATTGTTACCTTGAGCCCGGAAATTGCAGGCTGGGGAGGCGCCTCCGCCCGCACTTCGAATACTTTGAATCCGATCGAAGGCACGTTCGCCAGGAACAAGATATGGGCCTGATTGCCCTGCCGATCCAGTATCTGTACCGGCATATCCCTCCCGGAGACCCGATCGATGACTCGGATCGCCGCAGGCACCGGCACACGCAACTGGACCGTTGCCTCTACGAGATCGCTGCGCGCTGCTGCCAGCGGGTTGTAAACCACGAGCGGCGTCCCCATCGCCTCCGTTTCAAGCAGGCCGGCCACGGCATTGGCAGAGCTAGTAAGCACGCCGGCGAACTGATTGGCGGCACTCAATTCGTCGTTCCAGGAGAACATGTAGGCCTGGGGAATGGATGTGCCGGTGAGATCGTCATGGAACTGATGCCAGAGCACACGGTACCACGCGCCGCGGAGGCGCTCACTTGGATAGGTGAGTCCAGCCAGCCAATCGGCGGCGACGGCGGCACGCTCGGCGGAATCGGCGAGCAGCTCATTCATGCGGTTGAAGCGCTTCATCGCCGCCTGGGAAGTGTAGCAGCCCACGCCGTGAGTCTTCAGCAGAAGCTCCCCTTCATATTCAGGCAGTGCCGATTTTTCAGCCGGGTTCAGATCCCGGGACAGTTGATCCGGGGATGTGATGCGGATTTCCACCTTCCCGTTTGGATTGGCCAGCGCCTTTTCGAGCCAGTCCACGGATTCCGCTGCCGGCGCGCCTCCCGTATCGCCAGTGCCGAAGAAACGTACGGCAACCTGGCGGCCGTTGCCTAGGGAAGTAAGATCATTGGTCCACTTGGGATCGACAGAAATGTCGCTCCTGATTTGAGTGACATAATCCCCGGGCTTAAGTACTGCCACTATGGTGCTGCCATCGACACCTTTCCATCGGCCGATCGGGAAGGGAATCGGCACGGCGGATCCCCAGGTCAGCTTTTGCGTAGAGAACGCTGCCAGCCCCGAATGCGCAGCTATGGAGGGGAGCGCGAAGCCGAAGCCAAAGCAATCGGGGAGGAAAATGTCCTGGCTCTCCTTGCTGAATTCCTGGCGGAAGAAACGCTGCCCGTAGAGCGCCTGGCGCATCAGCGCCTCCGGCGAAGGTACGTTCACATCGGCCGCATTGAGCCAGGAACCCGCCAGGCGCCAGCGTCCGTCGGCCACGTACTTCTGCACCGTGGCCCACTCCTCGGGATAGTACTCCTTGAACCACATGTAATGGATCGGGCCCTCGAAGGAGAAGGTGTAATGAGGATATTGCTCGAAATATTTGAAGTTGGCGCGGAATGTATCAGGCACGAAGCGACGGATGGTGTCCTGAACGGTCCAATTCCACTGTGAGTCCAAATGCGCGGTTGCGATGAGGTAGAGCACCGGCTTCGGATTCTCCTGGCTGCAAAGGGGAACTAATCCGGCAAAGAAAGCAATCGCCAGAGCGAGATATCTCAGCGCTCTCGAGGTGCCTCCAGGATTGTATAATCGCATCGTACCACCTTTCCACCACGCGCCATCCCCAGGCGGAGATCTTGTGGCAAGACCTATCCTAGCACGAGATTGAGATGAGCATCCCCCCTTATAAAATCTGACACTGCTTTTTGCGGATAGGACTATTCGTGCTATTCGTGGCTGCTTTTCAGTTTTTCGGCGAGTCATTTTCGGAATAGGTTTGAAACAATTGGGGCCGGGATGAATTTACCTTGGGGTCTTCTTGTGGTCGTTGATGATCTCCTGGACGATGGAGATCGGTCGGGATTTCACTTCTTCGAAGAGGAAACAGAATCGAAGCGCTATTTCGCGTTATTGACCTTATCTGTTCGCTTAAAAATAAGAACGCCGACATTTCGAATAGCCCGATGTAGCAGAAAGCCATTTTTTGTCAGCCGCTCATACAGAAGCCGATTTAATGTCTCGCTCTGCTCCGCACCAAGAAAACATATGGCACCGGAAACTGTAATCACCTTACCGTTTTTTTCCGTTCCCCCGATAACCAGATAATCGGCTTTATCCATGTTAATCGGATAATACGAGAGCGATCTCGATTTATAAAGTGCAGGCATGGCGCCCTCTAAAGCACTTACATTTACGTTCGGCGGAATATATTGATTAAGCGCTTTAAGTGCATCCGAACTTATTTTCTCGGGCGATCTCGAGGGTTTAAAATAATAAGCATAGATCCTGCCCATAATTCCCTGTCTGATTGTGCCTGAGGCATCTCCGCCTAATTTTCCAGTATATGGATTCAGCATCCTGGCGGAAATAAACACACAAACGCAAATCATGACTGGAATTCCGTAACGACCCCAGATCTTTTTGTCAAAACGTCCAACAAGTCCATGAAAACCAATGGAAGCCGCAAAAATTATAAACGGAATATACATCGTATGATAATGTGTGAGCCAATTATTGAACTCAGCTCCCCCCACGTTTATCAAGATGTTGGGAGTCATTGCCATGACGACCAATAAAAAACAGCGAAAACCGGAAAACGGAATCAAAAAGCCAAGAAACATAAGGTTAACAAGAACAAAGGGCACGAATCCGGGGACAGCAAACCTACTCAATATAAGATTCGGCGAGGGCAACAAATTGCCGAGCAAACTACCTCCCTCCTCTATACCCGCATAAAAACAAGCGAAATACATAATAAGATACAAACATAGAAATGCAACAATCGACAGCAAGACATACTTAATTCTAGGTTTTTTCCATAGCGAAGGGAAAAATATTAGATAAAAACCGACTGCCATAATTATCATGATGGCAGCACGTTCTGTAAACATAGCAGCGCCGACGGCAAAGGTGGCAAATGCAATCATTGAGCGCCAGCTTGCTGGACCCGATTCCCCAGCCGAAAACCCGCGCAAAAAATAGAGCGAAAGCAGTGCAAATGGCATGTACAATCTGTCGAGGTAGTATTCACCGAGGGCCGAGAGAGACCATGCCGGATAAAGCAAAATACACAATACAAAGGCGGCGCCGGGAACTAAACCAAGGCCCCGCTTTCTCAAATAAATGAATGGAATGATTATCAAAAGAACATGTGCCAGCGCATTAATGATCGCAAAGGTCAGTTCGGGGCCAATAAGCAAAACCAGAAGCGAGATCGGATACAATGCCGAATATGCGTGATTGCGAAAGACGTTGTAATCTTGGCCGCCCCCTACAAGATCCGCGCGGCCAAGCTCGTCAGGCGTTGTGGAAAAGGTTTTTGCAGCATCAGGCCATGTGCTTACCGTATGGGATATAGGTCGGCCGGTCTGCAGAATACTCAGGGTAGACTCAAACAAAAATACGGTGTCGAGGTGCCTTGCCGCGCTGACACCATAATAAAATATGGAAAGAAATATCGAGAGTATGATACAAACCGCCACAATTATCCATCTCTCACTCTTATTCATGAGCCTCAGTTTCCTCAAATGGTTGTTCTGATAATTTTATACTTGTATCAACCATTTTGACCTGTCGTTCAACGACATACAATGGCCTCTCCTTAACGTCGTCAAAAATGCGCCAGAGGTATTCCCCGATTATGCCCAACATCATCATAATCATGCCGCCAACAAAAAGAATGGTCACCATGATGGGAGCCCAACCAAGAAATGGAGACTGCCCACGAAACCAGGCGATCACGATCACCATTGCATAAAGCAGGCCGGCGCCGGCAGTCATGAAACCCATTCCCGACATTGCGCGAATAGGCAGATAAGACGAATCCAGCATGAGATCGGTGAAATATTTGAATTTTTTTGCGAAGGTCCAGGTCGATTTGCCCAACTTCCGTTTCTCTCTCGCGTAAGGGATAAACGTGGTCGGCAATCCCATCCAAAGGACATCACCCTGGAAAAAGCGGTGACGTCCCTTGAAAGAGGTCAACAAGGTAGTCGCCCGACGGCTCAACAGCAAATAATCGAATCCTCCCACCGGGATGCGCGGATTTGCGCGCCGGGCAAAGCCATAGGCAATTCGGGAAAATATTGTGGAGGCAGCATCATCTTGGCGGCTCTCGCGGTGCGCGATGACGATTTCCTGTCCTTTCTCCCAGTTGGCAACCATCTGCGCCATAATAGCGACGGGATCCTGGAGGTCTGCGGATATGGTGATGATGGCATCGCCGCGGGCAGCCTTATAACCTGCGAGAATAGCGCAGACCTGTCCGAAGTTGCGCGATAATTTGATCAAGGTCACATGCTCCGGTCGCGCTTTCTGGACAAGCTCCAGCTCCTCCCATGTGCCATCCTGTGAGCCGTCGTCAACCAGCACAATTTCGATATCCAAATGGGGAAAGCAACGTTCTCTGGTGTCCAGAATCCGAGAACAAGTTTCAGCAACAGTGTCCCGGTTGCGAAATACCGGGACAACAATTGAGATGAGCTGCCGCTTGCGCATCGTAGTCGTCCCTGTATTACCCGGATTCATCGTGATTCAAACGAGAAGCTTCCATACCCAAAATCCCCACGCACGATTACCATATTTGTAGCTGCTGCCAACGGTCGGGGTGCCGATCGACTTATCATTCGCCGTTAGAACCATCGCCGCAAGGAACACAAATTTTCCGCTGGTCTCCGGATATTCCTCGTGGGCCGCAGGCAATCACAAATCCTAGTGTAGTGTGTCTAACGCTTCTTTACATTTGGCGATTTTCGCGAGGATCCGCTCTAGTGGAGCGCTCCAAACAAAAGCCTGAGGATTCTGATTGTGATTGTTCAGACACTCTTCGATACCAGTGATGAGTGCCGGCACGATGTTGAAAGAACCGCCTACCGCGTATCCCAAGAATGCAAATATTTCAGAGCGCTTTGTTGCCAATGAATGCGCGGAAGCATTAACCTTGCTGGCATTGTCTGTTTAATTCACTTCGGAATCTTGATTCCAATTCGCAAAAATCTTTCTTCCGTTCGCGGAGCCTTCGCGCCGGTACACCCGAGTACATGCCGAACGCAATACAGTCATGTTTTACCAGGCTCAGTGCTCCGATTGCAACTCCCTCTCCAACAGTTACGCCCGGCAATATAATAGATCCACATCCGATTATAGAATGTCGGCATATTAAGATGTCCGCAATTTGAACATTTGTGTATTGTGAAGGCACCATAGGATTTGTCATTGCCGAGCCGGAATAATCATCATTGCTGGAATAAATACCGACTCGAGCAGAGATGTTGACAAAATCCTCAAGGGTAACAGCTCCAGCCCCAATAATGGAGCTATATACAGCAAGATGAATATAATCACCAAAGACAATTCCCCCCTTTCCGGCCGAAAGTACGCAAAAATCATCGATTCGAACATGGCTGCCAATAGTTATTTTATCCGCCCCATATACTGAGGCTTTTCGCGATAGCCGGATGTCATCGCCAAGGCCGCGAAATCCTAGCGATAATAATTCGTCTCTGGAGTAGCAGGAGTTCACCTTCCCTCCTTTATGAGATCTATAATTCTTTCCTGATCGGAGTTGGAAAGATCCGGGTAGATTGGCAGGCACAATATCTGCTGTGAAATGCGTTTTGCAGCCGGCAATTTATCGGGCGAAGCTGACGGCAGGCCACGATACATCGGCATATCGCTGATCAATGGATAAAAATAACGACGGGCTAGAATGCCGTTATTCTTTAATCGTTGATATAGGGTATCCCTGGAAAAAGGGTAGAATTCATTCACAAGGATGGGAAAATAAGAGTAGTTCTGCGTAGCATCGGCAGGCGGCTCGCAAAGGAGGATACCATCAGTTCCAGAAAGCCCAGTGCGATAGTTCTGATCAACGCGCCGCCTGGCGCGTATTGATTCATCAACATAACGAAGCTGAAGCAATCCGAAAGCAGCCTGCACCTCGTTCATCTTGCCATTGATTCCAGGGGCCACCACGGTGATTTCATCAGCGAAACCGAAATTTTTCAGGAAATCAATTCGTTGTTTTGTCTTTACGTCAGGGCAGACGATCGCGCCACCTTCAAAAGTATTAAAGACTTTGGTCGCATGAAAACTCAACACTGAGAGATCTCCATGCCTGAGGAGCGACTCCCCTTTGTATTGAACGCCAAAAGCATGTGCCGCGTCGTAAATGACGCGCAATCCATAAGTGTCAGCAATGATCTGAATCCGTTCCACGTTACAGGGATTTCCATAACAGTGTACCGGCATGATCGCTGTTGTCCGTGGGGTAATCGCCGACTCAATTGTTTCAGGATCGATATTGAACGAAAGGGGATCAATATCAACAAAAACTGGACATATATTATTCCAAAGTAATGAATGCGCCGTCGCCACAAATGAGTATGGCGTGGTAATAACCTCGCCTGAAATCCGTAACGTTTGCAGGGCTGTAACAAGCGCGATAGTGCCGTTGACAAATAACGATAGGCGCTCAATTCCCAGATATACGGCAAGTTCACGCTCAAGTCTTTGATGGAATTCACCAGCATTGGTCAGCCACTTTGACTTCCATATTTCTGAGAGATACGGAATAAACTCTTCAAGGGGAGGCAAAAGTGGCTGCGTCACTGGGATGGGCCTGTCCATGTTAACCTTCACCCCCTCCGGTCTACAAACTATACACATTTCAGGTGCACGGGAGGAATCTTAAGCTGAAAGTTCATTCGACAAGTTATGGAAAAGTTTTCGGCTCCGTCGTCTGCCGCCGAGGCTTCGTGAAACGCCAAAGTCGCATCCAGTGCCGCGCCTGCACTCTGCAACACAAGGGGCGGATACGGGATTACGTTTACGATACCGGTAAAAATCCAGTCACTCCACATCTCGACATCCAAAAACATCGACCCTAAACGTTTCAAGAAGCTATTCCATTTGACTTCGGCTGTCAAGCCGGTTTTCATATTAGTCAGCCCAGATGCGCTTGAGTTGGTTGAGTTTATCCACGACCCCGCGATGAAGGTCGACGGCCCGAATCTCTCGATCTCCCATAATTTGTTGAACGCGCATGGGAGGCGTAGAGGAGGGTATGGTCTCTCAGTGATCTCTGTCTTGGATTAACCCGGATTCTGCAGTCCGATGAATTTACCTGGGGGTTTTCTTGTGGTTGTTGATGATCTCCTGGACGATGGAGATCGGGCGCGATTTCACTTCTTCGAAAATGCGTCGAAGGTATTCACTGATGAAGCTGAGAACGACCAATTGAACGCTTCCAATGAACAATACTGCCACCAGCAATGTACTGAAGCCGCGGGGCTGGTCCGGATGGAAGAAATAATTGATGACATAGAATACGAGCGCCGCCAGCAGCGCGAACACGCTCAGAATCGCCGCGGTGAAGATCCACTCCAGAGGCTTGTAGGAGAAGGAAAAAATCGCTTTTCGCGCCAGGGCAAAGCTCTTGAAAAAGCTCTGCTGCGTGGAAGCGCCCCAGAATCTTTCTGCCCTGAAAAAACCCACGCCGGTCTGGTTAAATCCGACCCAGGCGCGCAAACCGCGGGTGAAGCGGTCCTTTTCGGGCAAAGCGTTCATTTGATCGACAACTCGTCGATCCATGAGCGAAAAATCCCCGGTATCACGCGGTACCTTGAACGGCACCATTTTGCTGAAAACGATGTAAAACCATCGGTAGAAAAACTTGAAAACGCGGCTCAGGCTGTCTTCGCGCTTGATCCGCACCCCGTAGACGACCTGATAGCCCTCGAGCCATTTGGCAACGAACTCTTCCATCAGTTCCGGCGGGTCCTGAAGATCGCCGTCCATGATGATTACCGCGTCCCCGTTTGCCTGCATCAAACCGCAGGTGAAAGCGTTTTCGCGCCCGAAATTCCGGGAGTGCAGGATGACGGTCAGTTTGTCATCCTGGGCGGCGAGTTCGCGCAAGATCTGCTCGCTGCTATCCGGGCTGGCGTCATTGACATATACAATTTCGTAATCGGACGTGATCTTTTTCAAAACTTCCGTCGCCCGCCGGTGCAGCTCGCGGATGCTGCCTTCATCCTTATAGTTCACGACCACAATTGATATGCGTTTATCAGTCAACATATTTAGTTGGCAGGTTTCTGAGCCAGGATCGCCAGATTCCCTGCCCACAATGGAATTTTGACATTCGACAAATGAGTCATATACGCAAATTTGATGACGGCCCGCTTGATGCCGGGATTCAATGCCGCATAGTTGAACCAATATCTAAAACTGTAGATATTCAGGACATTATAGATTTTTCTGATCGCAAAGTCCTGCTTGGCAATGATCGCCGACATGGTTTTCTTGTTGAAGAGATTGATGTGAACGATGTCAAAGATGGGTGATTGCTCACCCAACACCTTCACGCTCAAAGCTGCCGCATTGTGACTGATCACCAGAAATACGCCGCCAGGCTTTAAGATCCTGAACACTTCCGAGACCGTTTCGTTGGGATCAATCACATGCTCAATAACCTGGAACAGGCATACGACATCGAAGCTGTTTTGGGGAAAGAGGTCCCGGGTGAAGTTGCCGGGAGTGATCCTCGTCTTCCAAAAAGAATCCAGCGACTCATAGATTGCCATGCTGGGCTCAACCCCGCGGACATCCTTGAACCCCAACGCCAGCGCGCGCTTGAGAAAAAATCCATCGCCGCAGCCGATATCCAGCAACCGATCTCCATTCCCGATCAGAGCCATAACCTTCTTCAGGTAGTGGCCGTACGTGCGGCCGATATCCTCCGTGTCGGTCGAATACAGCATCGCACTGTCTTTGTAAAGATTGGCAATCTGCTCCGGTTCCAGAATCGGGTCGGATCGGATCAGGGCGCACGTGTTGCATTGGACGAACCGGTGATGGATGCGGGAACGCGAGTCAAAAGCGCGTCGCGCCGAAAATGCATACGAGTTGGGCTCAAAGAGATTGCCCAATTTTTCCTGGTACAGGACCCGGGCATTGTCTTCGGTCCCGCAGATGGCACACTTGGTCTTTATCATGGTTATTGCATTTTCGATTCCATACGCCTCAACAAATGCAAATATATGCTTGAGGGAAGAATTTTTGCAAGGCGGAGACACAGAAACAGCAAAGCCGGGCAATAATATACCGGCTTGCGTCCTCGTATGGCTTTCATGACACAAGCCGCAGCATCTTGGGCGGATGTCAAAAAGACCGTCGACCCCTTGGTCCTCCGCAAGGACGTCTCGAGCGGCCCGAAGAAAACTGTCGTGAACATAGGGCCCGCGCGTGACCATTTCAGGTAGAAGCTCTCGAAAGACACAGACAGAGCAGCTTTGCTTGCAGCGTATCCAGCGCCTTCGTATCCACTTCCTTTCAAGGCGGAGGAAGATGAGATGGCTATGAACTGTCCATTGTGTGCTACCAGGGGCAATAGTTCCTGCACACAATAGATGGCGCCCATGCAATTGGTATCCATTAATTCCCTGGTGATCTCGCTGGACACGTTGCGGTCCATATCATTCTGATAAATACCGGCGTTGATCACCACCACATCGGGCATGAAGCCCGCGTCGCGGAGTTCGCGGGCAAAAGCGACAATGGTCTCCTTCCGGGAGATGTCGATTTCCGACGACAGCAGCGTCCCTTGATTTCCATGGCTCTCCGCGGAGGATCGGAGCGCTTCTACGTGCCGGGCAAGGCCCCAGACCTTGTTGCCGCTTTTGAGCAATTCTTTGGTGAGCTCCAAACCGATGCCGGAGGATGCACCGATCACCACGATATTCTTACTGACGCCTGTTGCCGTGCCCATGAGTTTTTCCGGTTTGGCGGGCAAAACCGCCAACACGAGCGCATACTATAGCAAAAGAAAAAAAGTGTCAGGCAACTATTTCACAAGAGTTGTCGACTCTAGCAAAATCCTATTTACAGACCAGACATTTTATCGCGTGCATTCCGAGCTTTCGTTGCATGCCAAGCGTTATTGAGGCGCACTGATAGCTGTATCTCATTGAAGAACAAGACATTAGAAAGCTGCAATCAAAACCCATCGACTATAGTTTCCAAATAAGGAAACATATCAAAAATACCCGAGTTTTTGCAACTTTATTCGCTTGATGAAGATACCCTGTGGATAAGCTGTGAATAAAATCTTTCTAAAAAAATGTTGTTGCAGTCTTCAGAAGCGCAATGTAAATTTCACATCGGTCGCTGTGATTTGCGAGACCTTGAACACCGGAAGAAGAGGGACGGACGGGCTTAAAAGGTTTGTTCGTCGCACTAGGAAGCCGGAGCCGACCAGACGAACCCAATCGCTGGTTGGCGCTGACGGAAGAAAAATCCGGCAGTGGGTAGCACCTTCTGGCTGATACTCGATCCCGGGCAACGGGAAAGAGGATTCCGAAAGGATCGGGTCAAGGAAACGGAATCACGGCGGCCATTTTTTATTTGTGCCGTCCCTTCCACGCAGCCCCGCTGAGTCCGCGATCCTTCATCAACTTCTCGATATCCGCTGAGCCGGCAAAGGTTCGTGTCATTCGTGGCCGCTTTTGCAGATTTGAGACGAGTCGTTTTCGAAGCAGTCTCCCATGCAACGGGGGCGCACCCAAGTGGATGAAGATTAATGGCCTTTTTAAAGCAGCCACGAATGACACGAATGGGTAAGAGGTTCGTGCCATTCGTGGCTGCTTTTGCAGTTGACACTCAGGAGGCCGTCAGGCGGGCTGTCGTTGCACGCAGGTTTTCGAGAAAGCGATCAGGAGGGTTGGTTCCCGTCGCATGCTGATATGCCAGCAGAACCGCGCCGAATACGGGAGCGAATCCCTGATCGGCAATTGTGAATCCTTCCAGTTCCGAAGCCAGACGTTCGAGGAACATCTGCCTGAATAGGGCGGCATTGAGGATCAGGCCGCCGGTGATGGCAATTTCGGGCCGATTTATTTGCAGGCGCCGCGCTACGGTGACTACCATCTCCACAAGCCCCCCGGCGCCTTCCTGCAGGATCTCCCGCGCCACAGGATCGCCGGCTTCCGCTTCGGCTACGACCCACGGAGCCAGCGCGGCCACTTGTGCTCGCGCCACGCCCTCATGATGCACCTTGCGGAAGATCTCCTTCATATCCTGCAAGCCGAGAGTGCGCTGCACCAAAGCCGTCAGCGCCGTGGGGCGCCCGCGCCCATCCGCATCGCGCGTTGCGGCAATCATGGCGGCCTGCCCCAAGGCATGGCCGCTGCCGGCGTCGTTGAGAAGATATCCCCAACCGCCGGAGCGCCACGTTGCGCCGGCGGCGTTGCGGCCAAGACATGCGGAGCCGGTGCCGGAAATCAGCAGCATGCCCGGCCTGCCGCGGAGCCCTCCGGCGTGTGCGCTCCAGGCATCGTTGTCGGCGCGGACCGATTCCCGCCCCGCCATGAGGAGTTCAACAGCCAGAGCGCAATTTGTTTGCGCGTCCGCCTGGGAGAGAATGCTGCCCATGCCCATGAAAAGCGCATCCGCCGGGCGCGGGTCACAGCCGGCGGAGCGCCAGCCTGCGCGCCAGAGCATGCCGAATTCCTCATGCGCACGCTGCAGGCTGTGATCGGTGAAACAGCAGGAACCGCCTTCCGCATAGCCTGCCAGCGCACCATCTTCGCAGACAAGCGCCAACCGCGTTCGCGTGCCTCCGCCATCAATACCTGCAAAAATTTTCATACATGACTATCGGCTAAATAGATAATGTGTTGCAATTATATGATACTATATCATGCTAAATTCAATTCGTTTTCCGTCCAGGTGGCTAATATTCA
>Ga0315284_10003616_pt1 | contig 22010 bp, 10 predicted proteins | sample YL17G09_16_MG_FD_203696 | JGI IMG/M metagenome (GOLD analysis project Ga0315284, IMG submission 203696) | Sediment microbial communities from Yellowstone Lake, YNP, Wyoming, USA - YL17G09_16 | ecosystem: Environmental > Aquatic > Freshwater > Lake > Sediment | place: USA: Wyoming | collected... | reverse complement strand
GCGTCATTGATGTAGTCGAAGTAGGCGCGCAGCCCATCCGCGATGGGGGCGTAAGCGGCAGCAGCGCTTCCGCTAATCGGAAGGTGCGTGCCGAAGAGAATCTCCGTGTCGGTCACGCCGGGCACCTCCCGGTCGCCGGGCGCCGTCTGATCGGTCCCGCCGCAGTTGTTTAGCAGCAGGAGAGCGACGGAAACCATTAACAGCATCTTGATTACTCTCGTCGCGTGTCGCATGCGGCGCCTCCTCCGCGATCGCTCTCTCGCATTGCGCCATGCTAGTCCTCCGCCGGCCGCGCGTCAACGTTTCGATGCAGAGCGGTGGAGACGGTTGACCCTCATTCCGCCCTGATCCATGATCGCCGCAAGACGTAGCTCAGCCGGGTTTTCGCGATATCGACGGAGGGCCATGCCTGAAGCAGCGACCATCCAGGACCTGGAGAAACGCGCGGCCACGATCCGCCGGCACATCATCGAAGTAGCGACGGAGCACATGTGCCATGCGGGAGGCGCTCTCTCCGCGGCGGACGTCATGGCTGCCCTCTATTTCGGCGTGATGAACGTCGACCCCAAAGACCCTGCGCGACCGGACCGCGACTACTTCATCCTGAGCAAGGGCCACGGCTCACTGGCGCTGTTCGCGACGCTCTCGGAGCGCGGTTTCTTCCCGGTGTCGATGCTCGCTTCGTTTGAGCAGGCCGGGAGCATCCTCGCGGGGCATCCCACGCTGAAGGTACCGGGGGTGGAGTTGGCGACCGGGTCGCTCGGCCACGGGTTACCGGTGGCGACCGGCGTCGCTCTGGCGTGCAAGGTCTCCGGCGACGCTAACCGCGTCTTCGTCATGATGGGCGACGGCGAGCTTCAGGAGGGCTCGGTCTGGGAGGCAGCGCTCGCAGCACCCCGGTTCGCCCTCGACAACCTGACCGCGATCATCGACCGGAACGGCTTCCAGGCCTTCGGCGAGGTCGAGCGAATCATGCCGCTGGAACCGCTGGCGGACAAGTGGCGCAGTTTCGGCTGGCGCGTGGTCGAGATCGACGGTAACGACATGACCCAGGTCGTCGACGCGCTGCGGCAGCCGCCGCAGTCTGAGCGACCGGCAATGGTCGTGGCGCGGACCGTGAAGGGCAAGGGCGTGCCGTGCCTCGAGGGCAGCCCTCGCGCTCACTTCACCAGGCTGACCGCAGAGGAGGCAGCGGAGGCGCTGAGAGGGCTGACGTCATGAGCCTCTACGACAACGTAAAATCGCTTCCCGCGCTCCTGCTCGAGCTGGGCGAGGCAAACCCTGACCTGTTCGTGGTGAGCCAGGACATGGGGAGCGTGGGCCCCTTCGTCGAAAGGTTCCCGCAGCGCGCCGTCGACGTCGGGATCACCGAACAGAACCTCATAGGCGTCGCGGCGGGCATCGCGCTCCGCGGGAAGCTGGCGTTCGTCTACGGCATGGCGCCCTTCGTCACGATGCGTGGTTTCGAGCAGATCAGGACCGACCTCGCCTACAATAGCAGGAACGTCAAGATCCTCGCCGTCTTCTGCGGGCTGGCCGCCGGCGCCTGGGGCGCGACGCATCACGCCATCGAAGACATCGCGCTCATGCGCGCGATCCCCGGCATGACCGTCATCGTCCCGGGCGACGGCCACGAGGCGGAGCAGGCCATCCGCGCCGCCGCCGCGCTTCCCGGGCCGGTGTACGTGCGTCTCGGCGCCTTCCTGCCGGTCCACGACGAAGACTATGAGTTCCGCACCGGCCGCGCGGTCACGCTGCGCGCCGGCTCCGACGCCGCGATCATCGCCACAGGTACAATGGTGCACCCGGCACTCCAAGCCCACGACCGCCTGAAGGCGAGGGGCATCGAGGCACGGCTCATCGATATGCACACGATCAAGCCGCTCGATGTCGCGGCCGTCGAGAGCGCCGCGGACGAGACGGGACGGATCGTCACGGTCGAGGAGCACAGCATAATCGGCGGTCTCGGCGCCGCGGTCGCGGAAGTCATCGCCGAGAAGGGAGCCGGCAGGCTGGCGCGCGTCGGTATTCGGGACACGTTCTGCACTGAGGTGGCAAGCTATCCCGAGCTCTGCGCCATCCACGGCCTGACGCCCGATGACATAGAAGCAGCCGTCGTATCGCTGTTGGACGGCACGCGTTAGCTACACCGGCTACCCGTTGCATGGAAGGAGGCCACCATGGCCAGTCAATCGCCGCGCACCTTCACAAAGAGCGAAGCGCTCATGTCGCGCGCCCGCAACGTTGTCCTGAACGGCATCTACGGGCACCAGAGCCCGGGCCTCCTTACACAGGGCGAGTACCCGAGCTTCCTGGCGCGCGGCGAAGGATGCCGCATCTGGGACGTAGACGGCAACGAGTACATCGACTTCATGTGCTCCTACGGACCGATAGTGCTCGGCCACCGTCACCCGCGCGTCGAGGCCGCTGCAAAGGCGCAGATGGACCGCGCCGACTGCCAGAACCTGCCGGGCGAGATCTGGACGGAACTGGCTGAGCTCCTGGTGGGGATCACACCCTGGGCCGGCTGGACAGCCTTCGCCAAGAACGGCTCCGACGTCACGACCTGGTCGTTGGCAGTAGCGAGAGCACATACGGGCCGCGACAAGATCATCATGGCGGCCGGCGCCTACCACGGGATCGGCGCCTGGTGCACGCCCAGCGGTGCGGGGATAACGCCTTCGCAGAAAGCGGATGTCCTTACCTTCACCTACAATGACCTCCAGGAGCTGCAGCGCGTCGCTGCGGAGAACGCGGGGAAAGTCGCGGGAATCATCCTGACGCCTTTCCGTCACGAGGCGTTTCACGATTCGGAGATGCCGGCGCCCGGATTCCTCCAGGGCGTCCGCGATCTCTGCGACAGGGAGGGCATCGTCTTCATCCTCGACGATGTGCGTGCGGGCTTCCGGCTTAGCCTCGAGGGCTCTGGTGACTACTTCGGCGTGCAACCGGACATCACCTGCTACTGCAAGGCGCTCGGCAACGGCTACCCGATCGCCGCGGGTCTGGGTCGCGATGAGCTGCGGCCGGCGGCGGAATCGGTGTTCTTCACCGGGTCGTTCTGGACGGCCGCCGTCGCGATGGCGGCCGCCCGGGCAACCATCGAGACGCTGCGTGACGAAGGCGGCATTCAGCGCATGGAGGCGATGGGCACGCGCCTGCGGAAGGGATTGGATCAACAGGCCCGCTCCCTCGGACTGGATATCCACCAGTCGGGGCCGCCCGCGATCCCGTTCCTCACGTTCGTTGGGGATGCAGTCTTCGAGAAGAACCGCATGTTCTGCGGAGAGTGCGCTCGCCGGGGAGTCTTCTTCCATCCGCACCACAACTGGTTCCTTTCCGGAGCGCACGGCGAGAAGGACATCGACGAAACGCTCAACGTGACCGAAGCCGCGTTCAAGGTCGTGAAGGAACGATTTGGCGCCTGACGCGCGCTACCAACAAGGACTGTGAGCCTCACATTCCTCGAATCTGGCAGTATGCGGTCGAGGCAACAGGATCAGACCAGCACGGCAAAGGGCACCGACCAGGAGGAGACCGTTGAAGACCAGGGTTACCGAGCTATTCGGCGTCAGGTATCCGATTCTGTGCGGCGCGATGATGTGGTTGGCCAAACCCGAGCTCTGCGCCGCCGTATCTAACGCCGGCGGACTGGGCAACCTCACCGCGGGCAACTACGGCTCCGGCGATGAGCTGCGCCAGGCAATTGCCAGGACCAGACAACTGACGGACAAGCCGTTCTGCGTGAATCTAACTCTCCTGCCCTCGGTACGCATAGCCAAGGACCTGCATCAGGACTACTTTCGGGTCTGCTGCGAGGAGAAGGTATGCGCCATCGACATATCGGGCGCGCCTCTGGACAAGTACCTGGGACCCGAAGCGATCCGGCGGGCCAAGGATGCAGGAGTGAAACTGATACACAAAGTCGGTTCGGTGAAGCACGCCATGCACGCTGAGGAGGCGGGCTACGATGCGGTGATTGCCGCCGGCTTCGAAGAAGGCGGTCATCCGCTGAACGAAGACGTCACCACCATGCTGCTTACGCCGCGGATCTGCCAGTCGGTGCGAATCCCAGTCGTCACGGCGGGCGGTATAGCCGACGGACGCGCGATGGCGGCGGCCATGGTCCTGGGCGCGGACGGTGTGATGATGGCCTCGCGCTTCATCGCCACCACGGAGTGCCTTGCGCACCGGCGAGTCAAGGAAGAACTGGTCCAGCGGCGAGAGAACGACACCGTCATGATCTGCCGCAGCATCAACCTCCAGATGCGGGCGCTGAGAAACGCGCAGGTCGAGAAAGTGCTGGAAGTGGAAGCGCGAAGCGGAGGTCTCGAGGAGATTATTCCTCTGATTGCCGGCGAGCGTCAAAGCGCTGCCTGGCAAAGCGGCGACATCGACTGCAGCCCGTTTCCTGTGGGCCAGTCCATCGGACTCATCGAGGACGTCGTGAGCTGCGAAGAACTTCTCGCGAGGATGATGCGGGAGGCAGGCGAAATACTAGCGCGAGTGCAGCAGCGGTTCGTCGCGGGTCCCGCGACGTAGCGCCGGCCCGCATTCCCCACGGCGCTGTCGGAATCGAAGACAGCGGCAACACTCCGGAGCACCTCCGGAACCTACGGATTCATCTCGTAGGCGTCCTTGAGGGCGTACACGTGGTCGCGCCACACGCGGTCGTAGCGTTCGTCGTCCACCACCGGCTTGCGTATCATCTTCAGGCAATAGCCCGACTGCTCCGGGTTGCACCGCGGCTTGCTGTACAACTGCAGCGCGAATTTCGAGAAGTCACGCACGAAGCAATCGAAGATCTGGTCGACGCTGTCGGCCGGCACATCGTAGATACGGGCGTTTTCCAGGATGAGCTGCCCATAGGCAACCAGCGTGAACATCTCGCCCACGGTCAGAATGAAGTCGGTGTCTCGATTCTGGCTTTCGTCGGGAGGCGCCGCCGCCAGCATCTCCGCGAATACGGCTGTTTGCTCGCGGAAGAGGTTAACGTTGGGCAGGTCCCAGTCGCTGTAGGCAACGTTGTAATCGTGGAACTGGATATCGCCCATCCCCTTTGCCGGGCCCTGTCGGAAGAGGTAGTCGTCGTTATTTGGCTCCGAGCGCTGACCGATGGCAGCGTACTCAGCGGGGTTGAAGAAGTAGTTGGCCATGAACTTCAGGATCAGGGCGATGTTCACGTGAACTGTGCCCTCGAGCTTCGGCAGGGCTCGAATGTCCATGGCGGCGCTCTCAAAGTACATATCCTTCTCGAAGCCCTTCGCTGCGATCACGTCCCAGAGCAGGTCTATGACTTCCTCCCCCTGCGTCGTCACCTTCATTTTCACCACGGAGTTGTAGAGGAGGTAGCGCCTGTCGTTCGGCGACGCGACCCGCATGTAGTCGGCGGCCCGACGCGTGAAGAGCTTCATCGCTACCAGGCGCGCGTAGGCGTCGGTGAACATCTGCTTGACGTGCGGGAAATCAGTGACGTACATGTTGTAGAGACGCCGGTTGGCGGCGTGATTAATCGCCTCGTAAAGCGCGTGTGTCGAGATGCCGATGGACGCCGCGCCCAGGTTGAACTTGCATATGTTGACGGTGTTGAGGGCGGCGTCCCATGCCTCTCGTCCTCTCGAGAGTATGTCTGCTTCACTGATTGGGTAGTCACGCAGCGCGAACGCTGAGACGTACGCTTGCGTCGCGACCACGTTGTCCAGCAGATCAAAACCGGGCTTCCCCGAATCGGCCGCGAAGAACACGTATTCCCCGCTGTCCGCCATCTTCCCGAATGTCGAGACCATCGGGGCGACGTTGCCGTTGCCTATGTAGTACTTCTCTCCGTTGGCCCTGTAGCTGCCGTCGGGTTGCGGCGTGAGCGTCATCTCCGTCGAGTAGATGTCGGCGCCGTGCTGTCGCTCGGACAGTCCGAAGGCGAACACCGCGCCGTCCTTCAGCAACTCGGCGGCACGGCGCTTCGCTTCTTCGTTCCGGCTCATCCAGATGGGGCCGAGGCCAAGCGTCGTGACCTGCCAGGCGTACCAGTAGTAGAGGCCGTAGAATCCAAGAATCTCATTGAAATCCACGTTGCGGAAGGTGTCCCAGCGGGAGTCCGCGTCCCCGTAGTCGGGAGGAGTAAGCAGCGTGGCGAAGATCCGCTCGTCCTTCACAAACGTGAGGAAGTCGTCGTACCAGACGCGCGCGTGGGTGTCCTCCTTGAGCCGTCTCTTCCCCTTCTTCTCGAAGAAGTCGATTGTGCCGGCCATTACCTCCAGCGAGCGCTTGTCTGGGTACCGTGGGCTGAGCTTCTTCGGGTTCAATAAGATCACTCCCGGCCTTCCTTTCGAGCGGCCCTAGCCCGCCACTAGTCGCTACCGTCGTCAGCCAGCCTTCTCCGCGTATACCTTGAAGGCAACCGTTCCCAGGCCGCCCCTTTCAAGACCGGGGTCGTAGCAGACGAGGTGTCGAAGCCAACCTTCGTTGGGATCCACTCCCTCAAGGATCCGGTCCCAGATCAGGTGCACGCGCTCCATCATTGGCCCCAGCACGCCGATGCACAGAGGGCACGTAGTCTCCTCGACATTGACGTTCGTCCCCGGGCCCACCACCAGCCGCTGGCCCACCTCGAAACCGCCCGGGCAAAGCACGCTCTCCGTGACCTCCGCCACGATCTTGTATGCAAGCAGCTTGGGCGACAGCACCTTCTGAATGCCTGGCGACATCCGGTCCAACTGCTCCTCACTCATGCCTAGGCGTTGTTTCAACGCGTTTCGCACCAATTCGTCCATCTGTTTGCATCCTCTCGAATCCGAACGTGCCCGACGCTCCCTGCAGTCCGCCACATTGTACGCGTGAGGGCCTCTGTAGTCATCACGATTACTCGAATAGCCAGGGTTGCACTAAAATGTCGGCGACCCCACATGAGTGGCGCCGGAGCATCCGGCGCTGAGGAACGGAAAGGAGTTCTTGATGGAAAGGCGTCTGCAGGACAAAACCATTGTCGTCGTCGGAGCTGGGACAAGGGGTGAGGGGATGGGCAATGGCAAGGCGACCGCGATCCAGTTTGCCCGCGAGGGAGCCCGCGTTCTCTGCGTCGACAGCGTTGAATCAGCGGCTCAGTCTACTGTCGACAGCGTTCGTCAAGAAGGCGGAGTGGCATTCCCCTTCGCGGCGGACGTGACGAGCGAGCAGGACTGCGAGCGCGCCGTGACTGAGTGCATGGTACGGTTCGGCAGACTCGATGTGCTGCACAACAACGTCGGCGTCGCCTTCGGGGGCGACATCCAAACCGCGACCGAAGATGACTGGAAAAGGACTTTCGACGTCAACGTCAAGGGAATGTACCTGATGTGCAAGCATGCCATCCCCCGGATGATAGAGGGCGGCGGCGGCGTGATAATCAACGTCTCCTCTATCTCCTCCATACGCCCTAATCCCAGCGTCAACTACACGGCCTCGAAGGGTGCCGTCAACTCTCTGACTCTCTTCCTCGCTAGTCGCTACGGTCGCTACAACATTAGAGCCAACGCCCTCCTCCTCGGTTTCGTGGACACCCCCCTGGTGAAGCCGCTGTACGGGGAAGGGAAGCTCCGTGAAGCCGTCCTGCAGCGCATTCCCTTAGGGCGTTTCGCGTCCCCATGGGAAGGCGCCGCCGTTGCTGCCTTCCTAGCCTCGGACGAGGCTTCGTACATTACCGGTGTTCTCCTGCCCGTCGACGGTGGGCTGAGCGCCGCGTGACAGGTACGCTACGAACCCAGAACGCACACGATCCGGACGTGGCAGCCCGTATTGTTCGGCTTCGATTGCAGGGTGCGCTCGACCGAGTGATGTGGATCGCCGGTGCTGCAGGATCCGCGCGTGCTTCGGCTTCCGGCTCAGGAAACGGCGTTGACACTAGTGATACAATACTCTTCCCCAAGTCTGTGCCCCGTTGCGGCAGTTCGGTGTACGGAGTGGAATATGAGACGCGGGTCGGAGGATTCAGATGATGTTCTTCAAGCGTTTATTCGGTCGCAAAGAGAAACCAGCGGCCGAGCCGATGCACGGCTCGCCGGCGCTGCAAACGGAGGCGGAACAACAGGCAACACGCGAGCGCATGTTGGCGGAGATGGCGGCTGACCGAGAGCGAGCGGCTGCGAAAGAAACACGCCCTGGTCGCGAACCGTCGGAGGGAAAGGATGCCGAAACGGGCGCAGCGCCTGATGCCTGAGCCCGATCAGGCTGCTGAGGTTCCACAGGCCTGACGGGCAAATTAGATGGCTGTTGGTCGGCGCTTCCCCGGTTGCCGCGGCCGACGGTCAACCACTGGGCGACATCGTAACCTTCACTGACGTAACTGACATTCACGCTTCGCGTGACGGACGCGAGCAGAGCTGAACGCCGTCAGCTTGTCTGGAGGGTCATGCGTGCGACACGGAGGGAGGCTCCGTCACGGCGGCGCTACCGTCACCAGCCCCACCGATCTCGACCTCGGCCGTGTGCGGCTGACGGTCATCGATGAGCCGGATCGACGCCTCGTGCTGCTCAACGCCGTCTACGACTACGCGCACTCCATCAGCCGCGCCCCCTTGCCGAACGGTGATTTCGTAGGTCGTCTCCCGGTAGCGGTAGGTAAGAGTGAACGACCGCCAGTCGGGCGGCAGGCAGGGCGTGAAGGATAGCCGGTCTGTTTCCAGGCGAAGGCCGAGCAGCGACTCGATGATCAGCCGGTACATCCAGCCGGCGGCGCCTGTGTACCAGGTCCAGCCGCCTGTGCCGGCATCCGGCGGCAGCGCGTGGACGTCGGCGGCGACGACGTACGGCTCGACACGATAGGTCGCGGCCTTCTCCGGGCTCGATGCGTGGTTGAGTGGAGTGATCAACGAGAGCAGCTCCCAGGCGCGACGGCCGTCGCCCAGTGCCGCGAACGCCATGATCGCCCAGATTGCGGCGTGCGTGTACTGGCCCCCGTTCTCCCTCACGCCCGGCGGATAGCCCTTGATGTAGCCGGGGTTCAGGTCGGACTTGTCGAAGGGCGGGTCAAGGAGCTGGATGAGAGCGTGATCGCGGCGCACGAGCAGCCGGTCGACGGACTCCATCGCGATGCGAGCGCGCTGCGGGTCGCCGGCGCCGGATATCACAGACCAGCTCTGAGGTATCGAGTCGATCCGGCACTCCGGGCTGCGGGCAGAGCCAAGTGGCTCGCCACCGTCGAAGTAGGCGCGAAGGTACCAGTCGCCGTCCCAGGCGTGCAACTCTGCAGACTGGCTGAGCGCCGCAGCCTCCGACTCCGAGCGCTCGGCGAACGCGGCATCGCCGTGGAGGCGCGCAACCTCCGCGAATTGTGTGAGCACGTGGTGGAGGAAAAACGCCAGCCAGACGCTCTCGCCCTCACCGCCCAGGCCGACCATGTTCATGCCGTCGTTCCAGTCGCCGGAGCCGATCAGCGGCAGCCCGTGCCGGCCGAGTCGTGTTCCTTGCTCGATCGCCCTGACGCAGTGCTCGTAGAGCGTGCCCGTCTCCTCCGACCGCGCGGGCAGGTCGTAGTAGGAGTCCTCGCCCGGGTTGAGCGGCCGCCCCTCGATGTAGGCGACGCGCTCGTCGAGGACGCCGGTATCGCCCGTGGCGAGGACGTAGCGGGCCGTCGCCAGTGGCAGCCACAGAAGGTCGTCGGAGCAGCGCGTTCGCACGCCGCGCCCTGTCGGCGGATGCCACCAGTGCTGGACGTCTCCCTCGCGGAACTGGCGGGCCGCACAGCGCAGCAGGTGGTCACGGATGAGCAGCGGCTGGGCGTGGAGAAGCGCCATCACGTCCTGGAGCTGGTCGCGGAAGCCAAAGGCGCCACCCGACTGATAGAAGCCGGTCCGCGCCCAAAGGCGGCAAGCGACTGCCTGATAGAGAAGCCAGCCGTTGGCGAGGATGTTGACAGTTGGGTCCGGCGTCTCGACGCGGACGGCGCCAAGGACGCGCTCCCAGTGCTCCTTGACCGCCGCCAAGGCCGCGTGCGCGGGCCCGAGGCCGCGGAAGCGCTGCACCAATGCGCGCGCCTCCTCCTCGTGCCGCCCGACACCGAGGACGAAGACGATCTCCCGCTCATCGCCGTCGGCCAGGTCGACCTGGACCTGCAGCGCGGCGCAGGGGTCCAGCCCGGCGCCGACATGGCCCGATAGGCGGGCGCGCGTCATCGCGGCCGGCCGACCGGGCAGGCCGTTACGGCCGAGGAACTCAGTACGGTCGCAGGTAACGGTGCAGTGCGGTTCGTCCACGTCGAAGAAGGCGACGCGGTCGGGGAAGTCGCCGTTGTAGGGGTTCCGGGCGAAGACGGCGCCGCTCTTCGGGTCGATCTCCGTGACGACGTGGAGGAGCGACTTTGCCCGCTGCTCGCCGAGCACCCACTCGACGTAGCCCGTCGCCGAGAGGCGGCGCGCCCGGCCCGACTCGTTGCGAAGCGTAAGCGCCATCACCTTCACCGACGCGTCGAGCGCGACGTACTCCGCCAGCTCGGAGACAACGCCGCCCTCCGCGTGCTCGAAAACCGTGTAGCCGAAGCCGTGGCGGCAGGTGTAGGCGGTCGCGCCGCGCGCCGGTAGCGGCGTCGGCGACCAGTAGCGACCGGTCTCCTCGTCGCGAAGGTAGAAGGCCTCGCCGCTGGCGTCAGTGAGCGGATCGTTGTACCAGGGAGTCAGACGGAGTTCGTGGGCGTTCTCGCCCCAGGTGTAGCCACCCCCGCTCTCCGTGATCACGGCGCCGAACTGCGGGTTCGCCAGCACATTCGCCCAGGGCGCGAGCGTCGTCTCGCCGGGTCGCAGGGTGACGACGTATTCGCGCCCGTCCGGCGCGAAGCCGCCGAGGCCGTTCGAAAACAGGAGGTCGCGGCTTGGAAGCTCGACGGCCCGCTCGCGCTCGGGCACGACGTCATCGGCTGGCGTGAGCGCCGGCACAGCCTGTCCGACGCGGCGGCGGCGCTCGATCTGCTCAGCGAGCGTACCGGCGTTGTCGACGATCACAACGCGGGCGACAGTCTGTTGAAGGATCCCGTCCTCCTCCGACATTTGGTCGGCATGCCGGAGAAAGATGCCGCCCGGCCGGTCAATGACGTGCGACTCAGTTCCCGCGGAGACGATTCCCATGATCTCCTCGTGCAGTTCCTGTCGGTAGCCGGATGGCTCCTCGTTCCAGATCACAAGGTCGACTGCGAGCCCGGTGAGGCGCCAGTACGCGTGCGCCTGGACGAGCTGCCGCACGAGTTCGATCTTCGTTCGGTCGCCTATGCGGAGCAGCACGATCGGCAAGTCGCCGGAGATGCCGAAGCCCCAGAGGCCGGACTGCGGGCGCCGGTTGCGAGCGAGCACGTTCGCCGGGGCCCGCCGGCCCGCGTTGGCGTAGACGATCGAGCTGGCGAGGCGGCCGTAGAGCTGGGCGTCGGACTCGGTCGCGTTGAGCTGACGAAGGACGACCTGCCGGTGGGTCATCGCCAAATCGAAGACACGGTTGGCCAGGCGGCGGTCGTGGTACTTGCCTGCGAGCGCCATCGCCCCCTGGCGTGTCTCGCCTACGCCGGTCACCACGTTCACCCACACCGTCTCATCCGGACCCACCGTGACCTGGCGGCGGACTGAGACGATCGGGTCAAGCACGGCGCCTTGGCTGCCGGAAAGGCGGCCGGCGTCTGCCATTGCTTCCGGGTCGGCGAGCGAGCGGCCGCGCCCGATGAAGCGCAGCCGGTCCGTCTCGAACGACGTTTCGCCGACAGAAGACGTCGCTCTCGCGTCCATCAAATGGACCATCCAGGGCGTCCGCTCGCGGGGCGAGCGAGGCCGCCGCGAGCAAAGGATTGCATCGTGCGACGGGACGATCTCCGTCTGGACGAAGAGGTTGCTGAAGGCCCGGTGGGCGGCGTCGGCGGCCGGCGGCGCCATGACTACTTCCGCATAGCTCGTCACCTCGATAGTGCGCCGCGTGCCCGAGCCATTCGTGATCCTGATGCGCCTGATCTCGACGTCGTCTTCCGGCGAGACGGCGATCTCCGTATGCGTGTCGATCTCGCCATCACGGCGCCGGTACTCGGCGCGCGCCTGGGAGAAGATCGCATCGTAGGTCTTCGGCTGACTCAGCGTGGGCTGGTAGGCCGTGGACCACACCTCGCCGCTCGTCAAGTCGCGCAGGTAGCAGAACGTGCCGTGGCAATCGCGAGTCGCGTCCTCTTGCCAGCGCGTGACCGCGAGGTCGCGCCAACGGCTATAGCCGCCCCCGGCATTGGTCACCATGACGTTGTAGCTGCCGTTGGAAAGCAGGTGCACCTCCGGCAAGGCGGAATTGGGGTTGCTGAACACGCGGAGGAGCGCCTGGTACTCGCCGGCGCGCTGCCGCAGCCCGGACGTCTCGGCGGCGTTTGGGTAGAAGGGCGCGACCTTCGGCGCACGCTCTTGCAGGAGGCCTTCCGTCGCCCGGAAGATCGGTTCGGAGAGGAAGCGACGCTGCATCGGCCGGCCGAGCAGCGCGTACGCGAGGGCGAGGAAGCTCATACCCTCGTGGTGTGGCATGAACGACCGCACGAGGGCGAACGCATCGCCGCGCGGCAGGCGCGAGGATGTGTAGTCGATCGCCTCGTAGAGCCCGTAGCGGCCCTCCGCGCCGAGGTCGGCGAGCCGCTCAAGATTTGCGCACGCCTCTTTCGGGGCGACCATCAGCGCCATCGCCGTCGCGTAGGGTGCGACGACGAGGTCCTCCGCAAGACCTCGCTTGAAGCCGAGCCCCGGCACGCCGAAGGCGCGATACTGGTAATTGAGGTGGGCGTCCGTCGTATTGTAGCCGGACTCCGAGATGCCCCACGGGACGCCCCGTTGCGCGCCGTACTCGATCTGACGACGGACGACGGCCTTATAGGTCCCGTCAAGCACAGTGCCGCTATATGTCGGCATGACGATGAGGGGCATCAGGTATTCGAACATGGAGCCGCCCCAGGAGAGGAGAGCGGGGTCGGCGCCGGAGGTCGTCACGAGGCGACCAAGCGCGAACCAGTGTTCCTGCGACAGGTGTCGCTGCGCGATGCTGACGAAGCTGGCGAGCCGCGCCTCTGACGCCAGCAAATCATAATAGCTCGGGTCGCTCCGCCGCTCGGCAACGCTGTAACCAATAGCAAACAGGTTACGCGAATGGTCCGTCAGGAAGTCGTAATCCGCGTCGGCCAGCCCGTAGCAAAGCCCGCCGAGCCGCTCGATGGCTTCCAACCGGTCAGTTGCGCGGCTGCTCGCCTCGCTCACTGCGCTGCGAAAATCGGCCAGCCATTCGCGGGCAGCTCGCGTGCCGTCGACCGTGAAGGCGGCAAGCCCGGCGTCGAGCGCCGGGATGAGCGTCTCGCTGAAGCCGGCGGTTTCGCGGAGCGTGGGGCCCTCATCGAGCCGGCGGATCGCATCGAGCAGCACGTCGGGCGCCGCAGCTTCGCCGGCACCGTCGCCGTCGACAAGGGCGTCGGGCGGAGCAGGCAGCGCCGCCCACGGCGCTAGATTGTCAAGGTCGCCGAGCCAGTCATCGCACTGATCTTTGAACGAGCGAGCCCACCACTCCGCCTCGGCATCGGGCTCGGGGCCCAAGTCGTCGGCGATGCGCCCAGCCGCCGTCATCAACTCATCGAGGAGTACGCGGCAGGCGCGGAGGCCGGCGGGAGGGCTAGCCAGCGTGTGGAGCAGCCCGGCGATCTCGTCGAGCATCTCGGTGAGGCGGATGTCACGGTCTGGCGTCTCGGGCGGGCGGGCAGCCCGAGTGGCGCCGGCCAGGAGACCAAGCGTGTCACGGAGGCCGCCGAAAACCTGAGGTGAGAGAGCCCGGCTGTCGGCCAGCTCTTGCAGGCCCGGTCTCAGCGTGAGCAGGTGGCCGGCCAGGTTCCCGCTGTCAACGGTGGAAACATAAAGGGGCGCAAGCGGCCGCAGCGTCGTCGTATCGTACCAGTTGTAGAAGTGGCCGCGGATCCGCTCCATCCCCTCCATCGTCTGAAGAGCGCGCGTCGTCCGCTCTATCAGGCGGCGGGCGGAGATGTAACCGAAGTCATACGCAGCCAGGTTGGCGAGGAGTGAGAGTCCTATGTTCGTGGGCGAGGTCCGGTGGGCTATCGCCTCGATCGGCGCCTCCTGATAGCTGTCGGGCGGCAGCCAGTTGTCTTCAGGGCCTACGAACGTCTCGAAGAAGCGCCACGTCTCGCGGGCCAGCTTGCGCAGGAAGTTCGTTTGCTCGGGCGAGAGGCGGGGCTCACGCTGCTCGATCGGCCGGCTTACCCACCAGGCAATGACCGGCGAGGCGACCCAAACAGCCAGAAGCGGCCCCGCAGACAGGAGCGCGATGGGCCGCTGCACCGAGAGGTAGCCCGTCACCGCAATTGCCATAGCCGGCGCTGCCCACATCACTCGGAAGAACTCGACGAGCCGCTTGCTGGCGCTCCGCCTGGCGTCGCTTGACGTCGTCCACTCAAGGAGCCCGCGTCGCGTGATGAGCATCCGCCACCACGTCTTGAGCACAGCGTCCAGGCTGAAGACCGCCTCGTAGGGCAGGACCGCCAGGCCGAACGCGCTCTGGGCCATCCGCCTCGCGCCCGACGCGGTGGCCGCCCTGAGGTGCAAGCGGATCGGCAGACCCGTTGGCTTGGCGGCGATGTCGGCAAGGAACGGCAGGATCGGACCGAGAAGGACGATGCCGGCGACAATGCATGTCCAGAACCAGGCCGGCCTAAGAGTTGTCCACCCAAGGAGCAGGAGGAGCACAAGCGCGCCGGGCACGAGGCTCCGCCGCAGATTGTCGAGGATCTTCCAGCGCGAGAGCGCCGAGATTGGATTGCGCGCTGGATGGCCGCTGGCGTCGGGCGCAAAGGGCAACAGCCAACGGGCGATCTGCCAGTCGCCGCGGATCCAGCGGTGGCGGCGGGTTACGTCGGCACTGAAGCGCGTCGGGTAGCTCTCTTGGAGCTGAACGTCAGTGACAAGCGCGGACCGCGCGTAGCAGCCTTCCAGGAGGTCGTGGCTGAGGATCAGGTTCTCGGGGAAGCGGCCGCCGAGCGCCCGCTCGAAGGCGTCCACGTCGTAGATTCCCTTGCCGGTGAAAGACCCCTCGCGGAAGGCGTCCTGGTAGACATCGGAGACGGTGCGCGTGTAGGGGTCGATGCCGGGCTCACCGCCGAACAGGCGGCCGAACCGCGAGCGGCTGACGTTCGCCATCGCGGCCGATAGGCGCGGTTGTAGGATGCCGTAGCCCTCGCAGATGCGCCCCTTCGCCTCGTCGTAACGCGGTCGGTTGAGAGGGTGACTGAGCGTGCCGACGAGGAGTCGGGCGGCGTCGCGAGGGAGCTCCGTGTCGGCGTCGAGCGTGATCACGTACTTGACGGTCGGCAGCACCGACCGTTCGCCGACGATCAGCGAGAATCGGCCGTCCTCCGCACCGCGCAGGAGGGCGTTGAGGTCACTCAGCTTCCCGCGCTTGCGTTCGTGGCCCATCCAGACGCCCTCTTGAGGGTTCCAGCGGCGCGGTCGATGGAAGAGGAAGAAGGCGTCATCGCGGTCGTCCTGGTACTTGCGGTTGAGCGTCTCGATTCCCTCGTGCGCCAGACGGAGCAGTTCCTCGTCCTCCGGCATCACCTCGGCCGGCGAATCGCGGAAGTCCGTCAGCAGCCCGAAGTGGAGGTTGCGGTCGTGGTTCGCCAGAAAGCGTACCTCCAGCGCCCCAATCAGATTCTCGATGTCCTCTGGTTCGGTGAGGAGCATAGGCACGATGACGAGCGTACGCAGGTCGGAAGGTATTCCCCGCGAAAAGTCGAGCCGCGGCAGCGTATTGGGCTTGACGAGAAGCGTAGCCAGCCAGTTCACGATTGCGATACCGAGCGAGCTGGCGCAAAGGAGGACGAGCGCGCCGAGCGGCAGCAGTCCCCAGCCTCGGGTGCCGAAGGCGATGGCCTGCACCAGCACCGCGAACGTCACGGTCGCGGCGATCAGCCAGATCGAACCGAGGTAGAGGAGTAGGGGTATGCGGCCTGCCGCTCGACGGAGTCGCTCGAAAGGCGAGTGGCGGACCTGAGCGGCGCGCTCGAAGAGCGGGACGCCCCGGTCGATCAGGTAGTAGCCGATGTGGGCCGTCCGGTCCTGGGCGCCGGCCTGCGTCTGTGCGGCCGCGGCCAAGTCCACCGCTTTCTGCGCCACCTCTCGCTCCGAGAGGCCGCCTCGGCGGGCCGCGCGTTCGACGACGTGCCGGTAGCGGTCACGCGTGGCGAAGTCCATCTGACTGTAGATGCCGGCCGGGTCGTCGCAGAGCGTGTCCTCCACGACGCTCATCGTCTCGACGAACTCACGCCAGTCGGTGGCGTCGAGGAAGCGGAGGCTGCCGATGCTGTTGCTGATCGAAACCTGGCCCTCCGCCTGCTGCTGGCCCTCAAGCTGGATCAGCCGCTCGATCGTCAGGCTCATCTCGGTGAGCCGTTGCTCTAGCCAGGTAAGCGGCATCGCCTGCGCGGGACCCTGGCCCTGGAGCCGGCGGGCGAGTTCCGCTACGAAGGCACTGGACATCTGCGGCCGGGACCGCGCCATGTCCGCGAGGGTGAGGATCAGGGTCGTCGGCTCCTTCCCCGCGACCTCGACCATCCGGTCGGCCCAATGATTCGCCTGGCTGCGCGCGAGTCGGTCGGCGGCGATTCGAGCCGCGACGCGGCGGAGGTTGTTGATCAGCGCCAGGCGCAGCATGATCGGGATCGCCCAAAGCTCGCCCAACTTCAGCGGCCTGACGGCCTGGTAGGCGGAGACGAAAGCGCTCAAGCTGCCCGCGTCGACGCGACCGTCTCCGTGCGAGACAAGCTCCAGGGCGATGGCGTAGACGACGGGGTAGCCGGTCGAGGGGCCGGCAAGCAGGCGGGGGAGCTCCTGACTGTACCCCTTGGGCAGGTGGCCCCGTGCCGCCCGTATTTGCTCCTCGATAAGGTAGAAGTTGTCGCGCAGCCACTCGCCGGCCGGAGTGACACGAACCTGATCTTCTCCCTCGTCCGTTATGAGCCGGTAGGCATTGAGGAGGACACCCTCGTTCTCATTGAGCTGTGGGAGCAGAAGATCCGGACCCCGCTTCTCCTCGACGGTGTGCCGCGCCGCAAGCTCCTTGGCGTGGCCCTTGAGTTGCTCGATGCTGAGCAGCTCGGCGCGCAGCGGCTGGTCATCGCCGCCCCGTGCGGGCTCGACCCCCTGCCTGTGGCGTCGGCCCCAGATGGCGCGGACGGCGGTACGAAGACCCCTCCTGCCGTTGTTCAAGCCAGTGTGTCCTCTCTGACTTCGGCGAACCTGTGACTGCAATAATGAAGTGCAGTCCGTTGAGCCGCAAGACGTAGGGGCTTTCCGTTGGGTCTTTTCGGCGTCTGGAAGGCGCGGCTAGGGTCGTTTTCCCAATTCAAGATGAAACTGGGAGAGATCCGGGAGGATGGCTGGTCTGAATGAAGCACGCGTGGACGTAAGCCGGCGACGTACCCGCACCTTGCCCCTCCTACCGTACCACATCGCATGCTGGTCCTGCAGCGATGGCCGGCAGGTCTGACCGGTCATCCCGCTGAGCGACATCGTCGACTTCGCGCCGCTGGAGAGGAGTCAGAGCGAGGCGCCAAACCGCGAACGACGCTGATCGCAAGAGACATCCTATGCAATGGCATCGTGACGGTAGGAAGCGGTGTTCCCCCACGCAACAACGGTTGTGGGCGCTCCTCCTCGCCTTTCGCGCGGACCTGCCGACAATGGATATAGAGGGAGTCGCAAGTGCCGGGCTTGCCGGCTCTGTGTGACAACCGGGGCCAAGTGTGCTATAGTGTTTGGGTAAGAAAGTAAGCCCTGTCTTCGATCTGCAACGCATCCCCAATCTTGTTTTGCACTCGGCGACGAGGAATAGCGGACCCCATGTAAGGAGGTCGTCGAGTGTCCTACACTGACCGAACCCTAACGTGCGTCGATTGCGGCACGCAATTCACCTTCTCGGTAGAGGACCAAGAGTACCACGCGAGCCGCGGCTTCACTAACGAGCCAAAACGTTGCTCCGGTTGTCGCGCCGCCCGTAAGTCGGAGCGTGACGGTGGCCGCAGCTATGGCGGAGGCTATGTCGGTTCTGCTCGCCACATGCACTCGGCTGTTTGCGCCCAGTGCGGCAAGAACGCTGAGGTTCCATTCGAACCGAGGGGTGACCGGCCTGTCTACTGCAGCGATTGCTACTCTCAGCGCACACCGGTTCGCAGCGCCTACTAGACTCGACCCGCTGCCCTGACACAGAGCCCTCGGTAAGGGGTGTCGGAGCCGCTAGCTTCGACGCCGCAGTGGTGCAACGCGCCCCGCGGAGGAGGAATGCAAGTGACTACGCTACTTGTGGGAAACCTATCCCCTAAGACTACCGCTAGTGACTTACAGACCGTCTTCTCGGCCTTCGGGGAAATCAGCTCTCTGCGGATCGCCCGTGATCACGCCGGCCGCGCCCGCGGCTTCGCCCTTGTCGATCTTGAACACAGGGCCGCCGCCATCGCCGTGCAGGCCTTGAAAGGCGTGGAACTGAGAGGACGAACGATGGACGTCGTCGTAGATCGCCCATTGTCAGATGGCGGTCGTCAGGTCGCACGCGGCGGGCGCAGCAAGCCCCGAAAACCACCGATTGTCCATTCTAGGCCCTGAAGCTTAGCGCTGGGCGCTGGAGGTACTCACGAGGTTAGCATATCGAGCCCTGGGCACATCGATCTCCTTCGTGGATGCTCCAAGCGATGAGACCATTCTGAAGATCGGCCTGGACGCAGATGGTTGTTTCCTGATCTGCTTTCAGCTGTACGACTCCAGTGGCTGTCCGGCCGCCGAATCAGAAGGTATTTCGCCGTTCCCTGATGGGGTCAGGATCGACTCGAACGATGGCGAGTTGTTGCTGGACCTACGCGCCGAACTCGACGCGAACATCCAGTACCGCCTCTACAACCGGAGCGGCGATCTCCTCACCTCCTCCGACGGGGTAAGCACGAGGATCGGCCCGTGCCTGCGGATGGAGACGTGGCCCCGGCGGGGCGCGGCGTCATACAACCCGTACCGGCGTCGAGTCGACCAGGTCGCACGTGGTGTCGCACCACGCATCAACGGCGCTCCCCTGCATCTCGCTAGTGGACAAGCTTCGGGATAATGTGCACGAGCGGCGCCGGATAGATGCCCAGCCACAAAGCAAGGAGGCCGGTCGCAAGGAGCACGAACCCCTCGGAGAATGGTACGAACCCCGGCGCGGGCGTCGCTTCGCCTTCCTCAACAGGACGCATGTACATGGCGACGATGATCCGGAGATAGTAAAACAGCGACATCACGCTCCCCGACACCAGGATGATTATCAGCGCCCACAGCGACGACTGCGCACCCGCCGCGACCAGATAGAACTTGCCGATGAACCCGCCTGTCAGCGGGATGCCGGCAAGCGAAAGCAGCATGCCGGCGAAGATGCCCGCCAGCCACGGCCGCTTCCAGAACAGGCCGCGATAGTCGTCGATGCGGTCAGCGTCGCGCTCGGGGCCGGAGAGCACGGTGATGACGCCGAAAGCGCCTGCCGTGGCGACGAAATAGGCGATCAGGTAGAACGTCACCGCCGTGACCCGCAGGTCACCGCCGGCCACGAACGCGACAAGCAGGTAGCCGAAGTGCGCAATCGATGAGTAAGCCAGGATGCGCTTGACGTTGTTCTGCAAGAGGGCGAGCAGGTTGCCCGCCAGCATGGACGCTATCGCGATGACGCTGAATATCCAGAACAAGGAGTCGTCGGCGCGGAAATCGATCTGGGTGAAGAAACGCAGGAGTATCGCGAACACTCCTCCCTTGGAGACGGTCGCGATCAGGGCCGTGACCGGCGCCGGCGCGCCCTGGTAGACGTCGGGCGCCCACATGTGGAACGGCACGACCGCCAGCTTGTAGCCAATGCCGACACCCATCAGCCCCAGGCCGCTCAGGAAGAAGACGCGCTGGCTGTCGTCGAGGGCGTCACGCAGCGAGGCAATCTGCGCGAACTCCATCGATCCGATCTCCGCGTACACCAGCGCCATGCCGAACAGCAGGAAGGCGGTCGACGCGGCGGCCAGCACCAGGTACTTGACCGCGGCCTCGACGCCGATGGCGCTGGCGCGATTGTAGCCGATGAGGGCGTAGAGGGAGATGCTCAGTATCTCCAGCCCCAGGAAGAACGAGGCGAAATGCACGCTCGCCACCAGCACCGACGAGCCGAGCGTCGCCAGGAGCAGCAGTATCCAGTACTCTTCGAGGTTGCCCGGGTGCTCCTTCAGGTACCGGTATGACAGGATGACGAGCACCAGCGCCGCCGCGAAGAGCAGGCCCATGTAGAAGAGGGCGAAGTTGTCGACGAGGAAGAGCGGCGTCGCCTGGCGGTCGCTCTGCGAAGTCACGACCGGCAACATGACGAACGCCAGGACCAGCCCGCCGAACGTGATCGCCGTGGAGACGACGTAGCTCCGCCGGACAGCGACGGCGAGCATCACCGCGACCGGCGTGGCGGCCAGCAGGATCAGAGGCAGGACGTCGATCCAGCCGCTGCGCGTCATGGCGCCTCCCACTCCTCGGGCAGGACGACGTTGAGGGGGTCGACCGGCGCCTGCGTCTTCTCCTCGGGCCGCGTCGTGGCCACTATCTGCTGCAGGTTGGTTATCGACTGCCTCGCGGTGGCGAGAATGCTTTGCGGGTACAGCCCAAACCAGAGGACAACGGCAATCATTGTCGCCATGATCGCGCCTTCCCGCAGGTTCATGTCCGGGAGCTTCCAGCCGACATGGTTCGGCCCCAAGAATGCCACCTGGATCATCCACAGCGAGTAGACGACAGACAGGATGAGCCCCAGCGTCGCCACGACGGCCATCGTCGTGTTCGCTTGGTAGGTACCGAGAACTACGAGAAACTCGCCGACGAAGTTCCCAAGTCCCGGCAGGCCGAGAGACGCCACGGCAAAGAAGAGCGCCACACCGCCCATGCGGGGAGCGGTCTGCCAGAGGCCGCCCATCCGGCCCATGTCACGCGTGTGTATCCTGTCGTTCAGGTCGCCGACGAGGATGAAGAGGGCGCCGGTTGTGATGGCGTGCGCCAGCATGATCATGACAGCGCCCTCGAGCGCAAGCTCGTTCCAGGCGAAGATGCCCAGCAGCACGAAGCCCATGTGGCTGATGCTCGTGTAGGCGACGAGGCGCTTGATGTCGGTCTGGGCGAAGGCCATCACCGCGCCATACAGAATACCGGCGACCGCCAGCCCCATTGCGACATCTGAGAAATCAAGCGCAGCCTCGGGGAAGAGCGGCACGAGGAAGCGGATCATCCCGTAGGCACCGACCTTCAGCACGAGCCCGGCCAGGTCGACGCTGCCGGCCGTCGGCGCCTGCGTATGGGCATCGGGCAGCCAGGTATGCAGGGGTACCACCGGCAGCTTCACCGCGAAAGCCGCGAAGAAACCCAGCATCAGCCAGCGCGCCGTCGACTCCGACATCGGCGTCCCCAGCAGCTCATTGTAGTCGAAGGTGTAGACGCCGGTGGCGCGACCATGAACGAAGTAGAGTCCCAGAATGGCGAGAAGCATCAGGAGGCCGCCGGCCTGCGTGAAGATGAAAAACTTGATGGAGGCGTAGGTGCGGTTCTCGTAGCCCCAGAAGCCGATCAGGAAGTACAACGGGACCAGCATCATCTCCCAGAAGAAGTAAAAAAGAAAGAGATCAGTTGCCAGGAAGACGCCCATTATCGACGCCACGATCCACAGCAGATTGAAGTGGAAGAAGCCGACGCGCTCCTGGATCGCGTTCCAGGAGCAGGCCACCGCCATGATGCCGAGGAAGTTCGTCAGTACGATGAGCAACATGCTCAGCCCGTCCATCGACAGGTGATAGCTGATGCCGAGCTGCGGTATCCAGCTATAACTCACCTCGATAACCCAGGGGCCCTTCGCCACATAGCCGACAGGCCCGAAATAGCGCACCCAGAGCACAATCAGGATGACCATGTGGACCGAAAGGGTCACCAGCGATATCACACGCGGCCAGAACCGGC
>Ga0315284_10003615_pt1 | contig 22013 bp, 23 predicted proteins | sample YL17G09_16_MG_FD_203696 | JGI IMG/M metagenome (GOLD analysis project Ga0315284, IMG submission 203696) | Sediment microbial communities from Yellowstone Lake, YNP, Wyoming, USA - YL17G09_16 | ecosystem: Environmental > Aquatic > Freshwater > Lake > Sediment | place: USA: Wyoming | collected... | reverse complement strand
ATCGCACCCCCGTGGAGGCGCTGCAGATGCTCCGCGTACTGGCGTGCCTGCTCCTGACCGACCTGCGCGTCGCGGCTTGTCTTCTTGGCCTCGACGACGGCCGCGGGTCTGCCACGCAGCAGCAGCGCGTAGTCCGCAAACTGATGTCCGGTGTAGAGGTCTCCCCGCTCGCGAACGGCAGCGGCGCGCTCGGGCGAGACGAGGATGTCCAACTCCTGGGTGACATGTGACGGGTCTTGGACTTCCCAACCGGCCAACCGGAGTCGGCGGTCAATGATCTGTCGTCGGGTATCCTGTTCAGAGTGCGGTTCGGTCACTGCCGCACCACGTGTCAGGCGGCGGGGTGCAACGCGAGGAGGACCCGAAGCGCCTCGGCGAGGTAAGCGGGCGCCTCCTCGGGCTTGCACCGCTTGCCGGAGCGATAGATGCCCGCGTGAGCGCTCCGCACCTCCACGTTCCAGCCGCGCTGCTGCGCGAAGAAGGAGAGCGCGTCGGTGCTGAAGGCGGTGCGGATCGCCATCTCATCGCTGCCGCGCAGCAGGTAGTGCGAGGAGAAGTCCGGGCTGGCCTCGAAGTCGATGTCCTGATACCCGAAGAACCCCCCGATCTTGTGGAAGAAGTTCTCCGGCGCGAGGGCGAAGTCCGGCAGGCCCTGCGCCCCGCCAGGGAAGAGCGCCACCGTCTGCCGGAAAGTGTGCGAGTTCTTCCCGCCACCCGTGGTGTACCGGTAGTCGAACAGCTTCACGGAGTGGTCCGCCACGGTCCCCGTCATCACGTTCCGCGCGGTCTTCGAGTGGCCGTGGTCGAAGACGGGCAGGTCGCCGAAGGTCCTGAGCGCCTCCACGTCGCCCTTCTCCTCGAACGTGTAGCCCATCGCCTGGCACGCCGCGGCCATCGCCTCGGTGCGCTTCTTCTCGTGCTGGACGGCCCAGTAGATGAGGCCCCCGAAACCCGCGATAATGGCGACGACGATCAGTATCGGTGACACGGTACGTCTCCTTGCCTTGTCCGTGAGTCAGACGGGCGGTTCGGCGCTCGCGTCCCACTCGCTGTCCAGCGGGATCGCGGTGAGCGTCTCGCCGGCGGGCACGTCGTTCCGGTCCTCGGGCACGATGACGAGCGCGTTGGCGCGCGCCATCGAGGTGAGGATGCCGGAACCCTGCGGTCCGGTGAGTCGCACGCGATGGGTGCCGGCCTCCTCGCGCACCACGGCGCGCAGGAAGTGCATCAGCCCGCCGCCGGTCGTGATGCGTTCGTCGGTGACGGCGCGCACGATGCGCCGGAACAGCGCGGTGTGGCCCTGCATCTTGAGGATCGCCGGCCGGACGTAGAGTTCGAAGCACACCATCGTGCTCACGGGATTGCCGGGCAGCCCGATCCACGGCACGCCCCGCACCGTGCCGAAACCCAGCGGCGCGCCCGGACGCATCCGGACCTTCCAGAACGACCGTTCCACGCCGAGCGCGTCGAGCGCCGCGTGGACGTAGTCGTACTCGCCGACGCTGACGCCGGCGGTGGACACGACGAGATCGCACGTGGCGAAGCCGCGCGCAAAGTGTTCCGTCATGCTCGCGAGCGTGTCCTTCGCGATGCCGAGGTGCACCGGCTCGGCGCCGGTGCGGCGGATCAGCGCGTCGAGGGTGTAGGTGTTGGAGGACGCGGTCTTGCGGCCGGCGAGGATCGCCTCGCGCTCGTCCAGGCCGGCGATCTCGTCGCCGGAGGCCAGGATGCCGATCCGGGCCCTGCGCACCACGCGGACCCGGTCCATCGCCATCGAGGCGAGCACGCCCAGCTGGGCGGGGCCGAGGAGGGTGCCGGCGTCGAAGACGCGGGCGCCGCGCCGCAGGTCCTCGCCGGCGAAGCGGAGGTTCCGGCCGGCGTCGCGGTCGCGCAGGATGAGCGCGACGTCGCCCTCGCGCTCCGCGTCCTCCTGCCGCACGACGGTGTCGGCGCCTTCCGGGGTCGGCGCCCCGGTGAAGATGCGCGTCGCCTCCCCCGGACAGAGCGCACGCGTCGGGGACTGCCCCGCCTGGATATCCTCCACGATCCGCAGCCGCTTCGGCGCCTCCCGCCGCGCACCGCGCACATCCTCGGCGCGCACGGCGTAGCCGTCCATCGCGGAGTTGGTGTGGGCCGGGAGATCGAGCGGGGAGTCCACGGCCTCGGCGAGGACGCGGTCCAAGGCGTCCGGCAGCGGGACCGCTTCCTCGGGCAGGCGGGTGACGCCGGAGAGGACGAGATCGATCGCCTCGCGGACGGTCTTCACCGGGTCTCCGGCGGGCGGCGGCTGAAGTTCGCGAGGCGCTCGAGCACGCGGTCCTGCACCACCTCGACCACGCGCCGCGGGACGGTGAAGTGGTTCGCGATCATCACGAAGACGAGCCGCTCGCCGTCGGCGGTGGTGACGTAGCCGGAGAGCGCGCGGACGTTCGCGATCGAGCCGGTCTTGGCGCGCACGTTGCCCGCGGCCGCCGTGCCTCTCATCCGGGCGGCGATGGTGCCGTCCACGCCGGCGATGGGGAGGGCCTGGTAGAACGCGTCGAAGTCGGGCCGGCCCGCCATCGCGATGAGGATGCGCGCGAGGGTCTCCGGGGCGACGTAGTCGTAGCGGGAGAGCCCGGACCCGTCGGCGATGACGTACGCGTCGTCCGCGACGCCGAAGCTCCGGAGCACCTCCCGCACCGCCGCGCGTCCGCTGTCCACCGAGGCCTGGCCCTTCGCCTCTCCGCCGATGGTCCGCAGCAGCGTCTCGCCGATCTGGTTCTGGCTTGGCTTGAGGAACGGCGGGAGGACGTCGCGCAGCGGTGCGGACCGCCAGATGAACAGCGTGTCGCCCGCCGGTCCCGCGGGCGCCGCCGCGCCGCGCACGGTGATCCCCGCCTCGCGCAGCACCTGGGTCAGGGCGGTCTCGAAGTAGCGTGCCGGATCGAGGACCGCGACCTCGAGCCGCAGGGGCGCGTGACCGGCGGAGATCCGGCCGGAAACGGTGACGGAATCGGTGAAGGGCGCCCGCGAGAACTCGACGTCGTTGATGGCGGAGTCGCGCGGGGCGGTCGCGACGCTCCCGAAGAGGCGAAGCGGCGCACCGCTCGGCAGGAACGCCGCGCGTACCGGCGCACCGGTCGTGTCGCCCGGCGTGACCTCGAGCAGGGCGAAACCCTCGTTGAACTGGAGGGCGCCGACCGGCGCGGCATAGGAGTCCGACAGGTAGTCCCACGCCCAGCCCTGGCCGAGCGGCGGGTCGGTGAACCAGTTCCCGTCGCCGACCACGCGGCCGGTGACGGTGCGGATGCCGCGTGCCCGCAGGGAGTCGGCCCACGGCCGGAGGCTCGCGAGCACGTCCGTCCCGCCGGTGACGTGCAGGGAGAAGGTCGGGTCGCCCCGGCCGACGACCACCAGGTCGCCCGCCAGCGTGTCGGCGCGGCGGGTCCCGCGCGCCAGGACGGCCGTCCGGAAGCGGAAGTCGGCGCCGAGGCGCACCAGCGCGGCGGAAGAGGTGACGAGCTTCTGGTTGGACGCCGGCATGAACAGCCGCTCGGCGTTGCGGCGGTAGAGGACCTCGCCGTTGTCGAGCGACTGGACGACGACGCCCCACATCGCGCGGGCGAACTCAGGGCCGGAAAAGGCGCTGTCGAGTTCGGAGACGAGATGGGAGACGGCGGGCGCGAGAGCGGGCGTGCCGGCCCGGGCGGCGCAGCCGGCGGCGAACAGCGCGAGGAGCGCCGCCGGGGCGCGCCTCAGCGCGCGCCCTGCAGCACGATGTCGGTGAGCCGGTAGAGCCAATTGGTGTCCGTGAAGCGGAGGACCGGTACGGGAGCGCGGAAGTCGCGCACGTCGGTGACGATCGCCAGGTAGTTCCGGGCGTCGGGGCTGTCCGGGGTGTACAGCGGCTCGGGGTGCACGGCGTGGCGGTGCACCTCGATCTTGGGCAGGTCGGACTGCTTGAACCCCTCCACGACGACGAAGTGGGCGTCGCGCAGGTAGGCCTCCGCCAGCTCGCGGGGCCCCATCGGCTGGAGAGCCTGGGCGAGGAGGACGCGCGACCGCGGGAACTCCATGACCACGCGCTCGGCGCCGCCCTCGTGCATGTGGCGCCAGGTGTCGCGGCCCTTGGTATCGAAGTCGAACGGGTGGCTGCCGTGCTTGATCGTCATCACCCGGTGTCCCCGGCGCACGAGCTCGTGCACCAGGGCGACGACCAGCGTGGTCTTCCCGGAGTTCTTCTTGCCGACTATCGCGACGAGTCGCGGGCCCGGCATAGTGCCTCCGCCTGCTGCAGGTCTTCGGGAGCGTTGACGTTGAAGAATAGAACTCCCGGATCGCCGTAGTTCAACACCGTGGCGGCCGGGAGCCGGGCGACGCGGACGCGCTGATGGAAGCCGATGGCCCGCCGGTCGCCCTGGGCCAGGGCCGAACGGATGGCCGGTCCGCAGGCCGGGCCGTAGGCCGCGCAGAGGGGCTCGAGGCCGCGGCGCGAGCCGCTCTCGGGGATGACGACGTCGGCGTCGCTCAGCCCCTCGGCCAGGGCGCGGACCAGTGCCGCCGGGACGAAGGGCATATCCCAGGCGACGCAGACGACCGGGGCGCCCGTTTCCACCGCGGTCAGGATCCCGCCGAGCGCGCCGATGTCCGGCACGACGTCCAGGTGCACGGCCAACCCGGGGCGCCACGACCCTGCGTCGGGGGCATTGGCGCACAGCGAGGGCAGAGAGCCCACCGCCTCTGCGAGGGTGTCCACCACGCGGTCGAGGATGCGCCGTCCCCCCACCTCCAGCAGCCCTTTCGGGATGCCGCCATAGCGGGAGGCGTGGCCGCCCGCGATCACGGCGCCGCCGACGTTCAGTAGCGCCGGGTCCTCTGTCGCTCGAGCGCGAGGTCGAGCGCGACGGTCACGGCGAGGAGGTGGACCGTGCGGCTTCCCACCTGGGCGAAGGGCTCGAGTTGCGTGTGGTTGCCGGGGCCGGTCACGGTGGGGATGCGGGTGACGATGTCCCGGGCCTCGAACCGGAGCTGATACCCCGGCGCCGTCTCCAGAGTGACGCCGGCGGCGAGCGTCGCGAGCAATGTGGTTTCGCGGCGGTTCTGATCGGCGAGGAAGAGGCGCGCCCTTGTCTGTGGTCCGAGGGAGTCGATCTCCCCCTGCAGGAACACCCTCCCGCTCGCCTCGATGAACGAGCCGCCTAGGATGGCGGCACCGGCGACCAGCCGCACGTACGGTTGCACCAATCCCTGAGTCACGATGCGCCACGTGCCGCCGAGCTGGAAGGCGGCCGCGCTGGTCGGGATGGACTTCCCCTGGATGTCCTCGCAGGCCTGCCGGTTGATGTCCTGGCTGTCGTAGGCGTACGGCGACGCGACCGGCCCGAGTGACGCGCACCGCGACTCGGTCGTGAGGCCGAGAAAAGAGATCTCGAGCGTGTATGCGAAGCGCGGCGAGCGGAACAGCGTCGCGCCCACACCGACCGTGAAGCCAGGCCGGAAGCGGCGGGACAGCGTGAGAGAGTCGAGTTCGCCCGAGGAGACGCCGGCGTACTGGCGGTCGAGGCGCCAGATCCCGCCGCCCGTCAGGTAGCCGGCGCCCATGCTGAGGATCAGGAGCGGATGCTCGCGAGACTGGGCCGGGGCGCGGTTCGCGAGCGCCGCTAGAGCCGCGGCGACGAGCACGCTCCCTCGTACACGATGCGGCGTCACGCGGACTCCAAGGCGAGGGTCGTCATCGCGCCGACTCGGGACCGCGCCGCCAGCGTTCGGTTCCCGTCGGGCGCCAATGCATAGTACCCCGGAGCGGACGCCCCGCCAACTGACGGCTGGCGCACCGCGGCGCGCCCCGGCGTCAGGGGCTAAGTCTCGCCCCGGTGGACCTGCGGATGTCCGGACACGGCCCGGCCGACAAGGAGGATCCCGGCGCGCTTCGCGATGGCGAGGGCGAGCGTGGACGGGACGGAGGGCGTGGCGACGTAGGCAATGCCCGCGCGCGCGGCTTTGAATGCCAACTCGGCGGAGATCCGGCCCGTCACCAGGAGGCCGAGGCCGGCGGGGTCGCGGCCGCGGATCAGGGCACCACCGACGACCTTGTCCACGGCGTTGTGCCGGCCGATGTCCTCGGCGTGGTCGAGGAGGGTCGTGCCATCGGTAAGGGCGGCGGCGTGGATGCCGCCGGTCTGCCCGTAGAGCACGCCGCGGTGGAACATCTCCTTGAAGAGCGCGCGGGTCGTCTCGACAGCCGGCGGTTCCCCCCGCGGCGCGCCCTGGGGGAGGGAGGCCGGGTCGGCGAGGGCCACGCTGACGGCGCCGCATCCCGACGCGAGCACCCGGCGACGCTGATCTGCGGCGATGTGCGCGACGGCCTCATCCGCGACCTCGGCCCAGAAACCGAGGTCGGTCGCGCAGGGCCGCAGCGAGAGGAGGTCCCTCAGCGTGCGGATGTATCCCTCGCCGTGGAGCCATCCGACGCACAATTCCTCGAGCTGCGTGGGCGTGCACATCCACGTCACAGCGGGCTTGTGGTTCACCTCCAGCCAGACGGGCGTTTCCTCCACGGCCGCGAGTCGATCGTGCGCGCCCCGCTCACCCACGAGCGTTCACTCCTCTCCGCGGTACTCGGCCCAGAGCGCCGGCTCCTCCCGCACGCGGACCGCGGCCAGCGCGCAGCCCGAGGGCAGGCGCGGCGCGACGCGGCGCCAGATCTCCACGCAGAGCGCTTCGCCGGTCGGCACGGTCCGCCCGTAGGCGAACTCCGGCGCGTCGAGGTTGAGGTGCCGGTGGTCGTAGCGCGCGACGACCTCTTCGTGGAGGATGCGGTCCAGCGCCACGAGGTCCACGACCATCGCGGTCAGCGGATCGGTGCGGCCCCGCACCGTCACCTGGCAGGTGTAGGTGTGGCCGTGGCCGTGTGGCGAGGCGCAGGCGCCGAAGGTCTCGGTGTTCCGCGCGTCGCTCCACTCCGGCCTGAAGTACCGGTGGGCGGCGCAGAACTGCACGGTGCGGGTGAGGTACGCGGTCGGCACAGTCGGCTCCCGGTCAGAAGACCCTCACGGCCACGCTCTTGAACGACGCGCAGACCGGCGCGCCCACCACCAGGCCCAACTCGTCGCAGCTGCGGCGGGTGACGAGCGCGACCAGTTCGATGCCGGCGTCGATCGTCACGCGGATGGCGGCGTCCTGCTCCGCGAGGCGGACCACGCGGCCGGCGAGGCAGTTCCGCGCCGAGGAGCGCAGGGGTTCGCGCGAGAGGACGATCTCTTCGGGCGGGATGGCGAGCGTGGCGGGCCCGCCGCGGTCGGCGATGACGAAGATGTCCACCGGCCCGACCACCACGCGCTGTATCCCGCCGCCGCCCGGCAACTCGACGCGGAAGAGGTTCTCGGGCGTGACGGGGACCGGAGTTCCCTGGTGCAGGGCCAGGAGAGCGTTCGACCAGCGGTACGCCTCCTCGAGCAGGTGCGAGGCGAAGCAGACCGCCAGCGGTCGCAGCGCCTGCTCCTCGGCCACCGCGGCGAACAGGGCGTGCTGGGCCGCGCGATCGGCGGCGGAGGCCGCTTCGTCCAGCAGGAGGACGTCGGGCCGGGCGGCGAGGGCGCGCGCCACGGCCACGCGCTGGATTTCGCCCTCGCTCAGCTCGCGCGCCTGGCGCCCGGCCAGCGGCTCGAGGTGGAAGCGTGCGAGGGCGGCGCGGGCGCGGGGCTCCACGTCGGCGGCAGGCGTGCCGCGGAGTCGGAGCGGGAAGGCCACGTTCGCGACCACGGTGCCGCGGAAGAGGTACGGTCGCTGCTCGACCAGTGTGACGCGCCGCCGCGCCGCGCGCCGCTCTCCCGCGGTGCGCACTTGGCGGCCCTCGAGCAGGAGTGCCCCCAGTGTTGGCGGCTCGAGGAAGGCGAGCAGGCGCAGCAGAGTGCTCTTGCCGGAGCCGTTGGGGCCCACGAGCGCGAGCCGCGAGCCGGGTTCGAGGGCGACGCGTCCGACGGTGAGCACCGTCCGGCCCTCGTAGGTGTGGACGAGGCCCCGCGCCTCAAGCACCGACGCGGCCCTGCAACAACTGGATGAGGATGTTGACGGTGAGCGCCAGCGCGAGAAGGACCAGGCCGAGGGCGATCGCGAGACCGAAGTCACCCTGCGACGTGGCGAGGGCGACGGCGGTGGTCAGCGTCCGCGTTTCACCGCGCAGGTTGCCTCCGACGATCATCGCGGCGCCCACCTCCGACAGCACGCGCCCGAAGGACACCACGACCGCCGCGGCGAGCGCGAACCGCGCCTCGCGCGCCACCGCCCACGCCGTGGCCATCGGTCCCGCGCCGAGGGTGAGCGCCGTGCGGCGCACGCGGGGGTCCACCGCCTGCACCGCGGCGGCGCTCAGCGCCGTGGTGATCGGCACGGCGAGGAGCACTTCGGCGATGACGATGGCCGGCCACGTGAACAGCAATCCGAGCGCGCCCAGCGGTCCGTGCCGGGAGAGGAGCAGGTAGATGACCAGGCCGATGACGACGGTGGGGAAGGCGAGCGCCGTGTTCAGCACCACGAGCAGCCCGCGCCGGCCCTGAAAACGCGTGCTGCCGAGCCAGAAGCCGAGCGGCACGCCAAGCGCGCAGGCCGTGACGGTGGCGACCACCGCCACCTTGAGGGACAGCGCCGTGATCCCGAGGATCTCGGCGTTCAGCGGACCCACGGCGCCCTAGAAGTTGAACGCGTACACGACGCCGAAGGTCAGCGTGAGATTGTGCGCCCACTGCTTGGTGCTCACATCAGGCAAGAGGATCGGAGGGTAGATCGGATTGCCGTTCAGGTCCCGGGGCTCGTAGTAGCGCTCCGGCCACTCGTAGCGCCAGATGTAGTCCCGCACCTCGAGCCGCGCCGCCAGCGTCCGCCCGAAGAAGACGCGCGTGCCGAGCGAGGGGACGAAGCTGAAGTTGGGGCCCGCGTTGTACCCGCCCGGGTCCTGCTCGGGGTTCGTCGGCGTCATCCACCCGGCGCCGAAGCCGACGTACGGCGCGACCCCGTGCCACGTCTTCGCGCCGGTCAGGTTCAGGACGAGGCCGATGTCCGCCAGGAGCAGCGTGCGGTCCACCGGGCCGCTCACCCGGGTGGCGCTGTCGGCCTCGGTATCGATCCTGAAGCGGCTGCTGGCCGCGACGCCAAGCGTTGCCGTGAAGTCCAGCGGGCCGGAGAGGCGGGTATCGAAACGCCCGGCGTACAGCATACCCGCCCGCCACCCCACCCCGGTCACGGCGGTGTTGCCGCCGAACCGTCCCAGGCCGAGGGAGAGCGTCTGGCGCATCGTGAGGTCGTGGAACGGTGAAGTGCCGGGGGGGTGCCCGACCTGCGCCGCGAGCGGCGCCGCGGCGCTGAGCGCAAGGGAGGTGGCCAACGCCAGGCCCGCCGCCCGTCCGCGTGTTCGCCCGTTTGTCCGTCCACCCGTCCGTCCGTCCGGCCTCACGTTCCCTCCCTCAAGTCGCGTCCCGTCATCGCCGCGGGCTGCTCGAGCCCCAAGAGTCCCAACACCGTCGGGCCCACGTCGCGGAGGGATCCGCCGGGGCGAAGCGGTCCCTTGAATCCCTCGTGGAGCAGGAGGAACGGCACCGGATTGCTGGTGTGCGCCGTGTACGGACCGCCCGTCGAAGGATCGATCATCAACTCGCAGTTGCCGTGGTCGGCCGTGATCAGGACCGACGCACGCGCCTTGTCGGCCGACGCCAGCAGCCGCGCCAGGCACCGATCCACCGCCTCCACGGCCCGCACCGCCGCCGGCAGCACGCCGGTGTGGCCCACCATGTCGCCGTTCGCGTAGTTCACGAGGATGAAGTCGTGCCGGCGCGCCTCGATGGCGGAGCAGAGGACGTCGGTGATACCTGGCGCGCTCATCTCCGGCATCAGGTCGTAGGTGGCCACCTTCTGCGACTCCACCAGCCGCCGTTCCTCGCCGCGGAACGCCTGCTCGACGCCGCCGTTGAAGAAGTACGTCACGTGGGCGTACTTCTCGGTTTCCGCCGTACGCAGCATCGCGAGGCCGTTCCGGCTCACGACGTCCGCCAGGATCTCGTTCAGCGCGAACGGCCCGAACGCCACGGGGACGGCGAAGGTCTCGTCGTACTGCGTCATCGTCACCACGTCGATCAGCGGCGCGCCGCCCCGGTCGAAGCCGGTGAAGTCCGGCTGGGTCCAGGCCCGCACCATCTGCCGCATCCGGTCCGCGCGGAAGTTGAAGCAGAAGATGCCGTCGCCCTGACGGATGGGAGCGAGCGGCAGGCCCGCCGCGTCGACGACCACCAGCGGCTTGATGAACTCGTCGGTCTCGCCGCGGGCGTACGCCTCCTCGATGCCGCGCACGGGATCGGTGATCGGCGTGCCGTTGCCCGCCATCATCGCTTCATAGGCCAGTTGCGTCCGCGGCCAGCGCTTGTCGCGGTCCATCATGTAGTAGCGGCCGGCCAGCGTGGCGATCACCGCCCGTCCCTGTGCTGCCTGTGCCAGCTCGGCGACGAAGCCGCGCCCCGAGTCCGGCGCGGTGTCCCGGCCGTCCATCGCGCCGTGGATGGCGACGCGGGGCAGCCCCGCCCGGTGCGCGAGGTCGATGAGGGCGAACAGGTGCGCGTCGAGGGCGTGGACGCCGCCCTTCCCGATGAGGCCGAAGAGGTGGAGCGTGCCGCCCCGCCCCTTCACCCGCGCCAGGAGGTCCTGGACGGTTCCGATCGAGGAGAACTCGCCCGAGCGGATGCTGTCGGAGACGCGGACGAAGTCCTGCGGCACGATGCGCCCGGCTCCGAGATTCAGGTGGCCGACCTCGGAGTTGCCCATCTGCCCGGTGGGGAGGCCGACATCGGGGCCGGAGGCCTCGAGGAGCGTGCGCGGCAGGCTCCCCCACAGCTTCTCCCACGTCGGGTGAGCGGCGAGCGCAATGGCGTTCCCGTCGCCCGAGGGCCGGTATCCCCAGCCGTCGAGGACGACCAGCACCACGGGTCCGCGTCGCGTCGTCACGATGTTTGACATCGCTTCTCCCGGGCCCTACAATGCGCCTCGTGCAGACTCAAACCGCAGAATCTACCCCGGCCCGGCGTCCCCAACCAGCCGCGCGCGCCGCCTGCCGCCTCGGAGTGGCCGCGTCGCTACTGTGCATTCTCGCCGTTCCCGGACGCGCGCAGCAGTCCTTCGTCCTCCAGCGCGACAACGAGGCGTTCCTCACTGAGCCCGGCGGGGTCCGCCTCGGACGTCTCGCTGCCGGCGCACGCCTGCAGGCCACTGGGTCGCGCTCGGGTCACACGCAGGTCACCCTCGACGGTTGGATCTGGCGCGAGTCGGTGCGGTCCGAGCAGCGCGAGGGCCACACTCTCGCGGTGCGCAAGTCCGGCGAGGAGAACGTCCGCGACGAGCCCAATGGCACCATAGTGGCGCGGCTCGTCTTCGGCGCGCTCCTCGACGAGGTGGGGCGGCGTGGCGGGTGGGTGCACGTGCGGCGCACCGGGTGGATGGCGTCGGCGGGGCTCGGGGGCGCGTTGTCCGCGGCTCGTCCGGCACCGGCCGTCGCCGCGCCTCCGGCTCGAACGCCGTCCGCTCAGGCGCTTCCCGCGTCCGAGACCGCGAGCGCGGCGGTCCAGAACGTCGACCCCAGCCTTGCCGTCGCGCGGCGGCGCATCGAGCTGCGCCGGGCGCCTGGGGCCGCGCCGGCGGGGACGATCGAGGCGGAGATGCCGGTGCGCGTCACGGCCCGCGCCGGCGAGTGGGTACGCGTGGAGACGCAGGGCTGGGTGCGCGAGAGCGAGCTGCGGCCCGCGGGCCGCTCGGCGCTGAACAACGTGACGGCCGCCGAGCTGCGGGCGGACCCGGAGCGGTTCCGCGGGCGCCTGGTGCGCTGGACGATCCAGTTCATCGCGCTGCAGACGGCGGACGACCTGCGGCCCGACTTCCAGCCCGGCGAGCGGTACATCCTCGCCCGCGGCCCGGCGCCGGAATACGCGTTCGCCTACGTGGCCGTGCCCCCGGAGAAGCTGGCGGAGGTCGGCCGCATCGAGCCGCTGGCCAGCGTCACCATCATCGCGCGGGTGCGCAGCGGCCGCAGCGCGTATCTGGCGAACCCGATCCTCGAGCTGGTGGACATCGCCCCATGAACGAGTTCCTGTGGAAGCGCATCGAGCGCAAGCTGGCCGCGCTCTCGGACGAGCGGGTCTACCAGGTCCTCGACTACGTCGAGTTCCTCGAGTCGCGCTACGCCGCCCAGGGCGAAGCGTCGGCGTCGCCCTTCCAGAAGCTGGCCGAGAAGGTGGAGGACACCCTCCGCGCGGGACGCGTGCCGGTGACGGCCATCAAGAGCACGATGGACGCGATGTCCGCGGCCGGGCGCCTGATGAGCGGGCTCGCCGCGGCCGGCCGGGCAATGGTGGACGAGGTTGCCGGCGCGACGCCGAAGCCGGAGACCAGGCCCGAGCCGCCCCCGGGCGGCCCCGGATCCGCTTGACCCGCGCTCGCCGGGCCCGGTAGCTTCCGTCATGGAGAGCCGGATCCGCCCGGACGCCGCCCTCACCTTCGACGACGTCCTCCTCGTCCCGCGCCACTCGACGGTTCATCCTCGGCAGGTCGACGTCTCGACCCGCCTGACCCGCACCATCACGCTCAACATGCCCTTCGTCTCGGCGGCGATGGACACCGTCACCGAGAGCGAGATGGCGATCGCGATGGCGCGCCACGGCGGGATCGGCGTCGTCCACAAGAACCTGCCGATCGACCGCCAGGCCGCCGAGGTGGACCGCGTGAAGCGGTCCGAGAGCGGGATGATCCTCGACCCCATCACGCTGCCGCCGGGCCGCCCGATCAGCGACGCGCTGCGCCTGATGGCCCGCTTCAGGATCTCGGGCGTGCCGATCGTGGACGAGCGGCGGCGCCTGGTGGGCATCATCACGAACCGCGACCTCCAGTTCGAGCACGACGAGAGCCGGCCCATCGCGGAGGTGATGACCCGGGAGGGGCTCATCACCGCGCCGCTCGGCACGACCCTCGAGGAGGCGGAGCGGATCCTCGGGCGGCACAAGGTCGAGAAGCTCCCCGTGGTGGCGCCCGATGGGACCCTCACCGGACTCATCACGGTCAAGGACATCTTCAAGCGCCGCCAGTTCCCCGACTCGAACAAGGACCAGCACGGCCGCCTCCGGGTCGCCGCGGCCCTCGGCGCCACCAAGGACAGCATCCCCCGCGCCCGCGCGCTGGTCGACGCCGGGTGCGACGTCCTCGTGCTCGACTCCGCCCACGGTCACAGCGAAGGGGTGCTCCGGGCCATCGCGGCGCTGCGCGAGGCGCTACCCGAGGCACAGATCATCGGCGGCAACGTGGGCACGGCCGAAGGCGCCAAGGCCCTCGTCGCGCGCGGCGTGGACGCGATCAAGGTCGGCGTGGGGCCCGGCTCCATCTGCACGACGCGCGTCGTCGCGGGCATCGGCGTCCCGCAGGTCACCGCGATCATCGACGCGGTGGCGGGCGCGGGCGGTGTCCCGATCGTGGCAGACGGCGGCGTGAAGTACTCGGGCGACGCGGTGAAGGCCCTGGCCGCGGGCGCCGACAGCGTGATGATGGGCGCCCTGCTCGCCGGCACCGAGGAGAGTCCCGGCGAGTCGTTCCTCTACGAGGGGCGGCGCTACAAGGTCATCCGCGGGATGGGCAGCCTCGGCGCGATGCAGGACGGCTCGGCCGACCGCTACTTCCAGGAAGGCGAGCTGGCGCCCTCGAAGCTGGTCCCCGAGGGCATCGAGGGGCGGGTGCCGTACAAAGGCCCCGTGGCCGACGTCCTCTTCCAACTCGTCGGCGGGCTCCGCAGCGGAATGGGGTACTGCGGCGTAGAGACCATCAAGGCGCTGCAGTCGGAGACGCAGATGGTCCGCATCACCTCGGCGGGACTGCGCGAGTCGCACCCGCACGACGTCGCCATCACCAAGGAAGCGCCGAACTACAGCGTCTAGCGCACGCGGTTCGTTCCCCGTACCGGAGACCGGCTCATGAGTCTGTGGGCGACCAAGTCCGTAGCCGCACTGCGCGCGCAGGCCGACGAAGTGGGCGCGCATTCGCTGAAGCGGTCCCTCGGGCCGCTGAACCTGACGACCCTCGGCATCGGCGCGATCATCGGCGCGGGCATCTTCGTGCTGACCGGCCAGGCGGCCGCTCTCCACGCCGGTCCCGCCGTCCCGCTCTCGATGCTCCTCGTCGGCATCGCCTGCGCCTTCGCGGGCCTCTGCTACGCCGAGATGGCGAGTGCTGTCCCCATCGCGGGCAGCGCGTACACGTACTCGTACGCGACGATGGGCGAGTTCGTGGCCTGGATCATCGGCTGGGACCTCGTGCTCGAATACGCCGCGGGCGCCGCGACGGTGGGGGTGGGCTGGTCGGGCCACCTCGTGAGCCTGCTCGGCCAGGTCGGCGTCGTCCTGCCCGAAACGCTGACCCGCGCGCCCACGGCCTGGTGCACCGCCGCCAACGTGCAGGCCGCCGTGGCCGGCTGCGCGCACTCCGGCCTCAACCTCACCGGCGCGATCATCAACGCGCCGGCGGTCTTCGTCGTGGCCCTGATGTCCACGATCCTGGTCATCGGCATCAAGGAATCGGCCACGGTCAACAACTTCATCGTGATCCTCAAGCTCTCGATCGTCCTGCTGATCGTGTTCGTCGGCCTTGGCCACATCAACACCGCCAACTGGAAGCCGTTCATCCCGGCCAACACCGGGGAGTGGGGCACGTTCGGTCCGTCCGGCGTGCTGCGCGGGGCCGGCCTGGTGTTCTTCGCCTACATCGGCTTCGACGCCGTTTCCACGGCCGCGCAGGAAGCCCGCAACCCGCAGCGCGACATGCCGATCGGGATCCTCGGATCGCTGGCGATCTGCACCGTCCTGTACATCGTGGTGTCCGCGGTGCTCACCGGCATCGTGCCGTACACCGAGCTGAACCTGCCGGCGCCGATGGCCTACGCGATGGAGAAGATCGGCGCGCCGACGTGGGTGCGGCTGATGGTGGACGTGGGTGCGGTGCTCGGGCTCGGGTCGGTCATCCTGGTGATGCTGCTCGGCCAGTCCCGCGTGTTCTACTCGATGTCGCGCGACGGGCTGCTCGGGAAGTGGGCCGGGTCCGTCCACCCCAAGTTCCGGACGCCGTACCTCTCGACCATCTTCACCGGCATCGCCGTCGGCCTCGCGACGGGTATCCTGCCGCTGCAGCTGCTCGGCCAACTCGTCAACATCGGCACCCTGCTCGCCTTCGTGCTCGTGTGCATCGGCGTGCTGGTCCTCCGCAAGACGCGCCCCGACCTGGACCGCCCGTTCAAGACGCCGTGGGTGCCGTTCGTCCCGATCATGGGCATCCTCTGCTGCGCCGGCCTGATGCTGACGCTGCCGATGGACACGTGGCTCCGGTTGCTGGTGTGGCTGCTGATCGGTTTCGTCATCTACTTCGGGTACGGTCGGAAGCACAGCTTCCTTCAGAAGGAACTGCGGGGCGCGCCGGCCGGCGACTGACCGCGCGCGTTCGACGTTCCAGCGGCGGCCGGCTCCGGAGCATCGGGGCCGGCCGCTGCGCATCGGGCCCGGCTTGCCCGGGCGGGCCCGCCCCTATACCCTGCACGGCCAGATGCCGACACGACCAAGGATCGAGCGCGTCGTCGCCGCCCGCGCGCGGGCGGCACGCGAGGTGGCGGCCGCCGTCGCGGCGGCGGGCCGCATCGTCCTCACCACCCACGTGAACGCGGACGGCGATGGGATCGGCAGCGAGATCGCGCTCGTGCACCTGCTGCTGGCGCTGGGCAAGCAGGTCGCCATCGCCAACCCGACGCCCATTCCCGAGCGGTTCGCGTTCCTGCGCGAGCCGGTGCGCGCGCACGACCGCACGGCCGACGCGGTGAAGGCCATCCGCGGCGCCGACCTCTTCCTCGTGCTCGATATCGCCGACCTCGGCAGACTGGGACACCTCGGCCAGCCGCTCGCGGAGCGGGGCGCCGTGGCGGCCTGCATCGACCATCACCTCTCGCCGGGCACGCTGCCGGCCGGCCCCCGCCTCGTGGACGCCGCGGCCGCGGCCACGGGCGAACTCGTCTACGACCTGGCCGCCACGGTCGGCTGGTCCCTCTCGCCCGAGGCGGCCGGGGGACTGTACGTCGCGATCCTCACCGACACCGGCGGCTTCCGGTTCGCCAACACCGGTCCGCGGGTGCTGCGGGTGGCCGCGTCGCTGCTGGAGCATGGCGTGCACCCGGAGTGCGTCTACGAGCAGGTGTACGCCACCGCGCCGATCGGCCGGCTGCGCCTCACCGCCGAAGTGCTCGAGACGCTGGTGGTCGAGCCGGACGTCGGCCTCTCGTGGCTCACCGTGCCGGCGGGGGCCATCGAGCGGCACGGCACCACCCCCGACGATCTCGATGGCCTCGTGGAGATGGCGCGCTCGGTGCAGGGCACGCGCCTCGCACTGCTCTTCCGGCCGCTCGCGAGCGGCAGCATCAAGGTGTCCTTCCGGTCGGTCGGCGACGTGGATGTCGCCACCTTCGCCCGTGGCTTCGGCGGCGGCGGCCACTCCAAGGCCGCGGGCGCGTCCCTCGCCGGCACGCTGGACGAGGTCCAGCGCACCGTGCTGGGCGCGGCACGCGGCCTGCTCGGCGACGGCGCGGCCCGCTGATCGGCTTTTCTCCACCCCGCTAGCCGGGTACATTCCGTACGCATGACCACCATCGAGAAGATCGAGCGCGTCCTCGACACCGTGCGGCCCGCCATCCGGATGGACGGCGGCGACGTGGAGTTCGTGGACTTCGACGAGCAGGAAGGCATCGTGCAGGTGCGCCTGATGGGCCATTGCGTCGGGTGCGCGGCGGCCACGATGACGCTCAAGCACGGCATCGAGGCCCGGCTGCGGGCCTCGGTCCCCGAAGTGAAGACCGTCGAGGCGATCTAGCGCGTGGCGCACGATCCCGTGAAGGCTCGGGTCGCGGCGGCGCTCACCGGTGTTCTCAACCCACGCGTCGGCAAGGATGTGATCTCGGCGGGAACGGTCGCCGGGATCGAGGTCCAGCCCGACGGCAAGGTGCGGCTCGCGGTGCTGCTGCGTCGCGAGGACCCGGCGTCGCTGGCGCGGGAGATCCGCGCGGCGCTGCGGGACGTCGAGGGGGTCACGGGCGTGAAGCTCGACTTCCACGACCCGGCGTCCGGGACGGGGCCGAGCCACCTGCCGCCTTCGCACGGCAGCGTTGAGCCGGCGCGGTCGACGCCCAAGGCGACGCCGGCGCCCTCGGCACGGCAGCTGCCGCACCTCGGGCGCATCGTCGCGATCTCGAGCGGCAAGGGCGGGGTGGGGAAGTCCACCGTCGCCGCGAACCTGGCGGTCGCGCTCGCGTCGGCCGGCCACCGCGTCGGGCTGATGGACGCCGACATCTACGGGCCGAACCTCCCGCGGATGTTCGGCATCGTCGGCCAGCAGCCCCTGGTGCTCGACGGGAAGATGCAGCCCGTCGACGCGCACGGGGTGAAGGTGATGTCGCTCGGCAGCATCGTCGAACGCGACGCCGCGGCCATCTGGCGCGGCCCCATCATCCAGAAGATCATCCAGCAGTTCCTGACCGACGTGGAATGGGGCCAGCTCGACTACTTCATCGTGGACCTGCCCCCGGGCACCGGCGACGCGCAGTTGAGCCTGGTCCAGTCGGTGCACCTGGACGGTGCGCTCATCGTGACGACGCCGCAGGAAGTGGCCGTGGGAGACGCGCTCCGCGGCGCGAAGATGTTCGAGAAGGTCGGCGTTCCCGTGCTGGGCATCGTCGAGAACATGTCCTACTTCGCGTGCCCGCACTGCGGTGAGCGCACCGCCATCTTCGCCACTGGCGGCGGCCAGCGGCTCGCCGAGGAGCTCGGCCTGCCGCTCCTGGCCGAGGTGCCGCTGCAGGCCGGGATGCCGGACCTCAGTGAGACGGGAGTGCCGGTGGTGCTGGGCGAACCAGGTTCGGCCGCGGCCCGGGCGCTGTTGGATCTTGCCGCGGCGGTCGTTCAACGGGTCAGCGGCCAGTCGGTCCGGCTCCCCGTCATCGTCGACTAGCGCTCGCGGCGCTGGCCTCGCTCCTCGCCGCGGCGCAGCCGCTGCGGGCGCAGGAGTGGGCAACGCCGTCCGAGATCGCCTCCGGGCAGGACCTCATCTACCGCGGCCGCTTCTCGGCGGCCCATCTCTACTTTAGTCGCCTCGCCCAGTCGCTCCCGCGGGACCCCGTCGGTCCCACGCTCGCCGCCTCGTCGCTCATCTGGTGGGGTGAGGCGCGCGAGGAGGAGCGGTTCCTCTCCGACTCCATCGACGCGCTGCTCGCCGAAGGGGCCGCGCGGGCCGAAGCGGCGCTCGCCGCGGCACCGGACGACTCGGCGCGGGCGGCGCTCTACTTCTGGCTCGGTTCGGCCTACGGCTATCGCGCGCGGCAGGCGGAACTGCAGGGGAAGTACTGGCGGGCATCGCGTGAGGCGGGCCGGATGCGCGACGCGTTCGAACGCGCGCTGGAGCTCGACTCCTCGTGCGTCGACTGCCTCCTCGGGCTCGCGGTGTACGAGTACGGCCTGGCGCGCGCGAGCGCGCTGGCCCGGCTCGTGGCGCGGATCATCGGCCTCGGCGGAGGGGACGCGGACCGCGCGATGGAGATGTTCCGGCGCGTGGCGGACGAGGGCGTTCTCACCCGCACCGAGGGGCGGTGGCTGTACGCCAGCGCGCTGGTCCGCGAGGCGGAGCGCGACGCCTCTCTGCGCGAGGAGGCGCTGCGGATCGTCGCCGGCCTCGCCGAACAGTACCCGGAGAATCCGGTCTTCCGTCGGTTCCTGAACGGTCCCGGTCCGGCGCCATGACCGCGGCCGCCCCACCGGCCGGCGCGGCCGACCTCACCACCGGGCGCCTGTCCACCGCGATCCTCCGCGTCGCGGTCCCGGCCGTCGGTGCCGCGCTCCTGCAACTGGTCTTCCTGCTCATCGATACGTTCTGGGTGGGGCGGATCCTCGGCCCCGCGGCGCTGGCCGCGGTCTCCACGGCGGGCTTCGCGGTGTGGATGCTGATCGCGGTCGGCGAGATGATCGGGGTGGGGCTCACCGCGGTCGCCGCCCGCCGCCACGGCGAGGGCGCGCACGGCCTCGCCGCGGTCGCCGCGGGGACCACTCTCGCGCTCGGACTCCTCGGCGGCGTGGCCGTCGCGATCGTGGGCTGGCTGGGACTGCCGTGGCTGTTCGCGATCATGGGGACCCCGCCCGACGTCACCGAGATGGGGCGCCTCTACCTCAGCACCTACCTCATCGGAACGCCGTTCATCTTCGGGTACTTCGCCACCGAAGCGACGTTCCGCGCGTCGGGTGATACGCGCACGCCGCTGATGCTGCTCGCGGGCTCGATCGTGGTGAACCTGGTGCTGGATCCGCTCCTCATCCTCGGGGTCGGACCGCTCCCGGCCCTCGGCATCTCGGGCGCCGCGATCGCCGCCATCGCCACACGCGGCCTCACCGTCCTGTTCGGGCTCGTGTTCCTGGTGCGCCGGCGGCTCGTCCGGCTGGCCGTCTGGCACTGGCGCTCCGCGCTCGCGGTGGTGCGCGTCGGAGCGCCGACGGCCGCCACGGGCATCATATTCAGCTTGGTGTACATCGGGCTGACGCGCGTGACGACGCGGTTCGGGACGCCGGCCCTGGCCGCACTGGGGGTGGGCCACAAGCTGGAGGGCTTCGCCTACATGGCGGCGACGGGTTTCGCCCTCGCGGCGGCGGCGGTGGTCGGGCAGAATCTCGGTGCCGCCCGGCCCGACCGGGCCCGGCGCGCCGGGTGGATCACGACGGGATACGCACTGGCCGCGGGCAGCCTCGCCGCGATCGCGTTCCTTGCGTTCCCCGAAATCCTGGTGAGTGTCTTCACCAGCAGCCCGGAGGTCATCGCCGACGGGGCGAGCTACCTCCGGATCATCGCGGTCGCCGAGATCGCGATGGCGGTCGAGATCGTGCTCGAGGGTGCGATGGGCGGGGCGGGGTTCACTCTCCAGCCGATGCTCTGGTCGGTGTGCCTCACCGCCGCGCGCATCCCGCTCGGTGCCTGGCTCGCGGGCGCGTACGGCCTCGTGGGGATTTGGTGGGCGATCTCCCTGACGGGGGTGGGCCGTGGCGTCGCGATGGCCATGCTGTGGAGCGGCGAGCGCTGGCAGTCCGTGAAGGTGTGACCATGATCATCACGTTGCTCTCGGACTTCGGCACGGTGGACGGCTACGTCGCCGAACTGAAGGGCGCGCTCCTCAAGGGGGCGCCCGACGCCACGCTGGCGGACATCTCGCACGACCTGGCCCTCGGCGACATCGTCGCCGGCGCCTACGTTCTCGGGCGTACCTGGCAGGCGTTCCCCGCGGGCACCGTCCACCTCGCGGTCGTCGATCCCGGTGTGGGAACGCGGCGCCGTGCGCTCGCCGCTGAGGCCGGCGGCCACCGCTTCGTCGCCCCGGACAACGGGCTCCTCACCCGCGTGCTCCGCGGCAGCCAGGGGCGCGTGGTGGCGCTCAGCGTGTCCGCCGACGCGAGTCCGACCTTCCACGGGCGGGACCTCTTCGCCCCGGCGGCGGCGCGGCTCGCGCGGGGCGAGGCCGTGGAGGCGCTCGGCCGCGAGGTCTCCGACCCCGTGCTGCTGCCGCCGCTCCGGCTGGAGCGCCGCGGCGGCGATTGGGTCGGCGAGGTGGTGCACGTGGACCGGTTCGGGACGCTGGTCACCAACCTCCCAGGCGTCCGTGTGGCCGAGGGGGCCACCGTTCGGATCGGGGCCTACGACCTCGTGCTGCGCCGCACCTTCGCGGATGTGGCGACCGGCGACCCGGTGGCGTTCGTGGGTTCGGGGGGGACGGTCGAAGTCGCGGTACGGGATGCCAGAGCGGACGACGCGCTGGGAGCGACGCGCGGAGTGGAGGTGCGGGCGACTGCCCGGTCCACCGGCGCGGCCTAGCGGCCGGCGCCCGTCCAGACGACGTCGATGCCGCCGAGGGCGGCGCGCACGTCGAGCGCGAGCCGTCGGCTGGACGTGTCGTATCCGGGGGTGTAGTACGTGTCGCCGCGTTTCACGAAGCCGGTCCGCTCGAACGACGCCAGGAAGCGGGTCACGCGCACCGACACCCCGGCATCCCTCGGCAACATCAGGGTCAGCGTGCCGAACGCGACGTTCAGCCCCGCCACCATCTCCCCGCGCCAGGCTCCCGAGAAATCCAGCGTCACGTCGCCGACGCCGCCGTCGAAGCGGACCTGCCGGCAGTTCGCGTTCCCGATCGACCAGACGCGGAGCGCTGCCGCCCCGGCCTCGAGCTGAAGCTCCTCGCAGTCCTCGGGGTTCGGCCGGCTGAAGCGCAGGTCGGTCTCGGACGCGCCCGTACGGTAGCGCACGCGACGGAGGGCCAGACCGCCGAGGTCCACGCGCGACTTGACGGCGCCGAGCTCGAGGTCGAGGACGAGCGGGATGTCCGGCGCGAGCTCGAGGTCGAGGGAGGGCACGGGCTCACCGCTCCTCCGGTCTCCCAGCGCCACGCGGCCGCCGCGTCCGCGGATGCCGAGGGCGAGCCGGGCGGCTTCCGCATCGTAGTCACGCACCGGCGTGAAGCGGTCCTCGTCGTACCGCAGCTCCATCCGGTAGAGCGTACCCTCCGGCGCGGCGCCGAGCCGGAACTCGCCGGCGCCGTAGTTCACGTGCACGGTGAGAGCGGTCTCCCCGTGGCGCTGGCGCGCCGAGGTGAGGGTCCGCCAGGTCTGGGCGGGGAGAGGCGACGCGGCCGCCATGGAGGCGGCCGCGAGGAACAGGACGGTACGTCGCAGGCTCACGGTTGCCGGCCCATCCGCGCCGCGGTCGGGGTCGCCGGCGGCGTGGCCCAGAGGTACTCGTCCGTCATCTCGCCGGAATAGCGGCCGGCGAACGTCTCGCGCATCCCGGCCCGCGAGAGGAGCACGGCGCCGAAGCCGGTCGTCGCCGCCACCCACGTGACCAGGACCGCCGCCACCTTGAAGAGCGCGACGACGGGGCCGATCCAGCCGAACAGCGCCGCC
>Ga0315284_10003612_pt1 | contig 22018 bp, 17 predicted proteins | sample YL17G09_16_MG_FD_203696 | JGI IMG/M metagenome (GOLD analysis project Ga0315284, IMG submission 203696) | Sediment microbial communities from Yellowstone Lake, YNP, Wyoming, USA - YL17G09_16 | ecosystem: Environmental > Aquatic > Freshwater > Lake > Sediment | place: USA: Wyoming | collected... | reverse complement strand
CTGGTCTATGAGGATAATGGCAAGGGAATTCCCGCTGATGAAAAAGAGAAAATATTTGAATTCGGCTATGGCAGGGGAAGCGGTTTTGGCCTGTTCCTTATCCGTGAACTCCTCGGATTTACGGGAATTACCATAACTGAAACAGGTGAGAGCGGAAAGGGTGCGAAGTTTGAGATCGTTGTTCCGAAGGGTAAATTCAGGAAATTAACGTCAGAATAGAGAATTCCCGTTCCCCGCTCGATGAAGGATCTCGCGCGATGGTGGTATTATCTCTGATAAGGAGGGGAATACAGGTCACGTATATCTAAATACCACAATTCCTTAAAAAAATGAAAAAATACTTATTTTTGTACGGCCCCGTAATTTGCCTGCTCTACGGTTTTTGCATACCGGGCAAGCACACCGGACAGGGATTTTTTTATGGGTTTCCATGTCTTCTTCCGCTGCGAAAGTATCTTCTCATCGACTAAGATATCAATTTTTTTCTCAAAAAGATCGATTTTAATCAGGTCGTTTTCCAAAACGAGTGCAATCGGTCCGCCAATCGCTGCCTCCGGGCTGACATGCCCTATGCAGGGACCACGCGTACCCCCGGAGAACCTGCCATCGGTAATCAGGACAACGCTGGTGTACCCAAATCCCATGAGTGCCGATGTTGGGGAGAGCATTTCAGGCATACCCGGCGCACCCCGGGGACCTTCATACCGTATGATGATCACATCACCCTCGTTGATCTCCCGGGCAAGGATTGCTTTCATTGCACTTTGTTCGCCATCAAAGACCCGGGCCGGGCCGGTATGCTTCCACATCTTCTTTGGAACTGCAGCGCATTTCACTACGGCACCATCCGGGGCCAGAGATCCAAAAAGAATTTTCAGCCCTCCTGCAGCACTTATGGGATCCATGGTGGACCTGATAACATCATTATTCTTCACCGTGGCATTTTTTGCAATCTGCAGGATTTTTTTACCCGAGACGGTAGGGCAATCATCAAGATACTTTTCCAGCCTTTTGAACACGGCAGGAATGCCCCCGGCACGATAGAGTGTCTGCATTGAATGCGGACCCGAAGGCTGCATATGGCAGATTTGCGGAACTGCATCTGCCAGTGTATTGAAATCTTCAAGCGAGAGCGGGACTTCTGCCTCAATTGCAATCGCCATCAGGTGCAGTACCGTATTCGTTGAACCTCCCAGCGCCATATCCACCCGGATTGCATTCCGGAGGCTTTTTTTCGTAATAAGATCCCGGGGTCTGACCTGTTTTTTAACCAGCGGTATGATAGCTTCTCCGGTCTCCCGTGCAATTCTGAGCTTTGCCGCATCGACGGCAGGAATTGCAGCACAGCCTGAAAGCGACATTCCCATCGCTTCTGTCATGCACGCCATGGTGTTTGCCGTGTAGAGTCCCTGGCAGCTCCCGCAGCCCGGCATTGCACAACACTCAATCTCGCGTAATTCAGGTTCACTCATCACACCTGCGGCGACTTTACCCACTCCCTCAAAGATATCAATAAGCGACAGATCTTTGCCATCCTGATATCCGGAGAGCATCGGTCCTCCGGTCAGGACAACCGAAGGTATATTGCACCGGGCGGCTGCCATCAGCATTCCCGGAACGATCTTATCACACGTGCCTATGCAGACCAGTCCGTCGAAGCGGTGTGCCTGAACCATGAGCTCAACAGAATCAGCAATATTCTCCCGTGATGGCAGGGAATACCGCATTCCCTCATGACCCATTGCGATTCCATCGCAAATGCCAATCACGCCGAATTCGAAGGGAACACCTCCCCCGGCAGCGATACCCTCATGCACCTTCTCTCCCAGCCATCGAAGGTGAACATGCCCGGGAACAATGGTATTATACGCATTTGCAATACCAATGAACGGGAGGTCCATCTCCTTATCGGTCACGCCAAGAGAACGCAAAAGGGCCCGGTTCGGAGCCCGCTGGTATCCGGATTTTATTTCATCGCTGCGCATGTATTCTCACCAGAATCCTGATACGGATATGTTCGCATTCCAACAATTTTATCTCTTGTGTGAAAAAAGAAGGGATTGTATCCGCACCCTGTCTATAAGAGCAGGATTATTGCCGTAAAAACTTCGCTGCTGCATCAACCATCGCGTGGGCAAACGAACGGGTAAAATATGCATGCGTATAGCAGCCGAGTACATTCTGGCAGGTCATCCCGTCATTTCCTGCGTCAATACCCTTCCCGCGTGACAACCGCAGTGCGTAACGGGCATCGCGTGCGGGTTCCAGTCGGGAATAGTGAAACTCGTGGCCGGTAACCTGCTGGCCGGAGGGAAGGATAGACTGGCTCCCGGTGCTTTCCCCTTTAACATACCCAAGTGCCTGGATTTGCTTAGTCATCTCTGCGGTGGCCGGCAGGATACTGCACATCCGGTAGGTTTTATCAGAAGTAATCTCTTCTGTAAGATACAACAGCCCGCCGCATTCCGCGTACACCGGCATGCCGGAATCCGCTGCCCGTTTCAGGTCCTGCCTGCACCGTGAAGAGGTAAGTTCAGGGAGATGGAGTTCCGGGTAACCCCCGCCAAGATACACAGCATCAGCATCCGGAAGCGGATCAGAAAGCGGACTGAAAAAAACCAGTTCTGCACCTGCCCGGCGCAGGAGGTCAAGATTATCCTGGTAGTAAAAACAGAACGCATCATCGAGAGCCACACCAATAGTTGTCCGGATGTTTTGTCCGGTTTCATCCGATCTTGTTTCGGTTCCCAAGGGAGGCGCAAGAGCTGCTGAAGTAATGAGAGCATCCAGATCTGCGTTCTCTTCTATGACCTCTCCAAAGTCAGCCATGGCTCCTGACTCATGCGCCATCTTCAGGCCAAGGTGCCGGCTTTCCACAACAAGATTCTCCTTTCTGGGAATCCACCCGAAAACGGGAGTGGTCAGGGAAGATTCAATCATGGAGCGGTGCCGGGGACTGCCTATACGATTGAGGATCACACCGGAGAAAGAAAGGAATGGATCATACTGGCGATATCCGTCAATCAGTGCATGAACACTGCGTGACATGCCTTTGGCATCCACCACAAGAACTACCGGTGCCTGCAGGATTCGCGCAACATGAGCGGTGCTCGCAAAATCGGAACCATCCACTCCGTCAAACATTCCCATCACACCTTCAATCACCGCGATATCCGCACCATCCGTTGCCCGCAGAAATGTATCCACGCACCCCTGTTCCCCCATCATGAAGGGATCAAGGTTCCGTGAAGGGCGCCCGCAGATCCGGGTATGATGCGAAGGATCGATAAAGTCCGGCCCTGCTTTGAAGGGCTGGACTTTCATTCCCCGTGCGGTGAGTGCAGCCATGATGCCGCTTGCAATGGTGGTTTTACCGCACCCGCTGTGGGTGCCGGCAATGATGATACGGGGGATTGCAGAGAGCATCAGGGATCACCCTTGGACCTGTCTGGTGAACAAGGTGCCCTGATGATCTCGGCTGGTAACCGGATGCCCGTCTCTTGTTCAAATTCTAAAACCCTCTCGATTACCTTTCCCACCATACCCCCCGAGGTGATGATGAGTATGGATTCCCCGATCATTCCCCGCAGGATGCTCCGGTCGATTACCGCATAGGTATAATCCGGATAGATCCCTTCCTTCTGGAGATGTTCTTTTGCACGACTGCCCATCACGCCAACACCTGTTATGCCAAGGTCTGCGATAATCTCTGTTATTGTTCCATGGGCAAGCATATCCACATCGGCGACCCGGATCATCCCGCATCCATCTGTTTTTCCTGTCATACTTCCCTTGCGGATTCCTTCGATAATATTGATCATGTCAAGGACCGTTTTGGGCTTTTTTGCCTGCCGGGCGAGTCCCCGCATGACAAGTTCCAGGTACAGTTCCAGAAGGATTGGCACGGAAAGATGCGCTTTTCGTACAAGGCCGGGATCACCAAACGCCACTTCCGGGATACCCTCCTGTAAAATTTCCCCATTACGCAAAAGGATCACCCGGTCTGCCCAAGGGTATGCCAGTTCCACATCATGTGTGGATATGATGATGGTCTTGCCGTTCTGGTGAAGCTCTTCTAAAAGCTCCATGATATCCTCAGAGCCCGCAGGATCAAGGACACTGGTGGGTTCATCGAACACGAGCACGTCCGGGTCCATCGCAAGCACACCGGCGATCGCAACCCGTTTCTTTTCCCCGCCAGAGAGCTGGTGAGGCGGGCGGCGTTCGAATCCTTCCAGCCCGACATACCGGAGAGCGCTCGCTACTGCCTGTTTTATTTCCTCTTCTGTATAACCGAGATTGACCGGGCCAAAAGCCACGTCCTGGTAGACGGTCGGGGCAATGATCTGCCGGTCCGGGTTCTGGAAGACAAACCCCACCCTCCGCCGGATCTCCCGCAAAGAATTCCGGTCATAGGATATCGGCGTATTATCAAAAAGGATGTTCCCGGAATCCGGGCGGAGCATGCCGTTGAGCATTAACAGGAGTGTGGATTTCCCGGCACCGTTTGGACCCACAAGAGCAACTTTCTCGCCTCTCCGAATATGAAAACTTACCTTTTTTACCGCTTCAACGCCATGGGGATACCGGTACCGCACATCCCGTGCTTCAAGAATTATACGACTCACACACATCCACCTAAACGAGAGTAATTGAACTGGTCATGATGAGCAGTACCGCAGAACAGGCAAGGTAAGTCACGGCTATACACAGTGTTTTTCCATCAGGGGGGCAGCATTGGTCCAGCATGGCAAACCGCCCGTCATAACACCGGGCATCCATGGCCCGGATCAAATCTTCACCCGCATCCCAGCTGGCAATGAATACTGAACCGCACAGGTTCCCAAAGGAACGGATCGCTTCTCCGGGTGATGAATACCCAAGACGCATGAGCTGTGCATTCCTGATCTGGTCTACCTGATCCATCAGGAGAAAGATAGAGCGGTAGATGAACATTGCAAGGTCGATAATCACCGGGGGGATACGGGACTGCCGCATGACAATAAAGAGTTCTGTCATCGGGGTGGTAAGCGATATGAAGAACAGCGCTGACATACCTCCAAGAACGCGGCAGAAGACCAGCAGGCCTTCGTTAATGCTATGGGAAGTTACGGAAAACGAAAGAAACGATGCCGGCTGCCACCTCCAGAATACCTCTCCGCCTCCGGTAATCAAAATGATGGCAGCGACACTCACGATGGCAAATACGAGCGGGGCTTTGAGAAGATGGAGATAGAGGCGGGCATCGATACGGGCAATCAGGAGGAGGGTAATACTCAGGGTTCCTGCAAGAAAAAGGGGCGTTACAAAACTGCTGGAGATGAGGGCAAGAATTATCGCCCCGAGACCCACCATGAGTTTGACATAAGGGTTTAATTCACGGAGTGCATTCTGCTGGGCAATATTTTCCAGAAGTTCGTAATACACTTAAACAATCCCTCCCTCATTATTCTGCTTTTTTGCATTTCGCCTGGCATGACCAGTACCCAAAGACATACCCAAGTACAATGCCACCAACAGCCGCCTGCAGGGCAAAGAGAGCAGACTCAATCTCACCGCCCGGAGGCACGTACTGGGGAATGAGAGGAGCAAAATCAGTATCAGCTTTTCCGGTCAATGCTGCAATCTGCGAAGAGCCGGCGGTATCCGATCCAGTGAACTCTGCGCCCGGGAGCACTGCACTCGTAAAGAGAAAAGCGAGAACAAAGCCAAAAACAGCAATGATGGCAATTATTTCAAGCAGGTATTTTTTTGCCATTATGTCTCACTCCGGGCTTTCGTGATCTGCTCTTGTGAAAAAACATTGAGCCTGACAAGGATATCCGGCTTGAGCTGGATAATATAGTTAAAAACAAGAGCGAGTATGATGCCTTCCACTATGGCAAGGGGTATTTGGGTGACTGCAAAGATCCCGAGGAAGATCACAAAGGAACTTGCAATGCCTCCCACCTGTGCCGGATAGGCAAGTGCCAGTTCAAGGGAGGTCATCACATAGGTAAAGAGATCGGCAAGGGCACACGCGAGAAAAATGGTCAGGTAGATATTCACCCGGGTGTCTCGCAGCGCCCGGTACACACAGTACCCGACCAGTGGCCCGACAATTCCCATCGAGAGGACGTTTGCGCCAAGCACCGAGAGACCCCCGTGGGCAAGGAAGAGGGCCTGGAACAGGAGCACGATCAGACCAATAATGGCTGTGATATACGGTCCAAAGCTGATGGTCGACAGCCCGGTACCGGTAGGATGCGAACAGCTGCCGGTCACCGAGGGGAGTTTGAGGGCGGAGAGTATGAAGATAAAAGCACCGGTAACGCCAAGGAGAGGGAGTGCCTCCCGGTCGTGTTCGAGCATTTTTTTGAGCTGTACAAATCCCAGTGCCAGAAATGGCAGGCAGACAATCCACCAGACAATACACCAGAACGCCGGGAGAAATCCTTCCATGATGTGCATGCATTCACCAGATTATTGCCAAATTAAATTTTACTTGATTTAATTCCATTTTAGTTGTATGGTAATGTTACGCAATCCGGTATTTAAAAATTTCTTGCTTTTGGATTTTGTAAAAATAAGGGAGTGGATCTTACCTGAATTTAAAAAATATTATTTTTTCCGGTAGCGATAGACCAGGTAAACAATACCGATGATTGCTGCAACAATAATCGAGAGATAAACAGGGTTTGAGAGAACAGCGGTCATTCCAGCCGATGAAGTCACGTTAATTTTCACTTTCATGGTATCAGATATGTAGGTATTATCAAGTGCATCCCGGTACCTGATCTCAGAGTCGAGTCCATATTCTTTTATTGTAGCCGACCGATCGACACTCATTTCGTATGATGCAACGACAGATTCGCCGGGCTTGAGATCTCCGAGATAAGCAATATCATCATTACTCGTGAATGGATCGACGGCACTTATCCTGCTCTGTGCGCTGTAGATGGTGGTTTCACCGGTGTTTTTGTACTCGACGCTGATGATTTTTTTATTGCCGGGATTCATTTCTGCAGGAGGTGAAATGACCATAAAATCCACTTTTCCCCCTATGGGTATCCCGACGGTATCGCTGCGTGACGTGACAAAGTCTCCCTCCTTGTTTTTATAGACCACGATTACATCAACAGGATAGGTCTGGCGCTCTGCATCGCCGGATATTGAAACTTTATATCTGCATTCAGCGATGCTCCCCGACGGGAAATCTCCGATATAAACACTGCTGTCAGTCGGCACTATCGGACTGTTGCCATTGCGGAGAATTTTCACAATGGCTTTTGTCCCATTCTCTGAACCCGTATTTTTTATTTTCATATTGAGATACCCCTCGGTCCCGACATTCAGGTATTCAGGAACTGCCGACAGGACATCGATGGAAACATCAGATTTGATGTTTATGGGAATCTCGATATTTTCATCTATTTGTTTATAGGTATACTGGATGGTATCAACGCCATATTGTTCAGCCACGTACAGGTAGGTGTAATGCAGCGTGAGAGGTAGCAGGTAACTGCCCGCTGCAGCATCAGATTTGATTTTTATTGAAAATACTGCATTCACGCTGCCTGCACCTTTGACATCTCCCAGCATCTGGGGATCAGATTTGATGACGAGGGGTGCAGTACCGGAACTGAGAGCCACCGTCAGGAACTTTGCCGTGTTAGGGAGATCATCGCGGTCAACAATCCCGGATTGGATAAACTTGAATTCATTGAGCCCGGTATTTTCAATGACAATGGTGAGCTGCACATCTTTTCCAGGGCTGAATTCATTCGTTCCGGATATGTACGCTGAAAGTTTCGGGCTCCCGGCCATGTATTTGGTTCCTGCCATTGCAGGAGCAATCAGACACAGGCAAAGAACCAGTAGTAGGCACAAAAATTTTCCGATAGTTCTCATCAGGTAACTCCCTCACATGGTTTGCAGGTATAATTGTTGTGCATTTGCTGTTGATAACATATTCTTTCAGATTTGATTTTTCTGAGGTTTTCAAATAGTATTTGCTGACAGGGATTATTAAAAAAAAATGTTCCCGATGCGCGTTGAGGTCACATAAAAAAATGATGATAATTTGGCTCTGGAGAAATACTTGAGAAAAATTAAATTATAACGCTCTTTTGGGCTTTTAGGTTCACCTCCACCCCCGCCGCTTGGGCATCCCCTCACAATGCGATTACCTCTCATAAAGTTTACCCGGTTGTAGAAGGGAGTCAAGGGGATAAACCCCCTGGGTTGCCTCCCCCTCCGGGGGAAAGAGGGAGTAACCTTCGTATTTTTTTTAAGTCAACAAAAAGATGAATAAAATCAGGTTTTCTCCAGAGCCGATAATTTTGCATCACCCTGAACAGGTTCCTGGTATCTGCCGGATTGCCGGCAGATCTCACTATTTTAATTTGCAAATGCCCCAATAATATTTTCTTGTATGCTGGCAGCTTTTACTATATCGCGCCTGTTTTCATAATACAGGGAAAGTACATGTAATCCCTAAAATATCATGCAGTTTCGATCTTATCCTCCACATGGAGTCTGAGGATCCGGATAGAATCTTCCCGCATCCGCAATTTCTGTATCCTGCCCTGGACACCCATCGGGAAATCATCGACAAACATCACCTGTTGTGGGGTCTTGAAGTGGGCAATTTTATCCTTACAGAAATCCCTGACCTCCTGTTCGGTCAGCATATGTCCTTTCTTTACTTTCACCCATGCACTGAGGGTGTCTTACCGGTGATTTTTGATCCGGTTCCGGGAAAAATTACAACAAACCCTGATGTGCCGGTAACCCGGATACCACATTCCCTGAGGAGATCCGGGCATCTCATCGGGCAGGTCTTTGTACATTATCGACCATACATCGCAGGGATTTTTCATTCATGTCTATTAAAAGGAAAACTATTAAATTAATTTAGCGCGATTCTGTACAGTCAGCGCTTGGACACAGGTGTGCTCTCTTGCGTGACCGGGGGGTTGTGGCCTAGCCCGGAATGGCGACGGGCTCCAGCGGTCTTTGCGTTCTTTGTGCTCGCAGATGATGAACAATGGGTCTGCTGAATTAATCTGTCTGACCGTAAGGTTAGGGAGAGCATCGATATCCTCATCCGGGATTCGATGTTTGATGATGATCCGTTGGAGCACTGATGCATGTCGGAGAGACCCGTCGATCGTGAGTTCAAATCTCACCAACCCCACATTTTCTCTCTCTCCTGGTTCCTGTGACAGATGTTTTTTTTCAGGAGTGCATTTGTTATTCAGGACCGTTGGTTTAAAAAAAGTCCTCATCTGTGTTTATGGATGCATCCAATCACGGATTTTACGCTTCAGAACCTCCCGTCTCTACTCTTCTTCAAAAACCGTCGCACATGCTCATATAATATCGACTATGGTTTGTCTGTGAGCGATCTTTCATTCGGGTGTACCGTAGTCAAAGACCCACCGGGTCTTCTCCACTCAGGTTTTGTCGTGAGCGAAACCTTCGTTTGATAAATTTATCATATCTTACAGACACATTATACTAACGAACGGAGAATTCCATGTATCTTGTCGGAGAAGCACTCATCGGCGATGGTGCAGAAGTTGCACACATTGACCTTTTAATGGGGGACAAGGAAGGTCCCATCGGAACCGCATTTGCACACGCGGTATCGCAACTGTCTGCCGGGCACACTCCCCTCCTCGCGGTTATCCGCCCGAACCTGCTCACAAAACCGGTCACCCTCGTAATCCCGAAGGTCACGCTCAAGACTATGACGCAGGTGAACGAAATGTTCGGCCCTGTTCAGGCTGCCGTTGCAAAAGCGGTAGCGGACTGCGTGGAAGAAGGCGCTTTTTCAGAAGTTGATATTGAAAAAATTGTTATTCTTGCATCAGCGTTTGTTCATCCGGATGCAGCGGACTATAATAAGATCTACCGGTTCAACTATGGCGCTACAAAACTTGCGATTCACCGTGCACTGGATAAGTTCCCGGACGCAAAGACGCTCATCTTTGAAAAAGACCGGGCTGCCCATGCAATTATGGGATTCAAGGTACAGCGGCTCTGGGATCCACCCTACCTGCAGGTGGCGCTCGACCTTGTTGATATGGGTAAGGTTGCCGCCGTCTTAAGAGAACTTCCCCAAAATGACCATCTTATCATCGAGGCTGGCACCCCGCTCATTAAAAAGTTCGGGCTCGGCGTCATCTCCGAGATCCGGAAGCTGCGCCCCAATGCCTTCATCATTGCGGATATGAAAATTCTGGACACGGGTAACCTTGAAGCGCGAATGGCGGCGGATGCATCATCGGATGCGGTTGTCATATCAGGACTTGCCCCTGTATCGACCATGGAAAAGGCAATTGCTGAAGCACGCAAAGTCGGTATTTACTCAGTCGTTGATATGTTAAATGTCCAGAACCCTGCAAAAGTCATAGAAAAACTGAAAGTCAAGCCGGACATTGTGGAACTCCACCGTGCTATTGACACCGAAGACACAGCTCATGCATGGGGCGATATCGCTGCGATTAAGAAAGCGGCCGGTGGAAAGCTTCTTGTCGCAACCGCGGGTGGCATACGGGTAAACGTAGTGAAAGACGCATTAAAAGCCGGAGCCGATATTCTTGTTGTCGGGCGTGCAATCACCGCAAGCAAGGACATCAAGCATGCAACCGATGAATTCCTCGACAACCTCGATAAAGAAGAGATTGACCAGTTCCGTGTGATGACGGATTTTTAAATCCATCATTTTACGGCACGGTAGAAATGCCTGAGAAAAATTAAATCATAACGCTCTTTGGGGCTTTTAGTTTCACCTACGCCCCCGCCGCTTGGGCATCCCCCCACATTGCGATTACCTCTCATATGGTTAACCAGATTGTAGAAGGGGGTCAAGGGGATACACCCCTTGGGTTGCCTCCCCCTCCAAGGGAAAGAGGGGGTCACCTTCGTATTTTTTTTTAAGTCAACAAAAAGATGAACAAAATCAGGTTTTCACCAGAGCCTATTTTACTTTTTTTTTGTGTCGGGTTATTAAAAATTTCAATCAGAATATCAATTGTCCTCGTCCTTCATGTGACTGATGAGTTTTCATAAAAAAAACAAAGAGTGAGGGCGTTTTGATCCAAACCTGCCCATTTGATCCGGTTTTGAACCAGATCTAAAAAAGGTCTCTGCCGGGATATCTGATTGTCAGGAACGGTTTGACGTATCGCCAGAAACTTCACTCCCGGGAAAATACCATAAAAAGAAGAGCACTACCGTTTTTCCCCCGGGAACCATGAATACCGGTTGATGTACGACTCTCCACAACTAAAAAAAAATTATTCAAACAACCGGTAGTTCGGTGCTTCATCCGTGATCAGGATGTTGTGCGGGTGACTCTCGGTCATTCCGGCATTGGTGATCCGGATAAACTTTGCGTTCTTCTGCATATCACCGATCGTCTTTGAACCCGTATACCCCATTGCTGATTTGAGTCCCCCGACAAGCTGGTACATCACTTCCCCGACATGACCCACATAGGGGGTGACGCCTTCCACACCTTCAGGTACGAACTTGCTGCTGCCAATATCTTTTTTCTGGAAGTACCGGTCGCTCGACTGGCCTGTGCTCATGACGCCCAGCGATCCCATACCGCGGTACTGCTTATACCGCCGCCCCTTGATCGTGATCACTTTACCCGGGGCTTCATCCGTGCCTGCAAACATGCTGCCCAGCATCACGGTGTCGGCACCAGCTGCGATCGCCTTTGCCACATCACCGCTGAACCGTACGCCGCCATCCGCGATTATGGGGATATCTGCACTGCGGGTAATGTCTGCCACCCGCGTTATTGCAGTGATCTGGGGAACACCTGTGCCTGCAACAATCCGGGTTGTGCATATCGAGCCCGGGCCAATGCCGACTTTTATCCCATCAACACCTGCGCTGACCAGTGCCTCTGCAGCTGCGCTGGTCGCAATGTTGCCGGCAATAATCTCTGCCTTCATGCTACCCTTGATATCTTTGACCGCTGCGACGACTTTCATATTATGGCCATGGGCGCAGTCCACAACAAGCGCATCCACGTTGTTCTGGTCGAGCAATTCGGCCCGGGAAAAATCAAACGGTCCGACAGCTGCAGCCACGCGGAGGTTACCTTTCATATCCCGGGTCGCAAGCGGGTACTGGCGTTTTTCTAAAATATCCTGCATCGTTATAATGCCGAGAAGTTTGCCCTTGCCATTCACAACCGGCAGGCGTTCGACCTTGTTTGTATACATGATCTCGAGCGCCTTTTCCGCGGTGATATCCTCATCGGCGACTATCGGCTTCCTGGTCATGATTGAGGTGATCTTTTCATCGCCGCGTTTGGAGACAATAGCCCGGACGTCACGCCGGCTCACGATGCCGATAATCCTGCTTTTACTGACAACGGGAACCCCCCCGATACTGTATTGTTGCATCAGGCGCTCGGCTTCTGAGACCGTAGCGGTATCCTCAACAAAGAGCACGTCCCGTTCAATCAGTTCTTCTGCCTGTTTGACAAAAATGACTTCCTGCAGCTCATGCTCAGCGGTCATGTTCCGGTGGATAACACCGATACCGCCTTCACGGGCGAGAGCTATAGCCATGGATGCTTCAGTAACCGTGTCCATTGCAGCAGACACAAGCGGGATAGTTACCGGGATATTTTTCGAAAATTTCGAGCGGGTATCTGCTTCAGCCGGTTCAAGCCAGGAGGCCTGGGGTTCGAGCAGCACATCATCAAAGGTTAAAGAGAGTGGCACATCCAGTTTCTCGACGTACATAAATCACCTGATCATGGCAAGTGCGGTTTTTATGAGGTCTTCGCGGACGGTTGCGTTCCGGTCGCCCCCACAGACCATCCCCCGCACACCGATTATATCCGGGTTGATCCTTTTTAGCGCATCAATATCTTCAAATTTCAGTGCACCGGCAAGAGCTGTTCCGAGTCCGAGCTTTTCGTTCAAATCAGTGAATGAACTGAGAGCCACTTCATTCATGAATGCAAAAGTGCTCTGGCGATCCTTGATGCCGGTATCGACCATGGCAAGATCAGCACCGCACTCAGCAGCAATGGGTGCCATCTCAAACGGCGAGATGGAATGCATGCGCTGGTAATCCGAGTAGGCAGCAATCACGACATATTTTTTGGGGAATTCATCTTTTACTGCCTTAACGACTGCCCGTATCACGTCGCGCGCCTTCTCCTGCCCGTCAAAAGCAAGCCCGATCTTCACATAGTCAGCCCCGGCACAGGCCGCCCCGTAGGCAGCCAGTGCAGCCCCGCCCGGTTTGTAGTCAAAGTCCCCGATTGCCGCACTCAATGGCTTGGCAGAAAGTGTTTTGATCTCCCGTATCACCCAGGGAAAGTTGGCGCCCAGAGAGCCCTCGGAAGGTTTTTTGACGTCGATAATGTCAGCAGCAAGGGAGAGTTTGGCCTCCTCGATTGAGCTGGGGCTGACCAACAATTGCATAAAGTTTAATGATCTTTTATCCTAATAGTGATTGCGTTCGCCTATGGAACTATTTCTTGCTATGGATTTGCGGCAAAATCTGGTCGTTCACGGCAAATCCGGGCAACGGGCTAGCTATAAACCGCTTGACTGGGGCTGGTCTCCGACGGCAGAACCCCTTGGTTTTGTCACCGCCATCGAACCCAGGTTTCTCTATATAGCTGATCTCGATCGGATTTCAGGAACCGGGTCTCATGATGCGGTTATCCGGCAGTGCGCCCGGCAGGTCAGGTGCTGTTATGTCGACCGGGGTTGTCATTCTCCATCGGATCTGCTGGAAGGCGGGAATATCGTGAATATTGTCGGGACCGAGACTGCCGGCAGTGATCTGTCAGGATACCGGGGAGGTATCCTCAGCATTGATGTAAAAGACGGGCGGGTGATTCCCTGTGGCAAAGATCCGGTGGATGTGCTCTCATCAGCCCGGCGCTGGGATTTTGACGGGTGCATCCTGCTCAATGTCAGTGCTGTCGGAACACTGGGCGGTATAGATAGAACGATGTTAAAAAAAATGCGCAACGCCTATGACCTGCCGCTCTATTATGGGGGAGGTGTCGCAACGGTTGAAGACCTTGAAATAATCAGCAGCTCAGGATTTGACGGTGCAATTATCAGTACTGCGCTGCACAGGGGCATTGTCCCGATCGAATGGATCCGGAGGGGAAGGTGTTGTTAATCACGCTTGAAGGAATTGACGGGAGCGGGAAGAGCACATTGCATCTCGCGCTGAAGGTATTGCTTGCCGATCTCGATCCGGTCTTTACCCGCGAACCGGGAGCCACATGGGTAGGCGAATCCGTACGCCGGGCGATAGCAGAACAGACAGATCCCGTAACGGAAGCAACTCTCTTTGTAGCTGACCATGCAGCCCATCTCGCAAAAATTATCCGCCCTGCACTTGCCGATGGGAAACTGGTAATCTCGGACCGGTACAGCGACAGCCGGTACGCCTACCAGGCAGTCACCTTAAAAGGCGTGATACAAAAACCGGAGGAATGGTTGCGGGCGATGCATAACGGCTGGTCAATCAGGCCGGATAAAACATTTCTCTGTGTACTCCCGGTCGATGAAGCTCTTGCCCGTCTCAAACCCACAAACGAGCGCGAGCATTTCGAGAAGCGTGAAGTGCTTGAAAAAGTCCAGGACAATTACCTGGCATTCGCACGTGCAGACCCGTCACGGTTTGTTATCGTGGATGCAATGAAAGAAAAAGAAGAGATTGCACAGTTTGTTGCTGGTGCAATCAGGCTGATTTTGCAATCGTCACGATCACGTCGCCGACAGTGATCACGTCCACTTTTGCCCCCTCTTCCATGCAGGAGAATTTCGGGGCAAACGCATGATGAGGTATTTCCACTTCAGTACCTTCAAGGATGATTGTTTTTGGCGGGTCTGCCAGCTGGTGGGGTGGCAACGCTGTTACCGCTGTCATAAAAGCCTGTGCCTGTTTGCGGAATGCAGGCCCGATTACTGCCCGGTTGAAATCGATACCCGTGATCACCCGCTCGAGTTTTACCGCATCGGTGCGCCAGTGGACATCCGCGTTGAGCGTGCGCCCGGTATCTCCTTCATCATCAACCGTGTGCGGTGCGTAGATCGTCACTTTGCCAAGGGGCGCATTGAGTGCAAGTCCCGAATCATGCTTGTATTTGCGCACTTCTGCTACCAGCTGCACGAGCAGGTTGCCCTCGTATCTCGCGGCTTCGTCCTCATACGTGAAGGATACCCATGGCTGCCTGTGGACGCTTGCACCTTTGTGCAGGTGCAGATAACACTCTTCAGCAAAGTAAGGGGTGAAGGGTGCGAGCATTTTGCAGAGCGCATCAAATGCCGTATGGAGTACGAGGAGTGCACTCCTGCGGGATGCCTCACCGGTATACAACCTGCCCTTGACCAGCTCGATGTAATTATCGGCAAGAACATCCCAGGCAAACTCCCTGACTGCCTTGAGTGCTATGTCAAACAAGTAGCACTCCATCGCAGCACTCACCTGCTGGATCGTGTCCGAGAGTCGTACAAGCAGCCACCTGTCGGCAAGGGCAGTAACCGGTGCGTCTGGATCAAACCCTTCCTTCTCCAGCTGGATCAGGGCAAACTTTGCTATGTTCCACATCTTGGTCTGGAACCGGGATGCAGCAACAACATCGTTCCAGTTGAACATGATATCCGAACCGGTTGCCGCTCCCATGGCTGCCCACTGTCGCAGTGCATCAGCGCCATACTTCACGAGAATTTCTTCAGGTACGATGATGTTGCCACGGCTCTTGCTCATCTTGAAACCGTCTTCACCCAGCACCATACCGTTGACAAGGATCTCTTCCCATGGCTTTTTTCCGGTGAGTGCGACTGAACGCAGGATCGTATAGAATGCCCATGTCCGTATGATGTCGTGTCCCTGGGGACGGATCTGGGCGGGAAAGCAGGGGGGTGTCCCGCTTCCGTCCCAACCGGTTACCTTGAGAACCGAGATGGATGAGTCCATCCAGGTATCAAGAACGTCAGACTCTCCGGTAAATTCATTGTTCCCGCATTTTTTGCAGGGATGTTTTGGTTGTACCAGCGTTGGATCAACCGGCAGATCCTTTTCGTCAGGCATCACCATCTCACCACATTTTGTACAGAACCAGACAGGAATCGGTGTTGCAAATATCCGCTGCCGGGAGATGCACCAGTCCCATTCCATCTGCTCCACCCAGTTTTCCATCCTGCGGAGCATATGCTCGGGATACCATTTGATCTCGTGGGCAGCCTTCTGGATCTCTTCAGGTTTAATCTTGACGAACCACTGGCGCTCGGACAGGATCTCAATCGGAGTCTTGCAGCGCCAGCAGGTCCCGACACGCTGGGACAGCTTCTCCTGCCGTTTGAGAATTTTTTGGGACTTCATATCGGCAAGGATTGCTGTGCGGCACTCGCTCGTATTCATGCCCTTGTATTTACCTGCAATGCCGGTCATCCTCCCCTGCCGATCAATTGCCTTACGCAGCGCGAGGTTGTGCTGCTTCCACCAGTGAACATCCTGTTTGTCACCAAACGTACAAATCATGACTGCGCCGGAACCAAATGCAGGGTCTACTGCTTCATCCTGCACAACCGGAACTTCGTGACCGAACAGCGGGACCGTCATCTTTGTGTCTTTTAAGAGATGGTATCGTTCATCGGCCGGGTGCACAGCAACTGCCACACAGGCAGCAAGGAGCTCGGGGCGGGTGGTTGCAATCTCTACTCCCTGAAAGTCAAAATAATTCAGCTGCGTTTCCCGTTCATCATACGCAACCTCGGCAAACGCAATCGCTGTCTCGCACCGGATACAGTAATTCACCGGGTGCTCACTCTGGTAGATGTAGCCGGCGTTTTGCATGCGCAGGAATGAGAGCTGCGTTTTGCTATAGTAATCCGGCATCATTGTAATATACTCGTTACTCCAGTCTATGGAGAACGCCATCTTGCGGAGCGTGAGCCGCATCAGGGAAATGTTTTTCCCGGTGAGTTCATGGCACAACCGCCGGAACTCTTCACGGGAGAGATCGTTTTTTGTGATATGGTTGAGTTCTTCGACTTTCACTTCCGTGGGCAGACCGTGGCAGTCCCACCCCTGGGGGAACATCACATTAAAACCTTTCATACGTTTATAGCGGGCAAAAAAGTCGATATAGCACCAGTTTAATGCATTGCCGATGTGGAAGTTGCCGGTAGGGTAAGGCGGGGGTGTATCGATCACAAACTGCGGTTTTTTTGAGTTTTTGTCAAAAAAGTGATCTTCATCGCGCCAGGTTCCGCGCCAGCGCTCCTCCACCTCAGCGAAATCGTAGTTTTTCGGCAGTTGATCAGATGATACCATTCGGGAGAAGGTTGGTTGTGAAATAAAATATAGTGATCGTATCCTGGTTTTTTTGCGATGACGAAGTAGTGCCAGGAGTTGTATTTTTTAAAAGAGATGCGGGCACGATAAAACTCTTTTTGCCTTAAAAGACAAATGATTGACAAATGGAGAAGCAACGAGGACTGGGATACGCGTCAGGGCTTGTCGGGGGTGTTATCCTGGTCGCTCCCTATATCCAGCCCGCATGGCTCATGAGCCTGATTGTTATTCTCTATGCGCTTATCCTCTGGCGTTTTTTTGACACCCGGTATCTTGCATACTCGTTTTGTGTAATTGCCGTGCTCTATGGCGTTACGCTTCTTCCCCTGTTTGTATTCTGCTGCACGCTTGCCATGCTTATTTTAGGAGAACTGGTCTTCCAGCAGGGTGCCGATGACTTAAACACCTATCTCTATTATATTATCTCTACGGCATGGGCGGGTGTGCTCGTCATCGCCTATCTCAAAGAAGCATTTTTCTTAACGGTCGTCTTTGGAATTATCGCTGCAGTCCTCTTAAAAACCATCCTGATCAGGTACGAGGATTCGCTTGTTATCGAGGCGCTCGGGATCGCTATGACGATGTGGCTTATCCGGGAGCTTAACTACCAGGAAGACCTGCTGATGGTGGTGGTGGCAGTTATTATCGGGTTTACGTTTGGATATTTTGCATTCCGGGCAAAAACCGCAGATCTTTCGGGTCTCTTCTCTGCCGCGCTTATCGGGATTATCCTGCTGGTCTTTGCTGCTCCCCTGGGTACACAATGGTTTTTGATTATGCTCTCCTTCTTCATCCTTGGGTCTGCTGCGACAAAATATAAATTTCAGTATAAGAAACGGATTGGGGTCGAGCAGGGGCGGGGGGGGGCACGGGGGTACCGCAATGTTTTTGCAAATGGGATAGCTGCAGCAGCAGCGGCAGTTCTTTTCGGCGTTTTTCAGCAGCCGGTTTTTATTGTCATGTATGTCGGTTGTGTGGCGACAGCTGCTGCCGATACCCTGGCAAGTGAGATTGGTGTGACCGGGGGAATCCCCTATATGATTACCACATTCAAAAAAGTCCCGATAGGTGTGAACGGGGGCATTACCCTGACGGGGGAATGTGTCGCGCTGCTGGGAGGTTTTACCGTCTCGCTTGTTGCGCTTCTGCTCAACGTGATAACGCCTGAAATGATGATTATATGCACGCTTGCGGGTTTTGTCGGTACCAATATTGACAGCCTTGTCGGGGCGACATTGGAGAACCGTGGATTTTTAGGGAATGCAGGTACTAACCTGCTCGCAACTCTGGGCGGGGGAGTATGTGCAGTCGCGCTGTACCTGTTCTTTAAATTTTAAGATCAATCGTACGATGTATCGTTAAATATCAGTAAATACCATTTTTTTAATCAATCAATTATTGGTTCTTCATAAAAGAACACAAAAGAAAGGCAGATCGTCACTTCGTGTGGGTTAGATAGGGTATTAAATTTCGTCCCTGATGTTTCCCACCCTTGAAGGGGTCGCTCGGCCGCCTCGCTGGGCAGGAAGGTTTATACTGCGCTTTTTATTCATGGATGGATGAGACGAAGTCATTTGATCCATTAAATTGCCCCATACTCTGAACTGACTGAACCGCCGCGGGGGCGTCCCTTCGGGGGCGGCGGCGTTTATCGTGCAGGGGGTAGGAGGGCATCAGCCCCCCTCTTTGGAATCCACACAATACATACATTACCCACAAAATAATTGCGATAAGCCATTTTTTTGTCATCAATCGATAATCGGTCTTTCACAAAAGAAAAAAATCCGGAGGTATGGTATACGTTTACATCCAAACCCCAAAAAAACAGGGTGGAATTTTTAATATTTGTAGTAACGTCCTTTACTATCATATTCCCCGGTTGTCGGCTGCTGCGTGATAACAACCCCTTGGGCCAGTTTTTTAAAGAAACACGCCTTGTAGCTGTAAAAAATCGGGATGAGTAAAAAGACCCCGATAAAGAGAATTATTGCCGTTATCCACATACCCTCAGGACCGATTAATGCGATAAACTGGTCTGAGGTGAATGCCTGGAGTTGCGTGTCATTGTACCGGGATATCGGTTCGAGCTTGTCATATAAGAATATACTCAAGAACATACTCCAGACAATCATCAACATAACAATAATGCCGACAATAATCACAGCACAGACAAATAAGAATGCGACCACGTCGTTAATATGGGTGAAAACCAGATGGCTGCTGCGCTGGAGGGATTCAAACACCCTGCGGTCCTCAAACACTGCGGCAGTATCGAAAAAGAGGGTGAGTAATACGGATGGGATCATAAAGCCAATCGAAAGGGCGATCGCCATGCTGACATCCGATGTCGTTCCTACGAGGCCAAAGGTGATCATGGCAAGCATAACGATGACCATGACGCCAAAAATAATAACAAGCTGGGGCAGGAGCACCCGGAAGTAATACCTGATACCCCCTGCAAGCATTGCCCTGATATCTCCTTCATCATTCCTGATTATCACCAGCATGCCGGTAGTAAAAACCAGGAGAACCAACCCGGAGATTACCAGCAACCTGCTGGAAAAAAAAGTGCCCGAGAGGTTGAAGCTCACCCAGAGTGCGGCGGCCAGAAATCCGCCAATAATGCCGGGTATCCAGAGTACTGGCATCCGTCTGAGGAGGATGAGGGCCTCTTTGAGTTCTGCGATTGCCATTGTTACCGGACCCTCGGCATGGCAACAATTTCGCGTACCTGGAGATCAAAGAAACTTCCCGTATGCGCCGGCCTGATAACACAAACCGTGTCCGCACCGCTCGCTGTCCCGCCAACTGCAATGACTTCCTCATGGATGCCAATTGCTCCCTGGTCAGCAGCCATCAATACGCACTCCACGGCGACTTTGAGACCGACAGCCACAACCCTCCGGAGTGCTTCTGCGATTGCTTCGGTGCGCGATCCACCCCCAACCTTGGGTGAGCGGGATAGTGCCCGTTCAAGTCCGGAGAGTGCGTGGGTACCGGTAACGATCCGGACACCCTGTTTCTGTAATCGATCTGCGATCTCCTGGGAAAATTCCCATTCGCCGGGTTTTGTAAATCCGATAACATGAGTTACTACGACAAGTTCAAGTCCTGATTTACTCATCGCATCAAAAAAAACCTGGGCGGTCTTGCCTGAAGTACTTGCCACAACAATTGTTTTAATCCCGAGTTCTTTTGCACGCTCGATGGCAAACCGTGCCGCATCCGGGGTATTATCTTCCCCGGGTTTTTCAAAATAATACATTTTTTTCTGGATGAACGTCATAAGTACCTTTTAATAAGCAGGTATGAAAAACTTTGTCAGTGTCAATGCGGATCAAAAAACGGTGAGTTTTTCAAGCGGGCAGCAAAATCTCTATCAGATTCCCTGCATCCACAAAAACGATCAGTTTTTTTCATACTGTCAAAAAACAGTGTCGATCACAATTGGAGTATGAAAACTACCAGGATCTTCCCGGCGGACAATAAATAATGTCCGATACTCATCAGAAAAATGTAAAAATCCGTCCGAATAATCCTATGAGGAACCCTACATGATCACCCTGGCCCTTGCGGGTAAACCCAACTGCGGAAAGTCGACATTTTTCAAGGCTGCAACCATGGCAAATGTCGAAATCGCCAACTATCCGTTTACGACTATCAATCCAAACTTTGGTGTTGCCTATGTGAGAACAACGTGTCCATGCCATGACCTCCATCTCACGTGCGGGCACTGCGTTGACGGGAACCGGTTTGTGGCGGTGAACTTAATTGATGTTGCCGGGCTTGTGCCTGATGCCCATAAGGGTAAGGGACTGGGTAACCAGTTCCTCGACAACCTTCGGCAGGCGGATGCAATACTGCACATCATCGATGCAAGTGGCGGCACGGACAGTGAAGGGAACCCGGTGGGCGCAGGCAACCATGACCCGGAAGAAGATATTAAGTTCCTGATTTTTGAGATGACGATGTGGGTTCACGGGATTCTTGACAAGCACTGGACGAAGATAAGCCGGATGTCCCAGGGAAAAGGGACTGCCATCCAACAGGGGATCGCCGACACATTCACCGGTCTTGGCATCACGATGGAGGATGTGCGGGATGTAGAACTGAAACTCAGGCTGGATCTCGTACACGCTACTATCGAGGATCTTGTTCCCTTATGCGCGGAGATGGTGAAGATATCAAAACCGATGCTGATCGTCGGGAACAAGTTTGATGAGGCACCTGAAGCCCTGCGCGTAAAACTTGCAGGGCAGAACATTGCATTTGCGAGCGCGGCATCGGAACTTGCGCTCAGGAATGCAGCCGGTGTGCACCTGGTCCAGTATCTTCCCGGCGATAGTGAATTCAGGATTGCCAACGAAGGGAGTCTCTCATCCGCCCAGAAAGCAGGACTCGCAAAGATAGCAGTTGTTATGAAGCAGTGCAAAGGTACGGGGGTTCAGCAGGCGATCAACCGTGCCGTCTTTAAGCTGCTCGACATGATCGTCATCTACCCTGTTGAAGACGAGACCCATTTCTGCAACAAGAAAGGCGAAGTGCTTCCCGATGCATTCCTGATGAAGAAAGGATCAACACCCCACGATCTCGCGTTCCAGGTACATACCGATATTGGCAAGGGATTTTTGTACGCAGTTGATGCACGGACGAAGATGCGGATTAAGGAAAA
>Ga0315284_10003611_pt1 | contig 22019 bp, 20 predicted proteins | sample YL17G09_16_MG_FD_203696 | JGI IMG/M metagenome (GOLD analysis project Ga0315284, IMG submission 203696) | Sediment microbial communities from Yellowstone Lake, YNP, Wyoming, USA - YL17G09_16 | ecosystem: Environmental > Aquatic > Freshwater > Lake > Sediment | place: USA: Wyoming | collected... | reverse complement strand
TATCTCGACCGCGAGGAGCATTTCACCGTGGCCTTCGACGAGTTCCTCGGCGGGGGTTTTGCCGTTGAACATGGCGGGGGACATGGGGAAGACGCCGGGTGAGAGGATGACGGTGGCCATGTGGACGATGCCGACGTGGAGTAGAGCGAGGAAGGCCTCGAAGGTGTGGACGAGCAAGGCGATGGTGAGGACACGGCCGGCCATATGGCGGCTGGTCCAGGCGTTGAACCACATGAGGATGCCGGTGAGGCCGAGGACGAAGGTGCCCCAGAAGACGCCGATGTACTCGAATTTCTCTTCGGGGTTGAAGCGTTCGCCAAGCGGGCGCTTCTTCTTGAGGAAGAGGACGTAGAGGAGGAGGTCGAGCATTTCCTTGCCGTCGGCGGGGCGGACGAGCATAGGCAATTCCCAGATGGTCTTGAACCAGCTCTTGTTTTCGGTTTTGCGCTTTTTGAGGACGGTCCAGAGGACGTAGGTCATGTGGTAGAAGAAGCCGGCGATGAGGAAAGCGCCGGCCCAGCGGTGGAGGAGGCGTGCGATGGGGAGGCCGCCGAACTGGGCGATGAGCCAAGCCGCCCACGCGCGGTCGGCGAATTTGATGGGGAAGCCTGTGAGGACGAGCGTGGTGAAACAGAGGACGAGGAACCAGTGCTGGATGCGCTGATGGACGGTGAAGCGGGTGAGTTTTCGGCGGCCCGCGGGGTTGGCCATGAGCTGCTGGGCGAGGCGAAGGTGGTGTTCGTGGGATTCGTCTTTGCGGTCGACGACGATCTGGAGCATTTTGAGGGCGGTGAGGAGGAGGGAGGGGCCGAAGGTGAAGATGATAAGGAGGACGAAGATGCAGGCGATGAAGAATTCGACGCCGCGGCTGGTGGGGAGGTTCAGGTGGATGGCGGCGGAGGAGATGAGCTGCCCTGCGGAGGGGTGGCAGGTGGGGGAGCGGCAGGTGTCGGCGATCCTGACGGGGCTGGTGGGAGCGGAGGGGTCCTTCTGGGAGAGCATCTGGTGGACGTTCTGGCCTTGGCCGACGTGGCAGTCGAGGCATCCGGCGGCCTGATCGCTTCCGAGGAGGGTGGCCTTGCCATGGAAGCTGGCGAGGTAGCTGGCTACGGCGTTGGGCAGCTTGTAGTGCTCTTCGATCTTCGCATTGTTGTGGCAGAGGGAGCAGACCTTGACGAGCTGCTGGTTGGTGCGTGCGGGCTGGCTGCGGGCGTGGACGTGCCAGTAGGCGGATCGGGTGTCGATGGGGAGCTGCTCGTCGTGGCAGGTGTTGCAGCGAGCGATGGGGGCTTGCTGGCGGGCGAAGGCGGCTTTGTCGCGGGCGAAGGCTGGCTCGTCGTGGCAGAGGAGGCAGTTGGCCTGGCCGGCGCGGAGGGGCGAGCCGAGGAGCTGGTTGGACTTATCCATGACATCGGCGGCGTGGACGGATGCGCGCATCATGTCGCCGACGCGCTGGTGGGAGAATCGGACTTCGAGCTTGGTGTTCTCGGTTAGATGGCAGGCGCGGGTGCAGTCAATGGGGCTGACCTTGTGATGGGGGAAGACTTCGACTTCGGCGCGGACGTGGCAGGCGGTGCACTTGAGTCGGGCGTGCGGCCCGAGGCCCTGCGTGTAGTAGGCGGGATCAACATAGAAGCGTTTGACGGTGCTGGCGTCTTCGGCGATGCGAGCGAGGCCGCGGTACTGATGGCAGTTGAGGCAGCCTTCGGAATCGGCCGCGCGCGCGGTCGAGCACAGCGAGAAGATGCTCAACAGTGATATGAGTACCGTTGCCTGGTGTCGCGGTCGTGACATTCCTTGATCCTGTGGGTGCGGGGCATCAGAAGTCATGGCAGTGGCGGCACCAGGTCTGCCCGTGGACCGGTGAAACCAGCCGCGTGTTGTCGACGAGGCGCATGGCGCGGAAGGCGAGGGGGCTGTCCTTGGGGAAGACGCCCTGTTCGTGGGGGTTGTGGCAGGTGGTGCAGGCGATCTCGCCGGCGGGGCCGGGGACCATGCGTATCGGCTTATGGCCTGCGACTTTGGCCTGGGCGACGGTCTGCTCGCCGATGTTGCTCTTAAGCCCGGTAACCTCGCGGACGTGCATGTAGGCGAGCATGTTCTCCGAGAGCTTCAGGCCAACGTGGCTGTGGATCATCGCGTCCTTGTGCTGCTGGTGGCAGTCGCGGCAGAGCGAGAGCTGATCGGTCTTGAGGGACGGCTTGGAGGTGCGGGCCATGGCTTTGCGGTCGAGCACTTTTTCGTGGCAGAAGAGGCACTTGTCCTCGACGATCTGATCGGAGTCTGGCAGGAGCATAACGTGGGGATTGAGTTTCTGGTAGGTTGCGGCCTTATGGCAGTTCTGGCAGAAGGGCTGCGAGGCGTTTGGGCCGGAGCGGTAGTCGCGGAGCATCATGCGGTTGGCGGAGGACGCGGAAAGGTTCTGGTCGCAGCCGACCTTCATATTGTGGCAGGTGAGGCACGCGAGGCGGTTGTCGACGAGAGGCCAATTGGCGGGTCGGGCGTACTTCTCGGGGTCGAGGGGTCGGCCAACGGGGTGGAACTCCATGGCGGCCTTGCGGCCGTCGTGGCACTTGAGGCAGAGTTCGTCGGCGTTTTCCGGCGTGATGGGGAGCTTCTTGCCTTTGTCGAGGGTGTGGCAGGTCGCGCAGGCATCGGGTTGCCAATGGGGATTGGGGGCTTTCTCGCGGCGCGGGGCGGCTGCGAAGGTTGTGAGACAGAGGAGCAACGCAGCGGCAGCGGTGACGCCGATGCCGAGCGTCAGCCGTCGGAGCAAGTCAACACCGATCGGGCGGTTGTTCATGAGGCCACGGTCAGAGGCGAAGCAATGGGTATGCCAAAATGGCGTGGGCAAGAGCATGGGGCGCGGGTACTGGAGTGAAGCGTTGGGGGATCGGGCTGGAAGCGTCGAAACAGCCGGGACATAGGCATCGCCTTCCGCGGCGATTCTCATGAGTGGGAATCGTGCTACCGGGGCTCTTCCATTGCTGGATTGCCCCGGCGTGGGATCAGTGCTTGGGGTAAGAGCGGTCCCAGTGAGTTACGTCGTGGCAGACGAGGGTGCAAGTGCCGCTGCGGTAGCCCTTGACGGTGAATTCGGGGCGTGCGGTGCCGGTCACGGGCCTGACGATGGAGATGTCGAAGTTGATGAGCTTGCTGTTGTGAAGGGTGGAGCCTTGGGTGGACGAGATGCCGTGGGGATCGTGGCAGGCGGAGCAGGGGGTCTGCTTGTCGTCGATGTGTTTCTTATGGAACTGGAAGGAGGTGTCAGCGAGGATGTTGTTGCGGTCGTGGCAGCGATAGCAGAGGGCGTAGGCGGCGGCGCTCTCGGAGGTCTTGTCGCGGGTTTCGTAACGTGCGACGAGGAGAGGGGAGGCGTTGGAGCCGTGGGGGCCGTCGGGGCCGGACCCGCCGGCCTTCTTGCCGGTGTCGGAAGCGTGGCAATCCGTGCAGTAGATGGAACTGGCGGTGGTCAGGCCGGGACGGAGGCTGGGCACGTCCGCGTTTCTGCCGGGGGCGACGACGGGGTGATAGGAGACGGCGGAAGACACGAATTCCAGTCGCGTATTGTTCTGGACGATCTGGCGGCTGATTCTTGGCTTGGTGGCCACCTGGTTATCGTGGCACTTGAAGCAGACCTCGTACTCATATCGCGAGATGGTAACGGGGGAGCCAGCCTGGTTGACGCCGGGGATGTCGCCGAGCTTGGGGGAGATGAGGGGGACGGTCGCGGTCTGGGATTTCATGGTGTGGCCTTCATGGCAGTCGTTGCAGACGATGTTGTTGGGGACGTGGTCTTTCTGGCCGACGGGGCTGTTGGTGTCGTGGCGGTCGAGCTTGTTGAGGTCTGGGGCGATGTTGGCGCCCTGATTGGGGCCGGGCTTGCCGGCGTGGCATACGAGGCAGGTATCGGTGACCGTTTGGCCCTTGAGGAGGTAGATCTTGCTCGGGGCGGTGTGCGGCGTATGGCAGGCGTTGCAGTTGCCATGCGCGCTGACGGTCTCCTGGACGCGAGCGTGGCAGGCGATGCAGAGTTGGGAGCGGGTGTTGTCCATGACGAGGAAGCGTCCGAAGCCGTTGTCGTGGGCGTTGTGGCAGGTGGTGCACTGCATTTCCTGCCTCGGGTCGAGGCGGATGGACAGGGGCAGTTGGCTGGGCTGCTTGAGCTTGGGGTCGCGTCCGACGAGGGTCGAGTCGTAGCGGAAGGAGACGGGGTGGTCGTCGGAAAGATCGGTGCCGAGGTTCGAGGCGCCGGGCGGGAGGGTGGTCATTCCGCCGGCCATGGTGATGGGTTGGTAGCGTGAGAGGACCTTGCCGAGAGCGATGGTTCCGTCATGGCAGGAGAGGCACAGTTTGGAGGAGCCAGTGGGTTGGCCGAGCTTGGCTTCGAGGGAGGGGCTGGCGTAAACGGTGTAGGCGCTGACGGGGACGTTGCGATTCCAGAGGGGCTGGATTGGCGCGGCGTTGTGGGGGGTGTGGCAGAAGATGCAGATTTCCTGCTCGCCGGTGGCGCGGATTCTGCCCGGTCCGGTGGCGGAGAGGTTGTGGGGGCTGTTGACGATGCTGCGCGTCTGGCCGAGCGCTGCGGCTGGGAACAGAGCAGTGATGATGATGAGCAGCGGCGCCCTCATGGTTTGTTCTCCGGCACGTAATCGAACACCTGGACGCGTCTATTGTAGGAGTCGGCGATCCAGATGCGGTCGAGGCGATCGATGAAGATGCCGGCCGGCAGCCAGAACTCGCCGGGGCCCTGGCCTTCTTCGCCGAAATCCATCAGGAGAGTTCCTGAGGAGTTGAAGATCTGGACGGCCTCGAAGTTGGCGTCGACGACGTAGAGGTGGTCTTGCGAATCGAGTGCCAGGCCTTTGGGGTGGGAGAAGTACCCGGGCATATCCCCTTTTCGGCCGATCTGACGCAGGGGCTTGAGATCGGGGGAGAGCTGCTGCACGCGGAAGTTGAGGGAGTCGCTGACGTAGATGCGGCCCTGGGTGTCGACGGCGACGTTGGTGGGGTAGTTGAACTCGCCGAGCTCGGTGCCGCGTTGGCCGATGCGGGCGAGGAGCTGGCCGGTGGCTGAGAGGGCGATGAGCTGGTGGGCGGCGGTGTCGGCGACGAGCAGGCGGCTGTTGGAGGGATCATAGGCGATACCACAGGGCCGGCTGAGAAGGCCGGACCCGATGTGCCCCATGGGCTTGCCGCTGGCGTCGAAGACGAAGACGCAGGCGGCGATGGAGTCGGCGACGAACAGGCGGCCGGCGGGGTCGTAGGCGATTCCGACGGGCTGGGAGAAGGGTGTTTCCTTGGGGGGTCGCCACTGCTCGTACGTTCGCCTCTCGAGGTCAAAAACGTGGACGAACTGGGCGTTCGTATCGGCGACGAAGAGGCGCTGTGCGCCGTCAGTGCACAGGGCGTAGGGGGTGAGCATCGAGTTGATGTCCTTCTTTCCGAAGAGGGCATCGACAAGCCCCTGGCCGAAGGGGACGGCGGGTTTGAGGTCGACGCTGGTGACCAGTTGTCCCACATAGCGGATGCGATCAGGCTCGCTACCTCCTGGCCAGGCCAGCGGCTTGTCCAGCGGCGGGAAGATGACGCCGGCCGGCTTGGCGCAACCCGCCAGGCACAGCCCGATGGCGCAGAGGGACATCCATCGGCAGCGGCGGTTAGCGCGGGCTGGAGCGGGTTGATCGGTTTGTCTGCGCATGGTGATGAGCCTCGTCAGAAATCTCTGCGAATGCCAATCTCGATCAACTGGAAGGAGGAGTTCTGCTCGTCGGTGTCGAGATTGGCGTTGCGGAACTGCACGTAGACGTGTGTCTGGCGTTTGCTCCACCGCAACTCGATCTGTTCCTCGAGGCCGCGGGTGGTGCCGTGTTGGCCATCGTTCTCGTCCCGCCAGAGGACGGTGGCGTTGGCATAGAACTCGCGGGAGAAGCGCTGCTGGAGCTGCCCTGAGATGGTGAGGATGTCGATGGTGTTGTCCGGGTCGGGGTAGTCGAGCGTGGTGTACGCGACATTGGCCGCGATGTTCGTGTTGAGGGAGAGGGCATGGGCGAGGCGGGCGTAGTATCGCGTGGCGTCAAAGGGTGAGATGGCGCTCTCGTGGCTCTGCATCTCGGCTCCGAACCACAGATCCCAGATATGATATCCGGCCCCGGCGGTGAAGTCGGTGAAGGAGTTGGGCACGAACTGCGTGGGGTAGTCGGAGTCGATGGTCTGGTCCTGCTGGGTGTACCTGGAGTAGAGCGATAGGCCTTTGAAGGGACCGCGATCGATGTCATATCGTCCGCCGAGGGTGAAGCCGGTGGTGGTTGTGGTGTTGGCGGCCTGCGGTTCGAGGGCGTAGCTGAGCTGGACGGTTTCGCCGGGGTCGATGGAGCCGCCGAAGAGTCGCGTGATTGTGACCTGCCCCGGGACGGTGTCGTCGACGGCGTAATCGTGCCCGGGCCGGAGGGTCATTCCCGAGATATCGCGGAGGATGATGGAATTGGGGTCGATGTTCTGTCCGACGAGGACGATGCTCCGCTCGCCTGCGTCGGTGGGGAAAGTCTGGCTGGCGGTGACGACCTGGAACGATCGCGAGTCGTTCTCTTGCTGGTTGTAGTTGAAGCCGAGCAGGGCTGAGAGAGTTCCGAGGGGCACTTGCTTGTGGTAGTCGAAAGTCAGACCGGCGAAGGTTTCGAAGCTGTTGCCATCGTTGGTGTCGAGCGTCTGGACGCCGGCGTTGCCGGTGGTGATGAGGCTCTTGTAGAGGCGATGGATGAAGGTGGCTTGGCCCCGCTGGCGGGTCTGGTCGGATGATCCGAGGGGCTCCTGGGAGAAGGATTGCTGGTCGAGGGTGTAGAGGTAATGGGTTTCGAGATGGTCGGTGTGCTTGAGGCGGAGCGTCTCCATCCACTGGAGTCGTTCGAGCGAAAGCTGGCCGGTCTGGTTGAAGTAGTTGAGGGTAGAGGTGAGGGTGTTGGCGTCCTTGGGGCCGAAATCGACGGAGTGGGTGAGCGTGGCATCGTGGGTATCGAATTCACCGGCGGAGCCGGAGAAGAACTCCTGGCCGCCCTGCGAGGCGGAGGTCTGGCTCATGCGGTTGAAGGTGTAGTCCCAGGTAAGGTGGTGGCGGGATGAAGGCTGATATTCGCTGTGCCAGGTGAAGGTGTCCTGCGCGAGGGTGTAGTTATCGGTCGCCTGGAGGGAGGTTTGCTCCTGGTCCATGTGGTAGGCTTCGATGCGGGTGGGGAGGACCTTGCTTCGCCAGTCGAGGGTGCCGCCAGTGGTCGTGATGGTGCTGTCGAGGGAGGGTCCGAACTGGCGGTTGACAGTGTCGCGGGTGCGTCGGCTATAGAGGGTGAGGGGCGTGTCGGAATTGCGAAGCATGGTGGCGCTGGCGTCCCAGGCGTAGAGGGTTTCGTCCGCGGCGTCGCTCTGGCCGCCGGTCTGGAAGGTGTCCTGCGCCAGCCCGAACTGTCCGGCGAGACTTAGGTCGACGAGGTTGGGGTGGACCATGTAGCCGGTCGACGAGAGGTTGAGCAATTCCTCGAAGCGGTCTTCGGTGGACTCGAACTTGGGGGAGTCTCTGGGTTCAAGACTGTCGGTTTCGCGGCGGTACTTGAACTCAGCGGAGGCCTGGAAGTTTTCGAGCTTGAGGGCCTGTTTCTTGTCCTGCCGGCCGAAAACGATGGGTCCCTGGCCCTGCTGCGCGCTGGCCGCGTGGGGCAGGAGGATTCCGCCGAGGGCGAAGCCGACAGCGCAGGCAAGGCGGCGGCTGCTCATGGCACACCTCCCGGCGCCGGGAGGCTTGCCGGAGGAGTCGAGGGCGTGGCAGGCGAGATACTGGCTCGCAGCAGATTGCGTTTATCCGCGCCGTGGGCGACGTGGCATTCGAGACACTTCGAGTCGGTCAGCAGATGCTCGGGCGGCTTGGAGGAGAGGAGCCCTTTTTCATGGCACTGAGTGCAGATCCCCGGGGGCGGCTCGCGGAGGAGGGACTTGGCGGGGGAATCATGGGGATTGTGGCACCAGAGACAGGCCTTGGCGACCACGGGCGCGTGCATGACCGCATATTGCTGCATGACGGGCTGATGGCAGTCGAGGCAGATGTTCGGGTTGACGGCCGAGAGCGCGAATCCGCCCTGGGGGGATTCCTTGTGGCAAGCGGTGCACTGGTTGTCGGCGAAAGGCTTGTGGACCGAGCCCATGCCGGATCGCGGCCCGCCGGGGCGGGTGGTGGACCAACCGCCCTGGTCGGTTTCGGCGATGGGCGACGGCGCGTTGGGATCTGGCACGCCGTCGAAGAAGAAGCTGAGGACGCGATAGCGGTTTTCCCTGGCGCAGCCGCCCCAGGGAGTGCCCATGCAGCAGAGGAGTGCGAGGAAGAGGGTCGGCCAGCGCGGGCGTCGCTCACTGCGGGCCGCGTTGGGGCTGTTCGCGCGTGGCATTGGGCGGATAGTCTAACAGGTGCGAATGAAGCGATGAAGCAACATTTGATGCTACCTGGCAAGAGGCTGGGTTGCGGGGGCCGCGTCGCCTTTCGGCGGAGGCGCCGCGGGCCCGGCGGGCTCATCGGCTGCGGCCGGCAAGGTGGCAGGCAGCGGGGCGCCGAGGCCGGTCTTGGGCGGCTCTCCGGTGCCGGCGGGCACGAGGCCTTTGCTGGTCGAGATATCGGCCACCGTCTTGCCTTCCTGGAGGCGGCCCAACGCATAGACAGAGACCTTGTTGTCGCCGAACTGGTTGCTCACCAGCACCAGACGCTCCGCCTTGAAGGCCGGATGGATGTAATCCTTGAAGAGATCCAGGTCGCCGTCGTACACGCAGATGCCTGCGGGGAGGAACATAGCGCCGGGATGCGAGCCGCTACTGCCGAAGTACGTCAGCACCTGCCCGCTCTGGTTAAAGAGCTGGACATTCTGGAACGCGGCATCCACGACATAGATGATCCCCTCGTGATCGACGGCAACGTGTTTTGGCCGGACCATCCCACCGGCCCTGGCGGACATGGTGCCGAAGCTGGTGACGAGCTTGCCCTGACGGTCGAATTTCTGGAGCCTGCAACTGATGGTGTCGGTGACGTAGACATTCCCCTGGTCGTCCACGGCGATGCCCACCGGCATGATGAACTGGCCGGGCTCGGGGCCTTGCTGGCCGAACGTGCGGAGGAGCTTGCCGGTGAGTCGGTCGAGGACTTCGACGTTGGAGAGCTGTTTATTGCAGACGTAGAGTTCGTTCTGGTAGACGGCGACGCCGACGGGGACGAAATCCTTGTGCCCGAAGGTGCCGACGAAGCGGTCCTGGGGGTCGAACACGAAGACCATTCCACGTCCGGGGTCGGCGACGTATTTGCTGCCGTCGGGAGCGATGGCGATGTCGCTGGGAGTCTGCATCGTGGTGGTTCCGGACTTGCCCATCAGCAGCGTCTGTTTCTTGCGGATGTCCAGGACCGTCACGCACGCGGAACGCAGGTCGCAGACGTAGATGCGGCCGTTCCACATACGCAGGCCGTAGGGTTTCTTGAGGGGCAGCGTGTACTGCGGCTCCTTGCCGTAGATGAGCTCATCGAGCCTGCTTTTGCCGGGCTCGATATCCGCGCTCTGCTGGTAGGAGACGAGGAACTGGACGCGCGGCTCGTCGGGATAGGTCGGCCAGAAGGCGGCGGGCCTGGGTCCCGGCGTCGGCTGGGTTGAGGCGCAGCCGATGATTGCCACGAGGAGCGGAAGGCAGCCGGCCAGTCGGGCCGGGGGTGAGAGCAGCTTGCGGAGGTGCTTGGTCATGTCAGAAGCTCACAACTCTCGCCAATCGGAACAAATGTGCGTAAAATGAGAATGGACGGGCGGAACGGGAGGCTGGCGACAGGCGTTTGCGTGGCTGTTCGCTGGGTCGGTCGATGTTGGCCGACCCAGCGACGGCCTGCCCTCCCGAGAGCTTCTTTATTTCTTGTGACAGTTCATGCACAGGGCGCTGCCCGAGACATCCCTTCCGTCCACGGTCTTGGCCGGTCCGGAGTTGTTCACCCAGAGCAGGTGCTCGGTGCTCTTGCGGTTGTGAGGCTCGTGGCAACTGGTGCAGCCAACCGCCAGCCTGCCGTCGGCCATCTTGCGCAGGGGCATGATGCCTGCGGCGGAACGCAGGTCCGGGGTGACCATGTAGGAAGCCCCAGTCCAGGCGCCTTTGCCGCCGTTGCCCGTGGGGTCCAAGGTCTGCGGCCAGATGGCGGCTTCGCCGATCGGGTGATCGTCGGACAAATCGGTGCCGACAATTCCGCCGGTCAGGAAGTTCGAGCCGGTCTTTCCGCCAAAGCTGTCAGCCGCGACGGTGCCGTCGTGGCACGAGAGGCACAGCTTACTGTTCTGGTCCACGTCGCCGGTGACCCCATTGCCGCTGTCGTCCACATAGAGCGTATAAGTCGCGGTCGAGAGGGTGTGGTTCCAGAGCGGGGCGGCGGTCAGGGCAGCCCCATTGGTGTCCTTGACGATGGCGGCGTGCGGGGTGTGGCAGGGCAAGCAGATCTGCTGATTGCTCCATGGCTGCAGCCCGAAATCGTGCGGCGCCTTGCCGTTAATCTTGGTCGTGATACCAGCATGGCTGGTAGCGACCATGAAACATACCGCCAGTGCGGCGGTTGGTACGGTAAACTTCCTCATACAGTATTCTCCTTGAGTTGTGCGGGTGTATCCTGACGGGAGCACAAACAGGGCCCGCCGCCCGTCCGCGCCGGTCCATTCTCAACGGTTCTTGATGGCAAGGGGCATACCAGGAAGGGCGGCGTTTGGCGTCCATATCGCACGCTGGGGGGTGGAGTTGGCGCTGGTCCGTCCCAGAATCAGGAATCGCGCGATGCAATCGTCTCCCGCCGATTGGAGGGGATGCCGGCGGCAGCGAAAGTCCAGACGCATTCGAGCCGAAGCAAACCCTGGTTGTTGCCGCATGGAGGGTCTCGCTGGTGCAGAGGACTTGGCCGATTCATTGCCGCCGCCTTACGTCGTGGTCTGATAACCTCGTTGCATTGCGGGTGGCGATGCCGATTCTCGCGGTGGCAGGCGTGTGGCTGTTGGCTATTGGTCACTCGCCGGCAGCAAGCTCGTCGCTGGGCAGCCTGGCGGGCGGGCGATCCGATCCAAGCGGGTTGGGATCGGCATCGGAGCACTGCGTGTCCTGCCACCGGATGGAGAGCGTTCTTTCGCACCCCGTGAACATTTCCGCGTCGATGGATGTGCCAGCGGATCTGCCGCTGGAATCAGGACGCCTGGGGTGTCTTACCTGCCATGACGATCGCGCTCTGACGGATCATGCGAGGCGGCCCGCGGGGTCGGCGTCGATGCTGAGGGGCGCCGACTCGGCCCAGCAGTTGTGCGGTCGTTGCCATACGCCTGGCGGACCCAACGCAAAGGAGATGCACGCGGCGACGCTGAACAGGGCGCATCTGGGGGTCCCGGCGACAAGCTCCGTTTCGTCAGCGTCTTGGCAAACACTCGATGACGAAAGCCGATACTGCCTTGGTTGCCACGACGGCTCGATGGCCAGCGACGTGGGCCTCGGACGCGATGGACCGGCGGGCAGTCATGCGAACAGCCACCCCGTCGCCATCGCGTACAAAGATCCCCGGTCGCTGGCGAGCGATACGCTGTTGCCGGCCGGGTCGCTCGACCAGCGTATCCGCCTGTTCGATGGGCGTGTGGGGTGCGGCTCCTGCCATAGCCTCTACTCAAGGGAGCCCGCGTTGCTCGCGGCGTCAAACCATCGCAGCCAGCTATGCTTAGCCTGCCACCGCTATCGCTGATGCGTGGGGTGGCGGTGGCGTATGGGGGACCTTCCCGCTGGCAAGATGCACCGCAATCTCTGGCGTCTCAGCACTGAGAGAAAAGGGGGGGCGTCCATAATCGTTCCCGTGATCAGCATCGCTCAACCATCGTGAGTGCCGCGTTTTATGGCCCGGAACCTCTGTTTGACGCAGGCGAATCGATGTGGCACCGATCTTGTCTGGTATGCCGGGTAACCAAACACGAGGCACCATGAGACGCACAACGGTCAAGTTCATCATCGGGGGGGTGATCCTTCTCTCGGCTGCCGCGTACCTCGCCTACGCGGGAATGAAAGAAGGATGGGTCTCCTATCACCTGCAGGTGGACGACTTCCTGAGCAACCCCAAGTATCAGGGGGAGCGGGTACGTTTGTGCGGCCAGGTTGCACTAGAGGGCCTGGTGTCCAATCCGGGGCGCCTGAGGGCTGAGTTCACGCTTCTGGGCAAGACGCAGCGTCTGCCCGTGGTGTATAGCGGCGTGATCCCCGACCTGTTCAAGGGCGGACGCGAGGTTGTTGTGGAAGGCCGCCGAGATACGTCGGGCGTGTTCCAGGCCAATCTCATGATGATGAAGTGCGCCAGCAAATATCAGTCGGCGGAGCATACGCAGAAGGCGGGCAAGACGTCATGACGGTGATCGTCGGGAACTACAGCCTGTGTGCGGCGGTCCTGGTCGCGGTGATGACTTTGCTGGGTTGTGTGGCGGCGGTGCGGCTTGATTCGGAGGGGGCACGCCGGATGGTCCGGCGGGGGATGGGCGTGCTATCGCTGGTGCTGACGGTCAGCGGCGCGGCGCTGATGACGGCGCTGGTGAACAGCGACTTCCGGTTGGCGTACGTAGCCGAACACACGGAGCGTGCGTTGCCGGTCGGGTACAAGATCGCGGCATTCTGGGCGGGGCAGGAAGGCAGCCTCCTGCTTTGGGCGTGGATGCTGGCGGTGATGAGCGCGCTGTTCGTGGTCATGCACCGCAGACAGAAGGGGCCGGAATACGCGGTGGCTGCCGGGGTGCTGGCAGTGGCCATCGGGTTCTTTGCGGTGCTGATGCTGTTTGCGGCGAATCCGTTCGGCCTGAATCCGGAGGCGGTGGCTGATGGAATCGGGCTGAATCCATTGCTTCAGGACCCGGCGATGATCGCGCACCCGCCGACGCTGTTCGTCGGGTACGCGGGGTTCACGATCCCCTTCGCACTTCTGCTGGGCGCTCTATTCAGCAAGCGCCTGGGAAGCGACTGGGTTGCGCTGGCCAGGCCATGGGCGTTGGTTTCGTGGCTGTTTCTCGGGGTGGGGATCGTCCTTGGCGCGCAGTGGGCGTACGTGGAACTCGGCTGGGGCGGGTAGTGGGCGTGGGACCCGGTGGAGAACGCCTCGCTGCTGCCGTGGCTGACGGGGACGGCGCTGCTGCACTCGATCATCGCGTATCGGCAGCGGGGGGAGCTGAAGCGATGGTCGGCCATCCTCACCGCGGGCACGTTCATTCTCTGCATCTTCGGCACGTACATTACCCGTAGCGGAGTGGTGCAGTCGGTGCACGCCTTCGGCGAATCGTCCATCGCCGCGTTCTTTCAGGTGTTTCTTTTCCTGACCATTGCACTGAGCGTGATCCTGATCCTGATGCGATGGAGCGCGCTTCGGCCGGAGAATTCCGGAGAGGGCCCGGTCAGCCGCGTGGGGGCGTTTGTGGCGGGCAATGTGCTTCTCGTGGGCATGATGCTGCTGACGCTTCTGGGGACCATGTTTCCGGTCATCAGCAGGATGATCGCGGGGCAGACCATGAGCGTCAGCCAGTCGTTCTACAACCGCGCGGTGCTGCCGCTGGGCCTCGTGCTGGTGGCGCTGATGGGGTTGGGGCCGCTGCTGACCTACGGGCGGATGGGCTTGGGGAAGCTGGTGCGATCGCTGGTTGTACCGCTGATCCTGGCGGTCGCGGCGATCGTGACGCTTGTGGCGTGCGGTTGTCACGGTGGGTGGGCATTGTTGGCGGGCGCGGCGGTCGGCATGGTCGCCGGCGGCATCCTCGCCAACCTGTTCGGGACGATTCTGGCGAGACGCGAGAATGCCGCTGGGGGCATGATCCCGGCGGCCTTGCGGATCGTGATCGCCAACCGCCGCCGTTACGGTGCGCAGTTGGCGCACGCGGGGATGGCGATGATGGTGATCGGCGTGGCCGGCTCGAGCCTGTACAACACAAGCCGGAAGCTGATGCTGATGCCGCAGCAGTCGGCAGAGGTGGGGAGGTATACGCTGAAGCTCAATGGCATCGGGCTGGTGCGTGGCGAGAACTACAGCGCCCTGCAGGCCACCGTGACGATGACCGACGGCGGGGGGTTTGTATCGCAGCTGCGTCCGCAGCGGCGCGGCTACGATAAGTGGGAGCAGCCCAGCAGCGAGGTGGCGATCCAATCCACGTGGCGCGAGGACCTCTACGTGAACCTCGGCGGGCAGGACAAGAACGATGGCGTGGTTGCTTTGGAGGTGTTCGTCAATCCACTGGTGTCGTGGATCTGGGCGGGCGGCCTGGTGCTGACCTTGGGCGGCCTGGTGAACCTGGTTCCGCGATCAGCTCGGAGTGTGTTGCCCGCCGAAGCCCAACGGCGTGAGCCTGCGAGGAAACCCGCGCCGGGGATGCGGATTGCTGCCGCGCACTAGCGACCGATGGCACCAGGAGACGGCATGAGACTTTCGATTGTCACGATGATCGTTCTGACGGCGGCGTGGATGGGTTCGGGGCAGCCCCTGGCCGGACTCGGCGCGGTCAGGGCGGCGGTGGCGGCTCTGCCGCCCGGGCACCCGGAGTTGCCCGGCATCGCAGCGCCGACCCAGCCTGCCTCTCATGCCGACATTGCCGTTCGCGTACTGCAGGGGACCCAAAACGCCGCGGCGGTTGCCGGGGAGCCGATCGCCATCGAGATGTACTACCAGGGGAAGATCATCCGGAAGATCGACGCCAGACTCGACGACAAAGGCGTGGCCTTGATTGACGACATTCCCCTGACGCTGCCTTTCCAACCGGTACTGAAGGTCGTCCACCAGGGCGTCGAATACCAGGCCGTCGGCGATGTTGCCGACAGCCAGCACCCCACCCAGCAGATCGAGCTGACCGTCTACGAAGCCAGCGATCAAACGCCGGCGTGGCAACTGCACATGCGTCACGTCATCATCGACCCTTCGCCGCAGGGCGTGAAGGTGACGGAAATGCTAGCCATGCAGAATCCCTCGGATCGCACGTGGCTGGGCGCGGCTGATGCAAGCGGGGCGCGCGTCACGATGGCGTTGGCGTTGCCGGCCGGTACGCAGCAGATCGAGCTGGGGGGGGACCTGACGCACAGCTTCGTGAAGATCGAGAACGAGCGGCTTGTCAGCGCCATGCCCCTGCAGCCAGGTTGGTCGCAGGTGCAACTGACCTATAGGGTGCCCGCGAAGGACGGGCAGGTGAACCTGACCTTCACGGCCCCTGGGCCGGTCAAGCAGATGATCCTATTCGTTCCGCAGGGCGGCGCCGTGGCGAAGGTGAGCGGCCTGGAGGCGCTGGGCGTCCAGGAGACGGGCAAGGGGAAGATGCAGACATTCAGGGGCGTCGATCTGGCCGCGGGGCACCAGACGGTCGTGATTGCTTCTCTGGCGGCCCCGCCCATCAGAGGCGGCGGAGCGGCGGATGTACCCAAGATCATCGCCGGTGTCGGCGCGGGTCTGATCCTTGCGGTGGGCGTATTCATCGTGCTCTTGAGGATGCCCAAGCCCGCGCAAGTGAAGTGACTGGCCCCATGGGAGGGTGAGGAAGGATCCGCTTGTGGCAACGTTGACGGCCCAAACCGGAGCAGCCCCAACGACCGAATCATCGGCCGCGGTGTACACGGTGGCGCTGGAGAAGTGGATCGACGACCGCGTGATCCTTCAGGGCATCACGCTGAGCATCGCCCGCGGCCAGTACATTGGGCTGCTGGGGGCCAACGGCGCGGGGAAGAGCACGCTGCTGAAGATTCTGGCGACGCTGACGGCTCCCAGCGGGGGCCGGCTGATGCTGTTCGGAAGGAACATCGGACGCGACGCCGGAGCATCGCGGCGGCGAATCGGCCTGATCGGCCACCAGTCGATGCTCTATCGCGACCTCTCGGCTTTTGAAAACCTGGAATTCTTCGGCCGGCTGTATGGCGTTGGCGATCCCGCGGCCCGCGCCGACGAGCTGTTGCGCGCGGTCGAGTTGGCCGATCGCGCGGACGATCCCGTCAAGTCGCTGAGTCGGGGGATGACCCAGCGCGTCGCCATCGCCCGGGCGCTGGTGCACGACCCGGATCTGATATTGGCCGACGAGCCGTTCGACGGGCTGGATGCGCCATCCAGCCGATCGCTCGAGCGGCTGCTGTCGCAGCTTCATGAGGGCGGCAAGACGATCATCCTGGCGAACCACCACATCGAGCAGAGCCTTCGTCTGACGGAGCGCGCCATTGTACTACGCGGGGGACGCGTGGTGATCGACAGCGATTCACGGCGGCTGACGTCGGCCGCGGTCCTGAAGGAAATGGAGCGCGGATGACAAGCGTTCTGCGGCAGGCTCTGCTGATTGCAGTGAAGGATCTGCGGATCGAATCACGCAGCCGGCAGACCCTTGGACTGGTGGTGGTGCTGGGGATTCTGATCGTGACGGTGCTGGGCCTGGGGCTGGGCTCGCAGCACATGAGCGGCTCGGCGGCGACGGCTGTGCTATGGGTGGCGTACCTCTTCAGCGGGGTTCTCTGTTTCGAGAAGACGATGACGGTCGAGCGGCAGGACGGCGCGATGGCGGGCCTGCTGCTGGCGCCGCTGGATCGCGGCGTGATCTACCTGGGAAAACTCCTGAGCAACCTTGCACTAATGCTCGCCGTCGCCGCGGTCATCACCCCGGTCGGCGTTCTCTTCTTCGGGTTCGACCTGTCGGCGGCCCCGCTTGCGTTTTTCGCGATCCTGGGCATGAGCATGCTCGGCTTTGCGGCGGTGGGGACGCTTTTTGCCGCCGTCGTCAGCTCTTCTCGCCTGCAGGGCGGCCTCCTGGCCATGGTGGTGTTCCCGATTACGCTGCCCCTGGTGATTGCGTCGACGCAGTTGACCGCCCGCTTGTCACAGGAGGGCCAGAGCTGGAATGGCTCGGCTTTTGCTGTCCTGCTCGCGTTCGACGTGATCTTTCTCGTCGCCAGTTGGTTGGCCTTTGAATGGGTCATCGAGCCGTAGGAAGTGCAATGTCCAAACAACCGACTCTGCTGGTGAGAGCCTATTGGGCGGCGGCAGTACTGGCGCTGGCTGCGGCGATCGCGGTGGTGCTCTTCTATACCCCCGACGAGGTCACCATGGGGCCGGTGCAGAAAATCTTCTACCTGCACCTGCCGATGGCCATCAACACCTTCTTCGCCTGCCTGCTCGTGTTCGTCGCCAGCATCGGGTACCTGTGGCAGCGGAGCCTCTGGTGGGATGATCTGGCGGCCGCAGGGGCCAAAGTGGCTGTGCTGCTGTCCTCCGGTGTTCTGGCCACAGGGATGATCTGGGCGCGAAGCGCGTGGGGCCAATGGTGGACCTGGAGCCCAAGGCTCACGTTCAGCCTCATGCTCTGGCTGCTGTACGTCGTGTATCTGGTGGTGCGCACTTCGGTGGAGTCGGGGCAGCGGCGCGCGGTCGTCAGCGCGGTGTATGGGATCACCGCGTTTCTCGATGTTCCGCTGGTGTGGCTGTCGGCCCGGCTGATGGAAGACATCCACCCCTCGTCGGTGACCCTCAGCGGCCAGATGAGGGTGACGTTGACGCTGTGGTTCCTCCCCGTGACCCTGATGGCGGCGGGATTGGTGCTGGCACGGTTCAATCTGACCCGGCGTATCCGCGAACGCGGATTGACGATGGAGCGGCGCTTCCATCCCACGGGGATGCAGGTCAGCCAGGGAGTCGCATGAGTTCCGCTCACTACGCCATCACCGCCTATGTGATCGGGCTGGGGTTGATGATCTGCTATGGCCTGGTGCTGTGGCGACAGAGCCGCGCGATGCATCGGCGAAGCAGAGGCGGCGACAGGCGGTAGACCGGCGAGGACGGATTGCCGTTGACTCTCAAGGGGCCCAAGACATCCATCTAGACGATCCTGAGACACTCGCCAATGCGCTTGTCGATCAGTTTGAGCATCAGCGCATCGATCCCAAGGTGATCCGCCACGCGGTACCGCGTCTGCGGGAACCGCGCCGCCGCCTCTGCGGCCAGGCGCGGTATGTCCTGAGTGCAGTGCTTCCCCGGCCCCAGGAAATAGGGCAGGACGACGACTTCCTCGGCGCCGCGCTCGACACAACGCGCATACGCCTGGGCGATCGACGGCTCGGCCATATCCATGTGCGCGGGCTCGACGATGGGGTACTTCTCGCCGAACCGCTCGCCCATCGCCGCCGCGACGGCAGCGAGCAGTTCGTTGCTTTCTTCGGATCGTGAGCCGTGATCGACAATGATGATTCCGAGGGGCATGACAGCGGCATTGTATCGCGCGTCGCCAGGCATTGCTCTTGGCCAATGGCCGAGGGACCGTGATGACAACGTCGGGCGATCTGCCGCCCAAGGAGGTGTCGGCGCCTGCCGCATCTGAGCATCGCTCGGCAGCACCCCAACGCTCCGTCCGCTAGCGGTCCGTCACTCTTGAATTGATGGCCTGGGTGCCACTGGCAGCTTGCTGCCAGTGTCCTCGCTGAGGAGCACTGCCGGACAAGCCGCCAGTGGCACCCACCAGATCATCCATGACGGACCACTAGCGTCTAACGGAGGTTCTGCAAAACGCATTTTCGTAGGCCGTCTATGGGCATGGGGACGACCTCGATCGACGGCACGGAGCCTTTTCCCCCGTCATGGAGGACCGATCATGCCCGCCATCGTCGAGTGTCCCGCCGTCGTCAAGGAAGCCCTGGAACAAGTCGGCCGCCGGTTCGCCAACGAACCGCAACGCGTCCACTTCGCCGAATGCCTGACCGGCCTGCTGGTGGCCGCTCGCAAGAACGTCTCCGCGATCCACCGCGAGTTCGTGGACAGCGGCGACCCGTCCTGCCTCTGCCGCGGGCTCACCGAGGCCGACTGGGACGCCGGCAAGCTCAACCCGGCACGCCTCGACTGGCTCCAGAAAGACCCCTCCACACGCTCCAGCCGCCAAGGCGTGATCGCCCTGGACAACGTCCTGATCGACCACGACGGCCAACTCATCGAGGACGCGGCCGGCCGTACGGCGATGACGACTGGACGCGAAAGACGCCCCCGCCGCCTCGACCTCGCGAGCACGCTCCGCCCGGTCGGTCGGACGAAAAAGCCAGAAAACCTCGTTACTGTGGCCAGAAATGCAACCTGGCCCTCGTATGTTCAAAAAGGTGACTACTTCTGGTTCAATGACAGATGCGACATCGAAGGCTTCGAAGCGTAGCGAGAAGCCTTCGATGTCGCGGCCGACGACAGATCGACTGACACCGGGCACCCCTTGGGATGCCGCGGAAAAGCGTGATCGGCGTCGGCCTCGTGGAACAAGCCCGAACAGCCGCCAGAGCGGCGCGACGAAGACCTCGTCCGCCGCCGCTGGGCCATGCTCATCCAGCGTATCTACCGGGCCGACCCGCTGCGCTGCCCCCAGTGCGGTGGCACCATGAAGATCATCGCCTTCATCGAGGCCCGCCAGGAGGAGGCGATCCGCAAGATCCTCCAGCATTGCGGCCTCTGGCACGATCCACCTCCCCGCGCCCCGCCTAGGCCCTCGGCTCCATCGCGGCCTCTCGGCTTGGTCCCGCAGGGCGATCCCGGCTTCAGCTTCGAGCCTGATCCGGAATTCCTCGAACACACCCATCGCCAGCGCATCGAGCAGCCCGACCTGCCCTGGGAGCCGTGAGCCGCCTTATCAACAAGCATGGCAATTCGGCTGTTGTCGGCGCCGAGCCTGGGGGTATACTGCGCTTGGAATGCTCGGGGACGTTCCCTGGGCCGATCAAGAGCCGCGAGACCGAGGCAGATTCGTGATTCGGTGGCAAGAACGGGCCTGTTTGAGAGGAAGGACTGTGCAGGATGGACGCTCCAAACGCCCCCTCTCCCCTAACCCCTCACCCCCGGCCCATGCAACCACGCCCCCGCGGAATCAAATTTCCTATCAGTCTGATCGGGGCCGGCGAGCGGTGAACAGCAGATCAGATGAGACAACGGCCACAGTAGAGCGCGAAGGAGGTTAACCATGATCAGAACGCCAAACCTCAAAGGATGCGCCGTGATTGGCGCGATTTCCGGGGCTTGCGGATTGGCTGTCTGGAACGTCTTGTCAATCCGGCAACTCGTTGGCGTCACCTATGCCATCGCAAGAGCCTTAGGCGGGCCGAACAGCACTCCGCAGAACCTATCGATCGGCCTTTACTCGGGGTTGGTACGATCCCCCGCCAACACGCAGCATCCGTACCTGTGGGCCGGCCTGTACGGAGTTCTGGTTGGGGCAGTCGCCGGCGGGATAGTCGGTTTGATCGTATGGGCGATGCTGCGCAAGTTCCGGCGTCCAGCATGTGGTTTTGACGTCGTCATGGCTCCAACAGACCCCGGTCCACCGGACGGGCGCGTTTGACGCAGACTCAGAACAAGGAGATTCCCATGTCAGAGCAATTGTTTTCCCAGCAGACTCGGACCCCCGCAAAAATCTCGGGGATGGCGTGCATCGTCGTTGCCCTTGCCCTGGCCCTGCCGGCAGCACAACCGTTCGCTGACGTCGCGGGCTTCTCTCAGGTGGAAGATCCCGACTTCAGGGTGGCTCTCTTCATACTGTCCAGCGTTGTCGTATTCGGCCTGGCGCTGGTCCTCGTCCGCACCCTCATCCGGCTCTTCCAGGCCGCGGCCGAGCTGCTGGGCCGCACGAACAGCAGGCCGACTCTCGCGGTCGTTCTCACAGTGATCATCGCCGGAACAGTCTGCGTCCTGGCGGCACTGGTTGTCGAGTTCTACGGCGTACGCTCCGTCAGAATCTCGGCCTCCAGCGTAGGCGCGAGCGTCACCGCAAATGCCCCCTTCATGCTCACCGTGCTGGCCATCCTGGCCTTCCTCGCCGGCATTGCCCTCCTGTCGGTCGGAGTCTGGGGCAGCATCCACCCCAGCGCGTCACAGGTTGCAGGCCAGGCCCGATCGCCCGAAGCGGGGCGACAATAGCAGCGACCTCTTACGCCCGGGATAAAAGGAGCTTCGATATGACAAACCCACAAATGGATCAGCCTCCCTCGGTGGAGCCAACTCGGCCGGAGCGGCCCGGCGAGTCGCCCCCTCCCCACAGGACAATTCTAAGGACAATTCTAAGGGGACGGGAAGGGGACGGGAGTCATTCTTTCTTCTTCCGGGGGGACCAGAAAAGGGGACAGAAAAGGCGACAGGGACAGAAAGTCAAGCGTTTTGAAGAACCGGCGAGCGCCAAGGTTCGTTGTTTCTGACCATCACATTCAGAATCGTCACGAGCTTGCGCGTGCAGGCGATCATGGGGACCTTGAAGGCCTTGCCGCCGGCAATGAGCCGCTTCCTCAATGGGTTGCCCGCGCGCCCCCGCGCCCGCCCCCCGTACCACCAACCGCAAACTACAAACCACCAGCGCAATACAAAGGGGCGCAATACAAAGGGGACGCGCAATACAAAGGCAATACAAAGGGAAAGGCAATACAAAGGGGACGGGAGTCATTGTTTCTCTTTCCGCGGCCGCCCGCGATTTCGCAAGGTGTGCTCCAGGCCCAGGGCGGCCGCGGTGCGGCCCTGCCAGCCGGGATCGCCGTAGGGCCGGCCGCGTTTGACGCTCTGGCGGATAGCCTCCTGTTCAGGCAGCGGAAACGGCGTTAGGAACCGTTCCCGAACGTCGTTGGCAGGTGTCAGGGGCGCAAAGCGCGACAGGTGCGCTTTTCATCGCCTCGCATGCGGTGCGAATCGGGCCAACGCCTCGCCAGTCATCGCCCCCCCCGGCCCCCACCCCCTCACCCGGCCTGCCCCCCAAACCCTCCTGGCCTCTCCCGCCCAGCTCGCCCACCCCGCCACCCCCAATCCTGACCGCAAAAACGGTGTCAGGAACCGTTCCCGACGATTGTTGGCCGGTGTCAGGGGCGCAAAGCGCGACAGGTGCGCTTTTCATCGCCTCGCGCGCGGTGCGAATCGGGCCAACGCCTCGCCACCCATCGCCCCCCCCCCCCCCCCCCCCCCCGGGCCCCCCGCGGCCCCCCCCCCCGCCCCCGCCCCCCCCCCCCCCCCCGGCCCC
>Ga0315284_10003610_pt1 | contig 22021 bp, 20 predicted proteins | sample YL17G09_16_MG_FD_203696 | JGI IMG/M metagenome (GOLD analysis project Ga0315284, IMG submission 203696) | Sediment microbial communities from Yellowstone Lake, YNP, Wyoming, USA - YL17G09_16 | ecosystem: Environmental > Aquatic > Freshwater > Lake > Sediment | place: USA: Wyoming | collected... | reverse complement strand
ATGGAATTATGGGGACAAAATAAACCCCCGACAAATGTGAAGAACGCACGACCTGATTTTTAACGGTCGATATCTTTGTTTGCCTGTTGAATGTTCAGCTTCTCAATGAGGCGATTAAGTAAGCGGCGTTCAATACCGAGAATCCTTGCGGCAGCGAACTTACGGCCCCTGGTGAATTCGAGGGTCTGGACAATGACCTTGCGCTTCACTTCATCAAGCGTGGGCAACTGGTGCGGAGGATAAGGCGTGGAATCAGCAACTATAATTTCAAACGGCAGCACGGCAGGCTGGATTTCCCGGCCCATCGTTAAAACATAGGAACGTTCGACTGCGTTTGCAAGCTCACGAATATTGCCGGGCCAGGAATAGCCCAGAAGAAGTTTCTTTACATCTTCGCTTAAAACCTTGGGCTGTTCACTATAAAACACCGCATGACTTGCAAGGAAATATTCAGCCAAAGGCAGAATGTCTTCTTTGCGCTGACGAAGCGGCGGGATTTCCAGATTGACCACGTTCAGGCGATAATACAAATCAGCGCGGAAATCTCCTTTTTTAACCATTTCCTGCAGATTACGGTTTGTCGCGCAAAGAATGCGCACGTTAATCGAATAGGATTTTGTCGAGCCGAGAGGGGTTACCATTTCATCCTGAAGTACTCGAAGCAGTTTGGCCTGAAGTTCAAGCGGTATCTCGCTTATTTCGTCAAGAAAGATGGTGCCGCCGTCCGCTGCTCTGAAAAAACCGAGGGTATTATCAACCGCACCTGTAAATGCGCCCTTGGTGTGGCCAAACAACTGACTTTCAAATAATTGACCGGTCAGGGTAGTACAGTCAACAGGGATAAAAACTTTGTCAGCTCGGTCGCCGGCACTATGAAGCTGCCTGGCAACCATTTCCTTTCCAACGCCGGTTTCGCCTGCGATTATCACACAGCACTTTCTTGCGGCAATGGCTTTTATCATCTCGCGAATCGAATTAAACGCAGGCGACCTGCCGATAAAATCCCCGCCGGCAATTGGAAATCTATCTTTACCAGGCGTAAAATCTCTTGTCCGCCCGTTTTCCCGATGCTCTGCAAAATCAGACTCCACCCTTGGAGCAAACTCTCTACTCTCATCTCTCATCTTTCATCATCACCCTTGTATAAAATTACCTCGGTACGTCTATATGTTTATACGTACAGCATCCATACTAAGTTCATAACGCACCCGTAGTACCAAATGTGTGGAGCCCCTCCTTAGACTACCCAGCATGTGTACAACACAAACAATCTCTGTCTAAACTTCTTATTGCATACCAGTTTAGCCTATTTGAACAGCAAAGTCAACAAATATTATCGGACGCTTTCTAAGGATTTTCCGTATTTTTTTAAAAAAAATATAACTGTACAAAATCCGCATTACCCTTCGGAAAAGGACATTATTAAAGGCAAAAAACTGTCTCACAAGCTGTTATATAACCCGTAAGCCCTTAATACAAAAGGGATTAGGTGCTTTTTGCAGTTTTTATTCTTCCACCGTAATACTACGGGTGTAACCCGTAGATGAAGTCATCCGCCGAAGGCGGACAGGCGAAAGCCTGAAACCATAATGCTATGGGTGAAACCCATAGTGGTTTACTCATAGTTACTATCCTTTTTAGAAGTATTTTTTCATATAAGTATTTTAAGCGGCGTTACAGCTCAAAAGGCGAAACATATTCTCCCTTTTCCTTCTGCAGTTGTTTTAGCCGACTTCGCTGCTGTTCTAAGACATCGAATACAACAGAAGGAGCACCGGGAACATTTTCATGATGAAATTTTTCAACCCTGTCTATTTTGGCCAGATTTTCCGGAACGCGGATGGTAAATTGGCTGATGTAGTCTTCTTTTGTGTATTCTTTATTGAGCACCTGCTTGAAAAGCTGCACTAAGTCCTCATATTTAGGAATCCTGCCAGTTGGCGCAGAAACTGCATCCACATCATTGTGGACACGAAGTTCCATCCATTTGACCCAAACGTGCTTGTCACGAACGGCATTTACAAATCGTCCCTCGTTATCTCTAAGAAAATAGTTAACCCCGAAGATTAAAGGTACTTTCTTCATACCTTTGATAAAATCCAGATTGTTCTGGATATATTTGCACAGAGGAATGGCAACAAAATCCTGAATGCTCATCAGATTTATTTCTGGTAAGCCTTCTTTGCCTACAATTGCAAATGTTGTCTCTGTCTCCAGAGAAGCACCATAAGCTACTATACCATGGTTCCAGTCGAAGGACTGCTGGACAGGGACATAACTCCTGGCATCTCGCCCACCATACATAATTCCGCTGAGTACGACACCTTCTGGATTGTCTATTTCAGAGTCGCAGTTGGCCAGCACCTTCAACGCGACCATATAACGGGCGTTCTTGTGCGCAAGTAGTATCTCGTTGCCTTTATCATCGCGTTTGCCATTGAACCACTCACCTGAGAAGTTGATACCCTTGTCAGGCGTTTCGACTCCCATGCCCAGCCAATAAGGTTTGCTGTTATTTACTAGCACATTGGAGAATACCACCTCCCCCGGCTTGTTCAGTACATTCCAGATGACCGGATCATCTTTGGCATTGACATTTTGGATAATACCGAAAATACCCGCTTCGGCATTGACCGCCTTGAACTGGCCGTCGATTTTGCGAAAGTAAGCAATGTCATCACCGAGAATTGTTTCACCAGGAAGCATTGCCGTTGAGGTTTTGCCGCAGGCACTTGGGAATGCACCTGCAAAATAGGTTTTGCGACGATTGGGGCCGAAAATACCTGCCAGGAACATATGCTCGGCAAGCCAGCCCTCACGGTCAGCCTGGCGAATCGTCAGCCTCAAAGCAAGCTTCTTAAGACCTACGGTATTTCCAGCATATTGCGTATTGACACTGTAAACCATATCCTGTGTGTAATCTATGTATATGCGTTTATTATCTACATTGGTGCTAACCATATTTTCGTTCATCCGTCCTGCTGAATGCAGAAAGCGGAAACAGTTAGCTTCCTTTCCCATGCATCTGAATTGCTCATAAGCGGTCCGATAGAGCAAGTCCTCGCTGTGTGCTACATACCAGGAATCCGTAGCCTGAACACATGGGATACTGAAGACTGACCCGGCTGGCCCTAATGACAGGAACCGAATAATCATTGTCCTGCCCTTCATTGAGTCTTTTAGCAACCCCCTCACTTCTGCCAGTCCCTCCTCACGTCCAATTTGATTAAGAGCATTACTCAGTGAATCGGTCTTTGGCACCAGATATTTGGTAACTTCACGATCACGTCCCTGATCACTCATTCCATCGAAGTGAATCGTATGCCCCTTCATCTTCAACGGCTTTTCTTCGCCTAATTTTATCGCCAGATTTCTGATGTTGGCCATATCATCTGGTGCATCTGTGCAGACAAAAACCGAGCCTGGATTCGTAAGCTCAATTGCATTTGCCACAAACTCGTGCAGCTTCGGATTCTCCAAAGCCATTAATCTGGTGTAGTGTTCTTTTGCCAATTTGTCTTTCAATAGTTTTCTTGCGTCAGACATCTGCGTTCGTAACCTCCTTTTCAATCGTTCAATAAACCTGTATTAACCTCCTGAAAACAGTATTAGAAGGCATTTAGCCGAAAAATAGGCTCAAAAAATCAGCGGATTTTAACCATAGCGGATACCCGCCGTCAAATTATTTTTAAAAAAATTTATAGCCAGCCTGTTACGGGCAGGAAAGGCAAAAAATCGTTAGGGGTTACAGAACTGGCCGAGAAGACCGAGTTAGAGAGGGTTTTGTCGGCTGGTAAAGTATTAAAACAAATTTTGACTAAGAGCTTACCCGACTGACAGTTTTTACGGTTTTTAGTCACATCGGAGAGTTGTATATTGACATGAGGGGTTAGAAGTGATTACATTAAAAGAAGTTACGAATGAGGCGCCCGTAGCTCAATTGGATAGAGTGACGGACTTCGAATCCGTAGGTTACAGGTTCGATCCCTGTCGGGCGCATATTTTCATTATAAGCTCAATTTTATTTCAGTATTTTTTTCTTATGGTGGAATATTTGATATACTAAGCAAATAGAAAGGCACTTTTCAAAGTTAATAAGTTAATAGGGGGCGAATGGTTTCGACCGGATAGTGGCGAGCCAGATTGCATGTCCAGGACGTCGGTTGGCCTGGCTAATCATCCGACAACAAATTTTAAGCAACAACTATCAGTTGCAAATGGCTGCCTAATTAGGCAACCCGTCCTGCCCGATTTTGCCTGCGGGTTTGGTAAGGGCGTCAATTAGCAGGCTGGCTGAGCCGGTTGTTCGGGCCGGTTTGGTGAGACTATTTCCGAAATAGCTGATTTACGAGCCTGTCGTTTGGCGCATAATGAGGCGAAACAAATAAAAAAACGGCTAAACATGTAGTAATCTGTCTTAAAGCATCTCGGGACGGGGGTTCGAATCCCCCCGCCTCCATTCGACTCGCTTCGCTCGCTCATGGCGGGCCATTCTTTTGACTTTACAGTAATGAAAGAAATTATTAAAGATGAAAGTAGCGAGTCGAATGCCCTGAGCAAAGTCGAAGGGCATAAATAATCATGTGGTATGTTTATATTCTTCAATGTTCGGATAAGAGTTATTATGTAGGACACGCTAACGACCTAAGTGAGCGTGTTAATAGACACAATACCGGCAGAGCAGCACGATGGACAGCATTCAGATTACCAGTTAAATTGATTTATAATGAAGCATTTGCAACAGAGGAAAAGGCAGTAAATCGCGAACGACAAATTAAGAAATGGTCGCGAGCTAAGAAACAAGCCTTGTTTACAGCCGACAAGACTACCCTAAAAGAACTTAGTCGATGTAAAACAAAATAGCTTTTGCGAAGTATCTCAAATCAGGTTCCGGACATGCTTTTGCCAAGCGGTACTTCTGGTAGATCCAATGATAAACCAGCGATACATAGTTGGAACCGCCAATTATACTGGGAGTTAACAGCAAAAATTTCTTGCAATTTACACAGTTATCGAGTATAATACGCCTCAAAATAGGGGTATATTGATAACATATAACAAATCATATGACGAATCTTGTCTTGACAACACAAATTTACAGCATAAAAATCCAACTATGACCAGCCTTTTTCCAACAGAGAACTCATATTTGAACTATCAGCCGAAACCGGCTCCTCATTTCAACCCTGGTACAATTGTACTAACAAAAGGCAGTTGTCAAACCAAACAACAGGGTGATTTTGTACAAGCTATTTGTGATATACACCCCTGTGCCCGGATTATTGAAAGATTTGATATCTCTCACAACCGCTTTGAGTTTAGCAGTTCAGACCAGTTGAAGCTGCATTACAAAGGTAAAAACACGTTGGTATTTGGAGTGCATAAAAGCGCCCTTAGATTCAGCGAAGAAGATGGCAACACCTGCCCAAACTACTGGCATTTTTCTCCATACGGGTTTTGTCCTTACGATTGCCAGTATTGCTATCTGGCAGGTACGCCCGGCGTAAAATTCTCACCTACGGTGAAAATATTTGTGAATATCGATGAAATTCTTGACCAGATTGCCAGTTCTGTTTCTAAGTTATCCGAACCAACGGCTTTCTATTTGGGCAAACTTCAGGACGGATTGGCACTTGACCGGCTTACCGGCTATTCTCGCATAATGATTCCTTTTTTCGCCCAACAGAAATACGCCAGATTAATTTTATTAACCAAAAGTGCAGAGGTAGATAATCTTCTCGACCTCGACCATCAAAACCACACCATTCTTTCGTGGAGCTTAAATCCAACCGCAATTTCCGATCGGTTTGAATCAAATGTCCCCACACCTGACGAAAGAATCGCTGCAATGCAAAAATGTGCGGATGCCGGCTATCCCCTGCGAACTGTTGTTATGCCGATTATCCCTATTGAAGGTTGGCAGAATATATACACCAGCTTTCTGGAAGATATCTTGAAATTGGTGCCGCTTGAGCGTATTACGCTCGGGCAGATTTGCAGCTATTCTGGAGCCTTGCAACTTACCGAACAAAAATTAGGCAAAGACAACCCTATTTCAAGAATGCTCGAAAAAGGCAAATCTCAAGACGGACGAATCCGCTTCCCCTTAAAGTTAAGGATTGAAGTCTACAGGTATCTTATTAACAGGATAAGGAAATTACAACCTCAGCTGCAAATCGGCTTATGTATGGAAGAAATTGATGTCTTCAAAGCGTTGAATATGGAAAACTCTATCGGTTGTTGTAACTGTGTACTCTGATGCTTATTTGTCATTTTTAAGGATAACGGTGACTATCAAAATTACACAAAATATTGGAGCAGTAAATGAGCGAATCTGATAACGAAAGAACGATCAATATTTTTACATTAGGCTATGCCGGCAAAAATGCCGAGGAGTTTTTTACAATACTCAAGCAGGCTGGTATAAGGAAAGTTATAGATGTGCGTTTGTATAACACGTCCCAGTTGGCTGGCTTTACCAAAAGGCAGGATATCGAATATTTCCTGCAGGCTATCGTCGGTGCCGACTATGTTCATTTGCCGATTATGGCACCGACTAAGCAACTGCTTAACGACTATAAAAAGGGGCTGATTAGCTGGCAGGAATATGAAACACAGTTTAAGGCGATCATCACTCACCGCCAAATCCAAAGGCATATCATCCCGCAAGATGTGGATATGAGTTGTTTTCTATGCAGCGAAGCTAAAGCGGATAACTGCCACCGCAGACTCGTTGCTGAATATCTGGCCAAACTTTGGCAAAACGTTTTAATTCACCATCTATAATCAAGCGACAGCGTTTACCTCAAGTCACAAATTCAACTCTAATAACATTAAAATCAGGAGGGAATATGAGAATTATCTGTCTTGCAAATTCGTATAAACATAATGGTCGCTGTATCGCCGGCATAAATGAGGTTGGTCGGTGGGTGCGCCCCGTCTCATCCAATCAGAAACGAGCTATAGATAAGGAGACCAGAATAATTGATGGAAATGAGCCTCAGATTCTGGATGTGCTGGAAATCCCGCTTTATGCTCATGGGCCTGTCGATGGCTGTCAGCCGGAGAACAAACTGTTGAAAGCCGGACAATGGAAAAAGATTGGTCAGGTAAGGACAAAGGATTTGTTAAAGTATTGTGAAGACGACTCTGTAGTGCTTTACAACAATCTTGATCATGTTCGAGCCAGCTGTTTCAGGATGATACCAAGTTATTGTTGGAAATCCTTGCAACTTGTCCACAATGAGAATGTGGTTTTTGAGCAGGACGAAAATAATAAAGCCAAGTGGCGGGCTAATTTTGTCAATAGTAAAGGAAATGCTTTAAGTTTAAGGGTTGCCGATCCTGCTATTTGTGAACGTTTAGAACAGGGCGAAGATATCAGTAAAGATTGTTTGTTGACGGTCAGTATGGCACCAGGGTGGAGTCCTGATAAACAAACGCCTAAAAGATGCTACAAGTTTGTTGCTGGTGTGGTTGAATTACCAAAATCTGAGCTGGTTGCATAGTATTCCACCTTTCCGGCCTTGTTTTTGGAGTGCTTTTATCAATACTTTAATAGACTGTTTTATATGCACCGGCAGTTTTGGATAGAGACGACTAATCTCCGCAATGTCAGGCGAGAGCATTGAGTTATCCTCAAGCGGGTCTTTCTAAGACTTGGTACTGAAGAGCTCTGGATTTTGGTGCACATCTTTAGCACACTTTTTGTGCAAAAGTCTGGTTTCTTCTTGTTCCGGACATGCTTTTGCCAAGCGGTACTTCTGGTAGATCCGATGATAAACCAGCGATACATAGTTGGAACTGTACTGGTTCAAAGGGGTAATCTTGTGAAGAATGGCTTGCATTATCGGGTCAGGGGGAATATAATACCTAAACTCAAGTGAATTTTATGTAAATGACGAAGGTAATATATAATGGCAAAGCAAACAGGTAACGGTAGAACAAAGGCGATTTGCAGCTTCTGCGGCAGGAGCGGCGGCGGGGTTGATACCTTCATAGAAGGGCCAGGCAAGGTTTTCATCTGCCCGGAATGTGTGGATTTGTGCCATAATATCGTACAGCAAAATACCAAACGGCTCAGTAAGCCGATGGCGGGGCTAAAGGAACTGCCCAGGCCGCGAGAAATAAAGGAATATCTCGACCAGTATGTAATCGGTCAGGAGCATGCCAAGAAGTATTTATCGGTTGCTGTTCATAATCACTACAAACGGCTTGTGCATACCGACAGCAACGACGGCGAAGTGGAAATCGACAAATCGAATGTTCTTTTAATCGGGCCGACAGGGTCGGGCAAGACGCTTCTTGCCAAGACGCTTGCGAGGATGCTGAAAGTGCCGTTTGCGATATGCGATGCAACGACAGTTACGGAAGCGGGCTATGTGGGCGAGGATGTCGAGAACTTTCTGTTGCGGCTATTGCAGAATGCGGATTACGATTTGGAATCGGCACAGCGCGGGATAGTGTATGTCGATGAAATCGACAAGATCGGCAGGAGCAGTCAGAACGTCTCAATTACCCGTGATGTTTCGGGCGAGGGCGTTCAGCAGGCGTTGTTGAAGATGCTGGAAGGAACGACGGCTAATATACCTCCGCAGGGCGGCAGGAAGCACCCGGAGCAATCGTATATTCAGCTGGACACAACGCAGATACTTTTCATTTGCGGCGGGACATTTGTAGGGCTTGATAATATTATAAAGAAGCGGCTGGGGAAAAAGATGATAGGCTTTGGCTCGGAGCTGTCGAGCAAAAGCGATAAGGGAGACGAATACAGCGATGTTATCAACCAGGTGATACCTGAGGACGTAATCGAATACGGAATGATACCGGAATTCGTGGGACGTCTGCCGGTAATTACGACACTTACGGCACTGGATGAGGAAGCGTTAATAGACATATTGACAAAGCCGAAAAATGCACTTGTTCGGCAGTACCAGAAATTCTTTGAGATGGAAGATGCTGAACTTGTATTTACCGATGACGCAAAAAAGGCATTGGCTCAAAAGGCATTGAAACGTGACACCGGCGCAAGGGCGCTGCGAGCAATTGCCGAGGAGTTGATGGTCGATTTGATGTACCAATTGCCCGAAGAGTCAAAGCCGGCAAGGTATGTGATTACGCGCGATATAGTCGAGGGCAAGGCGGCTTTATTCACTGCAAAACAGCCGGCAAAAAAAGAGTCGGCGTAAGAATAGATTGAAATTTCGGCATTTGGCGGTCGAGTTTATTGGGTGTCTGCGAGTTTATCTCTTATGGCGGCCAGGCGAATATCGGGGACGGTGCTTTGGGCGATAGCGGCCAGGGCGTACTGTGCATTGTCGAAGCAGACGTCCTTATCGATACGCAAGGTGACGACCTTCTTTTCGCGGGGCAAATTTTTCGACTGGGCATCTATCAATTCAGTAAGCTTTTTGGTTATATCCTGGTTATTTGAGGCGGAGATTTTTTCGGCTCCGACAGCATAGTCGATTTTGTCATCGCCTGATTTCATAACCGTGACCGTAACAGCGTCTGTATTATCCTGCGGCTGGTTTTGAGCAAAATTGCAGTTGTCCGGGACGTTTACGGGGAAATTTTCGGTATCCACAAACTGGCAGACAAGCGAAAAAAATATAATAAGCTGGAATAAAATATCAATTACAGGTATTACATTCAGCGACTTTTGACGGCTTTGGTATGGTTTGCTGAATTTAAAAGGCATATAAATCCTCTATATTTTTATATCACAATTCCAAAGATGAGCCGGTGAAGTTCTCTGTCTGTTTTTTCGACGCGATATTGACAATCGATTGTCTGGGTCTGGGTTGGCGGACTTTGTTTTCCAATATGAAAATATCAGCTATCTGGGCAAGGAGTTTTTCAGTTTCCGTGACGGCGTTGCCGGCGAGAGTTTCGATTCGGTTTTGAAAGGCGCCATGGATGGTTAAAGCAGGTATCGCAATCAAAAGTCCCCAGAAGGTCGTTACGAGAGCGATGGAGATACCGCCGGCGAGTTGAGCGGAGTGGGGCTGTCCGCCGGCGAGAGCGAGTGCGTTAAACATTTTTATTATGCCGAGGACAGTTCCGAACAGGCCGACCATTGGGGCGACGTTACCGATTAAATTCATCCATTCAATTTTGCGAAATAGTGTCAGCGTCTGTTCCTGGATGGATTCAGCAACAAGACTTTTCATCCGAAACCAGTCGCCTACCCCTAAGGGGCCTGCTCCCTGGGAAGCGGCCTTTATGACGGCGGTAGTGACGAAGTCTTTGCTGTCGTCGAGTCGTTGGGGCAATTGTTCGGGGCCGAAATCCTGCCAAATTTCGATAATTTTTCGTGCGGCATCCGGAGGCAGGAGTACTTTTCTGCGGATGGTCAGGGCGTACTCGGCGGCAAGATAAACGGTAACAAGGGACATCGGCAGGAGTACGAACCAGACGATAACGCCGCCGGAGGTGACGAACTGATAAAATAATGTCTGAGTTTTTCCATTGGTGGAGCTGGAATGAATCATAACAAATAAGCCGACCAATAAAACAGTCAGCGATATCGCGAGGAAAGCAATTTTCAACAGTAAATTTTTGTTCATCGTTGTAACCAGTGTTCTGTATATAGTTCTTTACTTGTCTCCATTATTCCAATTGTAGCCATCTGAAACAAGAACAAAATCGCCGCCGGTCTGCTTTGCTATTGTTTCGAGCAACTGCCGGTCGCCGGTCTGCGGCCAGAATCCTATGGTATTTACCTTAACAGGGGCGGCGGTTTCTTTGAGGGCGTCGGCCAGTTTTTGGGAAAACAACTGTGCATCTTCAGGGGTCAATTCGAAACCATCAGTGAGAAAATAGACGACCGAGGGTGCGCCTGTATGCGAGTCGCGAATCTGCACGACTTTTTCCATAGCTGCCATAGCGTTGGTCGTTCCTGCCGGCTGGACAGAATCGATAAAGCCAAATGCTTCGGATTTATTTTGTTTTGTTGCCCGGAGGAGTTTGCCGTCGCCGAATTCAATGAGGCGGTTTCCGCTGAAAAAGATGATGTAAAAGTACTGGTCTGGCTGGAGGGCTGAAATCGAATCTTTTAGTTTTTGCTGAACACGGTTGAATATTCCCTGCATGCTTCCCGAGCAATCAACCACATAGCATATTTTTCGTTCGCCGGTTGAGCTTGCAAAAAATTCGGTGTCTTTGGCCTGGCTTTGCCCGGCCGTTAATGAAAAGGGGTTTTGCGCAACGGAAGGTCTTGCAAAATCAGCGATATTTTGCGAGGCCTGTTTTGAGGCGGCGAAAACGCGGTTTGACGGCGATATTTTGTCTATAATATTTTCTGCGGGCCGGTGTTGGGGAGAGCTTGCCGGTTTTTGTTCAGAGGATGTAATTTTGGGTTTTGGTATTACGGGTTCGGCTTCGATAAATTCCTTTATGCTGCTGACTTTTGCGGATGGTATGGGCAACTGGCGGTTATCATCAACAGCCGGCTGTGCAAACTTAACGAAGGCAAAGACGGAAAATACTGCAGCATGCACGCCTATTGAGACCATCCATGCCCAGAATGTTATACTGCCTTTGCGGGCGGCATTGGCCGTTTTGGGGTTGTTGGGCACTTTCAAAAAAATACTCCGTTATTTTTAGTCGACAATTTTAACCTGCGAGAAGCCTGGCATCATCAGGTTATAGACCAGTATTGCATCGCCGTTATGCAGACGAACACATCCTCTCGAGGCGGCAGCACCTATCTCGTGCGGGTCTTTTGTGCCGTGGATTGCAAAGCCAGTTCTGCCTTTAGCTTCGCCTTCAATTCCATCGAGTCCTATCCATCTCGAACCGAGTGGGTAATCGGGGTCTTCGGCATGATATACTTTTCCGGTATCCGGGTCGGTCCAGGTGGGGGATATAAGTTTGCCGTCGGATTTTACAAGCCAAAGTCCTGTTGGGGTCTCTTTTCCGGCCTTGCCAAGTCCCACTTTAAAAGTTCGCACGAACATATTCTGCTGGAGGTACAAATCCATCGTGAAAGTCGAGCGGTAAATCCTTGCATGGAATGGGCCTTTAATGACCTTAATCATTTCTCCGGCCTGTAATGCCTCTGGGCGTGCTATGCTGTTAATCTGCATAATAATTTCATAAGGGACTTTAAATTCGGCGCTGATAGTGGCAAGTGAATCGCCTGGCTTAACCTTATAACTGGCGCAAAAAGTATCCTGCGGAAAAATAGTCCTGCTGAACAGCCACTTTTCTGAAAGCTGTGCAAGCTGGTCTTTTACAGCCGTCCGTTGCTGGGAGTTCATCGGCATCAGTAATATCTCGTTCAACTTGTCGCGCGCTTCTATAACTTTCGACGGCTGTATGTTGATTAAAGCTGTCGCCTCATCAATAAGCTTGGCCGTTTGTGCGTTTGGTTCAGCAATGTCTTTTGCCATTCCCGGCAGGCTTGCTTCGGTTACAGCGGGCTTTGCGGCGGGTAAGGGCGAGGCAGGCGGAGTTTCCTTTTTTGGAGCTGCGGCGGGCGGCTTTTCTACAGGTGTTTGAACGGCGGTTTTGGATGGTGTCACCTCACCTGTATTGGGGGCATGATGTTTTATCCGGTATACATAATACGAGATACCGACAATCAGTAATGCTAAAATGGGGTAAATCCACAGGCCTTTGCTTTTTGGCCTGCCATAAGCACTTCCATTATACATCGCCATTTTATTCTCCTTTTTCCCGACGGCTCAAATCAGGATTAAAATAAATCACCTTGTTATCCGTAACTAAAAGATCGACCTGCTTATCATGGTCGCCTGCCGGTATTGAATCAAGTACCTGCTCGGCGAATACAAAGGCGCATTTGACAGCCCTGAGTTTTTCATTGGCGAAAAATCTGTCGTAGTAAGAACCGCCCCGCCCAAGTCGATTTCCTTTTTTGTCCACCCCAAGTGCCGGCGTAATGACCAAATCAATATCTTCAAAAGGCATAGGCGTACCGGTTGTGGGGTTTCTCAGGCCTGCAACATCGGTTGAAAAGCCTGTTTCGAGAGAATTTATCAGCACCGGTATCATGTGTCTCTGCTGCCAGGAAATTTTCGGCACCACAACTATTTTTCCGAGCTGCCAGGCACAAAGTATGGCATCGGAGGTGTCGGTCTCGTGCGGGAGGGACAAATACATCATAATTACCGAGGCATTTTGAAATTGCGGCGTCGAAATCAGGTTTCGACAGGCTTTTTTGCTTTTTTCGGCACGCTGGTTTTCCGGTATCTCGAGCAGACGCTTTTGCAGCTTCGCTCGGAGCTGGTCTTTATCAATTTTTATTGTCTTGTCGTTCGTAGCCGGCACTCCTTCATTTTATTGGACGTTCCTATTCGATTTTACGCCATTATTTCCTATTTTGTATCAAGGTTTGGAGCTTTTGTAAATATTGCTTAATATTTTTTTCGTAGCCGCTGTCTTTTGGGTCATAATATTTTTTGCGAATCTGGCCTGGCAGATATTCCTGCGGAACGAAACCACCTTCGAAATCGTGCGGATATTTATAATCCGCTCCAAAGCCCGCTTTTTTGGCCGCCTGGTAGTGGCTATCTTTCAGGTGCTTAGGCACAGGTATTGTCGGCTGAGTTTTTACGTCGGCAACCGCTTTCCAGACAGCCGAAGACGAGGCATTTGATTTTGGCGCACAGGCGACATACAAAGCGGCCTGCGCCAAAGGCAATTGCGCTTCCGGAAAGCCCACAAACTCCGATATTTGAACGGCAGAGGCCGACAGTATTGTTGCCATAGGGTCTGCGTTACCGACATCCTCGGCGGCACAAACGGCTATTCGCCTGGCAATAAAACGGGGGTCTTCACCGCCCGCAATCAATCGGGCAAGCCAGTAAACGGTCGCATCCGGGTCGCTGCCCCGCATACTTTTCTGGAACGCACTTGCCAAATCATAATGCGTATCGCCGGTTCCATCGTAATAAATCGTCTTTTGCTGGATTGATTCTTTAGCGGTATCGAGGCCGAATTTAATTTTCTTTTGTTCTTTAACGGCCTGGGACAATACGCCCACTTCCAGTGCCGTTAATGCCCTTCTCGCATCGCCATCGCTCATTACCGCCAGGAATTGTAATGCCTTATCGTCAGTGTCGATATCGAATTTTCCCAGTCCCCGCTCTTTATCACTTATAGCCGCCTTCAATAACTGCAAAATGTCATCTTGGCCGAGGGGCTCAAAATTAAATACGGTGCTGCGTGAAATCAGCGGCGAATTGATTGCGAAAAATGGATTCTCTGTCGTAGCGCCTATGAGGATTAAAACGCCTTCTTCGACGTCATCGAGCAGGACATCCTGCTGGGCACGGTTGAAACGATGTATTTCATTGATGAAAAGTACGGTGCGTTCGCCGGCGGCTGCGAGCCGGTCCCTGGCGGAAGCGATTATCTGCCTGATATCGTTGACAGTGGCGGCTGGGGCACTTAGATAGTGGAACTTTGCCTTGGTGTAATTGGCAATTACCATTGCCAGCGAGGTCTTGCCGACGCCCGGCGGGCCGTAAAAAATCAAGCTGCTGAGCTTGTCGGCTTCGAGCATTCTTTTGAGCAGTTTGCCTGGCCCGAGAAAATGTTTCTGCCCGATGAATTCATCGATGGTTCTGGGCCTCATCCGCACAGCCAGCGGCGCCGCTGACTGCATGTTAGTTTTTTCCGACCGGCTGAATAATGTTTTATTACCTTGTTCCTCGTGCATCGGTTATATTATAGCGTCAGGTGTAAAAAATCGCAAATTTTAATCTGAAGCGTAACGCATGAGGTTAAGAGCACCCCGCTGAAGGCGGGCTGGAGTTTATCGCTTTATCCTGCCAGGGTAGGTTTTAAAAATGAGGCGACAAAGTTGCCGCCCCGAGCCTGTATAGTTTACTGGTGTCGTGCCCAGTAAAAAAGAGTTTTGGTAACAGGTGGGTGTAATTAAGGGATGTAAATAATAAGATCTAATATATCCAGTAATAATATAACTGCCCCTAATGGTGTCCCCAGATTTGGCGCAGCTCTCACCCCCGCCTTTACAGGCGGGGAACTCCCGCGAAATTAGATTCGTCAACAACACGAAATGGAATAAGACTCTCTTTCATGTCTTCTAAATTTGTCGTAATTCGTAGTTTCCGTCCATTTAAGTCTTTTGTTACCTCTAAAACGGTTAATTCAATTCTGTATCCGTTTTGTCCCAAAGAAACCGTTTTTGTCTGGACAGAAGGTGAAGGCGAAACAACATCTTTCAGTTCAAATACCTTGGTTTTAGACGGGATGATAACCACATATGTATTGCCTTTCATATTCTGACTATTATCCGTATTCAAAACAATCTCTTCCGGATAAACAACCAGTTCCCCCCAGACATCGGCCATTACAGGAACCTCAATAGTTGAATAATTAATGTTGTCTGTAAAAACATGGATATTTCCATTTATCAGCCCTTCAGGGAGCGGAGGTTTTGTGTTGATCCAAATGCGATATGACTTTCCTTTTTCAATTACCTCTAATTTTGGAACAAAATAAGCGGTGTCAGACTGTACTTTTTGGATAGTAAAGGTAATATTAGGGTTTTCGGCTCGCAGGCTGATTATTTTGGTGACATTGGCATCGTCTCTAATCCCTCTAAAAGAAACGGTGGCAGGTGTGATCAAAATATCTTCAATTGCCGTTCCCTCAAGGGAAAGTGACAACTGTGGCTGGACAGGATCATCCGATTTTACCAACACAGATTTACTAATGTGTCCTCGGAAACCATGAAGGGAAAGTTGCACAAAAATAATAGTCTCTTCATTCGGTTGGATTATATTCTTCGAAAGTTTACCAACCGTGCATTGGCAAGATGACTTTACTTGGTGGATTCTTAAGGGCACATTACCCTTGTTTTTCAGTACAAAGACGTGCTCAATAACCTCTGTATTAACGGCTTCACCAAAGTTATAAACTGTATTCTCACACATTAACCTTGGAACTTCTACTGCAAGATTGTCTTTCCTGCATCCTCCAATGGCCAGTAACCCTGGGAGCAAACACAATATGACTACTTTTAGAAACACAGAACTTTCCCATTCTTTTGTTTTCTCTAATATTTCTCTACATATTTTCGGCCCATACTGATTATTTCTTTTGCTTCGTCAGTTGAGGCAAGACGTTTCGTAAACAAACCAGTTTCACGTTTTTGGGTAAGCCACTGTAGATATTTAGCATCTTGCAAAGCTTCAAGATATTTAGCGATTGCTAAGGCCGAATATTCCAGTGTAGACTCACCATATGCCGGTTCAGGCAGGGTGGCATCGTATCGTGCCTGGGCATCAATTGACTTTATTATTAGAGCAATAGCTTCCTCTTGTTGCCTGGAAGTGCTCAACTGACTTATTACCTGCTCCGAAGACATTAAAACGTCCATAATTACAAAGCGGAAAACCAGCCTCATGTCTTGTTCGACCTCAGAAACTAGGTTAGAGGCCTCTTTATACTTCTTTACAAGCACTTTTGCAGCATCCGGGCGTTTGAGAAATGCGTTTACGCCGTTATAGCTCGCAGCATACCGGCTGAGACCGCCATCCGCACATGGAAATATGAGTATGGGTAATGAAAGTGATGATAATGTGTTCTTATTGAGTAGCTCTTCTGTTGAAAATGCAGCCAGCTCTGCATCTGGAATTTGAAGTTCTTTTTGGCGTGCTTTTCTTATTTCAGAGCCGGAAGGTTTATTCTCTAAATCCGGGCGGTTTAATTTTTCCAATGCTATCCTCACAGCTAACTTGTCGTGCCGAACAATCGGTGAGTCGAGTTGCTCAAGCATAAGAATACCCTCATCTTTATCCGGTGAAAGAGTCGTTGTAGCATGTGATTTATTTGGTTCAGAATATATTTTCGTGTGGACCTCTTTGGATAACAGCTTTGTGCTTATTTCTTCATCTTTTGGCATTGCTTGTGGGCTATTGTGGGTAGTGGTTATGTTTTTAGTTAGCGGTTCTGCCCTATTTTTTCTTGTTTTTTCCCAACACAAAGCGATTATTACACAGATACTCAGAACTGTAATTAACGCGACAACATATCGTCTTTTCATGGCCATTTTGTTTTTCTTTTAACATTAATCTAAATGTTTTTTGCCTTAGATCATTAACAAACACGCCTCTATATAAATTGTTGGTAGATACATCATATTATATTACTATACCGTGCTATGTTCAATTCTTTCTTGGTTTTGCCAAAAATTTTTTCTTCTAAATTGTCCTCCCATATTTTATGGGCCAACGTATCAACAAGGCAATCGATAAAAACAAAAATCAGACTGACTTGCCCAGATGGGCCATTTTTGGCCCATCTGGTAACCGTCACAATTGTATTGAACTGTTAATTTGTTGTTTATCAGTCACAGCTATCGATATTACCTCCACAACAAGGCGTTGCGCTGATATAGTAATTGTGTACCTCACCATAGTCAGCATATCCCATGGTCCCATCAGGAACATTATCCCAATCGTGTCTCATAAGACACCCGTTGCCCCACTTACTCTCTGCAGTATAAGGTGGGGATGTAAGATCAACGGCGCTGTGTGTTGGATACAGGGAATCTGGATCAGTAAGACAACTCCAGTAGGTTAATATGTTTCCATTTAGGGCATTGGGTTTATACGAGTCTATGTAATTTGCTGGATCATTTATCCATACAGATGTCGAAGAACCGTTCCACGCCCAAGCATGACAGTTGTAGACTTTGGTGGCTTCTCCAATTGCCTCAGCAGGGTAAAAATCTGTTTCGAGGACATATTTTATATTCAGCTTCTGTAAGGTGGTCCAATCTGAACTTGTTAATATCGAAGCATTTACAGTAGTTCCGCAAGGTGTCTTTGGGCATTCGCTGCCTGAGCAATTTCTGTAAGTTGTAGCATTTGCAGTGGAAAAAGCTCCCAATACAACAATCAACAAAACTGAAATTACAAACATCAATTTGTTATTTTTTCTCTTCATATTCATCTTCGTATCTCCTTATTTTTCTTCGTTCTTTCAAACAAAATACGTGTTAGCATTTAATTTTATGCTTTTTATTAACTAACAATTCGGTTTCATCATAATGTTCACCTCCTTTCATGGCACGGTTCTTTCGCAACAAAAAGACGGTTTAACTACACAACTCATCAGCCAATGTACAGACTTCGTGTTTTGGATACTATTAAACGTTTAGTAAATGTTTTACATGGGCAAGATGCCCATGCCACAAATCGGATGTTGACATTGCGTTGGAACTATTGAATAATCGACCACGAAAATGTTTGAGTTGAACTTGGTCAAAAGACAAAAAATACTGATAACAGGGCGTGTTCAGGGGGTCGGGTTTCGGCCTGCGGTGCACAAAATAGCCACAAAGCTCGGGCTTGGCGGTTTTGTTTATAATGATACAAATGGCGTAACCATCGAACTGCAGGGGCAAGGGGAAAAAATCGCCGCGTTTTTGACAGAACTGCAATCCGGAATCGATAGGCCGCCATTGGCACAGATAAAATCCTGCCTGGCAATTGACATTGCTGTCGTTGAAGGCCAGGGCGAATTTACTATCAAGGCGAGCGACTCCGGAGGCACGCCGTTATCACAGGTAACTGCGGATATGGCGATATGCGGCGATTGCCTTGTGGAGATGAGGTCTAAAAGCGATTTTCGGTATCGGTACCCGTTTATAAACTGTACCAACTGCGGGCCAAGATACTCTATAGTTAAAACAATTCCCTACGACAGAGCCAATACCACGATGTCGGCATTTGCGATGTGCGGAAAATGCGGCGAGCAGTATAAAGATGTAACCGACAGGCGTTTTCACGCCCAGCCGGTCGCATGCGGCACCTGCGGGCCGAAGGTATGGCTGACGGACAGCAAAGGAAAAATAATAGAGGAGCAGCCGGATAAAGCGATTTCCAAAACGGCTGATTTACTTAGCGAAGGAAAAATCCTTGGAATCAAAGGAGTCGGCGGATTTCATCTCGCAGTCGATGCGCTTAATAATCAGGCGGTGGTCAGACTTCGCGAACGCAAAAAAAGAGACAACAAACCATTTGCAATGATGGCTGATTCGATTGAAACCATAAATAAATATGCGGCTGTCAGTAAATCGGCTGAGCAGATTTTAAGAAATCAGCAATGCCCGATTGTGCTATTGCCAAAGAAAGAAAACTCGCATGTAGCAGCATCGGTTGCCGAGGGGGTTGGTACATTCGGTTTTATGCTCTGTTATGCCCCGCTGCATTTTTTGTTGTTTGAGCAGTTGAAACAGACAGGGATAGATATTCTTGTGATGACAAGCGGCAATATTTCCGATGAGCCGCTAATTTGCAAAAACCAAAAGGCGATTGAGAAACTGGGTTTTGTTGCAGATGCTTTTTTGATGCACGACAGGGAGATATATCGGCAGGTTGACGACTCGATTGTGCATATTGTCGGTGATGAGCCGGTGCTTATCCGGCGGGCAAGGGGTTATGTGCCGGCGCCGATTCTTATGGAGGCAAATTGCCCTGTGGATATTTTTGCCGCCGGCTGCGATTTGAAAAACACCTTCTGTTTTGTCAGGGGCAATCAGCTCATCTGCAGCGAACACGTAGGCGACCTTGAAGACGCCGAGGTTTATCATCATTATGTCAGTTCGATTCAGCACTTCAGGCAATTGTTCGAAGTTGAGCCGAAGATGGTTGTCTGCGACCTTCATCCGGCATATTTTTCCACGCAATATGCACAGTCGCTAAAAGGCGTGGAATTTATGCAGGTTCAGCATCACTGGGCGCATATTGCCTCGGTGCTGGCCGAGCATAATATGGCTGGGCCTGTAATAGGCATTGAATGCGACGGCACGGGCTACGGCAGCGACGGGGCAATATGGGGCTGTGAGTGCATGATTGCATCGCTGGAAGATTTTGAGAGGTTCGGCCATTTGGCATATTACCCGTTAGCCGGTGGCGACTTAGCAGGCAAAGAGGCCTTAAGGCCTGTGATGGGGTTATTAAAGAAAACTTACGGCGGCGATTTCACACCGGCGAAATTTAAATGGCTGCTTGAAAGAATTGAGCCGGACGCCGGCAAAGCGGAAATTATATTCGAGCAAATCGAAAAACAGATTAATACCGTTCAGACTTCAAGCCTGGGGCGCATCTTCGATGCCGTCGCGGCGATGACAGGCATAGGGACATACAATCATTTCGAGGCACAGCTTCCAATAGCACTTGAATCGATTATTGAAGCCGGCGTTGAAGACAGCTATGGCTTTGAGCTTGTAAAAGATGCCGGCGAACAGATACAGCTTGATTTGCGTAAAATGACAGAGCAGATGATTGCTGATATAAGGGGAAAAGTTGCCGTTGGCGTTATATCCGCCCGGTTTCACAATTGTCTTGCTGACGGCCTGGCGGAAATGGTCTTTAGGGCACGTGAAAAAAACGGATTAAACACAGTTGCCCTAAGCGGGGGCGTGTTTTGCAACAGCTATCTGATAAATCGTCTGATTTGGGTCTTGAATAAAAACGGGTTTCGCGTATTATTTAACAAAGAGGTACCCGCCAACGACGGCGGAATATCTGTGGGACAGGCGGCAATAGCGGCTTGTCGTATTTTGAAGCGAAGGAATATGTAATATGTGTTTGGCGTTACCGGCGAGAATAATCGAGCTGGATGGTGATAATGCGGTTGTTGATGCGATGGGCAACCGCTGGCATATCAAGACCACCCTTATAGAGGGCGCAAAGCTCGGAGATTTGGTACTGGTGCATGCCGGTTTTGCCATTTCGCTTATTGATGAGGAAGAGGCAAAAAAGACCTGGCAGCTCATTGCGGAAATCGATGACTTCGACCAGACGCAAAACAAAGTTTCAGGATAAATATACTCTTATGCTCGAGAGAATTTATAAGGCACATAATCTTATGGACGCGGCCTGTAAGTCGCTGGGCCGGCAAATCAATATAATGGAAGTTTGCGGGACTCATACGGTTTGCATTTTCCGCAACGGCGTAAGGTCAACGCTGCCGGAGCAGTTAAAGCTTTTAACAGGTCCCGGCTGTCCTGTCTGCGTTACCGACCAGAGTTATATAGACATTATTCTGACACTGGCCGACAGGGACGACTGCCTGATAGCCACTTACGGCGATATGATTCGTGTGCCAGGAAAAGGCGGGTCGCTCGAAACAAAACAGCCGCGAAAAAATGTCAAAATAGTTCTCAGCAGCACCGATGCCGTGCAGTTGGCAAGGGACAATTCTGAAAAGACAATTATTTTTATTGCGGTGGGTTTTGAAACAACCGCGCCTGCGACGGCGGTGGCGGTAAAGGAAGCGGCAGAACTGGGTCTGGGTAATTTTTGTATCCTGAGCGGGCATAAACTTGTCGTACCTGCGATGAAGGCCTTATTGAGTGCGAAAAATGACAAAATAGACGCGTTTCTTTGTCCCGGCCATGTAAGCGTGATAACCGGCTTCGGCATTTTTAGAGAGGTAGTCGACGATTTCCATCGGCCTTGCGTTGTGTGCGGATTCGAACCGATGCAGATAATCGAAGGCCTGGCTGAAATCTGCCGACAACTCGCCGAGGGCAAAGCCCAGGTAAAATCAATATACAACGCGGTAGTGACCGAGCACGGTAATGCCACCGCCAAAAAAATCGTGGACGAGTATTTCGAAGCGGCTGACGGTTATTGGCGCGGCCTGGGAAAGATAAAAAACAGCACGCTGCGATTAAGGGACAGGTACAGCCGATTCGACGCATTCAAGCGGTTTAACATAACTGAAGCACCTCAGGAGGAAACAGGCGGCTGTCAGTGCGGCAGGGTTCTGTGCGGCCTGATGGAGCCGCCGCAATGCAGTCTGTTCGGTGAAGTTTGCAATCCGCAATCGCCGGTCGGCCCGTGTATGGTGAGCTCGGAGGGGGCTTGTGCGGCGTGGTTTAAGTATGGACCAAAGAAAAATCACCGGCAATGAAAGAGAAAAAAGAAGCTAAAATTCTGCTTGCGCACGGCGGCGGCGGACAAATGAGCGATGAATTAATCCGCCGGCTCATCGTTCCAAAACTCAATAACGA
>Ga0315284_10003608_pt1 | contig 22023 bp, 14 predicted proteins | sample YL17G09_16_MG_FD_203696 | JGI IMG/M metagenome (GOLD analysis project Ga0315284, IMG submission 203696) | Sediment microbial communities from Yellowstone Lake, YNP, Wyoming, USA - YL17G09_16 | ecosystem: Environmental > Aquatic > Freshwater > Lake > Sediment | place: USA: Wyoming | collected... | reverse complement strand
GTGGCACAATGTACCGGATTTTCCCACTTTTCAGTGTTTTCATTACCCCTTGTAGCAACAGTACTTGCAACTTTCCGTCCCGGAAAGTCCCGGGATTCTCACCCCTCCTATTGCCACACCAGAATACAAGGGCTTGCCCGCACTCCGAAGGCGGGTGAAAGCCGACGGTGACTGGCACAATTACGGAGCGCAGCCGAGCCGAGCGAGGCTCGCTCGTAGATTGTGCCTGTCATCCGGCGAGGTCTAAAATTTCTTGTTTTTCGTTCCTCGTTCATGGCTCGCTCACCCGTAACCCAGTCCGTTCATCCAGCATCTCTAACCCCTTATCCCTCACCACTCATCCCTGCCGCGCGGACACCATGTACCGTGTTCTATTACACAACAATATGTGTGCGCATGCCGAAGTATACCCTGTCAAACCCCGACAGTCAAGTACTTTTTGAAAAATTTCTCAAAAAGTTTTTCACCGCAAAGCCCCAAAGGACGCAACAGGATTCCGCGCGCCTCGTCTGCATTATCCTTGACGCCCCGCGCCCGCTCCGCTATCTTTGTGCCATTGCAAGGAAGGCACGGCAAGCCAGCCAGAGGTTTACACGCCTCCGGCGTGCTGGTAAACCCTGCGGATACGGCAACTAATGGACAAGGAAATCGCAGTCGTCGAAAGGCAAACATGAGAGGCGAAGAATTCTTCCGGAAAATCGCGGTCAAACCGCCGTTTGCGAAACGGCACCCCGCCGTCGGCGCGTTCTTCAAGAATTACCTCGCCCATGAAAAGGCCGTGCCCTTCCGCGGCTCCTTCGTCGTCAACACCCACTTCCCGCCCTATCCGAGCAAGGCGTTCGATAATTTCGCGGAGCATTTCGCCCGGTTCGAAGAGCAGACTTCCAAACGCCTCTACTCTGTCACACTCGCCGTCACGAATCGGTGCGGCTACAAATGCTGGCACTGTTACAACGCGAGCCGAAGCCAGACCGATATACCGCTCGACGCAATGCGCCGCCTCGCCGCCGACCTTCAGGAACTGGGCGCGTGCGTTGTAACGCTGACGGGCGGCGAGCCTCTGCTCAGAAAAGACCTGGAGGAAATCGTCGGCTTCTTCGATTCGCGCTCGTGCCTCATTCTCGGCTCCACGGGCGACGGACTGACGCCCGGACGCGCAAAGGCGTTCCAGGAACGCGGGCTTTTCGCCGTCGGCATAAGCCTCGACTCCGCGGACGAAGCGGAGCACGACCGTCTGCGCGGCAAAAAAGTCGCCTTCCGCGCGGCGCTCTCCGCGCTGGGCGTCGCTACGGAAAGCGGCCTGTACCCGTACATCGTCTCGGTGGCAACGCGCGAATTCCTCCAGCGCGACTGTTTCATGCGCTTCATGGAATTCGCCCGGGATTGCGGCGCGCTCGAGGTGCACCTGCTCGAACCATGCGCCATCGGGAGGCTCAGCGAACATAAAGAAGCCGTCCTCACAAAAGCCGAGCAGAAACTCATATTCGCATATCAGAACGAAATCGCCGAACGCGACGACCTTCCGGTCCTTTCGTCCTTCGCGTACCTCGAATCGCCCGACGCATTCGGATGCGGCGCGGGGCGCACGCACCTTTACATCGATGGCAGCGGAGAGGTCTGTCCCTGCAACCTCGTGCCGCTTTCATTCGGCAACATCACGCGGGAGCCGCTTGTCCGAATACTCGACAGAATGGAGCAATACTTCCCCCAGCCGCGGACAACCTGCGCCGGGCGCGCGGTTGCGGGGCACGTGCCGGATAATGCGGCCCTGCCGGCCACGCCCGACGTTTCCGCGGAAATCTGCGAAAAATATCTCCCGCCGGAGTCCGCGCTACCCGGCTTCTTCCGTGCCAGCGCTAAGGCCGCAGAGGAAGTGGGACGCGCGGAATTGAAAGCGGCGTACGACAGCGTCCACGGAGTTTACGATGAATTCTGGCTGGTCGAGGCCGCCGGGCCGATTGACGATCTCGCCGCAAGGCTTGACCTGAACGGCGGCGAAAGAATACTCGAGGCCGGCTGCGGAACCGGCTACGCGACCGCGCTCCTGGCGCGGCGGCTCAAACCGCCGGGGGAAATCACGGCCGTCGATTTGTCCGCCAGGATGCTCGCGCAGGCGCGCCGTCGCCTCGACAAGGCCGGCATCCGCAACGTCCGCTTCATCGAAGGCGACGCGCTTGAAATACTGAGGGACAGCGGACCGCTCGACCTCATCTTCTCGAGTTGGGTGCTCGGCTACATCCCGCTGAAACCGTTTTTCGCCGCCGCAAGCCGCGCACTCGCAAAAGGCGGAAGGCTCGCCTTCATCGTGCACAAGGAAAACTCCCCGCGAGAACCGCTCGAAATTTTCGGATCGCTCGTCGCAGAAAACCCCGCCATCTTGAAAAAGCGCGTCGCGTTCGACTTTCCGCGCAACCTTGACCACATCCGAGACGAGATGAAAGCCGCCGCGCTTTCAGTCAAGGACCTCCGCGAGGGAAGCGTCGTGTTTCGATACGGCACGGCGGAGGAAGTCATGGAGCACCTCCTCAAGTCCGGCGCGGGGACCGCGTTCTACGAGGCGGTCGATCCCGCAAAACGCGAACCGATGCGAAAGCGCTTCGTGGAACTCCTCGCCAAAAGGCGCGACGGCAAGGCGGGTTTCGAGGTGATACACGACTACGTCGCCTGCATCGCGCGCAAACCCTGACCCCGCGTCCCGCCGAAACTCCTTGCAGGCATTGCCGCCTTTGCATAGAATACGCCTTTCAATTTTCCGCGAAAAAGATGGCGACAAAGCGAAAATCCACCAGTAGCGAGATTTTGCGAATCATCGACGCGAACCTGAACCGCTGCCGCGAGGCGCTGCGCGTCGTCGAGGACGTTTTCCGCCTGGGCCTGTCCGACAAGGAGGCCTCGGCGGAAATCAAGGAGATGCGCCACGGCCTCGCCGCCGCCGCGCGCGGATTCGACCGCTCCGGCGCGGGACTCCTCGGCGCGCGGGATTCCGCAAGCGACGTGGGCCGCGAACTCGTTGTCGCCGGTCAGAAACGCGCTTACGCGAAGATGGCGGACATGGCCTCCGCCAACATGAAGCGCGCGGAGGAGGCGCTCCGCGTGCTGGCGGAAACAGCGCGGCTTGCCGCGCCGGCGCTTGCCCCGCCTCTGGAACGGATGCGGTTCGAGGTTTACGAAATCGAGCGCAAACGCCTGCCGCGCCTCTCGCGCCGGGGCAGGCTTGAAAACGTCCTGCTGTATTCCCTTGTTACCTCCGCGATATCGCCCCTCCCTCTGCCCAACATGGTGAAGATGCTCGTAGACGGCGGAGTGGACGCGATACAGTTGCGCGAGAAGACCATGTCCGACGGCGCGTTCGCGCGCCTTGCGGAGAAAATCGGCGGCGCGTGCCGCAAGAGCGGCGTGCTGTTCATCGTGAACGACCGCGCGGACGTGGCGGCGGCGGTCGGCGCGGACGGCGTGCACCTGGGGCAGGGCGACCTCGCGCCCGCGCACGCGCGCAAAATCATGGGCGAGCGCGGAATCGTCGGAGTTTCAACCCGCAACCTTGCGATGGCCGGGAAGGCGCTGGCGGAAGGCGCGGACTATATCGCCGCCGGCCCGGTCTTCGAAAGCCAGATAGCCCCCGGCAAAGAGGCGATAGGCCCGGCCGCCGCGGGACGGGTTACGCGGGCGGCTGACGCGCCGGTCTTCGCAATCGGCGGGATAACCGCCTCGCGCCTGACGCTGGCGCTCGAGGCCGGCTGCCGCAGGATTGCGGTCTGCACGGCGCTGCTCTGGGCGAAAGACCCCGAGGCCGAGGCGCGCAAATTCAAACAAATACTCAAGACGAACTTCCGAAAGGCCGCCAATATGTAGCCCGGCCGCTCTCGGCCGCAAAGCACAAAAAATGCGGGACGCACACAAGTGCGCCCCGTTTTTCAGATTCCTGGTTCTCTCCGTGTCCTCCGTGGTGAGCGCTATCGCGGCAGGAGCGCCCAGATGTAACCCTCCTTGATGCCCACGTAGATGGCCGGGCCATGGCGGTTGACGACGATGAATTCAACCGCGGGCAGTTGCCGCTCCCACAGGATGTCGCCGGTCGCCGTGTCCAACTTCGCGATGCGGTTGCCGGAGCGCAGGAGGTAAAGGCAGTTGCCCTGTCCCTGCGAAATGATTTGCTTCACGCCGAGGACCTTCTTGTCGCCCCATAGCGCCTTGCTCGACATGGCGGTCTGCGTGTCGTCCAGTTGAAAGGCCAGCAGTTGTCCGTTCTCGTTGACCACGTAAACCGCGCGGTTATAAATATACATCGCGCCGACGGGCTTGGCGCCGAGTTCCTGCGACCATTTCCTTTTGCCGGTGGTGGCGTTAACGGCGTGCAGTTTATAGTCAACCGACGCGATGAGGACGGTATCGCTCTGGTCGTCGGCAATCATCGGAACGTTTATCGGGCCGAGTTGCGGCGGAAGCGGTTTGAGCACGGTGCTGTACGCGCCGCCGAAGCGGTACAGATCGCCGGAGGCGTCAAGGAAGTAGGCCCTGTCGCCGCGTTTTACCGTGACGGGCGCTGCCGGGATGCGGTCATCAAGGCGGTCCACCATGCGGATTTCAGTCGTATCGCCGGTGAGGCCCTTGACGACCGCGTATATTCGCTGGGCGCGGTCGCCGAAGAAGAGCAGGCGCTCGGTGTCGCACAGCGGCGTGACGATGATGCCGTCGTGCTGCTTGACCCACGCCGCGTGCAGGAATCCTTCGCCGTCCGGGTTGGCGACGGCGTGGACGGCGTTGTCATGGACAAGATAGAGGTAATTCCTGTCGATATAAGAGCCTTTAACGACGGGCGGAATAATCGGCGCGTTGGAGCCGGCGTCATAGGTCGCCCTCAAACGCCCGCGCGAGAAATCTATAAGGAAGAGCAATCCCTTGTCGGTCGTGGCGTACAGCGTGGTGTCATCAACTTCAAGGGAGAGCATTGTGCGCAGGAACTTGTCGTCTTGAACATTGACGTCCTTCCACTGCATTGTGAAGACGTCGTTGAGGGCGTTGAGTTCGGTCTCGATGGCCGCCTTTCTGTCAAGGACGGCGCGCTTGTGGACTTCCAGTTTCGAGAGGGGCGACGCGCAGCCGAGCGCGATAATCATGCTTGCCAGACAGACGGCGGCAATTCTGCATTTCTTGAGCATTGCTTGTCCCAGCCCTTCTTCAAATATCATGTCGCGCCGCGCCGGACCGCGCAAAAGCCGCCCCGCCGCGGGCAAAATTCCCCGCTTCGCGCCCGCTGTTGCCGCGCCGCTCAAATTGAGCGGGTGGAGAAGAAGCGCTCTGACGGCCATTCTTACGGCAAGTCCCTCAGGTCAACACCCTTTTCCTTCTCCATGGCGCGCAACCGCCCTATCGTGTCGATGTCCTGGTGGATGCGGTTGACGAGTTTGAAAATATATGGTTTGCCCGCCAGGCGGTTCCTGAGGTCCGCCAGCATGTCGTCCCACGAACCGCCGTACAGTTCATCCCTGAGAAGGACGAGGTCCTTCTCATCGGGCGTAAGCGTCGCTCCGCGGGCCTGCTCATGCGCCGCGTGTTTGACACCACGGGCCCTTGAGCGCATACGTGATTTATCGTCTTTGCCTTCCATCGGGATGGGATTGTACGAAAGCCTGACGCCGTGTCAAGGAAATTCGGTAAAGGAAGGATTTATGCGGGGAGCGCCCTCAGTATTCCGCAAGGTAGTCGGCCAGGACCTTCTCATTCTGCTTCGTGAGTTTGAGGAACCCCAGCCCCACGTCATACCTAGCCGGAGAGCCGGAGGGCAGCGGTTTTATCCAGACCACCTGCCCCTGACATTCTATCATGCGCCCGTCTGACAACGTGATTGTAAGGTCAAGCCGCTTGCCCACGTTGATTTTTTCATCGGAGTACATCCGCAATCCTCCGGGGCTGATGTCAAGCGGAGTGGCCGGACGCGACAGCAACGGGGTGTATGAAAAATAGACCGGCGCGTTAACGCGGCGGAACTGTCTTTTTTCGTCTCGCTCGGGCATCTTACGCGGACTCCTGTAAACGGCCGGCGGCAAATCGCGTCTGCATCAGCGCGAAAATCCACAACGGGCCTCGCGACGCGCATCATGTATCGACAATTTTTTAAATAATATGTAGTGACAAAATTTGTCTCCAAAACCGCCAAGTTCCGTCAGAAAAGCGCGCCCTCGGAAACGCCCCGCCGCGACCCGCGTTGTAACATTTGGGCAATACACATCTTACAACATCGCATTTTTTGTTTCTTCTGGCACTCCAGTTGCGAAACAACCCTGAGCCGCGGTATGAAAACGTTTACCCTCTGAGGAAGAGAGCATGGCTGCGAGCAGGAAAGGCTTCACGCTTATAGAACTTATGATTGTGGTGGCGGTCATCGCCGTCATCGCGGCAATGGCCATACCGAACCTTGTCCGCTCCAGAATGGCCGCCAACGAAGCGGGCGCCATCCAGTCCCTCCGGACCATCGTCAGCGCGGAGGACGCCTTTCGAAACACCGCCGGGTTGAGCCGCTTCGGCACGCTTGTGGAACTGCGCGACGCAACCCCGCCGTATATTGACCCCGCGCTGGGATCCGGGACCGCCACCGGATACACCGTCTCAGTCGTCGGCGCGCCGGACAGCGATACCTGGGCCGCCGTCGCAATTCCCAACTCCGTCGGCAACACCGGCAACCGCGGCTTCTATGTTGACCAGTCCGGCCTCATCCGCTTCTCAAACGACGGCAGCGCGCCCACTGCCGCAAGCCCGCAACTGAACAGCAGGTAGCCCGCAAAAAATTCCGAGTGCGCGCCCGGCAAAAACGGCGCGCTCCGCGAAGCGCGCCGCCGGTTTTCCCGTAATGCCTGTGTTCTATCCCTTCTCTTCACCTGCCTCGGTCCCGGCCTCGGGAGCCTGCTCGACGGGAGCCGCCTTGCGCCGGTCCAGATTTTCGTATGTAAACGCCGCGGTCAAATTATAAATTTCCTCGGGGTCAACGCCCGCCCGCGCAGTCCCCCCGGCCACCGCCGACCGCGCCGCCGCCGCGGCCACGCTCGGCGCGACCTTGAGGTCCAGCGCGCCCGGCAGAATCTTGCACACGCTCAACTCGGACTCCGGCACGCACGCCGCCAGCGCCTCCGCCGCCGCCAGTTTCATCTCGTCGTTTACGTCCTTCGCGCCAGCCTCCATCGCCCCCCGCAAAATCCCCGGAAAGATGAGCGCGTTGTTCACCTGGTTCGGGAAATCGCTCCGCCCGGTCGCCACAATCGCCGCGCCGCCCGCCTTCGCCTCCTCCGGCATGATTTCCGGCACCGGGTTCGCCAGCGCGAACACTATCGCCTTGGGCGCCATGCCCGCGACCATCTCCCGCGTCACGCAATCCGCCGCGGACACGCCCACGAAAACGTCCCGCCCTTTCATCGCCTCCGCAATGCCGCCCTTGACGCCGCTTTTGTTGGTAATCTTCGCCATCTCCTCCTTTTCAGGATTCATGTTTTCCGCGCGGCCTTCGTAAATCGCGCCGCTCTTGTCGCAAAGCACAATGTCCTTGAAGCCGTATTTGAGCAGCATCCGCGCCACCGTGATTCCGGCCGCTCCCGCTCCGTTCATGGCCACCGTCGTCCCGGCGGCCTTGCGGCCCGTCAGTTTCAGCGCGTTGATAAGCCCCGCCAGCACCACCGCCGCCGTGCCGTGCTGGTCGTCGTGGAATACCGGGATGTCCGCCGTCTCCTTCAGTTTCCGCTCGAGGTCGAAGCATTTCGGCGCCTTCACGTCCTCAAGGTTCACCCCGCCGTAGGTGGGCGAAATAAGCGCGACGAGTTTCTCGATTTCCTCCGCGTCCTGCGTGCCCAGGACAATGGGGTGGCCGTTGACGCCCGCCAGCGTCTTGAAGAGGACGCACTTGCCCTCCATCACGGGAAGCCCCGCGATGCCGCCGATGTCGCCGAGTCCGAGCACCGCGCTGCCATCGGAAATGACCGCGATGGTGTTGCACTTCGCGGTGTACTCGTAAGCCTTCGCGGGGTCGGCGGCGATTTCCTGCGCCGCGCAGATTGCGCCGTATCCGCCGACAACGTCGATTGCGTCCCTGTCAACGATGCGCATGTGCGCGCGCGTGCGGTTGGAGCCGCGGTGGCGGCGGTAAAAATCAAGCGCCGCCTGCATCAGGTGCGCGTCGTCGTACGGCACGGACGCGAATTCCACGTTCGCGTTCGCGCCCTCGTAAACATGCCTGTTTATCCGGCTTGCCAGCGCGTCAACGTCCACGCGCCTGCGCCCGGCGCCGCTGGCGTTGAACGCGTCCGCGCACACGCGCGCCACTCTCCCAGCCAGGCTGAAGTCAACCGCCGCGGTCGAATAGCCGCCGATGGCTTTCATCGCGTCGTCTATCTCGCGCGTCGCGGCATAAGTAACGACGTGCGACACCCCGGTCGCGCCGGAGGCGATGAGCGCGTTGAGGAAGCCCGGCATCACCATGCACGAATCGGCGAATTTCTGCCGCGCGGTCGTCGCGCCGCGCCGCTTGAACACCTCGTCAAGAATGCTCTCGTAGCGCACAAGAGGAACGTCCAGTTCCAGTTTCTCCGCGACCTCCTCGTAGAATTCCTTCGCCGCGCCGAAGAGCGCGATCGCGCCGAACGACGCCGCGATGTTTTCAAGGACAAAGCGGAATTCTTTCACCTTCTCGGTGTTCACGCAAATCGGATACGCGCACAGGCCGCCGAGTTCGCTCAGGATCGCCGCCTCGCCTTCGAGCAGAGGCAGCGCCGCGAGCGCGCCGATCTTCCCGAGGTCAAGAACCTCGCTGCCGTTGGAGACGATCGCCACGCTCTCGCCCTTCGACGTGTAGTTGTACGCCTCGTCGGGATTTTTCTTGATCAACTTGCACGGCTCCGCGACCCCCGGCGTGTAAACCATGCTCAGGCCTATCCTGTCGCGCACCGGCGCCTTGCTCTCAGTGCCGAGCATGCCCCGGTAGAGCCTTCTCAACCCGAGCGCGCGCTCTTTTCTTGTCTTGTCCGACTTCAGCATATTCTCCCCCGTGTGCGCCCTTTCAAATCGTCAGGCGTTTCAAGAATCCATGATGCCGCGATTATCTGCTCCGGATGACTTCACCCCGGTTAATTCCCGCGCTTTCCCATGCGGCGCTTACCTCCGCGAGGAACCGCCGCGCGTCCTTCGGGTAGCCGGAAGTCGGCTTAAGCCCCGGCACGCGCTCCCGCCAGTAGCCATTGAACGCCGACATGAAAACCTCGCGGACATACTTGCTCACCATGGAGGCCAGCGCAACAGGCAGGTGATAAACGTCCGCCTTCTCCACGAAGAGCAACTCCATCCGCCCCTCGCCGGCCTCGATGCGGTACTCGCTCAGGCTTTCGCTCTCGCTCACGATGTCCACGCGCGACATCGGAAACGCCTGGCAAATCAGCGGCTCGTAATAATGCCGCATCCCCTGCTTGTCCGCGACGATTCTTATACCCTTCCTGCCGTACAGATGCAAGAGCCGCCTGATGAGCACGACCGTCTCCTCGAAGAGCGCCGTCGCCTTGTTTTCGCGCTGGCGGATGAGGCGGTTTAGTTTCGGCGGGTGAAGAGTATTGGCGCAGACGTCCAAAAGCGCGATGCCCTTCTTCGACATCGCCTCCGCAAGGCGCGCCGCCGCCTTCGCAACGTCCTCCGCTTCCGCCGCGAGAGGCAGCGGGATCGAAAGATTCTCGTACCACGGCTGCGCGGCGACCGGCTCGTCGAAGTGATGGCAGATGCTTCCGAGCAGTTCGTCAAAGCGCGCGGGCCGCGCAATCCCGCCCGCCGCAAGCGCCGCCAGCACGCCTCTCTCAAGCCGGCCCAGCCCCGCCGCGGGCGTGAAGACCCGCTTGCTGTCGTTTATCTGCACCTTGCCGGAACGCGAGGCCTGGCGGGAAACCGACTCGCTCAAGGAATCCCACAGCGGCTCCTCCAGGCGCGGCGTCGCAAAGACCACCGACGTAATCATCAGCGGGCCGAGCAGCGGGCTGTAGCCCGCCTCGTCTATCCCGGCAATGTAATGTATTCCCCCGTTTTGCGTCACTGTGCTTTTCTCCGTCGGACAGGTCAGACCCGCGCAAGCGCCCCGAAAACCGCGCACGCCAGCCCCATCAGCAGCAGATTCCCGTCCGCGGCGAGAATGCTCATCGTCTCGCTCTTAATCATCTTGCCGCGGATAAGCGCCACCGTCAGAAGAATGTAAACGGGGCTTACGAGCAGCGCGTACGCGGCGTTGGCGTTGGAGTGGAACAGCCACCTCCCCCGCGCGAAAATGAACACCCCCGCCAGCAGCGCCGTCAGCAGCAGGAGCAGCGCGTTGGTCCTGGCCTCTCCCAGGAATATCGGCAGCGTCTCGCGCCCCATGCGGCGGTCGCTGTAAATGTCCGCGAGGTCCACGAGGATGGACTTTATCATTACCACGATGAACGCCGCAAGCCCGGCGAGAAGCGCCGTGGCGTCGTAGCCGGTCCCGAAGCCGCGCGCGAAAAGGAACGGCACGAAAACCACCATCGCCGCCCAGCCGAGCGCGCTGAAGATGTCCTTGCTGCCGGGGATGTCCTTCAGGCGGCGGATGCGCATCCGCCCCACGTTCAGCGGGACGATGTGCACGCTGTACATCATCCCAAGCCCGTACGCAATCAGGAGGAACAGCGCGACCTCCCACTTCAGCGTAACGCCTATCGCCAGCGATACGGCGATGAGCACGATGCTTGTGGCGACGAGCGGCGCCGCGTGCCTCCGGTAGAAACGCACGCGCGACGGGATGTGCATCTTGTCCTCGCTCTCCTCGAAAACGCGGTTCAGTATCGAGGTCGCGTATATGTAGCAGAACGCGATGACGAGAAAGCGGAAGTCGAAGGTAATGCCCTGGATGAAGCAGCAGGCAAACGCCAGCGCAATCGCGGCGACGCTGGAATAAAGATTGCTCGCGACCGCGGCGTCGAGCGCGCGCCGCAGGAGATGCCGCCCGCCGTCGCGGCTGGCCCTTTCAAGCCGCTCGATGACCGCCTGCGTTATCCACGACGGCGTTGACGCGCCCGCGGTGACGCCGACGGTCTGAAAGCGGCGGATTTCGCCGATGTCCAACTCGTCCGCGGTCTCGACGTGAAAAGCCGGCACGCCCCGCTCCCGCGCGAGTTGCGCCAATCTGAGAGTGTTCGCGCTGTTCTTGCCGCCGACGACGATTACCGCGTTGCAGGACTGCGCAAGTTGCAGAACCTCGTCCTGCCGCTCCTGCGTGGCGCGGCAGATGCTCTGGAACGAAACGACTTCTTTCGCGTGCTTCCTGACGGCGTCGATTATTTTCTGGTAGGTGTCCTCAACGAACGTCGTCTGCGCGATGACGGCCACACGCTCGCCAAGTTGCAGTCGCTCCGCATCCTCAGGCGACGAGACGACCTCGCACGGCCCGGCGCAGAAGCCCTTCAGCCCGGCGACCTCCGCATGGTCCCTGTCGCCGACGATGACAACCTGGTAGCCTTTCTCACTGTATTCCTTGATGCGCTCCTGCGAGCGCTTGACGTGCGGGCACGTGGCGTCAACGATTTCGAAGCCGCGCGCAACGAGTGCCTCCGCGGTCTTCGGCGGGACGCCGTGGGCGCGAATGACAATGTACGTCGGCTCGGCGGACTGGCCTTCCTCAAGAGGCTCGATGTTCTTCTCGCGCAGCATGTCCACGGCCTGCTGGTTATGGATGAGCGGGCCGAGCGTATAGATGCGCGCGCCTTTTTTCTCGCTGGATTTCAGCGCGATGTCCATGGCGCGCTTGACGCCCATGCAGAATCCCGCGGTTTTGGCAAGAATAATTTTCATCCGGCCTCGTCGATGAAAAAGAAAATTTCCGTGTAGATTCTAGCAGTCGCCCGTCAAAACGCAAGAACAAGCCGCGCGACATGACTCGAACGCCATCCTTCCGCTTGCAACGCCAGCCAAATCATGTAACATGATTGCATGCCAAGAAAGAAGAGAAAACCCGCAATCCTGCGGATTCGCCGCCGCATGCCGCCGCCCTCGCGGAAGATGCACGACGAGTCGAAATACACCCGCAAAGGCAAAAGGCAGCGAGGAAGCGAGGCTTGAGGCGTGAGACCTGAGCAATGGAATCGCAGCCGGGGGCGGCTGCGCCACATGGAAAGGCGAAGCATGAGAAAGTTTCTTGTTACGGGCGGAGCGGGGTTCATCGGGTCGCACCTTGCCGAGCGGCTTGTCGCCGACGGGCACGAGGTCTTCATCATCGACGACCTCTCGACGGGCAGGATGGAGAACATCCGCGCGCTGAAGAAAGAGAAGCGGTTTCATTATCACATCGACACCATCAACAACGAGCCGCTGCTGGCGGAACTGATTGACGAGGTGGGCGTGGTGTTTCATCTTGCCGCGGCGGTGGGCGTGAGGCGCATCATCGAGCGGCCAGTGCAGACGATTGAGACGAACATTCACGGGACGGAGTTGGTGCTGAAGCACGCGGCGAAGAAGCGGAAACTGGTGTTCCTCGCGTCGTCGTCGGAGGTGTACGGCAAGAGCGACAGGGCGCCCTTCCGGGAGGACGACGACATGGTGCTCGGCCCGACGACGAAGAGCCGCTGGTCGTACGCTTGCAGCAAGGCGATTGACGAATTCCTTGCGCTTTCGTATCACCGCGAGCGGGGGCTTCCGGTGATAATCGGGCGGCTGTTCAACATCGCCGGTCCGAGGCAGGTCGGGGATTACGGGATGGTCTTGCCGCGGTTCATCGAGAGCGCGCTGAAAGGCCGGCCGCTGCAGGTTTACGGGAGCGGGCGGCAGGTGCGGTGTTTTCTTGACGTGGCGGACCTTGTGGAGGCGCTGGTGCGGCTCACCCGCGAGCAGCGGGCGGTGGGGCGGGTCTTCAACATCGGCAACGACGAGCCGGTGAGCGTCAACGCGCTGGCGAGGCGCGTGAAACAAATCGTGAACCCGCGCGTTAGAATTGTGCGGATTCCGTATGAGAAGGCCTACGAGCGCGGGTTCGAGGACCTGAAGGTGCGGGTGCCGGACATCTCGCGGCTGAGGAGCGTGATAAATTTTCGCCCGCGCTACACGCTGGCGGAAACGATTGAGCGAATAGTCCGGTGGAAGGCGGAATAGTTTTTTTCTCGACTGCGGCGCTCAAAAACGATATGATAAATTTGGACAATGGACTATGGATTATGGACTCTGGGCAACGAGGGAATCTATAATCCATTATCTATTGTCCATAGTCCATGGTCTTTCGGGGTGTGACGATGATTGACGGAGTGAAGACAAAGAAGTTGCGCGTGATCCCGGATGAACGCGGGCGGCTGATGGAGATTCTCCGGGCGGACGACGAGATTTTCCGGAAGTTCGGGCAGGTCTATGTAACGACCGTGTATCCGGGGGTGACAAAGGCGTGGCATTATCACAAGGCGCAGTACGACACGATGTGCTGCGTCAGCGGGATGCTGAAACTTGTGCTGTACGATTCGCGGAAGGACTCGCCGACTCACGGCGAGATAAACGAGTTCTTCATCGGCGAGGACAACCCGATGGCCGTGCAGTTGCCGCCGTACGTCTATCACGGATTCAAGGGGATAGGCGAGCGCGAGGCGATAGTCGTGAACTGCCCGACGGAGCCGTACGACTACAAGAAGCCGGACGAATTCAGGATTGATCCTCACAAGAACGACATTCCATACGACTGGACCAGGAAGGACGGTTAAGCATGAAAGGCATAATTCTCGCAGGCGGCATGGGCACGCGGATGCTGCCGCTCACGAAGATAACGAACAAGCATCTTCTGCCCGTGTACGACAAGCCGATGATTTACTATCCCATCCAGATACTTGTGAACGCGGGGATAAAGGACATAATGATAGTGGCGGGCGGCGAGAGCGCGGGGGATTTTCTGAAGTTGCTGGGCAACGGCAAGGAGTTCGGACTTAAGCACCTGAACTACACTTACCAGGAGGGCGCGGGCGGGATAGCGGCGGCGCTGGCGCTCACCGAGCACTTCGCGGACGGCGACAGCATTGCGCTGATACTCGGCGACAACGTGATAGAGAAGAACATCTGCAAGGGCGTGAGGGATTTTGAAAAGCAGGAGCGCGGCGCGAAGATTTACCTGACGGCGGTGAACAACCCGCAGTCTTACGGCATCGCGGATCTGGACGGGCGGCGGATAGTGAACATCGAGGAGAAGCCGAAGAGCCCCAAGTCCAACCTCGCGGTCATCGGGATATACATGTACGACTCGCGGGTGTACGACGTTGTGCGCACGCTGAAGCCGTCCAAGCGGGGCGAGTTGGAAATAACGGACGTGAACAATTTTTACGTCGCCGAGGGGACGATGACGTACGAGATGCTGGACGGCTGGTGGGGCGACTGCGGGGAGTCGTTCAGGTCGCTGCTTGACACGGCGAACCTTGTGGCGAAGAACGGCGCGAACAAGATGGATTGAGCCGCGCGGCCGGCGCAAATAAGAGGGCGCGGCCTGTCTTGGGGCCGGGCCGTGTTAATCACAAGAATCGCGCGGCGCTATTTGTCATGCGCGGCAACCGTTTCATCGGGGACGTATTCCGTGTTGATGGCCGCGGCGATTTCGCGAGCGGTGAACGGCTTGCGCACATAGCCGTCAGCCTTTTTGAGAAGGTCCGTGAGGGTCTCGTCCCGAACCTTGCCGGTGCAGATAAAGACTTTGGTGTTCAACTTCAGTTCCTTGATTTTTTCCAGCACGTATTTGCCGTCGTACTTTCCGGGCATCATCATGTCGAGGAACAGAATATCATAAGAAGACTTCCGCATCTCTTCCAGGACTTCCTCGCCGCTTGACACAACGGCGGCTTCATGGCCCATCTTCTTGAGCATTGCCATGAGAACTTCCCTGAGCACTTCTTCGTCGTCGGCGACGAGGATGCGCTTGGGCTTTCCGGCGTCCTGTTTCAGCGTGCCGGCGGCGGTCCGCGGCTTTTGTTTCACTTCCGCCTCGGGCACGGGAAGATAAATCGTGAATGTCGTGCCCTTGCCGACCGTGCTTTGCACTTCTATCCTGCCGTGGTGCGCGGCGATTATATTGCGGGAGACGCTCAACCCCAGCCCTGCGCCCGGCTGCGTGTCCTTGCCCCAGACGCCTTTTGTGCTGAAGAACGGATCGAAAATCTTGGGCAGATTCTCGGGATGTATGCCGCCGCCCGTGTCTTCGATTGATATCAGGATTTCCTTGTCAACCGTTTTCAACGAGATTTTGAGTTTCCCGCCCTTTTCCATGGCGTGGCGGGCGTTGATGAACATGTTGAGGAACACCTGTTCAATCTGGCTGGCATCCAGCATCACAGGCGGCGCCGGGGAGTAATCGGTCTCCACGGCAATGTTGTTCTTGTCAAACTCCCTGCGCGTGAGCGTGAGGACGTCCTCCAGGGCTTGTTTCAAATCCACGGGCGCGAGGGACTGCTCCTTGTGCCTCGAGAAGGAGAGCAGGCTGCGTATCACTCTTGCGGCGCGGTCGCCTTCGCGCAGTACGATCTCGGCAAGCCTTGTGACCCTTGTCGGGTCCGCCTGAGCCAGGCTTGCGAAGCCCATCATGCCGGCGAGGATGTTGTTGAACTCGTGGGCGACGCCCGCCGCGAGCGTGCCGATGGACGACATTTTTTCCTGTTGGATCATGCGGTCTCGGTTTTCCTTGAGCGCGCGGTTGGCCCGCTCCATGTCCTGCATCATGTTGAGCATCGCAAGGCGGGACTGCTGCAGTTCCTGAAGTTTCTTTTCAAGTTCAAGATTCGCGGCCTGTGCTTCACGGCGGCTGGCCACGAGCGCGGTAACGTCTATTACGTTAATCAGCATTCCGTCATAGCCGTTCTCGCCGTACAGGGGCTGAATCCGGAAAACGACCTGCATTGCGCCCAACTGGCACTCGCGCATGGCCGGGGCCTGGTTGCTGCCATTCTTAAACACGTTGACGTATGCGCTCAAATCCTCCGCAATGACGCTGTTGTTCAGCCTCCATATGGTTTTGCCCACCAATTCCTCGCACGGCTCCCCCAGGAGCCTTGAGAAGAAGGGATTAACTTCAACGATAATGTCGTTCCGGTCTATGAAGATAACTCCTTCATCCATGCCGGATATTATGGTTGAGAGTTTGACGGTTTCGCGCGCCAGCGCATCTTCGACGGCCTTGCGCTCGGTTATGTCGTTTCCTATGGACATCAAGCCGATGGCGTTGCCTTTCTCGTCCTTCAGGCGCGTGCTGTTCCAGAGAATGAGCCTTTCGTCTCCGTTCTTGCAGAGTACGGGGTTTTCGATGACCTTGGAATGCATGCCGCTGCCGAAGAATTCCGGCAACGCCTGCAGTTTGTCCTTTCTTATCCGCTCGGGCAGGAAGGTGGCAAACCAGTTCTTCCCGATTACCTCGTGTTCTTCGTATCCGAGCAGTTCAAGGGCATACTTGTTGATGAAGGTCGTGTTGCCGTCGCTGTCGCACGTGAGGACTATGTTGATGGCGCTGTTAAGAATGTTCTCCGAAAACTCTTTTTCCGCGCGCAATGCGGCCGAGGACTTCTCCAGTGATTCCAGCATCTTATTGGTCTCGCGCGCGAGGACGGACAGTTCGTCCTTACCCTTGACGCGGACGCGAACCGAGAGGTCGCCGCTGGCGCCTACGGCGCTCACGGACAGGGTGAGGCGGGTCAGCCGGGAGGTTACCAGTTTTTCAAGCAGCAACAGTGTGGCCAGCCCAAACAAAACGCCGGCCGGCAAAAAGTACAGGATAAAGTCGTAGATGCTGGCCTGGCTCTGTTTATAAATCTCTCTCGGAATGTCAACCCGCAGCACAAGGATAGGCTCTCCCTTGATGTCTCTAAGAAGCGTATATCCGGCAAGATAATGATCGTCCAGAGGACGGACATAAGCATCTTCACCCGCGGTCAAGGCGGATTTTGCGTTGAGGAAGTCCCGCGGAATTTGCGGGTCATCGAGCCTGCGCATGCTGACGTTGAATCCCGCCCGCTTGCTCACATTGCCGACGGCGCCGTCATCTAAATAACGCCCCATCATAAGCGCGCCGTGAATGGGGCCCTTGCCCTCACTGGAAATAATCGGCCGCGAGACAAAGAACATCGGGCCTTCGGGAAGAAGTATCATTCCTTTCTTGCAGTCATCGACATCCGCGTGTTCGAGGAGCATGTGGTTGTTCAGAATGTATTGGGACACGCTCTCCGGAAAAGTCGCCTCAGCCTTTTGATGGATGTCAACCGCTCTCTTAAACACGAGAGCGCCCTGCGCGTCGTAATAAAGGATGACATTGACTTTCGCGTCCGACAACGCGCCGGGAACGAGATTGGTCTGGATATACGTCTCATTGCGGTCCTTCACGAAAGCGCAGCTGTCATCCCATGCGGCCCAGTCGCGGTCAAACATATCCAGCGCGGCGAGGTCATCATTCACAACGCTCAACGTCTGCCGCAAATCGTGCTTTGTGATCGTTGCCTCCAATTTCGTCACGCTGTTGTTCAGGATTTTTTGCAGCATGAAATAAGGCGCCGCGATCAGACCGATGACCGTTACGCCCACTATGATGAGAGTTTTTCTGCGCAATGACATTCGACCGCTCCGTTATTTTTCTTTAGTTCCAGCCGTCTCCGCCGCGTCGCCATTTTCAGTCCCGTTTTCCGCCTGTCCCGTTGCGACCGCCGAGAGATCGTACGGCGGTTTTTCTCCGTATTTCTCGCACAGTCCGTTTATCTTCTGCTTCAACTCTATCATCATCATCTCGCGCCCCACGGCCAGCCGGTTGAAGAGTTCCAATTCGCCCATTTTTGCGGCCAGTTCGCGGCTGATCGCCTCGGCTTTGTCTCTGGCCTCCCTGATTTCATCCTCGGTGCGCTTGCGCTCCGTGACGTCGCGCGCGATGCCCGTTGTGCCGATTACCTCGCCGTTCTCGCCAAAGACAGGCGTCTTGATGGTCTCTATCCATGTCCTGCTGCCGTCAGCCGACACCAGCGGCTCCTCAATCAACTTCCTCTTGCCGGTGGCAATGACCTCGCTGTCATCGGCCATGTAGTGCCGCGCAAGGTCCTCGGGCCAGAAACTCATGTCCGTCTTGCCCACCATTCCCGCGGGCGGAGTCCCGGCCGTCCTGCCCATCGCCTCGTTTGCGGCGACGTATTTGCCTTCTCTGTCTTTCAGCCAAACGATGTCGGGTATGGTATTCAGGATGGCTTCCAAGCGGTGCTGGCTCTCGCGCAGGGCCTCGTCCTTTTGCAGGCGTTCCGTCACGTCGTCAACCATTTCGATCGCCGCCACGATTTTCCCGTCCTGGCCGGTAATCGGCGAGGACACGACCCTGTAGTTTCTTATCCCGCCGTTTGTGGGAGTGGCCGTGATGGATTCATGGATTTGCCCGTCCTGAAGTGTCTTGTGCGTCGGGCAGTACGAGCAAACATCTTCTCGCGGCGGGTTGTTGAAGGCTTTGTAGCAGATGGGTTTTTGCGACGCATCCACGGCGGGGTTCCAGTCCCTCATCTGTTTGTTCAATGCCAGTATTTCCATCTTCGGGCTGATGAGCGAAACGCCGATGCCGATATTGTCTATGACGGAGCGGTACCGCTCTTCGGACTGGCGCAGCGCTTCTTCCGCCTGCCTCTGCCGCGTAACATCGTTTCCGATTGAGAGCGTGCCGATTATCGCGTCTTTCTCGTCTTTCAGAACGGAGTTCTCCCATTGCACAAGCCGTTCCTGCCCGTTCTTGCAGATGATATGGTTTTCATGTGTGTTGTCAGCGTACTTGCCGCTCAGATATTCACGAAATGCGGAGCGCGCTCCCTCCCTCTCGGGTTCCGGAACAAAAAGGTCGAACCATTCCCTCCCCATGACCTCGTCGCGGCTATAGCCGGTCATCTCCGACGCGCGGCGGTTGAAGGTCATTATTCTTCCTTCGCGGTCGAGAGTCTTGATTATGCTGTTGGCGGTTTCGATGATGTTTTCCGAGAATGTCTTTTCCACGCGCAGTTTCGCGGTAGCATGCTCAGCCGCCTCTTTTGCCCTTTTCAGTTCCTTGCTTGTTTTAAGAGCGGCGTCTGATTGCTCCAGCGTTTCAAGCATTTTGTTGACTTCGCCGGCGACATTCGCCACTTCGTCCTTGCCGGCGACTTCAAGCCGCGCGGAGAGGTCGCCGCTTGCGCCGATGGCGCTCACGTTCCTGCTCAATCTGGAAAGCCTCGATACCACGATCTTTTCGATGATGAACAGGATGACGACCCCAAAGACGAGGCCCACCGGCAGGAAGTAGAGTATGAACTGCGCGATGTTGGCTTTGCCCTGCTGATAAATCTCCCTCGGCACATCTACCCTCATCATAAGGGCCGGTTTTCCATAAAAATCATTCACGATGGTATAGCCGGCAATTTTTTGCTGGCTCAAAGGTCGCACAAAGATAACAGTTTCTTTCAACGAAGAGACAGCGGCCTGACAATCCGACGGCATCTGTGGATCATCCAGTTTGAAGATGCTTAAGGACAAATGTGTTCTCTCTTCCAAAACTCCGATCTCATGCTTCCTCAAATACCTTCCAAAGAGAACAGTTCCATGAATCGGTCCCTCATTGTTGCTTGTGACGACGGGGCGAGAGCAGAACATTAACGGTCCCTCGGCAAGCATGACAATACCGGCCTTGTGGCTGTCAATCTCCTCATGATGTATAATCATTTTATTGATCAAAATTTCCTTGAGAATTGCCTCAGGAATATCAAATACCCGTTGTCGAGACTCATCACAGGTCTTTCCAAATACGACCGTATCGGACGCATCCGTGAAAAGCATCATGTCGAGTTTCAGCCCCTTGAAAGAGGTGTCGGGAAGATTGTTCTGAATATAAGCCTCATTCGGCTCGGCAACAAAGGCGTAAGTATCATCCCAGGTAGCCCAGTCATAGGTCAAGGTATCCATATCCTTAAGACCGCTGTCTATGGCGGTCAACGCGCGTTCTACATCTTGCCGGGTGCTTTTTCCCTCGAGTTTTTCCACGCTTTCGCGCAGGATTCCCCTAAGTATGAAGTAAGGTATCATGATAAGGCAGACTGTCGTCACGCCGATTACGATGAGTGTTTTTTTACGCAGTGTCATTTGGAAGACTCCTTATCCTTAATACCAGACGATGCGGTTTCCTTCGTCGAAATTCCCTTATCGTTTCCGACCAGCACGACATCGTACGGCGGTTTCTCGCCGTATCTTTGGCACATCTCGTTTATCTGTCGCTTCAACTCCATCATCATTATCTCTCGCCCAACGGCGAGCCGATTGAACCCCTCGAGTTCGCCGACCTTTTTGGCCAGTTCCCGGCTCGCCTTCTCAGCCATGTCCATGGCGTGCCTGATTTCATCTTCAGCGTGCTTGCGTTCCGTGATATCCGTCGCGTAAATGCGCACGACGCCGAACTCCCTTAACAAATGCACGTTTTCCGCGAAGACGCGGCCTCCCACAGGCACTTCGCGATAGATGGATTCCGATGCCTTTTCGCGCTTCAACTCGGCCAGGATTCCAGGCATGTCCGGCGGCAGGAAAACATGCGGATCGTTCTCGAGTCCCGCCTGCTTGAGGTATTTCAGCGTGGCGTTGTTTTGGAAAATGACCTCGCCTTCCGCGTTGATTTCTATAATTGGACTCGGATTCGACTGGGGGAATGACGCGAGGTGTTCCATTTCCTTCTCCGCGCGCTTGCGCTCTGTTATGTCCACGAAGGTCTCAAGGAGACATTCTTCGTCGTTTATCTCAATCCTTACAACACTCTTCAGTACGGGGACTTTCTCGCCATTCCGGTTGAGCGCGACTCTTTCGCTATGATCCACCGTTTCTTTATTGTCGAATATGGGGCATTTGCCCTCTTCGGCGGGGCAGATGAACTGGTGACAAATATGGCCAACCACCTCTTCTCGCTTCCTGTCGATGATGGCGAGCGCGGCGGCATTGATTTCCACAATTTCCTTGTTCCGGTTGACTATCATCATCCCGACGGGACTGTTCTCTATTATTGTGCTCTGCCGCTTTTCCGATTTCTCCAACTGTTCCACCTTCTCGGCCAGCGCCTTTGTGCGTTCGGTCACATCCAATTCGCACTGTCCGTAAGCCGATGCCGCCTTGTCGGCCAGAAGATTGAACTCTTCGCACATCTGTCTCAGTTCTCTTGGCCCCGCGGGAGTAAGGCGCAGACTCCTGTAATCCCCTTCCCGCATCCTGGCGAGGGACTTGGACGCCTTACCGATTGAAACGGCGAGCACATGGCTTACAACGAGGCAAGCCACCATTACCAGCAGGCAGGTAATCAGACCGGCGTATTCGATGTTCACCGCCTGCTCGTCGGCGTACGCTTGAATTGTGGCGGCATCCTCCATCACGACCACGTGCCAGCCGTTTGAAGCAAGTCTTGCCGTCGCCGCGAAATTCTCCGCGCCGCTGGCCGGAGCGCGAAACCTGATGTAACCGTCTGTCTCCCCGTTATTGATTCTTTCCCAAAGCGTCCCGTAATTCACGCTTTCAATCACCCTGCCGGCAAATTGCTTTGTCCGATTAAGTTTCTCTTTCGTCTCATCAGAAAGAGGTGCAAGGCTTTTCAGCGTCAGGGCGCTGTCGGTGCTTAAAATGACAATCCCGTCGTCGGTGGCAAGGAAGGCCTTTGACGAATCAAACTCACCCGGATCAAGGATTTCCCCGGCAACAACGTCAGCGTCAATCTTTGCGACTATGGCCCCCACAAAAACGTCATTGTTGTACACAGGAGCGGAAAAGTAGGCGCCCACCACGTTGGTGACAACGCCGAGTGCCATGTAAAACGCGGTATGCCCTTTGACGGATTCCGAAAAATAGGGCCTGAAGGAATAGTCCGTGCCCACGGATTCCGGCGTCGTCGAAACGACACAAACGCCTTTTTCATCCAAGAGGTAAAGGACGCTGTATCTCCCGGCTCCTCTGAGTTCTTCGAGACGGCTGACGAGTTGCGGATCCTGCTCGGTCCTAATCTGCTGCGCCAGGTAGGCCTTGATTGTCTCTGTC
>Ga0315284_10003607_pt1 | contig 22025 bp, 25 predicted proteins | sample YL17G09_16_MG_FD_203696 | JGI IMG/M metagenome (GOLD analysis project Ga0315284, IMG submission 203696) | Sediment microbial communities from Yellowstone Lake, YNP, Wyoming, USA - YL17G09_16 | ecosystem: Environmental > Aquatic > Freshwater > Lake > Sediment | place: USA: Wyoming | collected... | reverse complement strand
AATTAAAATATTTCCTTGAGGACTTGTTCAGGCGGAAAGTGGATCTTGTGACCTCCGAAGCCCTCAGGCCACAACTAAAGGATGAAATCCTGAAAGAAGTCATGTATGCGTAGAAATTATCTTCTTTATCTTGAAGAAATTCTTGAATCTGCAGATAAAATCCTTACCTATGCCGGAAATTATTCTTTAGAAGATCTTCGTAAAGATGAAATGAGAAAAGATGCCATAGTCAGGAATTTTGAGATAATAGGAGAAGCAGCAACCAATATTCCTCAGGAGATAAAGGATAAATATCCGTTAGTTGAGTGGAGGAAGATATCCGATTTCAGAAATGTGCTCATTCATGAGTATTTCGGGATAAACTTCAAGATCATGTATGACATTATTAAAAACAAATTGCCAAAGATGAAAAGAGATATTCAGATTATAATCGAAAAAGAAAAATAACAAATAGACTGTAATGAAAAATATTAAAGTCTTTTATGACGATGAGGAAGATATTTTATATCTTGCAAAAGAAGGACCGGAAGCAGAGATTGTAGAACTATCTCCTGGTGTAAATATGGAACTTGACAGTAATGGCAACCTTATAGGGGTGGAGGTATTAAAAGCTTCTCTCATGTTCAAAAATGTGCTTAAATTAATGGAAAAGAAACTTCAGGTTGCATAAAATATAAAGACTTTTATCAGTAATACATGCCGATGATTATACTTCCTAAATGACTCCCCTATTGCAAAAACTTCTCTAAATTTATTATCATAGAAATATCTATTTTTCAGGAGGTTCGAATTGAAGGAAGGAATTCATCCGGCATATAAAGAAGCTGCAGTGGCATGTGCTTGCGGCGAGACATTTACCACAAGGTCTACGAAGCCAAAGATACAGGTAGATCTCTGTTCAAAGTGCCACCCATTCTTTACGGGGAAGCAGAAGATCGTTGATGCTGAAGGAAGGGTAGAGAAGTTTAAGAAAAAATATAAAAAGTTGGAATCTTCTCGCACCGAGAAGTAGATACACTCAGGAGTTCAAAGTCGTTAGTCCGTAGTCTTAAGACTAACGACTTTTTTTTGAAAGACTTAAAATGAAAGCCATAGGTGGACAGGCAGTTATAGAAGGTGTCATGATGAAGGGCCGAAAAGGCTGGACAGTAGCAGTCAGAGGGCCAAAAGGGGATATCCATGTAAAAAGGGCTGAACTGAAGGAACTTCCAAGAATTCTTAAGCTCCCCATTATGAGAGGTGTGATAGCACTCTTTCATGCTTTATCCATTGGCATTAAGGCTATAGAGTTTTCTGCAAGCAAGGCATACGAAGAAGAAGACGAAAAACCTATGAGTTTTATCACCATGAGCTTAACTATTGGACTCGCTATACTTCTCGGTATAGTCATATTTATACTCCTCCCTTTATATGCAACAAAGCTTATGGGGCTCATCATTCCATCTGTCGCTACAAATTCATTTTTATTTAATCTTGTTGATGGCATTATCAGGATACTTCTTTTCCTTGCATATATAATTGCAATTGGCATGTGGAAAGAGATGAGACGAATATTCGAATATCATGGTGCTGAACATAAAGTAATTCATGCCTACGAGGATGGAAGAGAACTCACAATAAACAATATAAAGGACTACAGTCCTCTTCACCCGCGCTGCGGCACAAGCTTTATCATAATTGTTATGGTAGTGAGTATATTCACTTTTTCATTCATCCCCCAGGAGTGGTCTTTCACTTCTAAATTTCTTTCGCGACTCATCCTCATCCCTTTGATAGCCGGACTTTCCTTTGAAATTTTGAAACTCTCCTCAAGAAAGAAAGATAATCTCATAATGCATATATTGATACAGCCAGGATTACTGCTCCAGAGGCTTACCACAAGAGAACCTGATGATTCTCAAATCGATGTGGCTATCAGAGCACTCGAAGAAGTCCTGAAAATAGAGGAAACAGATGTTTGAGAAACTCAAGGCAATAGAAGACAAATACGAAGAACTGAACAGGCTGCTGATGGACCCTGTGGTGTTATCAAACCCAGGTGAACTCCAGAAATACTCAAGAGAGCAGTCAGAACTCCAGCCACTTGTCAATAGAATCAAGAATTACATGAAGCTGCTTTCGGATATAGAAGGTGTTGAGGAACTTCTGAAAGGTGATGACGGTGATTTGCGTGAGCTCGCACAGGCAGAACTTGATGAACTAAAAGAGAAAAAGCCAAAACTTGAAGAAGAGATTAAGATGATGCTCCTTCCAAAAGACCCGCGTGACGAGAAAAACGTAATACTTGAAATAAGGGCAGGGACTGGAGGAGAAGAGGCTGCTCTGTTTGCCGCTCAGCTCTTTAAGATGTATTTGAAGTATGCTGAGCAGAAAAGATGGAAAGTAGAAATGATTGACATGAATTCTACAGGACTTGGCGGCATCAAAGAAGTGGTTGCCTCTATCCAGGGAAAAGGTACATACAGCAGACTCAAGTATGAAAGCGGTGTGCACAGGGTTCAGCGTGTGCCTCTTACAGAGGCTTCCGGAAGAATCCATACTTCCGCAGCAACCGTTGCAGTGCTTCCTGAGGCAGAAGAGGTCGATATCAAGGTTGATGAAAAAGACCTGAGAATAGATACATTCTGTTCTTCCGGGCCTGGTGGTCAGGGAGTGAATACAACCTATTCAGCAGTGAGGATCGTGCACGCCCCAACCGGGCTTATTGTGCAGTGTCAGGACGAACGCTCACAGATTAAAAATAAAGAAAAGGCTATGAAGGTTTTGCGTTCAAGACTCTATGAGATCGAGTTGGAAAGACAGGAAAAAGAGAGGGCACTGAAAAGGAAATCACAGGTAGGAACAGGCGACAGAAGTGAAAAAATAAGGACATACAATTTTCCTCAGAATCGTGTTACCGACCATAGAATAGGTCTTTCTCTTCACAAACTCGAACAGGTTCTTGAAGGCGATATTGATGAGATAATAGATACCTTGATTACTCACTATCAGGCAGAAAAGCTGAAGGAATTATAATCCAATGTCAAAAGATGCTGAAGAAACAAAATATACCTATGCAGAGATGCAGGATTTTTTTGAAAGGACACTCAAGCTCATCACACCACCAGTTGCGGTGAAGTTTATTAGTCCAGATGAAGAAAAACCAAAAGGTCTTGCAACGAACATAAAACCAATGACCTTCTGTCAGGCTGTAACTGTAGCAAGACAGGGTGGATATTCTGTGTATCTTGAAAGAGGCACTATAAGCTGTTATAACGCAAGAGTCGCCTTCGGGCTTGGAACAGAAGAAGAAATGAATAAAGACATTGAGAAGTCCATCGAAACAACAATCGGCAAATATGCACCGACAAGAGAGATAGCGATGAAGATAGTAATGAGTACGTTCCGCATTGGTATAGGTAACGTGAAAGGAGTTGCTATAGCCCCTCTGGCAAAAGCAAAGTTTGTCCCTGATGCCCTGATATTTACCTGCTTTCCATGGCAGGCCTATTACCTGACCAATGCCTATCTCTGGATGACAGGAGATGTTCCTTTGCAATTTGAGACGGCAACTAACTCTCTTGTATGTGGTTACAGTGCTGCTATTGCAGGCTGGAAGAAGAAGATAAACTGCTACCCTTCCTGTACAGGTGGAAGGGCTTACGGTGGCACAGAATCAACCGAGGTTTACTGGTCAATGCCATGGGAATTGGTTGATATCATCATCGAGGGTCTGAAAGGGAGGAGTCAACGTAGCCCCTATCCTTCACTCATTAATATTCCAATTCCTGCTCCAGCCTCTGAAAAACACTTCTTTACAAAAAAAGAAGAAGACAGTGGCGCACAGCATTAAGATAAAAATCTACTATGAGGACACAGATGCAGGAGGGGTTGTCTATTACGCTAATTATCTGCGGTATCTGGAGAGAGCAAGAACAGAATTCCTGTTGGACAGAAGTATCAGTGTCGCAGAACTACACAATCAGGGCATTTTTTTTGCTGTAGTTCATGTAGATATAGCATATAAAAAACCTGCTTTGCTTGGAGATATCATTGAAGTCACCACAGAGGTCACAGATACTAAGAATGCCAGCCTTGTTGTAAGAAACCAAGTTCTTAAAGATAACCTTTTATTGGCCGAGGCACATGTAACCATTGCCTGTATTGATAAAGATGGGAAACCTAAAAGGCTTCCCGATAGTTTTAAAAATTTACAATAAACTTTTCCACGTCTCTCTTTCCAGAAAACTCCCTTTAACATTGCTCTCCAGCTCTTTAAACATCTTATACGGAATAGCAAAGGTAAACACATCCTCACCAAGCTGTTTTCTGATATTCTTTCTGGCAGATAAATCAGTTAAACCTAAAACAGCCCTCGGTTTTTCAGACTCAGCTTCATTATATGCAAATATTCCTATCTGCTGGCATCCAGCTGCCATCGGCACGATCACATTATCCAAACTCTCCCGTGAATAATTTGCAAGGACAATCAAAGCAGAAAGCTGATGGGGATTGACAATAAAAACAAAAACTATAGGTTTATCTTTTTTGTTGAGCTTACTTAAAGGCTTAAAGATAACATATTTCTGAGAAATGTCTCTTATGGGGAGTTGGTCAACAAACTTCTTCACTAAATCAGGAGACTTGATATATCTTTCCCCCTTGAGAAAGTTTTCGATAAATTCTTTTCTGGCAAATTTTTCAATCTGCTCAGCGATCTTTTTGCCTGACCCAGACCGTTTATTGCCGGTCGACAGAAAGCAGGAAAAACCCTCTAAACCTCCTGGAAACTCCAGATACAGATTTCCAAATCCCAGACCAACACCTCCGCCAACACATCCATAAGTCTTTCTGTCAAATACAACTGTCTTCCCTTTTGCTGCCCGTGCAAGCAACCACATCACACAACCCCATCTGCCCTCTACAAACTGGTCAGCCATTTCAGGCTTCTTATCGCTCCACAGAATAGCCACAGGTTCATATTTAAGTTCTAATGCTTTCGCAATCTTACTCTTCATGTTCTTTGCCCTCCTGATTCTTCTCAATGTTATTTTGCAATAGATACTTCCAAATATGTCAAGTATCAGTAAACAAAATTAGTATAATTTTGTTCAGGGAGTGAGGGGAGTTAAGTTTGCAGGAGTTAAGAAATAGATTCAGGTAAGGCCAATCTGAATCGTGCACTCGTCAAAACTTGACCTACCAGACGTTATAAGATGCACTGTTGACTTCTTCATCAAACCCTACAGTTACAGTACTAGCACTAACACCTTCTCCCGCTCCCATAGTATTGAATCCAGACTCCATTTATACCATTTTTCAGGATATTTCAAGGTGTTTTTGTAAAAATTTAGGGCTGTACTAAGATTTAGTGCTATGTCTGAGTAACATAACGGACGTAGTCCTCTACTACATTAAACCTTATGCATGATTTTTAAAACAACAAAAATGCAAATAACGATACCTGCCACAACTAAAAATACATATAGCACCTTCTCTCACCTCCTTTTCTTAGCGAACCAGTTCTGATACCAAACAAAAAGGCCGAACTTACCAAAGGTTATCCTTCGGCAGTTCGGCCATCTTATTTATAAGACCCGATACTTTCTGGCCCCTTCTCACAAAGGGTTTGGTTTTTCGGGATTGCCTATTAACTAATTTACTAAATAAAACTACATTTGTCAATTTAAAGCTATTAATCAAATAAATAATATTCCAATTTTGAATAAGAAAGATTGGGATATTATCTTATTGATTTCCATTTGAAATGTTGTGTTATGGGGTAAGATTTAAAATTGAGAACTTCAGGAAGGATTAAGCCGAGACCAAAAATCTTGCAAGGCTTTGCTTTCTATGTGAAATCATAAGTCGAGATTAAATCTAACATGTCTGTAGTTGTGCCCAAGATATGAACTTTTCGTTCTTCGTTCATAGTAAATAAATATCCTGCGCTCTCATTGAATGCTGTTTTATTGGCACCCTTCATCACTTTTACTCATTTAGGAATATACTTTGAAATCACTTCTATTGCCCTCTCAACAGCACCTGTATTCTTCCTGTACAATTGCTGTGCCTTTGAGCCGATTTCTTTAGCCTTATTAGGCGACATGAGAAGCTCTTTTAATGTTGGACAGAGCATTTCTTCATTCACCTCAATAGCTGCACCTTCAGTGTAGAAATCTTTAATGATCGGAAAATTTTCCATGTGAGGGCCACATACTATAGGTTTTCCCCAGTATGCAGGTTCAAGGGGATTTTGGCCACCATAGCCCCTAAAGCTCTTGCCAATGATTGCAATATCAGCTATGCCATAGATTGCTGAGAGTTCGCCTATGCTGTCCAGTAGAATTATCACACCTCTAAACGTTCCAGGTTCAATGTTCAAAGTTCCAAGTTCAGAGCGCTTTATAAATGATATTCCTTTTGAAGTGAGCATATCTTCAACCTCTTTAAATCTTTCAGGATGCCTCGGCGCTATAATGAGATTAAAGTCTGGAATATCTTTTTTAAGCTCACTGTACACAGAGGTGATGAATTCCTCCTCTCCTTTATGCGTGCTGCCTGCCACGATAATAGGTCCTTTTATCTTTTCTGACCATTCTGGAATCTGTGAAGGAGGCTTTGTATCAAATTTAAAATTACCCAGGACCATAACCCTTTCACTCTCAACACCCATGCTCCTTATCCTCTCAGCATAAACCTCATCCTGCATACCAAAGATATCGACATGAGAAAGAGCTCTCTTCATAAAAAAAGAAATCCTTTTGTATCCCCTGAATGAATGTTCAGAAATTCTTCCATTGAGCACAACAACTGGAATTCCTTTCTTTTTAAATGCCCTGAATATATTAGGCCACAGTTCTGTCTCGATGACGATTAAAATCTCAGGCCTTACCCTTTTTATAACTGCATTCAGGATTAAAGGAATATCAAAGGGGAGATAGACAACTGCTGTACCTTTAGGTGCCCCTTTTCTTGCGACCTTCCTCCCTGTATCAGTGATTGTTGAAAGAATAATGCCTTTTGATGGATAACGTTCCTTAAGCTTTTTAAGCAAAGGAAGTGCTGCCATGACCTCTCCTACAGATACGGCATGAACCCAAATAACCGAGGACTGGGAAATAGGAAATGAGAATTGAAAAAAACCAAATTTTTCTTTAAGCCATCCCTTCCTATTTTTTCTTGGCCTTTTCAAATACTGGAAGGGAAATATAAAAATGAGAACAATAGTATATATAAAGCTGTAAAGGAGATACATATTTACAATAGCGATAAATCTACAGCCTGGACACTGAACTGCAGTTCATACAGTTTTCTATAAACACCGCCCCTCTCGATGAGTTCATCATGCGTTCCTGTCTCAACAATTCTTCCTTTATCAAGGACAACTATTTTTGTTGCACGTCTGATTGTAGAGAGTCTATGGGCAATCACAAAGGTGGTTCTGTTTTCCATGAGATTTCCGAGTGCCTTCTGCACCATCATCTCAGAGTGAGTATCCAGGGATGAGGTTGCTTCATCAAGTATGAGAATCGGAGGATTCTTCAGGATAGCACGTGCTATGGATATCCTCTGTCTTTCTCCACCAGAAAGCCTTACACCTCGCTCACCTATAACTGTTTCATATCTCTGAGGGAATTCCATAATAAATTCATGTGCGAAGGCCGACTTTGCAGCACTCACGATCTCATCTTCATCTGCATCAGGTTTGCCAAACACTATATTATTCCTCACTGTATCATTGAAAAGGATAATGTCCTGACTCACAACCCCTATCTGTCCTCTCAGAGATTTCAATGAGGCTGTTGATATATCAACACCATCTACATAAACAGCTCCTTTTGATGAGTCATGAAACCTTGGCAGGAGGTCAACCAATGTTGTCTTTCCTACTCCGCTTTTCCCAACAATAGCAACAATTTCGCCTTTCTTCACTTCGAGGTTTATATCTTTTAACGCCTCATGTCTCACACCCGGGTAGACAAAAGAGACATCTCTAAATTCTATAGTCTCTTTTACAGGTGGAATAATCACTTTACCGTCTTTCTCTCTTTCCTTATCTTCTATCTCGGATATCCTATCGAGTGAAGCCCGTGCCTGTTGTATCCCGTTGTTCACATTTGAAAGCCTCTTAGCTGGCGTGTACACCATGAATATTGCTGCTAAAAAAGAAAAGAATTCACCCGGAGTAAGTGTCCCTGTAACCACAAGTTTTCCACCATACCAGAGGACAAAGGCAATACCAAACCCTCCGACAACCTCCATCAACAATGAGGTGAATTCTATTAATCTTACTGATCTCATTGTCTCTCTATAGAAGTCATGGTTTTTATCTTTAAATTTACTGATAGTGTCACCTTCACGGTCAAATACCTTTATCATCTTGATACCGGTAAAACTCTCTGTAAGATACTCGGTTATTATTGATATTTTCTGCTGTGCCTTTATGCTCACATTTTTTAATCTTTTCCCGATCCTCCCTACACCATAGAATGCTGCAGGAAATACGGTGATTGCCATAAGGGCAAGATCCCATCTCCTGTAAAATGCAACACCCAGAAGTGCAACAACTGTCGCACTCTCAACAAATAGGTCCTTAATCGAATAGGCGAGAAGATTCTGCAACATACCTATATCATTTGTTACTCGTGAAAGGGTTGAACCTGTAGATTCCTTTTTATAATATCCCACAGGAAGATACATAAGATGTCCAAAAAGTCTATTCCTCATATCCCTGACAATCTTTGCCCCTATTGATCGCATGAGATATGACTGGAAAAAGAAGAATAATCCTCTCAGAAGATAGAGTATTAACACCGCAAGGGGCATAATAACCAGCAGTGTCTTGTTCTTTTCAAGGAAAATGCCATCAAGGGCAGGCTTTACAAGCCATGCGAGCCCGCCGTTAATTCCTGATACAATAAGACTCAGAATTCCTGCAAGGACAACCCTTCCCCAATAGGGTCTGACAAGTTTTAATAACCTCTTTAATGTTTCCACCCTGCCATCTCCATTATCATCTCCGCAACCCTATTCGAAGCACTTTTACCTGAGAACGGTTCCTTAATTAATCTATAATAGCTGAGCATCTCTTCTCTATGATGCACATCACACATAATTTTTCTAAGCTCTTTTATTATACTCTCCGGGCTTGCCCTGTGCTGTATGAGTTCAGGTACAACCTCTTTACCTGAAAGAAGATTGACCAGAGATATATACTTGACATCTATAATAAGCCTTCCGAGCAGATAAGAGAGAGGAGAAAGTTTGTATATCACCACCATCGGAACTTCAAGGAACGCAGCCTGCAAGGTAGCAGTTCCTGAGGCAACGACTGCCATATCAGATAGGGAAAGCACTTTAATTGCATTTTCTTTTTTAACAATCACCCCTTCATCTATAAGCCTGTCAAAGGAGGTTTGATATTTTTTGATATCGATATTAGGAGCAATCGGCATGACAAACTGATAATGAAAATCGGGAAACTCTGCTTTAAACTTCTTTACTACCTCAAGCATAACAGGTAAGAGTTTATGAAGTTCATGAGACCTGCTTCCTGGAAGAAGAGCAAGAACCTTGGATTCAGCATTCAACCCGAGCGATGTCTTCAAAACAATTTTATCCTGTGTCAAAACCTCGATTTCCTCAAGAACAGGATGTCCTACAAATTCGCACGGAACACCTGTGCCCTTATAAATTTCTTCCTCAAAAGGCAATATTACTGCAATCCGATCAGCTATCGCCGCAATTGTCTTCACCCTCCCTTTACGCCACGCCCAGACCTGTGGGCTTACATAGTAGAGGATTTTTACTCCCATCTTCTTCGCAACCTTTGCTACCTTGATATTAAAATCAGGATAGTCGATAAGGACAACAACTTTTGTAGAGAACTTTTTTATTGCATCAATAGTTCTTGAGAATGTTTCCTTGATAGCCTTGAGAGAAGAAATTGCCTCTGAAAGACCGAAGGCACCTGATATACCGGAGATGAGTTCCACACCTGCCTCATTCATCCTTTCACCACCCACCCCGATTATATGCACATCAGGATATTTTGTTTTCAGTGCTTTTGCAAGGAGAGATCCATACAATTCACCTGAACTTTCACCCGTAACAATCATAACCGTATCCATATCTTTAACTTAACCTTAATAGTGTAAAAGTTTTTCTCATTTTGAAAGGCAGATGTGCTGAAAAAGCTCTATCAGTAACACCCTATAGCCCTTGAGACTGGCCAGCCAGCCTTCATGGAAAATACATTTAAAAATGAACCTCCCTGTAGCAAGCTGCAGGGTATCCTAAAATAAATACAAAGGTTATTCGTCATTCCCCGACTTGATCGGGGAATCCAGAAAAATACTAATGACTGGATTGTCCGGTCAAGCCGGACAATGACAGAAATAAAAAACAAGGTAACCCTGTAGCAAGCTACAGGGAATTGCAAGTTAAATCTGCATTTATGTGTATCATAATAAAATCTTGTTGCTTTATAGAGATTTATCAGCATGTCTGCCTTACATTTTATGCAACTGGCAGTCTAAATAATGCAGTGTTTGTTTAAACCACATCCCTGATTATCTCTGCTATCTTTATTATTGCCGACTCTTCAAGCTCAGGATACATGGGCAATGAAAGGACTTCACTTGCAACCCTTTCAGCAACAGGGAAATCACCTTTCTTATACCATAAAAATTTCAAAGCTTCCTGCAGGTGGAGCGGTATGGGATAATAGACTACAGATGAAACCCCGTTCTCCTTCAGTCGTTTCTGGATTTCATCCCTTTTCTGGCTTATGATTGTATACTGGTGGTACACATGATATGCACCATTGTTTTCAACAGGACACTTTACCTTATCGGAAAGGAGCTCGTTATAGAGGGCTGCCTTCTGCCTTCTTTTTCTATTGTAATCATCTATGCGTTTCAGCTTCACAAGAAGAATACCCGCCTGTATTTCATCAAGCCTGCTGTTCACACCAATTCTCTCATGTACATATGCCCGCGCAGAACCGTGGTTTCTTAATTTTTTTATTGTATCAGCCATTACCGAATCATTGAGTATTATTGTCCCTCCATCTCCATATCCGCCAAGATTCTTACTAGGGTAAAAACTGAAACAACCTGTGTCTCCATAACTTCCAGCCTTTTTACCATTCAATTCAGCCCCAAAAGACTGGGCACAATCTTCGATCACCTTCAGGCCATACTTTTTTACGACACCAGATATTTTTTCCATATCAGCCATATGGCCGAAGAGGTGAACAGGCAGAATCGCCTTTGTCTTTTCTGTTATTTTTTCCTCTAACTGGGTCACGTCTATATTAAATGTGTCAGGGTCAACATCAACAAAAACAGGTTGAGCGCTAGTATAGAGAATTGCTTCAACAGTTGCAAAAAAAGTAAATGGTGTTGTGATAACCTCGTCTCCCTTTCCAATACCGAGTGCATCAAGTGAAAGGTGAAGAGCATCAGTACATGATGCAACACCTATTGCCTCACGGACACCATGGTAGTCTGCTACCTGTTTTTCAAATGCAGAGACATGTGGTCCAAGTATATACTGACTGCTTTCGAGTATCTTTGTAATAACTTCAAATATCTCTTCTTTAATCTCCTGAAATTGCTTCTTCAAATCAACCATAGGAATCATAGTCATCTCCTCCTCAGCGTTTCCCTCTCCCTTAATCTGTTTTTATCTGTTTTGTGATATCTAAAGCTATCTTAAGCGCATCCCTTCCTTCTGTGGCAGAGACCTTTGGTCTTTTCCTTTCCTTCACACAACTTATAAAATCTCTCAACTCCTCTTTTAGCGGTTCTTTATTCTCAGGTCTTATAGTATCAGATACTATCTCTTGCCCTCTTCTGAAATAGTGTTTTATCTCACAGTTCTGATAATCAAGGAACAAATAAGAGTCTTTCTGAAAAACCTTAAGCCTTCTCTGTTTTTCTGGCGACAGACGGCTTGCGGTAAAAAGGGCGATGCATCCATTTTCAAACTCAATCCATGCCTTTGCAACATCAATTTTATCAGTGAGAACTCTTGTCCCCACTGCTTTTATTTCTTTTACTGGTGAAGAAACAATGCTGAGGACTATATCTACATCATGTATCATAAGATCGAGTGTCACATCAACGTCAGTTCCCCTTCCAAGGAAAGGTGAGAGTCTTTCTGCCTCGATAAATCTCGGTTCTTTTACCATCTCTGAGGCAGCAAGCACAGCCGGATTGTAACGTTCAAGATGACCTACCTGAATAATACATCCACTTTTTTCTGACTCAATAATAAGTTCATCAGCTTCTTTGACACTTACTGTTATTGGCTTCTCTATAAGTATATCTTTTCCTGCTCTGATGCAATCGAGGGCAATACTATAGTGGGTTGTTGTAGGAGTTACTATACTCAGTGCGTCAACCTTGTTAAAAATATCTCTGTAGTCATAATACGCCTCACATCCATATTTTGCTGCAAATGAGTCGGCACGCTTTTCAACAGCATCAACAACAGCCACAAGCTCTGTGTTTTCAAGTTCAGAATAAATTCTTACATGATGCTGCCCTAAATAGCCAATCCCGATAACACCTACCCTGACAGGCAAATAACCTCCTTTGATTCAGTTAACAAAATTGGAATATATATAATAATCAAAAAAGCAGGGTGTAGTATTTGAGCGGTTTTGAATTCTGTCCGCCTCAGGCGGACAGAATTCACCTCGGAGTCTCCTGATCCCGATAGGTATCGGGGTCGGGGGACGAGAATGAGCGAAAATGCTATGCTCTGCCTAAGTACCATATGCTTGTAACTTAATTCGATTAAATAAATTTTTGAACAATGTCTGCATTATTCGGGTTAAAGGGAATTACTCACCCTTATTATCTCTTCAAGTTTTTTTGATGCCCTGCCTGAATCAATTGCATCTGCTGCCATGGCAAGAGCAGTCTTGAAATCTTCAGACTTTCCCGCTACTATAAGAGCAGCGGCTGAATTTATGAGAACTATATCTCGCCTCGGTCCTTTTTCACCGTTAAGAATAGCTCTGATTATCACTGCATTGTCTACTTTAGTCCCACCAAGTATAGATTCAATCTTATTTCTCATGATACCAAAATCTTCTGGCCTGATAGAGAAGTTCTCAACTTTTCCATCTTTAAACCTTGAAACTTTTGTGGCATCAGAAATGCTTATCTCATCAAGCCCATCGTTTCCGTAGATGACCAGTGCGTCAACTGAGCCAAGGTTTCCGAGAACCATTGCGAGTGTTTCTGTAAGCCCCTCTGCATATACTCCAACAATCTGCCTTTTTGCACCTGCAGGATTTGTGAGAGGACCGAGTATGTTGAATATCGTTCTTATGCCCATCTCTCTCCTCGGGCCTGTCGCATATTTCATTGCAGGGTGGAATAAAGGTGCAAAAAGAAAACCGAAACCTGTTTCAAAAAGGCATTTTTCCACTTTTTCAGGTGGTAAATCTATTTTTACACCAAGTGTCTCAAGAACGTCAGCACTTCCGCACTGGCTCGATACAGAACGGTTTCCATGCTTTGCAACAGGCACGCCCGCTGCAGAAACCACAATAGCTGCTGTTGTGGAGATATTAAATGAGTGTGACATATCACCACCAGTGCCACATGTGTCAAAGACTCCATCAGGTGACTTGATGCTCACTGCCTTTTTCCTCATGATCTTTGCGGCCCCTGTGATCTCTTCAACAGTCTCACCCTTAATCCTCAGCGCAGTAAGAAATGCACCAATCTGTGCATTAGTCGCCATTCCTTCCATTATCTCATTCATACATTCAGCCATTTCAGCCTCAGAGAGGTTAATACCGTCTACAAGAGAATGAATAACTTCTTTAATCATTTCGAACTCTGAGTTTTAAAAAATTTCTTAACAGGTCCTTGCCGACCTTTGTAAGTATAGACTCCGGATGAAACTGAACACCTTCGATGATAAACTCCTTATGTCTGACGCCCATTATCTCATTCATATCAGTCCATGCAGAAATTTCGAGGCAATCAGGAAGAGTTTCTCTCCTTATTACAAGTGAATGATATCTCGTCGCCTCGAATGGATTCGGAAGACCTTTGAATATGGTTTTCCCATCATGGAATATCAACGATGTCTTTCCATGCATGAGCCGCGGTGCCCTGATTATCTCACCTCCAAATGCAGCACCTATGGATTGGTGACCAAGACACACACCGAGTATAGGCATCTTATGAGCAAAATGTCTTATCAGCTCTACAGAAATTCCAGCCTCTTTTGGTGTGCACGGGCCGGGTGAGATAACAACCTTTTCCGGGTTCAATTGTTCTATCTCATGAATGGTAATCTTGTCATTCCTAAAAACTTTTATATCCTCACCAATTTCTCCGATGTACTGGACAAGGTTATAGGTAAATGAATCATAATTATCAATGATTAATAACATTTACTTTTTCACCATTAACTTAATTCTTTCTCTGCCATGTCAACTGCTCTCATCATCCCCATTGCTTTGTTCACTGTCTCGGTATACTCTCGATCAGGGATAGAGTCAGCCACTATGCCTGCACCTGCCTGAACATATACCTTATTGTCTTTTATCACAAGTGTCCTGATGGTAATGCAGGTATCCATATTTCCTGAATAACTCAAATATCCCACAGCACCTGCATACGGCCCCCTTCTCATTGGTTCGAGTTCCTCTATTATCTCCATCGCCCTCACTTTTGGAGCCCCTGTAACCGTGCCTGCAGGAAAACACGCCCTTAATACATCGAAGGCATCAAGTCCATCCTTGAGGGTGCCTTCAACATTTGAGACAAGGTGCATTACATGGCTATACTTTTCAACATTCATCATTTCTGTCACCTTTACAGAACCAATTTCTGCAACCCTTCCCACATCGTTTCTTCCAAGGTCAACAAGCATTATATGTTCTGCTATTTCTTTAGGATCTTTTTTAAGTTCTTCTTCTAAAACCGAATCCTCTTCTTCTGTCTCCCCTCTTTTTCGAGTTCCCGCAATCGGCCTCAGGATTACCTTTCTCCCTTCAAGTCTCACCAGTATCTCAGGGGATGAGCCCACAAGCTTTGCATCTCCTGTATCAATATAATACATATATGGTGAAGGATTAATTACACGTAATGCCCTGTATATGTCGAAGGGATTAACATATGTTTCACGTTCAAATCTCTGAGAGAGCACTACCTGAACAATATCTCCTGACATTATGTAATCCTTCCCTCTCAGCACTGCATTCTCAAATGACTCTTTTGTCACAAAGGATGAACCATACCCAAGATGTTCGAAATCTTTTGTTGAACGTTGAATGTCGAACATTGAACGATTCTTTTGACTTCTCATCTCTGACTGTCTCAATCTCTCAATTATATCTTCTATCTTTTCCTCAGCCTCTCTGTATGCATCTTCTGGAGATTTGTTCTTAACATGGGTATTCGAAACAACCTTTATTTTCCCCTTCAGATTGTCAAATATTACCACTGTGTCTGAGACCATAAAAAACATGTCAGGAAGTTCAAGCCCTGGCCTATGCTCATCAGGAATACTTTCAAAATATCTGACCATGTCATAGCCTATGTAGCCAACAAGACCACCATAAAATCTCGGCAATCCTAAAACACTCACCGGTTTGTATTGGATAATCTCTCTTTTTATAAACTCAAGCGGGTCTTCTGTTTCGAATATCTTTGTCTCTGTTGCATCATCTATTATCTCTATCTTATTCCCTCGACTCTTTATTACCCTTGAAGGTCTCGAACCGAGAAAGGAATATCTTGCCCACTTCTCACCACCGACTACGCTCTCAAGCAAAAATGAAGGAGTACCCCCGAGCTTCATCGCTGCTGACACAGGCGTGTCTGTATCAGCAAGGATTTCCTTATAGACAGGAATGAGATTCCCCTCTGACAAAAAAGATTTGAAACTCTCTCTATCCGGATGTATCATGTTGACAAAACTCGTCGTATTTATTAATTTATATCAATCAATCATTATAGCTCATTAATTAATGATAAGTTAAGAGATATGAGTGAAGAGTTTGTGTGCTGTTACCTTTTCACTCTTCACTTTTAAATATGCGGGTGTAGCTCAGCTGGTAGAGCACAACCTTGCCAAGGTTGGGGTCGCGGGTCCGAATCCCGTCGCCCGCTCCATGGCGGCGTACCCAAGTGGCTAAGGGAGAGGTCTGCAAAACCTTTATGCAGCGGTTCAAATCCGCTCGCCGCCTCCAAGAAGAACAGGTTCAATAACCGTAACGTCAAGCCCTCTATCCTTCACATATTCCTTTTCAAGCATCTCAATATAAAATCTGTCGAGACCACTGTTATTAATAAAGTCTTCCCTCAATGGAATATCTTTATCTTGGAGTATCCTCGGCAAAAGATGGTTAATATAGAATGACTCTTTTCTGAGATCCAAAAATACCTTTTTAAATAGCTTTTCAGTCACCCAACTGGCAATGCCCTTTTCAGCAAGTTCTCTTTCAATATCTTCTCTTATCTCGCTTCTCGCTTTTTTCGGGTCGAGGCCAGGAAAAAAGTTTCTTATCCTCTCTTTAAGGGCAGTGCGCATAAGACGATAGAGCTTCTCCTCATCCTTAATCATCTTCAGCTCTGCAACCACATCTCTCAATGATGCATCACCGGATGAGATTTTCTTTATACCTTTTAGTATTGCAGTAATCTTCCCTCTCCCATAACCTGTGATATATTTATTAATAATAAGTTCTCTTGCGAATACATCATCAAAGAGTCTCTCATTAAGTTTATCAAACTCTTTTTTATTGCCCAGAAGGCTCCGCAGAGAATCCTCGGTGAAGTCTACATTCTCCATAAATGCGATCTGATTCAACAATGTGAAGACATTATCATATCTATCAAAGTAGGTAACTATTGAACTAAACTCCTCCAGAAGAGTGAAATCATTATTCTTGCGAGCAAACTCATCACACGCTCTCACTGTATCAAGGAGTATCTGTTCAAAGCCTTTGTCACTCCGTGAATACGCAATCTGTTTTGCCTTTATCAATCTTATTATGTCTTCATCTATTATGTGTCTCCTCAGAGACCTGTCCTTAAAGAACAGGCCCTGAAGTATTGATCTTGTTTCTTTAAGATACTCGGGTTCTTCTATCTCCTGTATTCTTTTGCCCTTCAGAAGCAGTTCATCAAGGGTGTCAAAAAGGACACTCGGGATGTTGTTTCTTATGCCAAGTGTACGCAGCCTCCTGAGCCGCGCAAGATCTGCACGCTGAAATGTCTCTCGTGAAATCCCGCTGAGGAGTATATCTCTGTATTCATCAACAACAGGCTTGTTATCAGGATGCCGATACATGATATCAATCTTCATTCTCTCTTGCTGGTAGCGGTCGATTTCATACCTTGCAATTATATCCTCAATATAAAGTTCCTCATTTATTTCCAGTGATTTTTCATGAGAATAAAAATTGTGGAATGCCCTGTAAAATTCCTCGTTCCCTTTGTGGATAAATTTAAAGATAAATACTGTTGAATCCTGTTCCTTTAATTCTGCGATAAAACCGTCGAGAAGTTCTGTATCCACGTCTTGAGCTATATAATCAGTCCTCTTTAAAAACTTTCCAACAGCCCTGAGTATCTGTTTCTGCCTTCTCTTATACTCACCACTATAATCAGATGAGATAAAAAAATAATAATTCTTTACCGCATGTCCCTGGAGAAAAAGGCGATAGTAAGACGCCCTGCCTTCTGTATCATTCGTATACATGACCTTTTCATTATCATCGGAAAATGCCCCAAACATGACAAGCCTGTTTGCAATATCTCTTTTCATTAAGTCCTTTATGGGTTTTTCTACACCGAACATGTACTCACAGAAGCTTCCACCGGTTCCTTTATAATGGGCACCCTCGCCTGTTATTACGAATTCATTGCCCTTTGAGAAAAATCGCACACTTAAAGGGCTCTCCTCATAGAAATAGGTATTATATTCGCTGACTCCACCGACAAAGGCAAAATACTCGATAGGACCAATACTCCCATGAAATCTGAGGTCTCGTATCATGGAAAAAATATAACACAGTGGCAGTAAAATATTCTATCGTTAGTATCATGAGTAGGAAAGGTTGGTGAAGATTTTATACGACACTTCAAAGTGAACTTTCCACGTATATTGCCGAAAAACACTATTTTCGCTATGATATATTCATGAAGGTTCTCCTTGTTTTTCTTTTGCTCATCTTTGTTGCTTGTTCAACTGGTTATAGTGAAGAGATCGATGGCAAGGCATATCTAAAGAAAGGCAAAAATGAACTAGAAATTAAAAAATATGAAGATGCCATATCCAGTTTAACTGCTGCGGAAAAAGGATATCCCCTATTAGGTGATTATGCGTTATTCTGGCTCTCTGATGCGTATCACGAAACTGGAAACCATGCGGGATCCCTGAAGACCATTCGGACTCTCTTCCACAAATATCCACAATCACCTCTCAGAAAAAAGGCACGTATTCACGAGATTAAAGAAGCTGAAGAAGTCAGTGAAGAAACCATTCAGCAGTTGTTTACATCCTATGTAAAGGACTACTCTGACGATACTGAGATTAAGTATATGTATGCGCAATGGCTCAAGAAAAAGGGCACCACAGACAGAGCAAAATCGCTCTTTAAGGAAATTTATATTGGCGCAGGATCCTTTTCTGACATGGCGTATAGTGAATTGGTCTCATCTGATATGAGTGCAGAAGACCTTATCGAACGGGCATCAAACCTTATGAAGATAATGGAATTCAAAAAGGCTGAATCTTCTCTGAGGTCTGCAATGAGTAAGGATGATGGGAGACTGAAAAATGAAATTCTAAAAGGCATCGGCCTTTCACTTTTCAGACAGAAAAAATATCGTGAAGCTGCAGAAATTTATGAAAAGGCCAATGAAAAATACTGGAAGGTGCGATCGCTCTACCGCGCAGGAGAAAAAGAAGCATTCGATTCCGCATTGAGCGAACTCCTCACAATAGAGGACAAAAGAGCTGGTCCCATCCTTGTGACAGTTGCTGCTGATATGAGAAGGGACGGAAAAATTGATGAGGCTATAAGAACATATCAGGGTGTTATCGAACTCTTTCCTTCAGAGACTGAAAATGCCTTATGGGGAATTGGATGGACTTACTTCCTCACAGGAGAATATAAGAAAGCGACCGATGTTTTTACAAAACTCTACAACAGTTCAAATGACACAAGATATCTCTACTGGAAAGCACGCAGCCTTGAGGCAGCTGGCGAGGATAGCCTCGCTCTTTATAGTACACTGATGAAAAAAAATCACGACTTCTACAGCATCATGTCTTATGTGAAGACAAAAGGATCTCTCGAGCAGTCCAGTACCAATGAAATCCGGAAATCTTTTGGGTCTTCAAATACGGCAAAAGCACCTTCTTCTCCATCAAATAAATCTGACCGTGTTGAAGCACTCTTTGACCTTGGCTTACTCAGAGAGGCTCGGTTAGAGTTGATTTATATTTCAAGAACTCACAACTCAATAGAGGACATTGTCTATATTGGCTCAAAATTTCAAGAGCTCGACGAATATAAAAACATGGTAAATCTCGCTATAAAGTTGCCCTATACAGAAAAACTGCATCATCTTTTGTACCCGCTCGCATATTGGGATAGTGTCGAAGGTTTTTCAATAAAATACAGCATAGACCCTCTTTTAGTCCTTTCTGTTGCAAGAGAAGAGAGCAGATTTGACACAAAAGCCAGGTCCCCTGCAGGAGCTCTCGGCCTCATGCAACTCATGCCCCGAACAGCGTATCAATTCAGCAGTAAGTTAAAACTGGGGATACACACTACTCAGCAGATATACGATACAAAAAATAATCTCCATATTGGCATTTTTTATCTGAGCAACCTCATTAATGAGTTCGGTTCTTATTCATATGCACTTGCTGCATATAACGCAGGAGAAGAAGCCGTGAAAAAATGGATGCAGAAGGGAAACTATAAATCCATAGATGAATTTATTGAAGATATTCCCTACAATGAAACAAAAAACTATGTGAAGAGAGTGATTACCACATTTTTTGAATATAAACGTGCTTTTCAATAGACAACCACGTGATTAAAAATTTCCTGTAAACCAGTAGACTTTAACTCGAATCTTCTGTTATCGTAGGTACGATGGTTTTTATGAAGACCCTCTTTGACGATAACCAATATAGGGAACAATCTACAGAAATAAAAAAGGAGGTTACATCTTTGGATAAACTTAAAAATCTTGAAGAAAAAATCGCCACCGCAATCGAGAGGGTCAAGTCCCTTAAGGAAGAAAAGGTTTTACTGGAGAGGAGAATAAAGGAACTCGAGGGGTTACTGAATGAAAAAAATCTGGAGTTCGAACAGCTTAATTCAGAAAAGAATACAATAAAAACCCAGATCGAGGGTCTCCTTAATGAGATCGAGACACTTGAAGTAGAGTAATGGCATGGGAAGCGTCGAGGTCTATATCTTAGGCCAGAAATATACGATAAAGGGTGATGCCCCTGAAGAGCATATTATTAGGCTTGCGTCATATGTTGATGAAAAGCTCAAGGAAGTCCATAATTCCTCACCCAACATCACACCGGTGAAAGCATCAATCCTCGCTGCACTAAACATTGCTGATGAGCTTTTCAAGTTGAAAAACGAGCAGGAAGAACTCACAAACTATATAGAAGAAAAGACGAAAACACTGACTGCATTATTTGACTAAATTTCATTTTTTCTTGCGATAGTCAGGATTTGATAGCGCGGATCCGCCAGATTCTGCTTCAATGAATGCTTCTACATATTAGTGTGTATATAACATCCTTACCGATACATAATGCCGATACATAATGATTTCCAAATGAAGTCAATAATTTTTAAAGGTTGCTTTACAAGTGCAAGTTCTGGTATACGGCAGAAATCAGCACTGGCTATCAGCCGTCCAATGGAGTGGCTTAATAGTATTTTTTAAAAATTTCATTCAAATATTCAATAATATTTACTCGTATAGGCATAATATAAATATTTGATTTATAAGCCGTAATTATTTCGACAGCCTTTCTTGCAAAATTGACATTCCATTCCATAGCTGGAACAAAATTGGATGGGAAGAAGACATTATTTTTGCTTTCCCAATAGTTTTTTACTGTCTCATTTAATACAGGGGTGATTCCCCAAAATATTTCATAATCCTTTAGTAAATCTAAATATATTTCTAAAAGTTTTATATCAAAGAAAGGTTGTGTGAAAAACCCGTCTGCTCCTGCAATTCTTTTATCTTCTATGTAATCCAATTCTTTGCGGAAACTTTGTCTATATTGATCAAGACCAGCATATACTTTAATATCCGGTGCCTCTTTTTTGAATATTCGGATTAATTCAAGACAAGAATTCCTATATACTTTCTTAGACATGTCTTGTGGTTTATCTCCTGTGATGATAAGTACCGAATTAATATTATTTTGTTTAAAAAATGATATCAATTTAAAAGGTTCCCTTAAATTAAAGTCTATTGCGCGTAGGTGTGGAATAACTGTGGAAAAATATTTTTTGGCAATTTTTGCAGCATCCCAGCTACGGATATCAAACCGTAGCAAATCGGGAATATTTAATATGTTGATGTCAGGGAAATTATTTCTTATCGTTACGATATCCTTTTCAAATTGTTCGATTGTGCGTGGTACAATTTCTATTGATATATTTTTCATATCTTTTTTTTATATGCTAACGAGTCTGTTGTTATGCTTTACTTTATTCTCTTTTTCCAATAATCAGGTTCCCTGTTCAATTGCATAATTGCAATTACTACGATTTCTTCTTCAACAATTTGATAAATTACGCCATAAGGGAACCGGTTGGTTAAGCATCTTCTCGTATTTTCTGAAAATTTAGACCATGCTACAGGAAAATGAATTATCCGCTGAATAGTTGAGAAGATTTCTTTTGAGAATTCCAAGCCAAGCCCAGATTGGCATTCTTCAAAATAATGTATCGCTTTAAACAGTTCTTTCTTTGCTTCGGGATGGAAGGAGTATTTCATCTATAA
>Ga0315284_10003606_pt1 | contig 22028 bp, 18 predicted proteins | sample YL17G09_16_MG_FD_203696 | JGI IMG/M metagenome (GOLD analysis project Ga0315284, IMG submission 203696) | Sediment microbial communities from Yellowstone Lake, YNP, Wyoming, USA - YL17G09_16 | ecosystem: Environmental > Aquatic > Freshwater > Lake > Sediment | place: USA: Wyoming | collected... | reverse complement strand
ATATAAAGGCACACCTATATACCAGCAGTTTCCCGGCTTCTACATAACAGACAAAGATACTGGAGAACTCATGCCCCAGTTCCTTCATCTATGGATGATTTGGATAGCGATATTTTATTCCATCCTGGGATTGAAGTTGTCTCTTTACGTGACTCCTTTTTTCGCTTTGCTGTCGGTTTTGTCTGTATACCTGTTCACTAAAGATTTGTTCGATGGGAAAACCGCTTTGATAGCGTCCCTCCTATTGTCTCTGAACTATGCGGAGATATGGTATGCGAGATACCCTACTGCGGAAATATTTACTCAGTTTCTTTTCTTTTCCGGTCTCTACTTATTTAATTTGGCCGTCAAACACAGGGAAAAGATGTTTAGTCTGATAGCGGCTCTTGCGTTAGGTCAGACCTTTCTGGCAAGGGTTGATATGATCCTTATCGTGTTTCCACTGGCGTTTTATTACCTGTTCTTCCTTTTCAAGCATAGGAAATTCAGCTCCGTAGAAAAATGGTTTATCTTTCCTTTCCTCCTGGTCCTGACCTACGCTTTGTTGCATTGGCGTATTTTCGCGCCATTCTATACTGCATATTTCTTTCAAGGATTTGAAGTGTTGATCGCCGGTGTTGCCGTTTTTTCTTTTATCCTCATCACTTTTTTGGTTTTATACACAGATACCCCCCGCCGGATTATGAAGCGGATAGGCTGGAATAAGGAAAAGCTTAAAGTCTTTTCTTCCCTTTTTCTGATATTGATTTGCGTTTATTCTTATTATCTGAGGCCTGCAGGAGACATAACAAGCGATTCCTACAACTTTGTGAAGTTGGGATGGTATCTGCCGGGAATAGGGCTGGCGTTGGCGATTATAGGCCTTGTGCTGATCATAAACCTTAGAGAAGACTCCGGAGTTATGCTATTCGTGTGTATGCTTCTTCTTTTCGCTACCTTTTTTATCTATGCCTCACAGATATCTCCCGACCATCCCTGGTGGGTTAGGAGGTTCGTCCCGGTCGTGATACCCTCTCTTATAATCGTTTCCTCTTTTTTCCTTGTGTGGCTTTCAAGGATTAGATATAAGATAGCTTATAAAAACTCCTTCTTTCTTTTATCCGCGATGCTGCTTTTTTTGCTGGTTGCAGGTAACGTCGGTATGACTCGTGTTTTGTTTGATTATGTTGAATATCAGGGTAGCATCTATACAGTTAATGAATTTGCAGGTAAAATAGGGGATGGTGCGGTCGTTTTTATTGGCGGCAACCGAATTCTTAACGAGACTTTTGCTGTTCCGCTTTATTACCTATATGGGAAGAATATAAATCCAGTGGCCAATTTTTCCGAGCCTGGACTGGTCGACAGGATACTGTCTGATTATGGGAAAGAGAAGGTTGCGTTGATAAGCGACGAGAGGATTACTTATCCGGGTCTTTACGAATCTTCAAGCGGCGTCCTGGTCATTTCCAAGATGGTGGACGTTTATGACCAGCCTTTTAGCCACAAGGGTTACGCCAATTCAACATATTACATATACCGTAACCAGCCTACTGGCTAGCTGACTGTCCTATTTATTTTTGTCCTGCTTAATCTTATCTGTCAAGGTGCAAGAATGGGTTATTCTCTGAAGATCTTTGTCAGTCTCTTCATCGCGTACGCTTTTTTTACCAATTTTTATCTGACTACCAATGACAACCCGCGGTTCAGCCTGACCGCTGCAATAGCCGAGGAGCACCGTTTCATGATAGACTCGTTTTACAACAGATCGTTTGGGCAGCTGTCCTGGGATCCGAATGACTTGACGCTTCACCGCACCTGGTGGAATAACGTTGACTATACCGTGTTCAATGGGCACGTTTATTCGGACAAGGCTCCGATGGGTTCTTTCCTTGCCGTGCCTTTCTATTTCGTCGCAAGGCTTTTGACTTCGGATCCAGGGGTTCTTGAGTTCATTTGTTCCCTGTTCGTCTCCGGGCTGCTCACTGCCTTGACCGGTGTATTTATTTACCGTATAGGCGGGTATCTCACTGATGACGAGGGTTTGAGGGTGATTGTTGCGCTTTCTTACGGTCTGGGGTCGATGGCTTTTTCTTATGCGACTGTTTTTTTCCCTCACAACATTTCGGCTTTCTTCGTCTTCGGCTGTTTTTTCGTCCTGTTTCTCGTAAAGCGTAAGAGGCTTTCCGATAATTACATATTTCTCGCCGGTTTCCTTGCCGCGTCGGCGGCTTTAAGCGACTATTATATGCTGCTCGTCGGCTTTTGCCTCTTGGTCTACTGCTTCAGCTTTGCCCGCGGGTCGGTGGCGAAATTCATGATCCCCTTCGTTCTGACACTTTTGCTGCTTCCTCTATATCATTATGCTCTCTTCGGTAACCCTCTGGTTTTCCCCCTGAACTATCATGCGACCTTCAATCAGGAGCACAGCCAGGGTTTTTACGGAGTCCTGGAGCCTAACTTGGATGTCGCTGTCAGGCTGCTTTTCAGCCCTTACAAGAGCGTTTTTTTCTTCAACCCTCTGTTGATACTCTCGGTTATACTGTTTCCCCGGTTTTATAGAGCCCACAGATTAGAGGCCTTGGTCGTTGCTTCGGTTTCCATACTGCTTTTCGTCTTTAACGACATGTATTACGCATGGGACGGCGGATCATGCGTGGGGCCGAGGCATCTTTGCGCTCTGATTCCTTTCATGCTTCTTCCTTTGTTCTCCCTGCGCAGGAAGGGGTTTGAGCAGAACTTATTGATTTTTTTCTTCATCCTGGGCCTGGCTATCAATTTCATATATGTCAATTCGCGGATGCATGTTCTGCCGCTCGATCTCGGTCCGTTCGTCGTTGACGTGCCGATCATTCCAATGGCTTCTAATGCCTTGAATCAGGCATTCCTGCATTACGGCGTCGCCTTGTCTTTTACGACCGGCATCGTTATAGCCTTTTTCCTTTACGTTTTGTGGTCTAAGGAGCTTGCCGGCTTCTTCAAGAGATTCCCTTTTATGCCCAAAAGGGATTAATCTGTTCAAATCTTAGTTATTCATTATGTTCCGGGATTTTTTGAAACGCATGAAAGGTTTAAGTGATCTAGACATCGTATTTTCGGTCCTGAGGCTTTCTGTTCTGTTTTTGGCGGTAGGTTTTACTATTTATTTTCTCCTTCATTCCATGTCTGCGGTGTTTTTTCCTTTTGATTTGGATTACGGCGAAGGCATGCAGCTTCACATGTCTTACATGCTCGGTAAAGGATCCAGCCTGTACAGGAACTTAAGCTCCTATCCTTACCTGGCCTATGTTCATCCTCCGGTGTATCCTCTGCTTTCGGCGTCGCTAATCTCGGTGACTGGGAAGTCTTTTCTAGCAGGGCGGCTTATATCGTTTACTGCGTCGCTTCTGACCGGTTTATTGATCTTTTTAGTAGTCTGCAAAGAGACCGGGAACCGCCTTGCCGGGATATTATCTGCGCTCTTCTTTTTTTCGTCTCCTTACGTCATGTCGTGGTCGCCCCTTTTCAGGGTCGATATGTTGGCGGTTTTTTTGAGCCTGCTTGGAACTTACATTTTTGTTCTCTACGGGAAAAGCAATAAAGCATACCTTTCCATACCTGTTTTCCTTTTAGCGGTCTATAGCAAGCAGTCAGCATTCGTTGCGCCCTTGGCGGTTTGCCTCTGCCTTCTTTATAAAGATCCCAAGAAAAGCCTCCGCTATGCGCTTGTTTTTGGAATATCTTTCGTCGCAATATTCATCGCTCTGGATCATGTCACCGGCGGGGAGTTCTACCGGAATTTGGTCCTTTATAACGAGTTATCCTACAGCATCCCGCACGCGCTGCAGCTCATTTACGCCTTCATTCTGCTGCATGCGGTCTTACTGTTTTTTGCAGCCGCTCATCTAAAGAAGTCCGCAGCTACCGTGTGGCCGATTTATTTTTTTGTTTCCATAGCTTCCTCTTTTGCCATGTTAGGAAGGACCGGTTCCACGATAAACTATTTTCTGGAGCCGATAGCCCTTTTGTCTGTTTTCGCAGGCTTTTTCCTTCACAGGTCTGGTCTGCTACGCCTTACCGGCGGGACCTGTCTCAAGACGGTCTTGTTTGCGGTCTTGGCCGTCGTGCAGTTTTCCCTGTTCGCGCTGGCTATTTCAGAGCCTCAGCTATTCTTTTTGGTGCCCACCCAGAACGAGTCTGCAGAAAGCCGGATGTACGGTATCTTGCGGGGGGCGGATGGTCCCGTATTGTCCGAGGTCGCGGGGTTTTCGGTATTGAAAGACGATGACGCCTTGATCGACTCGTATATGATGTATGAGCTGGAGAAGAAAGGCTTATGGAATCATTCAAGGCTAGTCAGGGATTGCTATGCAAAGAAGTTTTCCTTGATCGTGCTGGTCTACTATAATCGTCTTGATGAATTCAGGGACCTGATGGAATGCGTTGATCGTAACTACCGGCAAATCGATAGGATAAAATATTTCGAGAGCGGTTATCCTTTTTATGTCTATGAGCGGGCTGGTTGATTATTTGCAGTATTCCACTTCGGGGTTTTCTATCCTGAGCTTTCCGCTCGACTCGCTGGAGACCTTGATGGGGACGGAGCATTTGTCCTGTATGAGAATGCAGCCTAAGCAGATGCATTCTTTTGCCGTCTGCGTAAACTGGTCTGATATCTTCGGATTGGTGTTTTCATCAGTCAGGGCGGTTTTGCCGTAAAAGCTTTTGTTCGAGTACTCGTTTGCCTGGTCTGAGCCTACGTCTATGTTGAGGTTTTGTATTTGTGTATTGTAAGAGACTGCCCATCCGTCAAGTCTGGGTGTGATGTATGCATCTATCGTGTAGAAATCGGCTTGCAGGCTTATCTCTCTGGTGCATTGCGTGCATTCTCTTATGTCGTATCCTTGTGAAGCGTTCATGCTGTCTATGTTGCAGAGTGTTTCGTTGTTTGATGCGTTAATAATCCTAAAGTTTATTTCGCTGCCGTCCGGGCTCGTCGAGTTGGCATAGAATTCTTCCCAGCACCTGATGTTGTCGTAGTCTAGTTTTACGGATGTTATGTTTGCATACACGAACTGTTCGCGTGGCGCGATCTGCATTTCTATCGTGCCTTTTTCCCCGATGTCTGACGGATTTCCTTTAGAGGTTTTGCCGCCGTTGGCGCTGATTTTTCCGTTTCCTGACTTGTAGTTATAGCTTATCATCACTCTTCCGCCAGCCCCTCCCCCGCCTCCCCCGTCTCCAGAGCCCGTGGTTCCCATTCTCTGCTGGTCGTCTCCCCCGTTTCCCCCATTTGCGTTTATCTGCCCGTTTAGCGCGAGTCTTTCCGTTTCTATCCAGATGCTTCCTCCACTTCCGCCTCCCCCTCCTCCGGTGCCGTCGTTCTCGGCTGAAGGGCTTCCCTTCTTCCCGTTAGCAGAGATGTAGCCGTTGATTATCACTTCTTTTGCGTTGATCTTAACCGCGCCCCCTCCGTAGGCTCCTAAACCGTAAAGGTCGCTGCCGGCTTTGCCGGATGCGCCGCCCCCGTTACCTCCCATAGAGCCCAGATTCGTCGGCGCCCTCTCGGATCCGTAATCAAGGCCTCCTCTTCCGCCTTTTTGACTTATGTCGTCAGCTCCGGGTGCTCCTTTCCCGCCGTAGCCCCCTCCCCCTCCTCCGGAGCCGTAGTCTCCGAAGTCTGATACTCCTGTGCTTGTCCCGTATCCCCCGGCTCCTTGCATTTCGTTGCCTTTTCCGTCGACGTTTATCCCGGAACCTGCATCGATTTCCAGGGTTCCTCTTACGTTTAGTTCCAGTTTCTGCCCGATGTCGATTGTTATCATCCCCCCTTTCTCTATGTGTATGTCGTCAAAGGTTTGGCTTCCTTTTAACACCATGACCGATTTGACGTCCAATTTGCTTGTCTTGATTATTGCATAGCCTTCGTCTTGGTTGAAGTTGATCGAATAGGAAGAACCTACCTTTTTGTCGTCATGGAAGTTGTCAGTCCATTGTTTTTCCGGGTCTGTCGATAATTCCAGTTTTGTCCTTGATACTTTATATCCTTGCGGTATCGTTATCTTGGCCTCTGTGTTGTAGTCTCCTTTTTCAGGGAATGTTATGTTTTTCTGCGTCGTTCCGTCGGCGAATTCTTTGAGAACGGTGCATGAGGGGTTTATGGTGGTTATGACGGCCGGCTTACATCCTATGGAGAGCGGGTCTTCTTTTAGAAGGATTTCCAAGACAGGCATTGACAGCAGCGTTAATATAAAGAGTATTAGGGGGTATTTCAACATCCTTTCTATCCTGTCTTTTTCCTGTAGGTCTTGCTCTCTTGAGCGTTTCAGGTATAGGAGGAATGTTATCAATAGAAAGAGTAGTGCGAATGGGATCCAGGAGAGTTCTAGTATGATGCAGAACAGGCTGTCCATAATATGTATTTATTATGGACAAGAATAAGTACTTATTTCTTGCCTATCAGTTCTTTCAGGATGTCCGGGTGGAGCGTGTTTTCGTATTTTACTATGTCAATTATGGGGTAGGCCTTCATCTGGCATCCGTTAAGCTTTGCCAGGAATTCTTCCATGCCTTGGTGGTATTTCTTTTCGGGTACGATCACGTTTATGAGTATTTTGCCGTCGAATGTCCTGTATACCTTTCTTGCTTCCTCGATTTCTGCAATTTTTTTAGCCATCTCCTTTGATTCAGAGGGCGGCGCATCGATTATGACGTATCCTATCTGCAGTCCTAGTTCGTGTGGGTGCAGTATTGCCGAGAATTTTTTTATGACGCCTTTTGAAAGCAGTCTTTCCGCCCTTGTGAATATGGTCGTGTGCGGGACTCCGAGAATCTTTCCCATCTTTCGGAAGCTCATTCTTGCGTCTTCTTGGAGGTATTTTATTATCTCAAGGTCTAATTCGTCTATCTTCATGTTTATTCACCCGATATTTTAAATAAAAGATAATTACTTTAATATATTGGTAAACAATATATAAAAATTAAACTAAAAACTAGTTATATATTTATACAGATTTTGGGTATATATATGGCTTTCAGAGCCCTGAATACGTGATTTATACGGACTTTCCCTCTCTCAGGGATGAAAGGTCGCCTATATACAAATTCCGTATATCGTTTAATCCCAGGTTCAAAGCTACGACCCTGTCCAAACCAAGGCCCCATGCAAGGACCGGGCAGTCGAACCCCAGGAGGGGTTTCACCACTTCAGGCCGAAATATTCCGGCACCGCCCAGCTCCACCCAGGCATTCTTCTCTTCAAGGAATACCTCCGGCTCAACGCTCATCTCCGTATACGGGAAATACCCCGGCCGGAACCTGACCTTACAGCCCATACGGTCATAGAATTCCTTTAGTATGCCCAGGAGGTTTCTGAAGTTTGCATTCTCGTCAACCACAATCCCCTCAACCTGGTAGAACTCGGGCAGGTGTTTATAGTCTACGGCTTCGTTCCTGAAGGTCTTGCCTATACAGAAGACTTTAGCCGGAAGGTCTTGCCTTTTAAGGGTTGAGAGGTAACGGCAGGTGACTGCGGTCGTATGAGTCCTGAGAATCGGCTTACGTGCGACTTCCTCACTCCATTTGTACCCCCAGCCAGTAGAGCCGGTTGTCCAGCCGTTCTCATGCGTCTCCTTGACGTTCTTTTTGTATTTATCGTAATCCGGTATGTCTATCCTTTTAGGGGTTTTCAGATAGAAAGTATCATGCATGTCCCTTGCAGGATGGTCCTGGGGCTGGAACAATGCGTCAAAGTTCCAGAAGGCGCTCTGGATTATGGGGCCGCGTATCTCTTTGAAACCCATTTCACAGAACATGTCCCGTATTTCCGCGATCAGTCTCTGCAGCGGGTGTCTTTTGGCCGGGTACTCTGGTTTAATGTATACTCCCGCGTCATAGGGCCTGAATTTCTTGCCCTTCCACTCGCCCGAGACCAGCATCTCAGGCGTGAGCTGCGACAACGCCGTCGTTGTGATAGTTTTACCTGTTTTGATGCCTTCTTCTGTCGGGATAAGCCAGATGCTTCTTTTCTCAAGGGTCTTTACGACTTCCTTCCGCTTCTTGAGAAGCTCCAAACCCTCTTTTTGGCTTGGGTCTAGTTCGTAGGACTTCATCATGCCTTTTTCTTTAAGGGTTTTAAGAAGTCTTTCGTCAGCGGTTTCATTCCTGTCAAGTATCTTAATCAAACCTTTCTCCAGTCTTGCTTGTTTCTTTTTGTTAAGCCATCCCAGGGCAATATTGATCTCTGATTCGCTGAATTTTTTACGCAGATCAGCGAGACTTGCTTCCCCCAAAACAGCGTTTATGAGCCTTCTCTCAGGTAATCCCTCGGTCGCATACAAAACCCCTTCTTTGTCTAATGTTATCTCTTCGAATATCTTTTCTTCTATCTTGATCAGGCTCTTGGTGCAAAGCCATGAAGAAGCCCTCATGACTGCGTCCACGGGAATGTCTGCTTTCTTTGCTATGTCCTCGGGAGTCGACCTCTCTTTAAGCTCTTTGAGGATGCTTGCCTCGTGGGGATGTAATTCGTAATCCATCGTTAAGGATGATTCGTTTATTATTTAATACTATATCATTTTTAATTGAATAACTGGGTTTTATGGAAAGAGATAAAAGAAAGAACGTCAAGTTCTACAGCATAAAAGACGAGATAAGAATCCTTGGATTGGACGACGCACACTTCGATCTGCGTAAGGATTCTAAAGCGATGATAGTCGGCGTCGTTTTCCGGGGAGGCAGTTACATGGACGGCGTTCTGAGAACCGACGTCACGGTCGACGGCACCGACGCGACGGAAAAATTGATATCCCTGGTAAAGAAGAGCAAGTTCAAGGACATACGGGTCGTGATGCTCGACGGCCTCGGTTTTGCTGGATTCAACCTCGTCGACCTGGAAAAGTTTTTCGAGGAAACAGGCCTTCCCGTCATAGCAGTAGTGAGAGACATGCCTGATTTCAAGTCGATAGAGGCGGCGCTGGAAAACCTCGGGAACAAAGAATATTATCTAAGCTGCATAAATAAGGCAGGCAAACCAAACCGCGTGGAGACGCAGCCCGGGAAATACATTTACATACAATACAACGGCATATCCTTTACCGATGCGAGAAGGATCGTCCAGCTCTCGTCGACAAGAAGCCTTATTCCGGAGCCTCTTCGCGTCGCGCACCTGATAGCATCGGGCATAATCTTGGGAGAATCAAGGGGCAATGCGTGACCTCATGCTTGTTTCTTCCTTATCCTGTTCGCGGCTTTCCTGAACAAGCCCGTCAATGTAAAGGCTTCGCGGCCCGATATGAACGCTCTACCGATAAGCTGCCTGAAAGTCTTCTTCGCGATCCTTAACTCATAGTCGTTGTGGTAAACGCAGCCGGCGAGGCCGTCGAATTTTTCCAGAAGCACGTCTTTTTCTATTTTATTTAATTTGCGCAGTTTGCGCAGGCTGTGTATGTCTTTTCTTATCTTTGCCTTGGACAATTCATAGAGGATTACCGCAACCGAGTGCGATAGGTTCAGCGTAGGATACTCCCGGCTTGCGGGGATAGTTACGATCAAGTCGCAGAGTCCTATTTCCTCGTTCGAGAGGCCGTGGTCTTCCCTGCCGAAGACGAGGGCGATTTTTCCGTCTGTGTCTAGAGCGCCGGATAGATTTTCCGGAAATATCGGTGTCCTCCTGGCGTTTGAGTCGGTCGCAAGTACGGCCGTCGTCGCCACGAGAAAATCATAGTCCTGCCGTAGTTTTACGAAATCGTCGACGATGGCCGCATTCTCGAGGATGTCTTTCGCATGCATCGCCATAGCTCTTCCGTCTTTTGATATCTCGGCCGGGTTTACCAGTACCAGTCTGGAAAAGCCGAAATTCTTCATAAGCCTTGCCACGCTGCCTATGTTCCCGTCGTACTTCGGCTCGACCAGGACTATAGAGAACTCGGCCATTGCTAATATATTGGTTTTAACGTATATGTGAGAATTACTTAATACTAAACAGATAATTAGTTTCGTAAGATGCAACTGATCGGAACCATATCCGGAGAGGTAAGTCCGACAAACTTCAACGTGCTCCTGTCGGGCGCGAGCGTCGGCAAAGGAAGCTATGTCAAGATAAACCACGACGACTACGGCTGGGTTCTTGCGAAGATCAGCGACATAAGGAGGTCTCTATCCAACGCAGGCGAGGAAGTGATCTCTGCCAAGGCCTTTACCATCGGCTATAAGCAGGACGGGGTCGTCAGGATGCCCAAGACGCCTTTCAAGCCGATGGACCGCGTATATATGGCCGACGGCGAGCTTATTACGAACGTCATAGGCCTGCGCAGGACCAAGGTCGGCAACATCTACCTGGGAAGCCTTGACGGCTGCGGGATACCCGTCTATGTAGACCTGAACAAGACCATAAGAAAGCACGTCTCCGTTCTTGCCATGACCGGCGCCGGGAAAAGCTACACCGTGTGCGTGATACTGGAAGAGCTTTTGAAGAATGACATACCCATCGTGATAATAGACCCGCACAGGGAATACCCAAGCCTCAAGGTTGAGAATGATGACTACGACAACATGATGGCGTACGCAGTGAAGCCCGCATCATACGCTTCAAAGATAACCGAATACACGACCAATCCCTTGACCAATCCTGACGCAAAGAAGCTCTGCCTGAAGCTACGGTTCAATGTGGACGAGCTTTCTGAAATAATGCCCATACACCTTGCAGACAAGCAGAAGATGATACTGTATAACGCCCTCCACAGGCTCGAGGGACAGGAGTACACGATATACGACCTCATCAATGCAGTCCGGCTTGAAAAAGGCAAAGACAAGTGGAAGGTCATCAGCCTGCTCGAATCCATCGCTTCAACCGGCCTGTTCGACGGGAAACCGATAACCGAGAAAGACCTTGTAAAGGCCGGCCATGCATCGATAATAGACCTCAAAGGCTCTGAGCCATGGATACAGCAGCTGGTAGTCACAAAAATAGCAAAAGACCTGTTCGCGGCCATGAAACTAAACCAGCTTCCAGCATTCTTCTTTTTGATAGAAGAAGCCCACAACTTCTGCCCGGAACGCGGATTCGGAGAGGCGATGTCTTCAGAGATATTGAGAACGATCGCATCCGAGGGAAGAAAATTCGGCCTCCATCTATGCGTCGTCAGCCAGAGGCCGGCCAGGGTGGACAAGAACGTCTTGTCGCAGTGCAATACCCAGATAATCCTGAAAGTCACGAACCCAAACGACCTGCGGGCCATAGGCCAGTCCATCGAAGGCTTCACGTCCGGAATGGAGAGCGACATAAAACAGCTATCAGTCGGTCAGGCGCTTCTCGTCGGGGAATGCGTGGAGCAGCCTATCACGGTAAACATAAGGGCGAGAGAGACGAAACACATCAGCGCCATCGAGGCTAAAGGAAAAAGCTCGGACGAGCCGAAGAAGCCGTCCCTGGATAGGCTAAGGCCTTTCCTGGTGAAAGAGAAAGAGTTTGAGGTAGTCGGCGAAAAGCCCCCCCAAAAAGACAAAGAAAAGGAGAAACAACCTGCCGAGCCAAAGCCCAAGGAAGAGAATAAAGGAAGAGAAGACGGCAGGCTGCAAAACAAAAAGAAATCATTGAGGGGAAAGATAGTGGGGCTTTTCCTGAAAGACGAAGAAGAGATGAAGAAGTAATAGGATGGACAGTGAAAAAGCCCGCCGGGAGATAGAACAACTCATAGCCAAATACCGCAAGGTCGTGGAAGACGGCAGGGTAAAAGGGTACAAAGAAGAAGAGACGAAAAAAGACTTTATACAGCCGTTATTCCGGACCCTGGGTTGGGATATGGAAAACTCGCTGGAAGTCTCGGCGGAAGAGAATGTATCAAAGCGGCGCGTAGACTACGGCTTCCGAATAAACGGCATACCCAAGTTCTTCCTCGAAGCAAAAAGTCTCAGAGAGGATGTTGAAGACCCGGAATACATAAGGCAGGCAATAAATTACGCCTGGCATAAAAGCTGCACATGGGCGGTGCTTACGAATTTCAAGACTCTCAGGATCTTTAATGCAGAAATCAAGAACCCAAACCCACTCCAAAGCGAACTGATAACGATACACTACGAAAACTACTTGGACCGGTTCGAAGACCTCCTTTTGCTGTCAAAAGAAGGCTTCAATCAAGGCCTCCTGGACCAGAAGGCCGAGAAATGGGGCAAGAAGTTGCGCAAGAGCCCCATAACCGAGCAGTTGCTTGCCGACTTTACAAGATTCCGTGAACTCTTGTCGAAAAATATAATCAAGCTAAACCAGAGCAGAAACCTGAGCGAAGAAGACCTAGACGAAGCAGTGCAGAGAATACTGGACCGGCTGATTTTCATAAGAAACTGCGAGGACAGGGAACTCGAACATAAAGTGCTCCAGCCGAACCTGAGGGCATGGGAAGACAAAGGCCGAGGACAACTCATAAAAAGCCTCCGCCAGGTCTTTAACGAATACGACCAGAGATACAACAGCAAGCTCTTTACCGTACACCTCTGCGACAGCATGGAGATAGACAACGAAGTCCTAAGCGAGATAATATCGGGCCTCTATCAAACAAAAGATCTGGCTATCTCATACGATTTCTCGCAGATAGAGGCCGACGTCTTGGGAAACATATACGAGCAATACCTCGGACACATCCTGCGCAAAACAGACAAGAGGGCTAAACTAAAGGAAGATCACGCCCACAGAAAAGAACAGGGGATCTACTACACGCCGACATACATCGTAGACTACATCGTGAAAAACACTCTCGGCGAACTCCTCAAAGACCCGAACACGGACTACAAGAAGATCAAAGTCCTCGACCCGGCCTGCGGCTCAGGCTCCTTCCTGATAAGGGCATACGACCTCCTATACGAAAACTACAAGAAGAAGACAGACGCCTACACCGAAGTAAAGAAAGATGAAATACTCAAAAACAACATCTACGGCGTCGATCTAGACAAACAGGCGGTAGAGATCGCCCAGCTAAACCTGCTGCTGAAGATCGCGGAAAAAGGCCACAAGCTGCCGCTCCTACAAGAAAACATTAAAAACGGGAACAGTTTGATAGACGATCCAACGGTCGCAGGAGACAAAGCCTTCAAATGGGCGGAACAATTCCCGGAAATAATGAAGAACGGGGGATTCGACGTGGTGATAGGGAATCCGCCTTATATCAACAACAGAAATTTACCTGCCAAAGATAAGACCTTATTTGAAAAAAAGTACTCAACTGCGCAGCAACAATATGATATTTATGTATTGTTCTACGAACTTGCATTGTCTCTCGTAAAACCCGGTGGATATGTGGGGTTCATTACACCCAATAAATTTGCTATTACGAATTATGGTACTCCTCTGAGAAAGATAATGATCGCTAACAAAATTGTAAAGGTAGTTGACGTATCTCAACTTAATGTCTTTGGAGACGCATCAACCTACCCATATATAGTGATTTTGCAAAAATTAGAGTATAAAGACAATAACATCGAATTTTACAGTCCGCAATCAACAAACTTGGGTTCTATGAAATATATTAAGATAGCCCAGAACTCTCTGAAACCAGAAGAATCCTTCCTGTTTAATCAAAGTCAAGAAGAGAGGAGCATATTAAATAAGATTTCTGGAGAATTTATTCTAGATGTTTACAGAGCCAAACCAACGAGCAAAAGTATAAGTGATAGAGGTGATGTGTTCGTTCTATCTAATAGGGAAATAGAGAGATACAATATCCTTCCCGCCTCCAAGAAGATAGCAAAAAAGAAGGAATGGCTAGTTGATACGCCTGCGATATTAATGAAGAAGATATGCTTCACACCAACGTCTTCATTATTCGAATCAGCCGAAAGAATACCAATAAATACCGTATACGTTATCCATTCAAAAAACAACGAAGTGAGCCTGAGATATTTGTTGGCAATACTAAATTCAAAATTATTTGGCTATTATACGCGGAAAAAATACGCCACAACTGCTATGCGAGGCGGTTTCATAGAATTAAGGGCTTTTGAAATAGAACAACTCCCAATAAAAATAGTTTCCGATTCAGAGCAGAAGCCAATCATCTCCCTCGTCGATAAAATGCTTTCCCTGAACAAGCGTCTTTCCGAGTTGGGCGACAAGAAAACCGACGAGCGCGCCTGCGTCGAGGAGGAGATCAGAAAAACTGACGCGGAGATCGATTCCCTGGTTTATCGGATTTACAGCCTCACCGATGAGGAGATCCGGGTCGTCGAAAGTGCCTTAAAGCCCTGATTTCTCATTAATTAGGCCGTTTAGCCAATATTTTTATTAGGTGAGGTGTTTTTCATGGCTTCCAAGTCCCGTGTCGTTCAATATAAATCCGACGAGTTGGATTCCGAGTTCCGCAAATACGTTATCGGTCTTTTCGAGAAAGCCAAAAAATCCATCCTGATCATCACCGGGGAGGGTGCAGCATTCGGATATCAGGACGTGCGTTGGGCCTTGAAGGACGCGTTGGATCGAGGAGTAAAGTGCAGCGTCTATGCCACCGATCCTCTTTATGCGAGCAAGTGGCTTTCGTACGGCGTCGCTCTATACAAGGGGAAGGAAAAGGTCGATGATCATTTCTTGGTTGTCGATGGGGTCTCTTATATCCATTCCTTTCCGCACGAGAGGAAGAAGATCGGCGTTCGCGAAGGGGAAGTGCATTACGGAGATGCGTCCGGTGCCGGAGGCATCGTGAAAAAATTCAAATCCCTGGTCAGGAAGGCGGAGAGGGTGACGGAGGCCGAGGATCCGTTTGACCGGATCATGAAGCACCCGAGGGACTTGGGTGTTGAAACGCAGTCTTCCGATATAGACGACGTGGTATACGGCTGAAGATGTTCTTTATAGACTCGTGCGTTTTTATCGCGTTTTACAGCGCCGGGGACAGGCGGCACAAGGATTCTAAGGCGCTTTTGGACGAGGCTTACAACGGGGAACTCGGCGCTGCATATACTTCGGATTACGTTCTTGACGAATCGGCCACCTTCATTAAGAACAGAACTGCAGACCCCCAACTTATTTCAGACTTCATAGATTTTGTTCAGAACTCCGGCAGGATGGAAATTCTCCACATTGATCGGGACGTTTTCGCTTCCGCCAAGATGTGCATGGAAAAATATCCTCAGATGCCTCTTTCGTTCACCGACTGGACGATTGCGAACCTCATGGAAGCCAGGGGGATAGAATATCTCCTGTCGTTTGATTCCGGATTCGACAGAATTCAGGCGATAACGACATTCTCGCAGATCAAGCGGATAGATAAGTTGTAGAGACTTTGATAAGAGCTTGCTTAAAATAAATCCCAGTGTTGTATATACTATAACGGGGTGTTTTTATGTCAAAAACTGTAAAGGTTCCGGATATCCGGGAACTGGAAAAAGTCGTCGTTCCTATACTTAAGAGTAGCGATGTCGTAAAAGCCGGGTTTTTCGGTTCCTTCGTAAGGGGGGAAGCCACGAAAAAGAGCGACCTTGACATCCTCATAGAGTTCCGCGGCAGGAAAAGTTTGTTTGATTTGTCTCATTTGGAGCTTGAACTGGAGGATAAGCTGGGCCGGAAGGTTGACGTGGTTACCTATAACTCCCTTAATCACCTCCTTAAGGACCGGATTCTGCGTGAGGAGGTCCGGATTCTATGAAACGAGACGCTTCTGTGTTTCTTGAAGAGAAATGAATTGTCCGAAATGTCAAACGGAACTGGTCCAAGGAAAAACGTACAAAGAGAAGGACGGAACCGAATGCTGCGAATACGGGTGTCCGAAATGCAAAAACAGGTTCTTGGATGTCAAGATACCTTATGCTTCTCTGGAACGCGAGGATTAGCTAGAGGTTCTAACTGTTGAATCCGGTAGGCCCTTGTACTTTTTAGAATATCCGTCAGCCCTTGCTCTCCCCTTCCAGCTTCTTTATCTCGCCGACCAGTATGCAGAGGGCTAATGCCGGATCCGTTACAAGCCCCAGCGCCTGCGTCGTTCCCCTGTCCTGCAGCCTTGTTACGACGTATGGGTTGATGTCGATCGCGACGGTCTTCACTTTCGACGGCAGCATGTTCCCGACCGCTATTCCGTGGAGCATGGATGCGCATATTATGCACATGTCGGCTTTCTGGACGTATTTTCTCATCTCGTCCTGCGCGATCATGACGTCGGTTATCGTGTCCGGGAGCGGTCCGTCGTCTCTCAGCGAGCCTCCTATGACGTAGGGTATGTTGTTTTTCACGCACTCATAGAGGACTCCGCTTTTCAGGACTCCTTTCTCTATGGCGTTTCTGACGCTGCCTGCCTTACGTATCTCGTTGATCGCTATGAGGTGGCTCTTGTATCCCCTCTTCAGGACCTTGCCTGTTTTTTCGTCCATTCCGAGAGTGGTTCCGAACAATTGTTTTTCTATGTCCATCACCGAGAAGCCGTTGCCTGTGAAGAGCGCATGTACGTAGCCCATCTTGATGAGTTCCGTGAATGCCCGGTCTGCGCCGGTATGCGCCATAGCCGTGCCCATGACGTAGATTATGAAGCCTTTGGCGTCCTTTATCCTCTTCATCTCTTTAGCCAGGTCTTTTATGTAGCTGTTTATCGGCTTTTCCGGCGATATCTCGCTGGACATGAAGCCGAATATGTCTGTAGGGGTTCTTGATCTCTGCGGGGCCTCGACTTTTACGCCTTCGAAGCCCACCACGACCTGGTCGCCTTTCCTGACCACGCCCTGTCTCCTGCATACTGCATTTCCGTTCTCTATGACTATGATGCAGTCCATCTCTATGTCTTTTACCTCCTTCCATTTGCCGTTCAGGAAGACATGGGTAGGATGATGCGTCGTCCCGTAGAAGTTGTCCGGAAGGACTCCGTCTGCGGGCGCAGGCTCTGCCTTCACTTCCCTCCTGGGCAGGAGGGCGCCGAGCTTTTCCAGTTCGTCAAACAGTTCGGGAGAGCCTTTTACCATGATCTTGCAGTAGCTGGGGTCGGTCTTGGTCTTGCCTACGTCGAGATGCAGTATCTCGAAGCTGCCTTTCATATCCATTATGGTATCCAGCACCCTGGGCAGTGTCAGGGAGTCTATTATATGCCCTTTTAATTCGATCTCTTCCGTGATTGTCATCTTTTTGTTGGTTTGGTTTTATAGTTTTTGAATTACTATATTATACTATTTTAGTTTCGACGGCATAAATTTCCGCAATATATGGCGAAATACAGGTAAAATGAAAGCTATTGTCACGACAGGCGGGGTCTTAAGCGGTCTGGGGAAAGGAGTCACAACTGCGTCAATAGGACGGCTGCTCAAGGATAAAGGATATAACGTCGTGCCCTTGAAGATAGACGGCTACGTAAACGTCGATCCCGGGACGATGAATCCCTACGAGCACGGGGAGGTGTTCGTGTTGGACGACGGCAGCGAGACGGACCTTGACCTCGGTCATTACGAGAGGTTCCTCAACATCAGCCTGACCGGGGAGTCGAACATAACCACCGGCAGCATCTATAAGACCGTTATAGAGAAAGAGAGGCGCGGCGACTATCTTGGAAAGACCGTTCAAATAATCCCTCACATAACCGATGAGATAAAGAAGAGGATAAGGAAGTTCAAGGATTCGGACGTTATCCTTATCGAAGTCGGGGGCACCGTCGGTGACATGGAGAACATGGTCTTCATAGAAGCCCTGAGGCAATTATCAAGAGAAGACGACAACAAGTTCGTTTTCGTTCACCTGTCCTATGTCCCGGTCATACCCTCCGGCGAGCAGAAGACCAAGCCCACACAGCATTCGGTAAAGGAATTGCTGTCCCTTGGAATACAGCCCAACATAGTCATCGGAAGATGCGAAAAAGAGCTTACAGGCAAGACAAGAGAAAAGATCGCCTTGTTCTGCGGTGTCAGGAAAGAGGAGGTGTTAAGCGACCCGGACGTCGAGGATATCTATGACCTTCCATTACTCTTCAAGAAGCAGGACCTCCCGAGCATCCTTGTAAGAAAGCTCTGTCTCGAGGAGAAGCCCGTGTATGATCTGCACTGGGAGGATCTTGTCAAGAAGACTCATGAATGCAGGCATAAGGTGAACATAGGGATCGTCGGCAAATACACGGGTCTGGAGGATGCGTATCTTTCCATAAAGGAGGCCTTCAAACATGCCGGGGCAGCACGGTCGTGCAAGGTTAACCTCTGCTGGGTGGAGTCTGACGAGATAGAGTTAAAGCAGCTTGGGATGCTAGACGGCATACTTGTTCCAGGCGGCTTCGGCTCCAGGGGCGTTGAAGGGAAGATCGCGGCCATCAAGTATGCGAGGGAGTCTAGGATTCCTTTCTTAGGGATATGCTTTGGGATGCAGCTTGCGGTCGTCGAGTACGCGAGGAACGTCTGCAGCCTGAAGAACGCGAACACGACGGAAGCCGACCCCGATACCCCCAATCCGGTGATCGATCTCATACCCGAGCAGAAGGGCATTTCAAAGAAGGGCGCAACGATGCGTTTAGGAGCATATGATTGCGATCTTGCGAAGGGCAGCATTGCGCACCGGCTTTATCAGGCCGACAGGATTTCCGAGCGGCACCGGCATCGCTGGGAGGTTAATCCGGAATATGTGCCGATCCTTGAGAAGAAGGGCCTGAAGTTCTCCGGCAGATATGTTGAGAGGGATCTCATGGAGATTATCGAGCTTGCGGATCATCAGTATTTCATCGCGTCGCAGTTCCATCCCGAGTTTCTGTCCAGGCCCGAGAAGCCGGCTCCTTTGTTTACCGGTCTCGTTGATGCGGCTCTTGCAAGGAAACGAAAGACGGCCTGATATTTCAGGATTACTCCCGGGATGGCTTTTTTTCTATATTTTTGATTGGATTTTTCTTATTTATTAATCAGAAATACATATAGTATTATCCAAATAACATCCAAACCCATGTGAAATCCATTAATACATGAGAAAATCAAAAACACTTACCCTTTCTCGAACGAAAAAGTAAGCCCAAAAAGCAGCTAAAACACAGTTCTAACTTCCCTTGGTATCGGTTTACAGGGGTAACCCTGCATTCCCTTTTCGATTAGTTGCTTATATACTAGGATATTGATAATATAATTCCAAAACCGAAAGCCTAAATCAAAAAAATCGTCAAGACAAGAGTAAAATGAGAGAATGCAGGTCATGTGGTTGCACCAAGTCAGTCAGCGACTATGAACGCGGAGAAGTATACTGCAGCAAATGCGGCCTCATCTTAGAGGACACCCTTTTCGACTTCGGTCCTGAATGGAGGGCATTCGACCGGGAACAGCTCGACAAAAGAGCAAGGACTGGAGGCCTGCTGAGATACGCAAAGCTCGGAAAAGGTTTAACGACCGAGATCGACAAATACGACCGCGACATCAAAGGAAAAGCCATACCCTCAGAAAGAAAGGCCAAATTCTACCGCCTCAGGAAATGGCAGACGCGCTCGAAGATGGCGACCTCCCTCCAGAGAAACCTCTCAAAAGCCCTCCCGGAACTTGACAGGATGTGCTCATACCTGAAGATCCCGGGCAACGTGAAAGAAGAATGCGCTCTCCTGTACAGGAAATGCGCCGAGAAAGGCATAGTCAAAGGCCGTTCCATAGAAAGCATGGTTGCAGCCATCATATACCTTGTCACGAGAAAGAACAAGATACCCAAGACCCTTGAGGAACTGGAGACAGCTTCGGGAGTGAAGAAGAAACTCATTTCCGGAAGCTTCAGAAAGGTCGTCCACGAGATGAATATAAAGATGCCTGTGACGACGGCAGCCGACTATGTTCCGTCGCTTGCGGTAAGCCTTGAAGCATCGGGCGAAACGATGGCGAAAGCCATAGAGCTTGTAGAAAAAGCCAAGGAGACGAGCGTGACAACAGGAAAGGTCCCGATAAGCGTAGCGATAGCAGCCTTGTATCTTGCGTCAGACTTGACCAAAGACGGGAGGATGAAAAAAGACGTCAAGTTCCCGGGAATTTCTAAAAATACTATACAGAGCAGATACGACGAGCTCTTGCACAAGGTAGTCGGAAAAGACAAAATGCCTGCCCGGATGATGGCGTAAGACCTATACCTCTTCTGCTATCTCTTTCTCTACCAGTACCCTGGCATTGTCCATCGGAAGCTTCACCTCGTCGCCTTCCCTGAACGGGCCGTAGTGGACCATGTCCGAGCCGACGATCGCCGGAAGCTGGGAAAGGAATCTGATTTTTATCTTTTTTTGGATCTTTGTCCCTTCATGCTCTAAACCGTCCGCATCTTTTGTTTTGGCTTCCTCGAATATCCTGGCCCTGTGACCTGACAGGGCTCTTGAGACATCCTCGAAGAAAAAAACCTCCGCCGCCGTCATGTTGGGAGAACCATTATCCGGAGACCTCAAAGCATTGAGGACTATCTTGCTTTTGCGTCTCTCGAATATCTCGATAAGGAGTTTCTTCACATACTCGCGATGCTCGTCGCCTACGCCGGAGACAAGACTCTGAACGTCGGCATAGAAACTCTCATCCACTTTCTGGAGCTCTACTGACGCTTTCTCGGTCCTGTATATCCTTTGTAAATCGGCGTATGTTATCATGCAACCTTCACCACACAGGGCACCGGCCAAGGGTTAGTTAATAGTATGGAAAACTAATAACTCAAATATGAGAGGCCTAAAGTTTGGGAACAAGATAGCAGAACCTGCAATACGGACCCTCGCAGACCTCAAAGACCTGCTCTATGATCCGGCGTCTATGAAGGATGCGCCTGATACCGGGATATACTACATGTACAGGGACCTCGCCCTCGGCAGGAAAGACAAAGAAACCATGATGCGGGAACACATACGATACGACATTACCGTGATGCCTCCGAGGACGATAGGCAGCGAGTACGTGAAGACCGTAGGACACTACCACCCTCCTGTCCCGGGGACAAGCCTTTCTTATACGGAGTTATACGAAGTCCTTGAAGGAACGGCTCATTACCTGCTCCAGAAACTTGAGGACGGGAAAGTTTCCGACGTAATCCTGGTCCAGGCAGGGAAAGGGGATAAAGTATTAATGCCCCCAAACTACGGGCACATAACGATCAATCCGGGCAATAAAGAGCTTAAGATGTCCAACCTCGTCAGCGACAATTTCATGTCGGACTATGAGCCGTATCAAAGGATGCGCGGGGGAGCATATTACGAGCTCACGGGCGGCCTACGGAAGAATGAGAACTACGGACCGCTTCCGGAGATACGAGTTGTCAAGGCAAAGAAGATACCCGAACTTGGAATAGAGAAGTCTGAAGAGATATACTCCATCGTGAGAAAAGAGCCCGAGCGCCTGAGATTCCTAAGCAGCCCTCAAAACTACGGCTGGCTACTCGGTCTTTACTAGGCTCATGCACGTCTCACAAAGCCGATAAGGCTTGCTTTGCGCCTCCTCAAGAGTGTTTGAAAAACGCATGAAGCATCTGTTGCTGCAATGCCGCAGGCCCAGCACATGCCCTACCTCGTGAAGGGCTTCCTTCATCACGAGATCGGCAGACCTCAGCCTGTGAACGGAAAGCACCGCTCCATACCTCTGAGCCGCATAGCCGAAAACATAGTCCATATCCTTGCAGTACATGTCCCTGGCAACTACCCACAAGGCGATCTCGTTGCCTTTGATGCGGATCAGGTATTCAAGAAGAGCCGCCGCATCATACTGTTTTCTTTTGGCATTGTACGCCGGCGCGATCAGCTCCAGATTAGCGTTGTTGAACGTCTTCAGATGGTAGAACTCATACAGCGCGTCAGATAATGGTTTTATCATTCCCTCATTTCCCCCTGTATAGAAAACCCTGATTTTCATAAAAACACTCAAGACCTTTTCAAACATCCGAGCCTTGCATTAATTTATTCATTCTTTATAAAATAATCCAATAATTCATTAGATATCTCCTCGATATGATGAAAACGCCGGATTTACAGCCTAAGAGGATGCCTTTGTCCATAGGCTATGTGAACAAGCTTCTCGGGACGGACTACAAGAGAGACGAAGTAGCAAAGCTTCTTGAGAAGATGAGGCACGGCATCGAGAAAGGGAAAGGGGACGTGCTCGGCGTGCTCGTAGCATCCTACAGGACGGATGTAATGCATCCAATAGAC
>Ga0315284_10003605_pt1 | contig 22030 bp, 42 predicted proteins | sample YL17G09_16_MG_FD_203696 | JGI IMG/M metagenome (GOLD analysis project Ga0315284, IMG submission 203696) | Sediment microbial communities from Yellowstone Lake, YNP, Wyoming, USA - YL17G09_16 | ecosystem: Environmental > Aquatic > Freshwater > Lake > Sediment | place: USA: Wyoming | collected... | reverse complement strand
TCAAACCACCAGCGAACATGCTTCAAATATTGTCACTGGTGGCAAGGCACAGAAGATTGGCGAGATCAATGGTCGTTTGATCTTTGTCAGTCAGCAAGACAATGCTGAATCAATCGGCGTCTTGCTTGGCAGTCTTGACAAAGGCGATGCTCGCAAGGTTCGCAAGATGCTTGTTGCGGCAGGATTCGGCAAGTTTGCTGCCGTGTCTCGCATCGTCGCACAGCAAAAAGAAGCTGCTTAATCTGCTAGGAAACCGGAGCCGAAATGTGGTGCTAGGTGCCACCGAGGGGTTAGCGTCGTATACCCGCATGGTCCTCTAGGCTCCGGTTTCTCTTTTAGCCATCCCATCGGATGGCTTTCTTTTTGACACCCGCTTGATGAGTGTAAACACATGGACCACAAACCACGGGGACACAAATGACAAAACGCTTAAAGGTGCGGGGAAAATATCCGGCGTTGTTTTGGAGTTTCATCTTCGAGGCCAAGTTGGCAGCGATTATGAAGCAGTGACAGACTCACGATCCCTGCAAGAAGAGAGTGAGATTGCCGTTTATGTTCCAAGTCGCTTGCAATTGATCGCTGTTTGGAAGCACGATCAGAAGTGGATCAGACACCCGCTTGTCTGATGCCAGTACAAAAGTTGTAATCAAGGAGAGAGTGAAAATGAGCACAGCATGGGAAACCACCACAGATGACGTGAACACTGTTCTGACGGCTCACGGCATCAAAGTGAGCGAAAGTCGTTTGGAAGAGCTTCATGGAGAACTTGACCACAACGACATTGAGGCTGGAGTGCTTTACTTTTGCAGCATGAACGCACAAACGAATTCGATGCTCTCTGACATCGAAGATCAGTTGATGCGAGCGGGAGTCATCCCCAAGGCGGAAAAGAAGTTCGTTGTTGACGAACTTGATGACACCGACGATAATGATGACACCGACGACGAACCAGACACTGATGAGGACAACGACAATGCTGAAGACTGACCAGAAAATCACTCACCGCAAGTTGAATGATGGCTACAAGTATTACAACTACGCCATCATTCATTCTCGTGGCCTCAATCATGTGTTCGACATGATGCGGTACGACTCAGCGTTCTTTGCACGTCGAGCCGATCTGGACAACATTCTTGAGAAGGTGAAGACTGGCAAGGTCACGCTCAATCGCTTTGCGATTTTGCTGGCCAAGTATGATTGGCATGGAATCACCAAACCAAATTGGACGCCTGCCAGATTGTGCGGAGATCAAGAATACGAACAAATTCACGATCCTGCCGCATTGTATGAACTCAATTCAGAAATGACATCTTTGCGTCCAACAAAGACGCTGAAGATCGGGACTAACTTGGAGTTGACGGCTCCACTGGAAGACATCCTGAAAGTGATGTTTGACAATCATGCCTTTCCAGCCGATGAAGGTTCTGCCCACAAGATCGAACGGGAGTTCTACGTCGAAGATCACCAGCCGATCACCGTGACTTTGGGGAACTATCAGCAAACCGAATCATTTTGGCAAGTCTGACACCCGCTTGAACACTGTTGAAACAACTTCAGAGTTACAATTTTTGGAATGGGACTCAACATGCGTGCTTGGTTTCGATGGCTCTTCAAAAGATGTATGGACTGTGGATGCAAACTCCCACGCACTTACAATCGTGGTGATGTTTGCAAGACATGCTTCGACAATTTTGACGGCCTCACCATTGAACAAATAATCGGAGAAGAGTGATGCAGTTTTTTAACTGGACGACTGATTACCAGTTGTACAAACAACAGGTTCCCAAGCGGGAACAGGAAGATTACGCAGAATTTTTCCAACGTCGGTATCGTCAGCAATTGTCTGCCGGATTGCCGCCAGCCCGATTGGTCGCCGAGAGATTGTGGAGAGAGTCTGAAAATCCGTATTACAACATTCATCCCAATCTGGCGACAAAGCTCTGCCGAGTGGACCTGAGCAAAATCCCATCGGAAATGTTCCGAATGCCGCACGGATTGGATGTCGTCAATATTCGATTCGCACAGAAGCATGATGAATTTGTAGTTGCAGAACCTCAGCATACTGATCTGACAGCGTTGCTGTCAATGACCAAAGGCACCGCACCGGCTGGATCATTTGTGCATGGCGTATTGATGTCAAAACTCAGTATTCCAAAGGAACAAGACCCTTCGATTCTGTTCATCGTTGACTTCAATCAATTCACGCCCTTGCGGCAACCGATTTACTCTCTGTTTTCGATCATTCCAAAAGTTGGAATGTCGATGCAAGACTGCATCGACGTGGCAAAAGCCAAGGCTCGGAGTGCCAGCTACGAAAAAATGCTGGGAAATGTTCTTCGTCTGGCTGTCACCATAGGTTTCTTGTCGGACAATCCAACCATCTGTGAACCAGATGTGTTGACCGATGATCGAGACACCTTCCAGAAGGCAAGCCAAGAACAACGCAATGTCATTGCTGCTCGTGCCAAACGACGTGGCAAGTTCGGATTCAACATCGGCACCGATTTGATGTTCGTTGGCGAACGCCCAATGGGCGAACGTCGGACGCAACACGAGACAGGACGTGAGTTGGAGTATTCTCACATTCGGGCCGGTCATCCTCACGCCGTAAGATATGGCGAAGAGAAGAAGATGGTCAAGATCATGTGGTATGTTCCAACAACAGTTCGGCCAGACCTTAAATTCAAACAATGACACCCGCTTGTGTCATAGGAGAAAAACATGACATTCGGTGAATTCTTTCAGAAGGTAATGTCGGAATTGGCGACAACGCATCAGTGGGATGACCCCTATGTTGCCATCACCCCGGAATATCACGATGGTCGTTGGATTGACATGATCCTGAATGGCTTCATGCAGAAGCAAACAGTCGCTGATACGGCGTCTGTCATTCACAGCAACAGGGGATTTTGAAATGCCCCAAACATCTGATTGACACCCGCTTGTGGGTTGTAAATCACCAATACAATTTTTGGAGAACCCACATGCCAGTCAGCAACTACGACACTTTGGTCGCCGAAGGAAAACTTCTGCCGTTTGATGAATACGATCACATCATCGCCAGCTACAGCGGCGGAAAAGACAGTTTGGCCTTGGCCCTCATGGTGAAAGAGATTGGTGCATCCAGTAACCGCATCGAACTCTGGCACCAGCACATTGACGGCGAGCCGGGCAGCAATGGTCTGATGGATTGGCCTTGCACAGAAAGCTATGTGCGAGCCACCGCAAAAGCTCTTGAACTTCCCGTCCTCTTTCAGTGGAAAGACAAGGGGTTTGAGGGCGAAATGCTGAGAAATCAATCGCAAACTGCGGGTGTCTACTACGAAGAACGGAACGGAAACGTGAAGTTCTGTCCGCCATCGGATCGTGGCAAGCCAGCAACTCGCATGATGTTTCCGCAGGTCAGTGCCGATCTGTCAGTTCGATGGTGCAGTGCGTATCTCAAGATCGACGTTGCCAAGCGAGCCATCAACAACGATCCTCGCTTCAAAGAATCCAAGATTCTGTTTCTCACTGGGGAGCGACGGGAAGAAAGTACCGCTCGTGCCAAGTACAATGAAGTTGAGAAGCATGGTTGCGACGGCAAAAAGCGACGTGTGGATCAGTGGCGATGTGTGATCGACTGGACCGAACAGGATGTCTGGAACATCATCAGGAAAAACGGCATCGTTGTTCACCCGGCCTATCGTCTTGGCTGGGGTCGTGTAAGTTGCATGGCTTGCATCTTCGGAGATCGTGACCAGTGGGCCAGCGTGCGAAGTATCGCTGGTGAAAGGTTTGCTCGAATTGCGGCATACGAAAAGCAGTTCGGCAAAACTATCAAGCGTGGGGAATCAGTGTTGGAAATGGCTGAAAAGGGCAAGAGCTTTATCGAAAACGCCCCGGATTGGCTCATCAAGCTGGCGATGTCTCATGATTATCCAGAACATGAAGTGTTTACGGATGATTGGCAGATTCCAGTCGGTGCTTTCAAACGATGCGGAGGGCCGATCTGATGGTTTGGGTTCCTGTCAGTGTGATGCCGACGTTGGTTGGAGTGACAAGCAATGATTTGTTGCTTTGGATCGACGGCGATTTCTACAAAGGATGGGTCAGATTTGAAGACGATAATGTTCTTCGCTGGTATGCGGAGGATTTGAGCGACGAATGTCATCCGTCGCATTGGTGTGAGGTGATCGACCCGATGACACCCGCTTGAAAGCAGAAGACAATGATAACGATTCCTTGTGACTACTCTCCCCCTGAAGGCGGAAAGACCTGCGAAGAAGGCAAGGTGTTGATCTACGGCGAACAGGGCGGACGCCCACCGGAGACGATCACCTGCCCTAAATGCAAAGGTGCCGGGAAGATTGAAGTTGAGCAGTCAGTGATCGAAGCACAGATCGCCGATCTCGTTGAGGAACGTGAGGAAATCAATCAGGAGCTTTACCGGCTTCGACGGCTTATCTTTCAAAAGAGAGTCTCGGAAGGTCAAAAGCTGGCATGGGAGAGACGCAAAAAAGGGTGACAAAATTGTTTTGTCACCCGACTGAATGTTGGACATTCGTTGGAGATTGCACATGGAAGTTGTTGAATTCAAAATCTTTGGAATCACAGCAAAAATAGAAACGCCAGATATGCGTGTCATTTTCTGGGTTCTGAAACTCTTGGCTGCATCTGGAGAATCATTCCAAGTTTTGCGTGAAGGTCATTGGATTGATTTGAAGGTCGAAGAAAAACCACAAACAAAACCACAAAGGAAAAGAGCGGCTTGACACCCGCTTGTAGGAGACACAATGAAAAACTTGTCAAAGATGCTGATGTTGTCTCTAAGCACTCTCATCGGAGGGTGTGCCATCTCAAGCGGTTTGTTCGTCGAGAAAGATTGGCGAGTCGATTCCCCAAACGGTGCCCCTGATCTTCGTACACGTTGGGGAGTCGAGGTCAAAAAGGAAATAGGCGAATGAAAATGATAGTGGATGCACAGGCTTATGCCACAGGAACCGACAGAAGTGTTCGACAGTGTGAGGTCTGAAACGCTCAATGAAACAGAACGAAAGTGATATGCGTAACTTGGCTCAATCAATCACTTTTTTGCTGGATTGACACCCGCTTGAAACATGTAAGACACAACCCAACACGACCGGAGAAAAATCATGCAGACGACTTTTGAAATTCGGGATCAGGGGGAGGGTGACAGAAAGCTCCAGATCACCGTTACCGATAAGGGCGGAGCACTCAACATCTATCCTCAAGGTTATGGGGATTTCAGTTCTGCCGATGGGCATGGAACTCCGATCTTCGTGGAAATTTGGGAAGGTCGTTTGCGTCTTGTGACATGGGCAGACATCAACGAACAAGAGCCGGTTGTCACCGATTTGGAGTCGGCCAAGGAAACTAATCGGAAGACTGAGGACGAGCCAAAAATCGAGCGTATCAGCATCCTGCCAGAGTTCAGTCAGGAACAGGCAGCAGATATGAAGGAAACGCTGGAAAAGAAAGCGAATCTGGAATATCTCTGCTATATGATGCTGAAGTCGCTGCACGACAACGGCTTGGAGCTTGTCTTGAAGAGAGCGTGCAAACATCCTATCATTGAGGATGACGTGCTGGCAGGCTTCTATGGCAGCAAACCCGATGATGGGGTCTGTGAGGCCGGGGGTTATACGGTCAAAGGCTTGCTCGAAGAGTGGCAAGAAACGACGGAAAAGATGCTCTCGATGGTTGGCGGTCAAAAGTAGTTGTGTCGGCTTGTTCCCCGCCGTGGTTTTCCTTCTCCGGGCCACGGCGGGGACAAGTTTTCTCTGTTATCTGTTTTGGAGTCAAACATGCGACAAGTTCAAGTCACAGTCAACATTGGCGTTCCTGATGATTGCGAATCAACCGACGAAGAAATCGCTTCCTTGGTGGGCGACATGTTGGAAGTTGGTCAGGCTGATGCAGTCGAAACTTCGCAAGATGAAGACCTCGACAATCCAGAAGCCGATTTGATCGCCGTCTTTGAAGTGGGAACGCCTTTCGTCAAGGAATAAGCGATGAAGACGAAACATCGTAACGACAAGAACCACGGGAAAAATGGCTGGGTGGGTGGCAATCCACGCTACCAACGATCTAAGGCGGATCGGGGAAAGAACAAGAGCATGGGGAGAAATTGACACCCGCTTGATCCCCGTAGAGACAACCCCAACACGGAGATCGTCAAATGACTCAAATTTTCAACCCACTCAAATTCTGGTGTGCCCCTAATCAAGCAACCCCGGATTACGTCACCTACGATGACTTTCGACAGTTCATCGCTTACGGCTTGATGGTCTGCTGGTGTAGTCACGACGTGGTACATCCGTTTGGATGACGACGCCATGATGTTTGATCTTCAATGTACTGGTAGTGATTCAACCGCCATTTGGTTGAGCTACAAGGGCATCGAAGATCGACAGGAAGTTCTCAAGGTTCTCACCGAAGCTCGTGCGACCGTGCCCGACAATAAAGTGTGGGATGATCTTGTGGCCGAAGTAATGACACCCGCTTGAGGAGAGAAGGCAATGGAACCAAAAATTTACATGCTTCAGATGTGGGGATGTGTTGAGCCGAATTTGTTCGGACCATATCCCAATGAGGAAGAACGTGTGGCCGCAACCAAGGCCATGAACGATTCGGAAGAACATTCGTACTGTCGAATCGACATCGACGAAAATGGCATCCCAACTGTTAGCTCATTCATGAGCGGAGAAATTGACCATGACAACGACGACAGCGAAGAAGGCGGCGAAGGTTGAAATCACTGACCTGATGGACCATTACGAACTGCTGTTGCTGTTCCGTAAGTACGTCGATCAGTGTATCGAAGATTACAACTTTTCCAACAAGTTGCGACCGTTGTCATTCGACGAATGGTACGTTCGGGAATACACGCCGAACATCGACAGCTTGACGCAGATCGTGAGCTTCCAAGCGAAATGGTATCTTGCTCTTACTTACGAACAGGGTAGCTATCAGTGTCGGATTCCGGCTGAAGTGGTCAGCGAAGATGGCGGCGGAATTTTCGACATAGACACTCTGCGGCGATTTGCCAAAAAGTTGGCTCGGCGTCTCAACTTCCCGGAAACGTATGTGAATTACCGTGGTGGTTGTGTTTATCGTTGGAGTTCTGATATTTGACACCCGCTTGAAACTCACAAGGAGAACGACGTGAAACTTTCTTTCAAGCAAACTGAAGACTGGGAAGCCGTCAAAGCTGCTGAAGCATGGTGCGAGGAACATGGCATCAGTGTCGGAACCATGCAAGGTGAATCCCCACGAGGATTGAAACGTGGGAAACACATGATCGCCAAATGGCGTAACCTTGACGGGGAAGATTTGAAGATTCTCGACGGCACGATGACTGGCGACATGCGTAGCGGACCTGTTCATATCGACATCAAAGACCCGGAGTAATCATGTTCTCTTTTGTGCCTAAGCTCGAAAACATTGACGAAGCGATTGTCCAAATGGAAGTCGCTCTGGCCTTGCTGAAGAAATCGCAAGTCGCTCTGAAAGAAAAGCGGCAGGCTCAAAAGATGAGCAAAGATGCACTCAAAGCCATGACAAAGGCCACTGTTGCCATGTTCGGCAAACAGGCTCTTGTTCCGATGGACTCGGAAGAAATGGAAGAAATTGCTTACAATGGTCGGATTACCCTGATCGTCAGCATCCCCTTCAATGAACTGGCATGTATCAGCAACGATGAATCGCTGGATGGTCTGAATGATTGGGTTGATACAGAAGTTGGCGGTTGTCTGTCAGACATCAATTACCGAGCAATTGCCGTCGATCACGAAAACGACAGCGTTTTCTTCGAGGTCAATGGAGAGGTTTGACACCCGCTTGTAGTTCATCACCAACAACAAGGATCATTCAAATGAATCTACAGCGTTTTTCCGTGTTTTTCACTACGGATAGTGGATCAATCGAAGTTGAAGCAAGGCCGAGTGAACTCGGAGTTTCGGTTGGCTTTCACTACAATCAATACAATGGCCCCCGTTATCATAACGGACCCATTACCGTCAACCCCACTGGCACTACTGACAGCGATGAACTGCATCGACTGTTGAAACTGTCTTGGGTTGATGCAACTCCTGAACTCGTGGAAGAATTGAGTCGAGCCGCTTGTCTGGTCAAGGCTCTGGCCGAGAACACGGCGTATGCCGCCACTGCTGTATCAATGCGATCTGAAGAATTTGGTTCAGAACGCTTTGGGCCGCATCATGACATGAACGAGTCTCTCGCATCCATTTCTCGTCTGGTTCACAGTGCGAAAGATGACGGCATCGAACGTGTAATCGGCGTCATCGTCAACGATGAGAATGATTGGACAGACGATGACGAAGAATTTCCAGAGTAGACACCCGCTTGAGTGTGGAAGCTCTCGCCAGTATTCAAGATTGACACCCGCTTGAAGGGCAGGAGACAAACAATGAACAATGATCGCTCTCTTGACCATTTGATCTATGACGGCATGGGCCAAGTTCGTGATGGCCGTGTCATCGGCAGTGTTCGCCCCACAACCGAGGAAACCAAACAAATGAAGTACGTTGTCAACCAAGTGCTGACTGAAAACTATCCTTACGTCGCTCAATCCATCGGTCGAGATACGATGGAAGAGGCGATTGATACCGCTGTTTTGCTGGTCATGGAACAACATGACTCCGACAGCGAAGCCCAAGTCCGTGAAGAACTCACGACCGATGGCTTCTACATTCCGACGAAGCACGCTGAATGGTCGGTTTGCATCAACGAAGTGATGGAAAAGACTGCCATTCAGCAGGGGAGTTGAAGGAAGATTGCTGAATGACACCCGCTTGATCTCTGTAACAACACAACTCAAAACCCGGAGAAAACCATGAACGCCGAAATGATTGCCCTGAAAGATCGTATTGCTTTGTCTCTCGTGAACGATGACGAGCGTGTGATGGCGGCTGGCCCGCTTACCAAACAACCAGCGACTCGCCCGTATCGAGTTGTGCTAGTGAATTGGGGAATTCAGTTCTCCGTACACAATCAACTGTTTTCCGACAATGAAGAGCCGATCACCGATCTGGCGTTCAGTTGCTCCACCAGCTTGACGAGCTATCTGGAAAACGGCGACTACTTCAAGGTCGAGGACTTCCCGAAGGCCGTTGAGCGATTCGCCGAACGTGTGAAGAGGAACGCCGAATTCATCAAGTCCATCTTTCGTCCGGCGATGGATGCTGCGTAGACACCCGCTTGTAGTTCGGAAACACTGGAAGTTCAAAGGAAACTACTGGAATGAGTACCGCCACACTTTTGGGTGCAATCGACAATATGACGGACACCGATCCGTCTGAGGTCAAAGACGAATTGACCAGAATGTTCGTCAAGGTATCTCTCGCCTTGCATCGCAATGAAGGCGACTTCACGCAAGAACACCACAAGGCTTTGGCTACTGCTGTAGGGGCCTTCTATGACGAAGAGTGGGTATCTGGCAATGACGCAGAAACTCTCTTCCATGACACCTATCAGCGTGTCTATAAGAAGGAAATGAAACAGGAGGAAGATGCCGAAGATTGGAACGGAGACACCGATTGGCGACAGTTGTTCACTCCAAAAAGTGTATTGGTCCGCATCGCCACGGCGGCGGCTTTGCAGGATGCCACCAACACTAAGGCTTGGTATGCCTATTGTCGTGCGAATAACATAAGCTAGGAAATCATCATGGATTCACGTTACGTCAGCGTTTGGAGCAATGGAGTAGAACTCCGCAAGTCCTGCAAATTTGAGCCAATTACGTTGATCGTCACAGATATCGGAAAGTCCGACGTGGAAGGGTTGGACAAATTGACGGAAGAATACGTCGAGTTGAAGGATGGCACAATCCTTCACGAAGACGATGGCGTGGTTTTTGATTACTAAGACACCCGCTTGATGGGAGTGGTGGAAGGTACAATTTGCCACATGTTGCACCATGATAACGATGGCTCAGCAACCAAACCACTCTCATCTTTTTTACAACACCGGAGAGATTCATGTCAAACATCAAGTTAGTAGACATCACTGGCGAGATTCCATTCAACGCCAACGAACATCATGACATCCGACAATTTCTCGGTCAACTCAATGGTCCATCCATTGGAGTTCATATTCATTACACCGGGAACAGTGGATCGTATCCCAATGAATATGGCGGCAAGACGCAGTATTACAACTTTTGCATTCGTGGCGAGGAAGCCTTAGCAACCAAATGGTTCGAGAACCTCTTGCAAGCCCTCGTAAACTGCGGAGCAAAGATCAAGACGGCGAAACTTCGAGACATTGAAAATGATGAGTCGATCCATCTTGCAATTCCCGCCGCCGATCATTCGGAATTCGTTTGCCCCCTCCGTTTCAAAGTGGGTGACGCCGATCAGAAGTTCGAGCCTCATCAGTTGCAACAGTATCTGAAAGAGGCACTCGTCATCGACTTGAACTTGGAAGAGGCTGGAATGCCTACTTTCGGCGGAGAAGATTGCATCGTCTCTGCGGCGGCTGACATTGTTCGCACTGAACCGGCCTAAACGACACCCACTTGAGAGATACAATGAGCGAAGAAACAATCGAAAGAATTGTGGACGGTGAAAGGTTTGAATTTCCTGCCCACAATTTGCATGAATTCAACTTCTGGTTCGGAACGGACAATCCGTTCGGAACTCCCATGTATTCCCGCCTTACTGACAAATTCGGAAATGTCACAGTGGGAGTCACGGAAGATACAGGCATGTGCGGCAAGGACGCCATCGTCACTCGATGGACTGCATTGGCCGTTGTAATGCAGAACAAATGTAATGCCACCCATCTGGGTCGCACCGATGAGAAACGAGACTTGTTACGCTTTGGGAAAAAGCGTGGTCGTCGGCCTAAAAAGACACCCGCTTGAAGGATGTAACAAATGGCGAATAACTTCTCTTTCAAAAAAGAGGCAAGAGAAACCGGTTTGGCAAGTGTTGGAAATCCAAACCCCAGCACCATCATCAAACTGGAAAAATTGGAAGTTGGTTACATTGCTGGACCAAACTGGCAGTCGAAAGACAATCTCTGGCGAGTTCGCCTGATGAAAAAGAAAGAGGGCGGGGGATGGGAATGGACCACGCTCGCCGCAAAGTTTGAGGACGAACCAGCAGCACGAGCCTATCTCAAAGAAAATTTTGCTCGTGTTTGTGCTCTCGGTCTTCACCAAGAGGAACTTGAAGACTGACACCCGCTTGTGTGTTGTGTGTTTGACGTGACTGTAACTTTTAGAGGATTGTGAAAATGACTGTTGCTGCCAAAAAGCGTTCAGATGCTGCCGTGAAGGCCAACGTGACTCGCAAGGCTAATGCCGCTGCCAAAAAGCGTTCAGATGCTGCCGTGAAGGCCAACGTGACTCGCAAGGCTAATGCCGCTGCCAAAAAGCGTTCAGAAGCTGCCGTGAAGGCCAACGTGACTCGTGGCGAAAAGGGACGTTCAAATGCTGCGAAAAAGGCGTGGGAAACACGAAGGGCAAACTGACACCCGCTTGAAGTTAGTGGAGACGAATAAGTAAATCGTCCAAAAACAACGACGCAACCAAGACCGGAGAATCAAGGTGGCAAAGTTAGAAAATGAAATTCGTTGGAATCGTGAAAAGCCCGGACTGTATTTCGATGACTTTGTTCGCATCGCCAACAAAGAGGGACAGAAATATGGTTTCCCCAAGTTTGTCCTAGCGAAAGGTCACTTGGGACGTGCTATTCAGAACGTCTTCGAGCATAAAGGAAGGGTGTTTGCGAATTGCATCGCTGCTGCATTCGAGATCATTCATCACTTCATCGAGGGCCGACACGGAGTTGCTTTGTCTGCTTTCTTACAGTCTGGCAAAACTGAGGTTCAAGCAGTGGTGGCTATTCTCGGCCCCATCATCATGTCGCAAATGAAGGGAAAACAAAAAGTCATTCCATTTGCGATGACTCCCGGAACAGATGGTCTGGTGAAGCAATTCAGGGATCGCATCCAAGACATCTATCATGCCTTGACTGTAATCAAGGTTGGCGACACCACCGTAGTCGAGTATTACTCAAATTTGATGTATGACCTCGATTCAGTGCTTCAGGGCAAGTACGAAGACATTGCCACGCTGAACAGACCGATCATGGTTGCTCCGATTCGCAAAAACTATGTCTCCCTCATCAGGGAATTGTCTGAGCGTTGCAAGGCTAACGGCGACACCCTCTTGTTACTTCAGGATGAATGCGACATTTACTCTGGAGAAGGAACTGTCCTTGATCGAAAGCTGGAAGAGGGCGGATACAAGTTGTGGCAGAATCAAACGACTGTAGCAAACTTTCAATTGCTGCGAACGTCTGCAACGAATTTCGATTGGCACGAACGACTTGGCGGAATTCCGACAGTCAAAATTCGTCCCGGCAAAGGGCTGATCGGATTCAATGTGAATCCAGCCGATCCTACCAGAAAGCTGTTTGATGATCTGGAGGTGACGTTGCCGTTTATTGAATCGTGGTCTGAACTTGCTGAGCGTTTGAAATTGCCGATGCTGAAATCGAACAAGCTCAAGAAGATTTTGGATCGAGCGATTTCTACCGGAAAAGGGTCTGATGTGGTTGACGAAATCATTCAGTCAATCAAGAAGATGGCCGTTTACCTGCTCGACAACAATCCAATCGGATCGCAGGGAATGATGTTGCGGTTTGTAAATGACAACAATGTCATGCTGCACATCGCTCAAGAACTGCAACACTTGATCGGACACAATGTATGCGTCATCACACATTTTACGAATGGAGATGAAAAAGCTGGATCGTTGATTAGCAATGTCACACGTCGCCGCACAGAGTTCTGTGCCCAGCGTAGTGGTAGGACATTTGAAAATACGAAGTACATCATCATCGTCACTGCTGATTGCAGGCAGGGAGTGAATATCCCGAATGACTGCAATATCATGGCGAGTTTGGGAAGCAGTCCGAATACTTCAATCTCCACTTTGTTACAAGACATTGGGCGAGCACTTGGATACAAGCCGGGAGCATACATCCTGACCTCTGATGTCAATGCGGCTAAACTCAGGTCGTATGCAGCCTTGACGTATGAGAAGGATTTCCCCGGAACATTGCATCGCAATGTGGTTTCCGCTCCAGCAAGGAAGTCAATCAAGTTCTGTCGAACTGGACATGATGCCGTGAATGCGGTCTACAGTCCAAAGGTCGATGCAATGTGTACTGCCTTGGAAAGATTGCTCAAACGACAAGATTGGTTCTCAAAGAACCGGAAGAATTGCAGTGCTTTGTTCATGCAATACATTCCGACTCTGGAGTCTCTGGCAAATGGGGAAGGCTATGTTTTGAAGCAATACCCCGGAGAGATCAATCTGAGCAAACGAACCAAGAACAAAGACGGTAGCGACCGTGAAGGTGGCAAGCACGGTGAGGATGTTTTGGTTCGTGTTGAACAAGGAACCAATAAGGTCTTGGCGGTCGAATGGCTTGTCATCGGAAAGACAGGAAATGACAAGAGCGTAAGAGGCGGCATGTCCAAGAAACTTCATCGTGCCGCATAGACACCCGCTTGTGAGGTGAGCAGTTTGGTCTGCTCACCTCACTCTATCTTAGAAGGCAGAGCAAATGTCCACGAAATCATGGATGGGAACGAATAAAGAGTTTGTTCGTTCCCATCACACGGGTACAAAAGACAGGCGATACAATTCGATTCTTGATTTGCCCGGAAATCTGGCTCTCAGCACAAAGCAATTTTACAATGCTCGACAAATCGGAGCATGGACCGACGTTGTGGCCATCGAGGGCCAAGCATCGGAAATTGAGTCAGTCACAAAAAACCTCCGAGGCATGGATTTCAAATCCGTTATTGTGATCTTATCCGTTCTTCAAGAATGGGTTCCAGATCGCAGTTTCGATTTGGTCAATCTGGATTTATGTGCTTCGCTTCGGCCAGATACCTTGAAGTGGATGGCCGGGTTGTCGCTGATTGAGGGAGGCGACGTTTGCACCAATACAATGGTCGTCGCCCGATGCAAAAAAATCAACACCTTCAAGAAGGGAATAAAAAACACATTCCGCAGAGGAGCGGGATTGGATGTAATCAATCGACTCATCGACAAATATCCGGTTCTCTCACATGAGCCAGAAGAGTCTCTCAATGTGATTGCTGCCATCACCACTTCAATGGCAGGATATGAATTCGGTAAAATTCATCCGAGTGTTTCGTACAAAGATGGCAACCCCGGAAATCAGATGAGGGTTTACAATTTTTGTGAAGCAAGGAAATGTAAACCAACAATCAGTTTCTTTGACATTTACTCTGGTGACATCGACTACTCAAGTAAACACCAGAGTCGTTCTCTGAATGACAAGTATTCAGGGTCTTCTATCCGGTACACAGGCGGCAACACAGATGAAGAAATTCGTCTGCTGATTGCAAAAATTGGATTGAAGGATTCTCTGAAAGCCCTAAAAGCCTTCGCAATGACACCCGCTTGTAAGTCGTAACACACAACATCAACAGGAGATCAATCATGTTCGGACTTGTAATCGACACTCCACGAGAACGCTATTGGGGTGCAAGAGCCATTTACAAGAATGGCACAATTGATCTTCTGTCGGATCGTCAAGCCTTTGAGACTCTCGAAGGGCCGGAAACTGACGCTTTCGTGCTATGGCTCAACGTCTACGCTTTGCCGTGGCTCCGGGCTGAAGTCAAACGCTTGGACTTGGCAACCAACGATCCGCAAATGATCGTATTGAGCCAGTTCAAGTATGAATTGCGTGCCTCTACCAATGCGAGTTTTGGCTATCTCTACATCGGAGCGGTCGAACACAAATTGGTGGAAGGCGAGCCACGCATCAATACTGCGACGAATGAGCCGGAACGGGTTGTAGTGATCCGTGACGAAAAGATCGTCGTGGACAAAGGCATCGTGCCAGTCGGCACGGAAGGGGTCGTAAAAGTCAATGGCATCGGACCCGCTATTGTAGTCGGGTACTTCAACGAGAAGTACGGCGAGCATCATAAGCTGGCTTGTCTGATGGTGGAAGTATCCGCCCCGCCAAAGTGGTGGATTGACCAGACCATTGAACGTGAATTGGTCGAAGCCGTGAAAAGCGGCGTCGTCGCTCGCAAACGTGGGGCGGTTGGCAATGTGCCTTCACCGGCTGCGGAGAAGGAATTCCGAAAGAATTGGAAGCCAAAGCCGTTTCCTCTCTGGCCGAACGACTTTGTTCCAAATCAGTCTAAGGCGGCTTGACACCCGCTTGATGGGAGTACCAGACACACAACAAACCGGAGATCAATCATGGCAACTCGTAGAGCAGATGGGACTTTCAAACTCGACATGGCCGAAGTCGAAAAGAACTTTCGTGAAGACCTCAAGGTCAAAGGCGGCAAGGCCAAGCTGCGTGAGGAAATGCAGGCTCTGCGTATCGCCATCTATACCATGATCGGCGGTGGGATGCTCGGCAATTTCGCCGTCAATCAGCCGAAAGACTTCTACATCGACTCCCGTGTCAGTAAGCGGCCCTACAAGCTGCGTGACATCTATCAGGCCGTTGCTGTGCTGGCAGTTTATGTCAATGTACTGAAGTTGACTACCGACACGATGCCCCGGCTGCCACACTTTCACAATTGCGGAGTGTTCTAATGCAAACGACAGCAACCGTTGAACAAGAACAAAACAATGTTTCCGCCATCTATATTCTGATGCCAAACGAAGACGAAGAATGCGACGACGAATAAGACACCCGCTTGCTGAATGAAGCCAGCGACGTATCACTTCATCCAGCAAGGGGATTTTTCATGGGACGCAGTACAACTCCGAGATACGTTTTTTCCATCGTCACTGTCTTGAGCCGTGCCGGTAAGATAGCTCATACGCCAATGGCATGGAAGAAAGAATACGGTCGTCCCACAACCGCCAACATCGACAAGTGGGTGACTGCCTATGAAGATTCCTGCAAGCCGGGAGGCGTCAATGCTCATCTCGGACATGATCCGGTTGTAAGCTGCGAAATCCGATACAATCCCGGCAAAGTTGTGGCATCATGGGTACGCAAAACGGCCCGCCCCAATGAGCCAATGTTCCAAGTCATTTAGGAAACACCATGTTTGAGGTAATTGTTCTGCTCGCTATTGGATATTTCATCGGCAGGCACGGTTGACACCCGCTTGTTGATTGTACCAGACACAACAATAACATCGGAGAAAAATCATGGCGAAAACAGCCACACCTAAACGAGTCACAGTCGGATTGGAGTTCTACGGCAACTATGCCGATAGCAATTCCAAATGGATCGTCCGCAAGTCCCTCGGTGGAGCATGGCTCTGCGAGATTATCAATGATCCCATTGAGATCAACGGTAAAAAGTATCCCGGCGAATACAACGGCACGCAAAAGTCGTTTATGTCCGCTGAGATTCTTGGTTCTCTCGGCATGTCAGCGTTGTTCAACAACCTCGCCGACGATAATGAAAAATTCCTGCAAAGTCAGAAGCCCGGCACGATCCTTCACTATCACAACGGATTCGGAAATTACGTCCGACAAATCGTTGTATTGCACGAAGGCCGGATGAAGCTCAAGGCAATCGCTTTGGTGGGAGAGTGGGCAAAACACGATCTGCCAATGCGTCGTGCCAATGGCGACATTTCCAGCCCCTATAATGTCAAACAGATTCAGGACGGAGAATTGTCCGACCGGCTGCAATGCAGCACAACGTATGAACATCCGACTTTCAGCAAGCCCCGTGGTGGCAAGGAAAGCATCGACCCTCGGAAACTGAATCCGATCAATCTGGAACTGCCGCCGCTGGAAGGTGATAAGAAAGTCGCCGTTGAATTGTGGCAGTTGATTGAACGAGTTCAGGCCAAATTGAACCCCGAAACCGAAGAACGACAGAAAGAGGGCAATCAGTTTGATCCAGCGACACCGATGAAGCGGTTGCGTGCCGCCTATGAGTTGCTGGAACCGTTGCTGAATGGCGAGCGGGAAGACTGACACCCGCTTGTAGGTCGTGAAGAATACAACTTTTGCATCGGAGAAAATCATGACCAACAAACGCTTTCGCCGGAACATGCTCGTCGCCTATCACGGCGGCGGCTATGACGGTTGCATCTGGGAATGGAACTATGCCTACTTTGACAAAGATGGCAAGTTCCACGACATTTACAGCACTGGCTATGCTGGTTGTGAAACCGAAGAAAAGCTGCGTGCCAAGCTCCGCAATCAACCCGATGAAGTCGAGTTGACCAATCTGAACAGCGAACGTGCCCGAAACAACTTCGCTGACACCGAAGGCATTCGGGGAGTGGTCGGTTGTGCAACGTGGTTTGCCACAAATGGCTACGATGTAAAGCTGTCTCCAAAGTGCAATGGTTGTGGATGCCGTTGCAATGCCGTGGAAGGCGAACCAACAGGTTATCGTGGCGTCGGCGGAATTGAAATTCACGCACAAGAGATCGTCTGTCAGGAATGCAGTTCGGCCTACACTTGTACCGGCTGCAATGAATACTATGGGCCAGATCACAAGTTCGTCGAAACCGAACATCTGTCCCATGTTTGTGAGTATTGCGTGGAAAATGAAGCGAGGAAAAATGACACCCGCTTGTTAGTTGTAAACGATGCTGGTTGCGGTGAGTGAGTCATGCTCACAACAGGCCCGTGGCAGTAAGTTTGGGCGTGGGGGCCGGGTGAAATATCCCGGCCCCTGCAAGCCCAATCTCACAAAGCAAAGGAATACTATGTCAGGCCCAACCGGACCAATCACTCATTCAGAATTTCGAGAACGCATTGAATATGACGAAGTTTTCGCATATCGAGTGAAAAATCCATTTTACTTTTCGACTCGTGAAGAAACCGTCGTCATCCATTTCCATTACTTCAAAAATGGAGTGGAAGTTGGATATTGGACTCCCATCACTGGACTTGGATTCATCTTTGAAACTCCAAGATCATGGTGCGAACAGTTCAAACTGGAATTGACACCCGCTTGAAAGGCGTAACATGGCAAAACACGATCCGCAACCTCGATCCAATCGTAGTGTCAATCATGCAATGCGTGTCATTCTCGACGCCATCAATGACAACGATACGATGGTGCTGATGGCTGATAAAGCGGCAGGAGTTTATTTGATTCCCGCTGTCATGTCGCCAGACAGTACCGAAGACAAACACAAAGTCGGTTGTGTTCAATACTCTGTGTCTGATGGGATGCCCGGAAAACGATCCTCAAGTGTTGATTTCTGGAATCTGCCAGAAGCAATTGAGTTCTTCAATCTGGTCAAAGATAATGGCTGGCATGTTGCGACACGAGCCACCGATATGACACCCGCTTGATGGGTGTAACCACAACCGAACACAAACAGGAGATCATCATGTCCGATACATTCGACCCGACTGGCTACATCGCTTACCGAAACTATGGATCAATGATCTACATTGACACCAAGGCCACAATCAGCGATGTCAGACGTGCCTGTCCGCTGTTCTTCTCTAACGCTCATCGTGGCGAAAAACGGACGATGTATCGTGGACACCTGATTGTGCAATCCACGCAGCAGTTCAGTGGTGGACCGCAACGGATGACCAGCGTTTATGCTTTTGACGTTCGCCGTGGCGATACGTTCTGCATCGACACCGATGCCAAAGGTTTGGCCGACGCAAAGGAAACAATCAACGCCAAACTCGATACGCCGGAAGCAGAACCGCTGACTCTCGAATACGAAGTCATCGAAATGATTGTGCCTGTAAAGGTGCGTGCCGCTGTCTTCCGTGATGCCAATGGCAAGGCCCAAGGCGTCGAAGCTGACAAATTCCTGCACATCGGTCGCCCCGATACTCGCCAGCAAGATGAACCCGGCGACACGTTTACAACCGAAGTGTGGAGCCGATTGCCGCATGAGATAACGACACCCGCTTGATGGGTGTGAGACATAACCAACACAATCAACAGGAGACAACATGAAATATGACAACAAACTGCGACAACTGTGGCGAACAAACGGAACACTTCAATGAAGATGCTACCATGCTATCCGGCGACCTAGTTAGCGGCAAACTGACTTGGAGGCCGTTTCGATGGGGCATCGGATGTAAGTGCCATCAGAAAAGACATAAGGGACAACCAATGACATTCATCGTCAATCTCGGCAGCGATATTCGGGAGTGTCGGAGAGAAGGGGATTTTTACATCCACGTTCTCAACTCCGCTTTTCGTATCGCAGTCACCGACAACCGTATCGTTTCCGTCAAACCAGTTCAGAATTCGACACCCGCTTGATGGTTGTAACCTCAACCAAAGGAAATAACTCATGCCGACCGAACGCAAATCTGATGAAGAAGTTGGTGAAGACTTCGCCGCTGAATTCTCCAACTTCGTGAACAGCTACAGCCGTAAACCGAAGGAAGTCGCTGTCGCCAAGATGATCCGGGATCACCGAACCTGCCAGCAAGGCATGATGCGGTTCTTCATGCAATTCGTCGAAGCAATGGCGACGAACGGACATGACCTCCGCAATGAAGCCAGCGTAGAACTTGCCAAGGCAATCATGGAAATCGACTCCCGGAAACGTATTCTGCCAAACATCTAAGGAATACTGGTGACACCCGCTTGAATAACGTCACAACCACCAAACCCGGAGAAAACAAATGGCCGTCCCCGATCTGACCATCCAGACCACCGAAGTCAATGACGATTTCGTCACCGCTTACATCGAAGCTGCCCTCTGGTCCAGCAACGATGAATCCGATGAATCTGGCGGCGAACCGCTCGATTCCAACTATTCCGCCGAAGACCTTGACCCCAAAGCAAGGGAGGAAATGGTTGAGGATTGCCGGAAGTTCCTTGCTGAATTCGGACACCTGATTACCGAAGAAAATTGCCCCAAAGGCAAGGTGTTTGAACAGGCTGGACATGACTTCTGGCTCAATCGCAATGGGCATGGTTGCGGTTTCTGGGATGGCGATTGGGAAGAACCTGCCGCCACTATTCTTTCCGATGCTTGTGAAAAGTTCGGCAACACCGGCTTGTATGTCGGCGATGACGGAAAAATCCACTGCGAATGACACCCGCTTGAAAGGCATGACCATGAAACTTGAATGTTATGCTTCTGGTGATGGTGCTTTACACTTTGTCTATACCGAAAAAGGTAAATCGGCAGACAAACCCGTCACCCTCGAAGATGCTGAAAATTACCTGAAGACCGACCCCGACGCCGCTTTGTTGAGGCTCCAAAATTGGCGAGCAACGCTCATCAATGGCAAACCTCGCCTTGTGGCAAACATCAAACGCATCGACGCAAATACCCTCACCATCGACGGCAAAGCATTCCGTTACAAAATTGACGAAGATTCAATGTTCTGGAAAGATCAACGTCACGTTCTCGATCATTGCCTCACCGTCGATACCGATTACAAAGGGGAAGTGACTAACGTCCGCAACTATAGCTTGCGTGCCCAAATCAGACACTTCATCAACAACGAATCAGCATTGACACCCGCTTGTACTGTATAACCCCGCACTTGGGAGAAGGCTTTGTTGTCCCTTCAAATGTGTTGGATAAGCCAGTAGTGCCATGACTGAACTAAAAACACTGGCAGTCGTTTAGGTGTCCATTTCCATCGGAAACGACATTGGGGAATCAAAATTGGACTCGTTGTTCGATAGAGATTCCCCTTTTATTTTGACACCCGCTTGTAAAGCATGACCAATACAACTTTTGCACTGGAGAAAACATGAAACCGGGAGATTCAGTCACTTGCATCCATACCGAAGATGCCTACTATTCAAACTATGGGCCAAACAAAGGCAAAATCATTCAGTTCAAGCCCGGCATGTTGGGAACCGTCGCAAGTATCGCACCCAAAGTCACACTGCCAGCAAAGGGTAACACCGACCCTCGTTACGACTTCAAAGATGATTTTCTCGTCGTCGATTACATGGACGAAAACGGCGAAAAACAACGTGTTGGACTGAACTTCTGCAACGCCAAACTGATCGACGACACCTACGAAATTGTCGTCCGATTCAAGCGGAGTTTCTCCGATGATGCCGGAGTCGTCGAAGAAGAAGGGGAAGTCACCCCGCAAACGCTGGTCAAACAACTCGTGCGGGAACTCCAAGCCGCTTGCGATCACGCTGATACTGCCATCGCTGGTAGCTTCCAAGTAGTTTCCGGTCCCACATTCAACTGACACCCGCTTGAAAGATGAAAGGAACATCATGCCAAACTGGAATGATCTGAGCGAAACTCAAAAAGAAGTCCTTCATAGACTTCAAGATGGCGAGACTGTTTATCAATATGACGGTACGTTCAAAGGCGTACCCCGTGGAGTTTGGTGGGTTCTCGAAAACGAAGGATGGATCGAAATAACGCTTCGACCTTGGCGTGATGAGGAAACTTTTGAAGTTCTGCCAAATTGGAGAGAAAATCACCAATACAATCATGTGATACGCAGACTTCTACCTGTAGGGGAACCGGATATATCCAAGGATGATCTCGCCCTACTGAAAACTCTGTCCGAAAAATACGGCAAAAAACGGATAGCTCGACTTGCCGAATGTCAAGCATGGATTGGACGAGAAAAAGACGATGAAAGACGGGCTGACGCTGAAAGGCTCATGGCATGGGCAAGCCAACTAAAACGTGAAACTGACGAGATACTGAAATGACACCCACTTGAAGGGTGTAACCACTCACCTTCAATCGGAGAATTCAAATGGCATGGTCTTGGAGTCATACACAAGAAGCATACGCCAACGCCGAAGCTAACTTGCGTGCCCTCCCCAAAGAGGAACTCGACATTATCTTCGCCGAATGGCGGGCCGCTCAAGGTAAAGGCGGAATCATCCACGATCATAATTCGTTCAACCAACGAAAATATGACCGTGCCCTGAAACACGCCACAACCCTTGATGATGAAACGCTCGCCGATTTCATCTGGGAACGTGCCAGTGAAAACGCCACTTGTGACAACGGTGGTTTCAACGCTTGGATGTGCCCCTCCGGTTGTCATACTGTACCCTTTTCTCTTGTGGAAGTAGAG